>Ga0126332_10000859_pt1 | contig 10463 bp, 8 predicted proteins | sample InaspJWI42metaG_FD_94482 | JGI IMG/M metagenome (GOLD analysis project Ga0126332, IMG submission 94482) | Marine gutless worms symbiont microbial communities from Oahu, Hawaii - Inanidrilus sp. 2 OAHU.JWI-42 metaG | ecosystem: Host-associated > Annelida > Digestive system > Unclassified | place...
CCTACGTGAAATGCATACACCAGTACTGTAGAACCCATATTTTTACATGTCCTTTATTTCACAACTATGTCTCCTCAAAAATAAAGGGAAGAGAATGTCTATATCTGTAATACCAGTGTACTGTTCATGAAGCAAAAAAGCGAAATTTAAAGGTGAAAAATAATTTAAGACCTAAACGTGAAAATTAAGGGCAATGAAAAGTATGAGTTTACAGTATTCAGCTACAATGCCACAGTACTTCTCATTCAACCCAACCCAAACCATCACATGTGCTGGAAAATGCGACCCAACTCAACCCAACTCAACCCAACCCATGGATGGACCCAACCCATGTCTATCTCTGACGTAGCTACTGCCAGTGAGTCAGTGTCGACTCTGCGGCGGATCGATACAGACGTCTTCAGATGGGACACTGCCTGACCGACTGTCCGTCAAACACTGACGGCGTCGTATGGCAATTGAGGGTCAACATTGCACACACAGTTACTTTAAGCATACACACAGAACAGATAAATATCCAGATACCGTACTTGCCAATCAAACAGTTCAGTAGGCGTTGCCACCTACCATTGCCAAAAGTAGTAATCGCAAGATGGCGGACTGCCCGAGTTATTATTAGCCTATTCCTGTCTAACCAATCACAGCGAAGCAGCTTCGCTGTGATTGGTTACGCTGAAGCAGGACGTCGGAGATCACCAACAACGTGTCGTCTGCTGTATCGTAGAATACCCTAAATTTCGGTATGCAAAACCTGCGCCCATCAAACGTTAGGGTTTTTTTGGGGTCATCTGGCGATTATCCCTATTATTATTCTTTATTACGCCATATACGGCAGCATACAATGATACAAGTACACAAACACAAACAGCTAACAGCTAAAATACATCAAAGCTACATCTAAAATACAAAAACGTAAATGCAAATCTAAAAGCACCGGGCTGCGCACGTTGAGCCACCCCACACGCAACAGAGCCACGGCGGCCGGCCCCGCGCACAACACCGACGCACCCCCGACGCCCGTGCCAAGAACGTCCACCAGCCCCGCCAACATCATCCCAGACGAACAGACCACTGCACCGGTCATCCTACTTCAGTAAGATAACCAATACAGCTATCTACAGGCCCAAGACACCGCGAACAAGGCCAGCAAACGAACACCACACCGCGCTCCCAACGCCGGCGCGGGACACCGAGAGCACATCGACGCCATACACAGAGCCAACCTATAGCGGTGGCCACTGCCACTCACTGTCCAGATGGGTTTTACCTTTCTGGTACCAGCTCACCCGGGTATATAGTGCCGGATAAAGGGCCGTTAAATGGGTGTGTGTGTGTTTTCTGACCGTAAATCGCTATGTCTCGTGTGTTGTCGTGTATATCTAGTACGTGCGGTATCGTCCACTGTACCGGCGGCAGCACGGGCTACTACCGTGATCCGAGTGATCCGTGGAAGAGCTTCGCGTCGAAAGTATACGAGGTTTCCAGCACCGACGCTAAGTATGTCCGTGCGCGCTTGCGATGCAGTTCGAATAAAAACTCACCAGCTCCACGGTGGAAGTCTGCGTACGCCTGTTGAGCTTACAGCCCTAGAAGGCAGTGGTTAAAATGCCTTGGAATGCAAGGGAACGGCGTCTGAACTTGGAGGTGCAGGAACGCTAGGTGATAAGGCAGCCCATACTCGATTACCGAGCGTAGGGTTCCGGAGCTGATCCCGGTTCTTTGCAGTCAGCCTGCAGGTGACGTGAATCATAAACCCGACGGTTGGCTGCCATTACTTTCCGCCAGGCCTGCAGTTACCTTAAGAGGGCTGCTACCAATTTTGCTGCTTGGTGAACAGAGGCATGATGGGTGTGAACAGTTTGCCTAAGACTGTTACCCTACAGCGTCACGACTGCGATTTGAACCTAGGCCCTTCTGCACCTGAGTCCAGCGCGCTAACCACTCGGCTACCGACCCACCCTGAATATTTGCCGATAATCAGAGGATTATCGGCAATTGGCGTCTTTGCACGCCCAAGTTCGTAAAAATACGCCGGAACGGTAGGCGAAACGCTACAGGAACGGCTGTATACGACCAAATGTGTAAAATGATATTGACGACAGTTGCTTGTTGCTTAGGCTCGCAGCGTCGTGATCTGATCATTAATAAAACACAAGTACAGATTGTGAAAAAGAAATGCAAATATGGCATCGAATCACTCGCATCAGCATCTGACCACAGTTTTCATACAGAACACAGCACGAGCAGTTCTAATCATATACCCCCTTCACCTTTTACTGTTTATGCCAACGAACCTTCAGTTGGTGTCGATGCTGTTGGGCAGGGTGCTGTACTACAACCCGAACCTGATTCTGACGGTGAACGGGAAGCGACAGAAAGTCTGGTATCCGACGATCGCTTCGGACGGCACACCGTGCACCACCTCCAGGAACCAAGAAGGGGTTCGTTTGACGGTCTTAAAGCCCATTCACACCGCCACGCCAGACACGACACAACTGTCTTGTCTGTGTCGCGTCCGCTTCAGCGGTCTCGATTGGATTCCCGACAACTCAAGACTGTCGCCGACAAAAAAAACTGAAATCTGAACACGTTAGTAGCAATTGTCCAATTCACAGCGCCACGCCAGACACGACACAGTCTGGACTGTTTTGTCGTGTCTGGCGGGCGGTGTGAATTGGGCATTGTCTGCTGGCACTTTCACTATCCCCAAAACGGCACAAGATGGAGACATAGTTACAATAGAAGACTAGTAGGATATCATATGCGGCCTGTCGATTTCCAGCAATACCAGGGACGGACCACGCCACGTCAGGACATCTGCATTTAAACGAACACTTGTATGTTCATTTAAGTAGTGTGTATGTTAACAACATTATTAACCTTACTAACATTTCAACGTAAAACTGTTTATACTCTCTTAGACTTTATCCAGTTGCAGAAATAAGACAAAACTAGAAGTTGATAGGAAGCCAGTCGGAGAATGGACATGCACACACAGACGGACGGACATCTACTCACCTTTACTTTGGGGAGGAATTCCCTTCCCTTCCCTTTCCGTCCCTTCTCTTAATTGTTGTTATTATGTTCCCGCCCTAGGGGGCATTATGGAGTAGCGCGACCCGTCCATCTGTCTTTTTGTCCCATGCGTAGCTGCCTAGGCTACGGGCCCGCTGTGTGCCTGCAGCTTAGCCACCGCCGGCCACCAGAGATGTGCGGACTGCGGACCCGTTCGCGGACGGACGTAGATCCGCCGCGATTTTTTGCCACCGTCGAACTGCCATCGGCGGGAGGCATATCGTCTCTCCGCCCCCGGGGCGATACTTTGTTTGAATTTTATGTTAGCTCTATGGCCTTGGTTTTACTCTTCCTTTTTATCCTTTTATAGACGGCCGGATTAAGACCAATTTTGGCCTGGTGCTGCAGCAGTGGCGTCGCGTAGACTAAGCTAAAGTCGAGCCAGACTATGTCGACCCCCTTCCCCTCTACTTCCTCTCCCCTACTCCTTCCTTCACCTCCCTTTCACCTCTCCTTAGGCCCTTTCCTTCCCCTCCCTCTCCCTTTCCCTTCCCTTCCAATTCCCTCCTTCCCCTTAACAGTAGGCCCCCTTAAATCCAGCTAGGGGTCTGGAGCGGAGCCCCAGACGAAATCGAATTTGGTGCATTTTAGCTTTAAAATATGACATCTGATGGCAACAATTTTAATGATTTTCCGGAAATTGTACCAACCAGAGAAATCACAACCAAAATAGAGAAAACGTTTCTTTTTCTTGTCCGTGGCCGTGGGCCTAATGCTGCAGCATCAACAGCACCCACCTTAATCCGGCACTGGTTAGCGGTCACTTGATTTTATCACCTCCAAGATGGTGGCACCGAATAGCCTGTCATGCGCGGATGTGCCGTCAACAAACTGCTCACTGTTGCGATGTGGTGCGTATTGTTTTAATCTCGTGTACATTGTATACACGTGTGATTTTACAGTTGTGATCAGAGGAATATGTTACGTTGTTACAGGAACGTCCGCAGGATTTTGATTATGGGGGTCAATGCCCCCTTGCCGCCTAAGGTGAAGAAAATTTTGAAAATTTGACTACGAAATGGTGCATTCTGAAATAATCTGAATAAATATGTGGTCAGCATAGCGCCGTTCTCTACACCTGCCTGCCCTGATTGCTCTCAAAGTATAACATAAACATAGAAAAATGCTCTTTTTTGCATGTTTTTGCTTTTTAATTTTTCATCCATTTTTTCCAGGGGGGTCAGCTGACCCCATTTGCCACTATGTGCGGACGCCCATGCGTTATGTTGCGATGTGGTGTGCAGTTCTGTCGCAGCACGAAGGTCCGTTCCACCCAGCACTCGGGCGTCGACTACTACTACTCCAAGTGCACGCCCATCTCTAGCGCTCGCCAGTACGACGCCAAGGATGCGCCGGACGACAGGTCTGACCTGCAGGATCTCATCCGCTACCTGGACAGCCAGAAGTCGAACGACCTGGCCGTCGACACGCTGGACGACCGCGCAAACGTAGTGATGGACGACCTGAGCGACCGTGCCAACACGGTGCCGAAAATTTACTTACTTGTCTATTTGTTTGTTTGTTTATTTTTTAGTTAATCATTCAATCAGCTTTACTTCAGACAAACAAGCAGTAAAACAGCAGTAAAGGAGCTAAACACACAGCGACATTGTCTCTGACTGGGCGTCAAGGCAGGCATTCTGCACTAACAGGCGCCCAGAAAATCGTTAGAGGATACGGTAAGGTTAAACAGAGAAACTGGTAGAATTAGAAACAATGGACCTACATATAATATGTATTTATCTATTTATTTCACGGTACGGAGACAGTGTGGACAGTGTTTCTTCCCACAGCAGCCTTCCTTTTCTTTTTCAGGACTGACTCCACGAATTCCCCGGACTGTTTAACGGTACTTCTGAGCATATCCGTTTTTACTTTTTAGTTTTTCTTGTTTTCCACTTTTTCGTTATTGGTTCCGTGCGATAGATTAAGCTGACTTATGTCAGTTTTTGACCGCGCGTTAAAATAGCATCTTGTATCGTATCGTATCGTATCGCAACTCCGGCGTCTTCTCCATAATCGGAATGCTGGTTGCCTTCAGCAAGGGCATGCAGGCAGTTAAACTTTGCACCAACAAAATCTTCCAGTTAGTAACTGTGGGTGCACCAAATGCTGGTTGACCTGTATAATGGCCGCAAAAAGGGGCGGGGTGGTTGGGTTGGCTCACTTATGTATGTATTTATTTATTTACTTTGCTCAGCACAGGCGAAAATTCAACATTACAATGCATCAGACAAGCAGGAACAGCAAGGCTGAGAAGCACTCGTAGCTGACTTTTAAAATAACAAAAAGCCTAGACCAGCCAGCAGTATCACTGTCCGATTATATAATCTGACAAATCCACACGTTATAAAGTTATATAGTTAACCGACGCTGGTAAAGAGTTAGAGAGAAAAAATTACTACGAATATGATGAAATCGATCTAACTCTGTCAACTCTGATAATCTTTATTCGCCGGAGAATACAATCGGTAGCAAATCAGGGGAAACAAACAAACATTGACTACTTTAGTGACGGGCATACAAGTAATATCACTTTTTGCTTGCTGTTTCAGTAATGTAATTTGTAGCGACAGTCGACCTTCCAAGACGTTTTAAACTGTTAAGTTTTCTCACAATAATCATGAAAATAGATGGTTGATCGGTTGATTAATAGGTCGGTTGATTGTTGACTTACAGGAACCGGCGGAAAAGGTGGAAGACAATGTGCGAGAACCGATGGAAAAAGCGGATGAGAGTAGTGATGACGACGAACCGATGGACAGAATGGAGAACGATTTCCACGACTGGCAGAAGGCTTCGAGCGGTTTCCAGGAGGAAGCTGTTGATGTCGACCGCGATCCGATGGAAAGAGAGTTCGAGATAGAGGAAGAGGAGGAGATTATGACCTAGGAATCCACGCGATAGAACGCCGTAGCTACTATTCATCTGTAGACATTCATTAGCGAAGAACAGGAAACGGGTGAAAAACATTCGGAAAGAAGCAAACCCCAACCCGCTATAATCATAGCTCGATCGATACTTACGTATATTTTAACTTTTGTTATACCGCCCAACCCCTCTCCGTATCGATAACCCCAAGCCAATCATACCTTAACCGTTACCCTAACCGATATCACTTATTTTTCGCTTTTTTTCGCTTGTCTGTCGTTCTTTTTTCGCTAATTATTATTGACAACACAGTTTATTAACAGACAAAAGACGACAGTAACTTGATTTGACTGTATGCTTTACCTCGTCTCTAATCTCTCCAGTTCTGATTCACCCAGTTCTTTCAGTGGCACTTCCTCCATCGGTTCCATCGACTTACTACTCTCTTATTCATTACCCCAGCACTCTTTCATTCTAGGCTTAAACCTCCCATTTCTGTAAATCCTTCTCACCGTAGCCTTTTTTTCTTCTTCAGGACTGACTCCACGCATTCCCGAGACTGTTTGCCGATACTTCTGAGAATATCCGTTTTAACTTTTTAGTTTTTCTTTTCTCCACCTTTTAGTTTATAGCTGCGGGACTTGTCAGCTTTTGAGCGCACGTTAAAATAACATTTCGTATCGTATCGTATCGTAGAGCTGTAGTTCGTAGGACGAGTTACTGTAGAGTATCTTCGTAGACAACGACTATGGTAGCAGTAGATGTTTAGTAGCAATACAATCGAAATCGGAAATGCGTTTTGTTTTTATTACTTATGACAAATAGGACAACCAAATAAAATGCCACAAAGTAGCCTATATAAGACCATAAACTCATCAAGTAGGCCTACGCGTAGCTATTATAGCTACTATGAGAAATAGGAAGGCACTAAGTTAACAAAATTAGCGTGCATCACGCTGACTTCGTTAACTTTGTGCCCTCCTATAGGGAACGAAAGTGTGCCGATACAATTGGCTGGCCGATACAAGTGCTGGTTCTCTGAGTTGGCCATTTCCAATGCTAAAATGTAACTATATTTTTCAAATAGAATATACGGAAGTAATTTTGTTAAACAGCACTCGGAAACTGTTATGATTTGAAATTACCAAAATGCTGATTGCAGTTTCAAAAATAAATTTATTGTGTTATTTATTATAATTTTCGGCACACTTTTCGTTACCTATTTTCTTACGAGCGTGGTCTGCAAAATAATTGAGCGTGTGATTTTGCAGCATCTACTGACTATATCTACCAGTATGGTAACGAACCATCAACAGAATGGTTTTCATAAACGAAAATAATTTACAGCAAATCTCCTCGAATCACTAAATGATTGATCTCTGGCACTTGATAATAAGGACGGAATTACAGATCGACTGTAGTGTATGAGCAATACTGTTGAAACTGACTTATTTGGATTTCCCAAGGTAAAGTGGCTACATCTAACAGGTGGGGTGGACATGTTTGTAAGATGTCCATGTCAAATTTTCTCAGTATTTAACGTACCAAAAATCATTAAAATAGGTTAACTTATGACCGGGTTATTCAAAAAATTAAAAGATGGACTTTTTTGGAACACGGTGTAGTAATACATCAAGTGGTCAAAGTAATTTTCATAAGTCCGCATCGACGCCGCGCACAGGTCGCTCAATTTTAGTCGTCAGATGGCGCCAATGTGCAGCCCTATCTAGTACATGGTTTCATGCGTACACGCCAGCCTGCCAGCCAAACGACATCTCGATTGGTTCAGCCGTTTGTACAAGGGTCACCCTTTTACACAACCCCCAAACGATCCTTATGCTTAACAGTGTTTTGCCCTGGGCCTTACACCCATCGCAAATGCCCTTTCCGTTGGGAATCCCCCACACACAGACCACATCACTCTGTCTGTAATAATGAGCTGCAGTCATTCTATTTTTAATTAATCTCAATTCACACAATACAGTGCAGTAGACAGGCAGAAACGGACACAAAGCATATTCACAAAAAACAATGAAAACTACGCGTAAATAAATGCTCAGAATAGGGAATGAAAGTTTGCCGAAAGTTATAACAAAACAACACAATAATTTTTTTAAACTGCAATCAGCATTTTGCTAATTTCAAACCATAACAGTTTCCGAGAGCTGTTTGACAAAATTGCTCTCGTATTTTATCATTGGAAATGGCCTGCCCATGGAACCAATTGTATCGGCACACTTTCGTTCCCTATAAAAACTGGCTAAGTGACATGAAATGATGCATGCGGTAGATGAAGGTGACTTACGTCAGCTTTCGAGCGCACGTTAAAATAGCATCTCGTATCGTGTCGTATGTGGGGGTGGCTCGGTAGAGTGCTGGACTCAGGCGCAGAAGGGCCTGGGTTCAAATCGCAGCCGCGGCGCTGTCGGGTAACAGTCTTAGGCAAACTGTTCATACCAATCGTGCCTCTGTTCACCGAGCAGCAAAATTGCTAGACACCATCTTAAGGGTTGCGGGGGTAACTGCGGGCCTGGTGGAAAGTAATGGCAGCCTACCGCCAGGTTTATGACTCACGTCACCTGCAGGCTGACTGCCAAGAACCGGGATCAGTTCCGGAACGCTACGGTCGGTAATCGAGTATGGGCTACCTTTTTCATCGTATCGCAAGAGCATGCATGCGATGCGGCCTAATACAAGGGCCCGAACAGCGTGTAGGCAACAGGCGGTATACGCGCGTCGCTAACGGCTGCTGCTGCTGCTGCTGCTAAATGCAGTGAAGCATCACTGCTGGTGCGGTTTCAACGCAGTCGCAACGCAGCGATGAATGGAGTTTGGCGAGCATTCTCGCTGCCTGCCATTGTGCTACGCTTGCTAGCTCAAAGCTTCGTCTATAGACCGATGTGTGACGGACGATATGCCACGCGGTCTTGATTAATCAGTTCGTCGCTTCACGGCGCCACCGGTCAGTATCAACGATTCTCGTTTAGTTTTAATTTACCGACTCGCTTCAGTGACGCTGTGACTGATTACTGTATCTGGCAATCGGCCACTATCGGCCTATCGCCGCTGCGACGACTAACTGTAACCATAACGCAAACACAACAAATAACCTTAAACTCGAATGTCTCTCCACGTTTAGAACTTCAGAGCCTCTGAAGTTACGACCTTATGGCGCTATACAAATATGTTTATTGTTATTATTTTTTTACCCCAGGTAGTAAAGATCCCCGGGGTCAAAAACAAAAAAGCACGGAGTTGAAGCGTTGTAGCGTGACAGAAATGCGTTGGAATAAGTATGAAGTATCTTTCACATCTCCTGTGTGAGAACACAAATTCGCGTGCGGCGGACGAATGATGGCACGGATAGACAGACTGACGGACAGACGGACGGACGCCAGGCAGTTTCATAGACCCTGCAGTGTCGATGAGAAGATGAGCGAAGTAAGTGGGTTTCAGTAGGCCTATGCATTGTAAGTAAGAAAAAAATCAAGTTTCGCTCGACTCGCTGCCTGGCTATATCACGGAATCGCCGTTCTGACAGGATGGTCACTTACTCTGTACAGCGACGTTATTCATCACGTTGAAACATTGACGAGACATAATCCAATGCGACAGGTTAGATTTTATACTCGATGCGATAATTATGTCTCCTACATATTTCAACTAGGCCTACTTTATGAACGCGGAGCAAGAGTAGGTTATTACACAGGCGGGCGGGGGTTATTCTCGCATAACCCACAGTGCCGCCTGTGTAATAACCTACTTATTTCATTGCTTGAGTTGCACGGGGAGTTAACTGTATAGGCGAGTGTTTCTAGCGGTCGGCTGAGGACTGGACCACTGCGGGCACTCTGATTGGCCCGTAGAGTAACTGTAGGCAGGTCGGTGTTGCTAGCGATCATCGCACAGGTCTGAGTGTCGGTTCATTGGGCAGCAGTGTAGCAAGGGGTGATTGAAACGCACGTGAAATACAGAAGCTAATTTTAATGCAACTTTAAATGTTCATTCGGACATTTGAGATGCATAGACTTTGGAAAATAGTATATTTTGCGGCAGTCAGTGCAGAGTAAAGTCAGGGATAAAACTGTTCATTTTACAGTGTTTGGCAATGGAATGATATGGGTCACAGTTCGCTAAACTGAGACATTCGTCGGAAAACACGTTGGCGCGTGACGCTACGGTTGAGTGAACACCACCGAGAACTAGCGCGCGAAGCTTGGTTGCGACAGCTACCAGAGGGCGACCGTCTGCAGCGGTATACATAAGGTGACAATGACGTCATTTCGTTCCGTATCTATGCCAGCTGGTTTTCGCCGCCATCTTGTAGGTAAAACTCGGAAAAATGCTGGTTACTGTGACAGCGCTTAAATACGCTTTATTGGTAAGGTAGTATTTTTTCATGATGGCGTACAACAATGATATTGGGTTTGACCCCGTGGGCGACCCCACATGCCTACGTAAACAGAAGGTGGGGAAACCCAGCCGGAACGCAGCACAGCCCTATGCTAAGGCAGAAG
>Ga0126332_10000860_pt1 | contig 10463 bp, 4 predicted proteins | sample InaspJWI42metaG_FD_94482 | JGI IMG/M metagenome (GOLD analysis project Ga0126332, IMG submission 94482) | Marine gutless worms symbiont microbial communities from Oahu, Hawaii - Inanidrilus sp. 2 OAHU.JWI-42 metaG | ecosystem: Host-associated > Annelida > Digestive system > Unclassified | place...
ACTCGAGTTGCTCACATTCTGCCCACCACTTTGGTCCAAGTAGGGCACTCGGTCGGGTGTGTGTGTGTGTGTGTGTCTGTGTCCCGACAACTTTCGAATGAAAAGACCTTTGACCCAGATATTCAGCGCACTTTTAGCTCTGACCCCGTCTACGTCAGGTTCCAGGGTCAAGGTCATAAGTCGAAGTTCACGGTTACGGGATCGATAATGTTTCTTTCTCGCTATGTATCTAAGACAAGCTTTGACTAAAACAGACCTGAATTTGAAATGAATCTGTAAACAGGCTCGAGTTACAATCACAATCAGCTATTTTCCAGTGATTTCTCGAATTTTTGTGCTAAGCCTAAAGTGGTCGCTGTGACATTGATTGAGTGGGACTTTCTGGTAACGAATCAAATGGCCTTCTTGTTGTGTCATACTTTATACAAAAAGTTTGGGATGACCTCTTAGCTTGGTTGCGACATCCCATTGTACTCCAGTGTTATAGTGCCACCCCCTAGTAATTCATGGACTGTAATTAAAATATCTGCCTTCATATCTGCTGCAAAACGAATAAGCCAGCTTATGTTATTGTACAAAGATTCCACATAACATTTTCATAGTAATAATAAAAATGTTGGAAATTAACAGCATTTGTTTTTATATTCGTTTGTTGTGTTTTTTTCAGTTTTTGCTGCAGTTGCGTTTGTTCTATACATGCACTAAATAATACTTCAATAGTGTGGTCTTTAAACAATAAACACCACACTGTTATAGCATTATTTACCTTTTTGAGCCACTTTTGTGTACTGTTTATGAAAAAACTGTTTGTGAATTATGTTGCATGCACGAGTCCCAGTGCACTATTTTATTTTTTAAATAATTGTATGTATACTTAATTAATTAATGAGTTATGTAGAACATCTTTCAGTTACCACTCGTGTAAAGGTATTTAAGTGTTTTTAATAACAGCTTGTGTTTTCTTTGTTTAAATTTGGTTTTGTTCTTCAATATAATGTGTTTACTGGAAAAAGAACTTAGTTATTGTAATGTTTTCTGTAATGTCATAATGCATATTTATTGTGATCTTTGTTTAATACTGATAATATTATGTAATCTTGACTGACAAGTCGAATGCAGTATGTAATTTTTTAGTCATTTTTTGGTTCATATTCTGTACATACAGTGTTTAAACAGGCGCTAAAAACCTTTTTAGTGCTGCTTTTATGATACGATACGCTAGTTTAATGTGCGCCATAGACTGAGAATTCGTGGCCTACGGTTTTAAAATTCGTAAAAATTCATGAATTTTACCAATTTGTTAAAATTGGTAAAAATTTGTTACAAAGTGTAGCCTACATTGTTTGATTGGGATCCGCTGAAGTACTGTTAATTTCATGTTCTGTTAACTTCATCATTTACTGCATGTTTGATTGATGTAAGGGCGGGAGAGTCAGTTGATGAACGCAGTTTTGAACTTTGAATTTGCAAGTTTCAAGTTTGCATTTTGTGTTTGAACTTTGAAATAGACATTCTGTGACATACATGTACCAGCAGACCAATGTTGGCTCTGCTGACATTACAATGTTGTTTTCTTCTATAACTAATTGTATTAGTAATTTAGTACGTTTGCATCAAAGATTTCCATCCTATCTGTAATTTTTTCACGATAGCGAATTTTATTTTTAAACATCATTAGGGCCCTAGCATTTTTTTAAATGGTAAAAATTTGTGAATCCTACGAATTCTTAAAATTCATAAAATTCGCATTCTCAGTTTATGATGTGCGCTGAAGAGCTGACAGAAACCAGCGTAATCTACCGCATGAAACCAACAAACAAGAAGGTGGAACAAGTCTTGTGTTGAGCCTCGTACCTCGGCTCTCAACATGACGCTACCCGCAGCCGCAGCTCGGATGCCTGCAGCTGTCGATCGATAGCCGTTACGCGGCGCCGGCATCTCTCGGTCGATACCTGCTGCCCGCGCCCCGGCTGCGGCAAGCGGCCGATGTCGAGCGACAGGACGGAATGGCCCGACGGACGGACTGACGGACACTCGACCGTTACATAGACCCTGAACCGCTTGTGCCTAGTATGCGGGCAGCGTCAATAAAAGAAAAAAGGGGAAAAACTTTAAAAGTTGCATGCACGTGTAAGGCGTATAGGCCTATTTGAAACTGTCCCAACGTTATGGATATACAAATGACGACTTTGGGCTTGGGCTTACTGTATACGTAGCTCATGTGAATTCCATATGTTTAGTGATTGGACAGAATACATCGGCTACCCACAACCGAAGATTAGGTAGGTCAGTGGGTCAGTCGCGGATGTTGATTGGTTATGTGACAGTATATCCGCCAACAACGTTATTATTATGCACTTGCTGAACAGTCCTGTATCTCGCTTGTGGCCTGATGGCGATTACGTAGGCCCCCTAATAGATTTATGGCAGTAGGCCTAATAACAGCAAGCTGATAACGGCGATACGTTTGTCGACTTCATAGAGTGGCTAAAAAGACCAAGATCACCCGAAAGGCCGGGACATTGACGGCCGAGCAGTCGTTATAAGTGACAGCCGACATCCGACGGGCCGTCAAAGTGGCCCCACTGCCGACATGGAATAGCGAATAAGATATAATATTTGGCAATGACAAAAATAAACAAGTGGACATGACATTCAATTCGATTCCTTTGACGGCTGTCGGGTCACCTTGTCGGCTGACAATGTCGGGTGATGATCCAAGAAATCTCGGCCGCCAGTGTCGGCCCGTGCGTCTCGGCCTTAACTGATGAGTGGTCTCGCCTACGGTCAGGTCAAGGCCGGCCGAAAGACAACACTTTGCATATTACTTTGCACTTCCGTTCTGTGCGCTCAACGCGTGACGGTGAATGTGTTCCCCTCAGGAAAGTAGGCACAGAATTGTGTACTTCTGGTGCCAACGATCCTCGCATGGCTCAGCCTCAGTGGCCGCCCACGCATCACATTAATTAGGCCTATACTCAGTTAGGCCTACTTGCGGATGTTTACAGTAGCTCGCGCAGATCGCCACATTAAAACGCGCCCGCCCGCGAGTGGAATAAAGCGCTCGCGGGAGTTCATGGCTGACGTAAACAGCTAGTCTCCCGATGATTAAACGCAGTACAGAATCGGCGATACTATAGGCCTAGTACGCAATGGTACGTGTGGTGTGTCTTTGACTGGGCTAGGTTGGTATAGCCTACATAGGCCTATATAGCTCTCTGCTGGCTTCAGATCTGCTTAAGATCGGGCGACACGCATGGCCGACCAGAAAAGGTGAAAGTTCCATAGTTTTTAGAACATAGATTTTTGAATAAAATATTAAAACAAGTTTTACATTAAAAACGCTTATAACAAGATTTCAAAAACATGTCCACACGATCGTATTTAGTTGCAGTCTGAGACTGGGAGCAAGGTTATTTGGTGTAGGCCAAGCTGCATGAGAACGATTTAATATGATTAGGAAAGAGTATCTAACATGATTAGCTACAATGATAAATGTTTAGAAATAAACAGAAAACATTTAAGAATAAAAGGAAACATAGAAATGTAATCGCAACTATCGTGTTAACGCCACCAAACTCAAGAGAGTTGAGGTGGCGCAAAGATTCTTGTCTCCGGAAAGAGGCGCTCGATCGTCGACGGCGGCGATAAAGACCAGATCATGACGTGGAAATAGGTGACCGGGTGAGGGCGGTCAAAGGCCACGCCGTGACTGAGCCAAGGCAGGAGCCTGGCCCGCTCTATTGACGCTGTAAACCGATCATCATTGCTTCAGTTCGGCCCTGCAGTCAGTCAGTCAGTCGCCACTAATGAGTAACAGAACTCGCGATAGCTCATTACTGTAGCAAGTGGGGTGGCCGACGACATGGGAATGAATATGCCCCGACTGATAACTGAAACAATACAAACCTTTTATGCCCCAACGTACGCACACACACTAAAACCTAATTAAACTAAATAACTGAAAATCTGGTCCTGAAAAGACGGACTTTTATGAGATATCTCTGCATTTTATCCGCGCGTATTTGAAGATGCCAAATCTTATTGAATTTCATGGTAAGACAAAAAAAGTTCATTAGCGTGAAAATACACAAAGTGGTCAAAGAATTTAAATTTCTGTACTGGACTACACCACTGTTGCTAAAGCATTTCGTGTTTTTTCTTCATTTTTTAAATATTAAATAACTAAAAGTCGGCGGCCTGTTACGCGTGTACGTACGCACGCACGCACGCCGCACGCACAGACGGACGAACAACTCGAAAACATAATATCTCCGGCCCATCTCGCGATATACTGTGGAACGACCTTCCGCCTGGACTACGGCGGCCGGGACTTACCTTCGACTCCTTCAGACAATCTCTGAAAACTCATTTATTTGGCGACCGAAGCGCTTAGTGACTTTTGAATGTATACGGGCTATATAAATAAGTTTATCTATCTATCTATCTATCAATTTATCTATCTATTGGATGGACGGAAGCCGGAAGCATAAAAGATGCTTTTGTTAAATGTTTTTTTTGTTTTTTTTAAGCTTAGACAACATAACAATAGTTGATTAACTGTGGACGAAACGACGGCAGTTTTCTTCAGGCACCGTTAGAAAAAGTCCGACGTACATCTGGAGAAGACAAGTGGCCGATGCGCCGTGACCGGGGTCCGTGGCTGGGTTTTTCGTGTAGATATTTACTGCAGCTTGACGACAGATCCGCGACGGTGCGAAATCAATCAGCAGGTGTTGATAGCCTGGTGCTGAGGTCACCGCGTTATCACTGACTGACAGTGACCGGCGGCATGTCTTCAGCGGCCGCTTATTTGCAGCGGTGCCTCGCCTCTCTTCATCTTGTACTGCGATGAGTGTACCACCACGGCGGGCAAAAGTAGGCTTTTTGGGTTTTAGGTTTTACGTTTTTTAAAAACCTAAAATCTGGAAGTCTAAAATGTTGTTTTTTTTGGGGGGGGGGTTAAATTTCACATTTTTTTCAGAAAACTGTACGTTTAAGTCGTTTTCCAAGTTATTTTGACAAAACCAGCAATTTTGTCAAGGTTACGTGTAGTTGACGCTGCAGTAAAATTTCTAACGTACAGCCTGCACCACTGGTCTCCGCCCGGTCTGCCGTAGATAGTCTACACCCAAAAGCGCTTTACAAAATACAAAATTTAAAAACCATGAAATCCTAAAAAAACTTCCAACCGAAAAACCTAAACATTTTCTGTAAAAGCCCGACCCCATAGGTGTTTACCAGCTCTGTTATCCGCCCGAAGAGTGCGGCTCGCCGTCATGCGTTTGTATCGAGACGCGAGTTTTTCGACGCACTGCCTACACGGCCACCTGCAGGTCGGCTGAACCAGGCACCGTGGGAGAATCAGCGGCATCACTCGTCGACTGATTGCTCGCAATGCAATGTCGGCAGGCACCGACCAACGACGCTGCTGCCCCCTAGCGGAGGCAGGTGCGCTAGCTACGTCACTCTGTCACGCACGCGACGAGCATTTGTCCACCGATCGATATTTACGAAACAATAATACAATATGATAGCTGCACAGTATTGATGATGATGATGCGGTAACATACATCGGGAGCTGAGAATAGTCGAACTGACAGTACAGTACAGCAGAAGAAAAATAGCAAAAATAGTGGCTGGTACTTAGGCCTATTGCTATTGCAGCGACTGTCAAAATGCGGAGAAAACATTTCCACATTATTGTGTGACTTGTGTCTGCTAGGCACTTGAGACTGGGAGTCAGTTAGGGTCGTCGGGCACTCGGGCTTCGATAGTTTCCAGTTTCCACTGCGTTTCCACGCGTTCAGTTTCAGAGCAGCTTATAATTTCGCGCGTCAGTGAAGTGAACCGGCAATCTTGTTGTTACCGGTGAACAGTTTTGAGTCCTCCTGGTTTCGATTAAGCTTTAAGAGCTTCAGCAAGTAGTCCTCCCTCGTATATAGGACTGGATTCAGTTAAACAGCGGATGATCGGACAGTCGGCGCCACAAGCACGCAGTAATAATGCTCGCTTTCGGTTCCGTGCGCTGGAGCAAGTTTCCTCGCACATAACTTTCCCACCAGGATTGCATTCCGCACGTCGATCTCAGCGACATGCCGCGGCATAATGCCACCTGCCGCAGCAACATCATCGTCAGCAGCAGCAGTCGTCCAGGCGTGCGACAGACAAGTGGGCGGACGCGCCAACAACTAACATCTGGAACGAAGCATGCGTGTCAGTCAGGTCTGGGCAGCGAAAGCGTGGGATCCAGCTTCGTCGCAGTCGATTCGTGTCGAGTTGGCCGAGTTTTAGGATTTGTTCGCAGCGCACGAGCTGAACTGAAGTGACCTGCAACAAGTCGACCCGGTTACACGACGCGCTATTGGTCACGAGCTTCAGCGTCACGACTTGATGGGCTGCAGCGAAACTAGGACGGTTAGTGCTCAGCGAGTTCTGTACACATGTATTCACACCGGAGTTCGCGAACTGCCGGTCGCGAACTGCAGTTCGGTTCAGTTCATGTGCTGTGAACGAACCATTATGAGCCAGTCGCGCTGCAGTGCCTGGTGCGTAGGCCTATACACTGCCGGCAATTAGTGCTTGTCGCTGGTGTATCCATGCGCTAACGACCGTGGCGGGTGATAAATGATGGGTTGATAACGCCGAACGAATTCTGTACACTAGGAATTCATTTTTATGACAGTATTTTGGTGATTGGGGAGATTCTGTATTTCACGTGCACGGTGTAGGCTTACGGTATGCTGCAGGGTTTGCGTTAGCTAGCGACAGCTATTTGACAATCGCAATTAGGACGAATATTGAGAATCCAAAACAAATCCGTAAAAAGATGTTAGCATAGATGTTAAAAACGTTTTTACGTTTTTTTTTATTTTAGTGACGTTTTTTACGTTTTAAACATTTTTTCCAAAGTTCCAAGTTTGGCAAAGTTCAGTCGAGCGGCAAGCAGATTAACAAGATGCACTTTCAAAATAACAGCAACGAAATAGACCTATGATTTATGTGTAGAATAGAACTGCAGGCACTTGCAGGAATTTGAAATTCAATGGGTTCATAAATACCAGAATACTGTATCCAGTAATTAAGATGTAAGAGACCATGAATAGCACAATATTGAAGATTTCACTACTAGCCTAAAACGACGACAGTTTTCTGCTAAACTAAACTGAATGGCATATTCCGAGTTGCCTTGAAGGCCATTTCTTGGGCATCAGGCGTGGAGTTGAACTACACTAAGAGGAGATAACGTTTTTTATTACGTTTACAAACGTTTTATTAACAAATTTTGTTGTCACGTTTTTACGTTTTTTAACGTTTTTTATTTTCATTTGAACTTTTTTTTACATCTATGCTGACTAGAAGTCGCATCGACGTCCGACGATCAGGCCTATAGCAATATTTTGCTTCGTGACCATGACCTATGGCTTTGACAGTCAAACTTTACGTAGGCCTATAGATAGTGTAAAGATGAACCAGTATGCCAGGCATCAAGGTCAAAGCAAATATATTTAATATTTTCAGTCACAGCTCGAGGTATTTTTAGTCAATGGTCACGTAATTCAAAAGTTGTCGTTCACACACACAGCCGGCCCGTTGCTCTACCTTGGCCATTAAAGCACCGGGACTCCGGGACTACCGGGCAGTCTGCAAACAAAAACAAGGTACATAAACACACTATAATGAACTTACAGGCCTACTACGCCCCGGCAAGGGTGGCGGAGTATTGTGATGAGCGCGTCTGTCTGTCCGTCTGTCCGCGAACTTAATCTCCGGAACTGCACTTGATCTTCAAATATTTGCATGCCACCTCTGGTCGTGGGCCGTGGCTCGGTCCTCCTCTGGCGGCGATGCAATACGTTATGTACGAATACTTCCGGTTTTATGGATGATTTCATATTCGCATACGGCCATATGGAGGAATGTCGATACCGTTGCAGCGAGTGACGTCGTTGCGTCGTCGTGCGCAGGCTGACGCACACGCTGAGTCGCACAGTCGCACTGGCTGCGACGTGTCCCAGACAGCAGCGGGCGCCGAGACTAGACGAGTCCATTGTGCAAGACAGGGGTGTTGGGACCGAGAAACCTTAATTTTTCTCCCGCACAAACATTGCACCGATCGCAATTCGCAACCGTAAATACCGTAAACCGTCCATAAGCACATGGACGTCGGCGATTTCCTATATGTTTGAACGCCGATAGCGACCGATAAGCCGATGCATCAGTTAGCTACAGCGGTCGCGAGCAATCAAGTATGCGAGGCGAACCGCGCGTGTTGCCGATGACGGACTGATGTACGGCCCTCGCGCGGGTCGTGACTGATTACGCTAAGTCGCGTCATCGCTCGACCCATCGCCGCCGGCTGAAACTCGACAGCTCCGTCCGTCCGTCCGTCCGTCCGTCCGTCCGCCCGACTACCCGACTTTCCCATGGCCTATAAAACACCGCCGACTGCCGGCCGACCTCTTGGCTGACGACAACCAAAACAACTACCTGCTTTCTATCGTACTTCGCCGTCGGCGTCATCAGTTTATATCTATAGGGCCACTGCCTCGTGAGACTCGTGTATATGTTTCCAATAAAGATAGATCAACAGCAACGAAACAGAACAACAGTCAAAGAATCGTTCGAGCGTTAAGCGTTATACAGCCGTTACCGGAAACCGGAAACGCCCAAATAGGAATGACCTATCTTCTACAGTTCTATACATAAGGTGACAGTGACGTAATTTCAACGTCAGCTGGCTTTCGCCGCCATCTTGTGGGTAAACTCTGACAAATGTTTTTCACTGTGATGTCTCTAAAATACGCTTTGTCGGCAAGCTGATCATACAGACATTTTCATAAAACAACAGCTTGAATGTTGTTTAAATCACACGATAAATCTTTATAGTATCTCCATTTTGTGGGTATAACATGGCATAATGTGTGGAGTTAAGGGGCGAAGATTTATCGTGTGATTTAAACAACATTCAATCATTCAATCCCGTGGTTTATGAAAATGTCCGTATGATCATTAGCTTGCCGACAAAGCGTTGTCAGTGACATCACAGTGAAAAACATTTATCAGAGTTTACCCACAAGATGGCGGCGAAAGCCAGCTGGCGTTGAAATTACGTCACTGTCACCCTATATATACAATAATTACCAGCAAAATATGCGTGGATTGCGTGCAGGGCATTAGGCCTGCAGGTATTTCGTTTACCCCGAGTCCCGACCGTTCCTAAGGGAACGAAAGTGAGTCGAAAATTATAATAAACGACACTATATTTTTTTCTTCAACTGTAATCAGCATCTTGGTAATTTCAAACCTAGTTTCCGAGTCACCGAGTGCTGTTTGATAAAATTGCTTCCGTATATTTTATTGGAAAAATATATTAATATTTTAGCTGCTGCATTGGAAATAGCCAGCCCAGGGAACCGGCACTGTGCCAATTGTATCGGCGCACTTTCGTTCCCTATACCCAATTTACATCGACCGACGCGACAGTTTTGTCACGTCGGATCGGGCGGAGTGACCTTCTTCTTACTTACTTACTGTTTGGTAACTACGGGAAACAAATATGGCGGAAGTAGGTGATGATGGTGGTAAAAAGTTACAAATCAGTGAAAGATTGCAGAAAAGAGAAGAAGAAAGACTACAGAGTATTCAGCAGCGTAAAATAGATAAAGAAGATGACACTGTTCTACATGTACGCGAGTTTGAATGCTGTTTATTGTCCTAAGAGTGGCATTTCTTTCGTCGTTCTAGCTCACCGGTTCTAGCTCCAATAGCAATCATCGCATAACGAAGAACAAATGACAAATCGTATCTTGCATGAACCAGCAGCCAGAAGAGTTTATGCGGATCGAGTGCTGAAGTAACCCATCTTCTGTCGCAGTGATTCCCCAATGTCTTTTGAAAGCATTTACTGATGGTGCTTACGTGCATCAACTATTTCTTGAGACAAACGGTTCCAGCGGTTGATAACACGCAGTGAGAAAAAGCACAGTCTTGCATCAGTGTGGCACTGACTCTTAACAAGCTTCTTGGTGTGCCCGCGTGTACAGCTGTCAGTAGTAATCTGGAAATACACTGACACTGGAATATCAGCAAATCTGTGCATAATATCGTATACCTCAATCAAGTCTGCTCTCGTACGCCTTTTTTCTAGGACGATAGCTGTATCATGACCATAGCTTTAGGGCTTTCAGTCGAGCTTCATACGTCACGAATCTCAGCTCAGGGAAGAGCCTTGTGAATCGATGCTGTACCCTCTCCAACATGGCCTTATCTTTGCTGTAATGGGGGTTCCAGGCTGGTGAACAATACTCCAAATGAGGTCTACCCAAGCTTTTGTATAGCTGTATCATGACTTTGATATTCTTGTGCTTGATTGTACGTTTGATCAGGCCCAGCATCCTGTTGGCTTTGCTGCACGCGTGCTGACAGTGGTTGGCTACTTTGAGGTTGCTACTGATCGTAAT
>Ga0126332_10000863_pt1 | contig 10460 bp, 7 predicted proteins | sample InaspJWI42metaG_FD_94482 | JGI IMG/M metagenome (GOLD analysis project Ga0126332, IMG submission 94482) | Marine gutless worms symbiont microbial communities from Oahu, Hawaii - Inanidrilus sp. 2 OAHU.JWI-42 metaG | ecosystem: Host-associated > Annelida > Digestive system > Unclassified | place...
AAAGATGATAAAGGAAGCACGATGATCCGGATGGGTGTGAGTGGGTGAATGTTTCCTCTGGTACCGGCCTACCCGGGTTGTCCCGGATCAAAGGCCGTTAAACGGTCGTTGTTGTTGTTGATGGTAATCAATAGTTCACACGATAAGGATGTAAAGACGGCGTCGAGGACTCCCCGGTTGCTGCAGCAGCAGCTTGGACAAAGCCTGTTGGACGCGGGCCGAGGCGTCACCGCGGACCCCGAGTGGCCGGCGGCTGCGGATGGGGAAAGGCGGCGGGCGGCGGCCGGCGGACCTGAGAGGGTAGGTCGGAGGTCGCCATAAATCCGATCGGCGGCATTGTATGAGTCCGGATTGTTGTCCTAGTCGTCGTGACGGAGGAGGACGTCCTCGGTCCAGCCGTCGTCCTTCGCAGTCATCGTCGTTATCCTTGCCTGACCTCGGCCACAAACTGCACATCGACTGGCCGAAGAAACAGAGAAAATACGAATTTCAGTTAAGGTTGTTTAACTTTTCCAACAAAACTTGACCCAATAAAAGCAAACCCGCGACAGAGTGTCAAAAATGGACCCGACGTAACCACACTTAACCCAACCTACAAATTGATCGGCCACAAATCGCACACGGTTAGCCCAGATAAAATACAAGTTGTTGAATAAAAGTGTATTATTCGCTGGTGTCTCGGTTCCAGTGTCAACTTTTCCAACAAAACTTGACCGATGCCAAGCAAATACGCGAGAAAGTGCCAAAAATGGACCCAACACGACCAAACTCAACCCATCACGCAAAATGGTCGGCCACAAATTTCACATCGACAGTCCACCGCCGCGCCTCCTCTCGCTGCCTGCACGCACCTCATTTGCATAATTTCCAAATTACACGCAACCTTACTTTCAAATTTAATTCCCGGCGATTGACAACAAAGACCGGAAAAGATATCCCGTCGTCTTGCAATCGTCAGCATTGCTACAGACGTCGGACGTCCTGGCGCAGCGTGTCTGCGTGTGTGTCGGACACACCAGTGACCTGTGCAAAACCGGATGACTGGCCGAGACCGAAACATGCACCTCGTTTGCATACCGAAGCAAAGAGAATTGCAGTAATAATTGAGCTTAGAGCGAACGACGGAGGCGGAATGGTACTAGCTGTCCAGAATTGGCTCCCCAGATGGCGATTTTCTGGAAAGAAGGTCCAAATTTTAAAATTTGGTTTCGTACGTCAGAGCGAACGCCGAACGGTGGGTATGGGATTGTACTAGCTCTTTTGGAATCAATATAAAGATAGTCCAGTTGACAAATACGGTAAAACTGGAATTGGAGAGAAGAAATCGCGCCAATAAAAGTGAGGTGCTAATGTCGCATCGAAAAATACAAAACACGTTTCGGTTACAACAGACTTCAGACCACACGCACCTCATTTGCATACGTCTCATTTGCATACCGTCACCCGACAAGACGCCGTCGCCGAAATTGGCCATCCACATATTATCGTCAGCGTGACGTGGGCCTCAGTAAGCAAAAAAAACAAGTCGCCGCAGTAATGTTAGCAACAGACTGCCGTCACCGCACCGATCGATCCATCGTATTTGTCATGTGACGCCAATGTGCACCCTTATTTAACGCATGGTTCAGCGGGCCTACATGATTTCCCCCTCCCTCAAACGACAGCTCGATCGTTTCAGCCGCTTTTGCGGGGTTCGCGTCGTTCTAAATACTACTGACAGTCACCGATTATAGATGTAGACAATAACGTCAAACCCTCTTGGCTTGCCTTTTACAGCATCAGCACACAGCGGTTTTCTGTTGATTCACCACTCCCTAACTCTTTGACTTTCGGCTTAAAAACCTATCTGTCAGACTGACTGTTTCACAAATCCTCTCTGACATAAACTTTCTTCTTCAATCAGAACTGCCTTCATCGAATATATTACCCGGTCCGTGTCTTCTGGGCAAGTCGGTTTTTACCGCGTACGATATGCTAGCGCGGTATCAGCTATGGCCTTGGGTCTTACTCTGTCTGTATCTCTGTCTATAGAAGTCAGATTTCCATGGAACGGCTGAACGGATTGTGCTGGTTTTACGCACAGAGACTACCTTCGACATACCCTGCACTGCGTCATAAGAAAATTCGGGTAAACAATGGTGCTGCCCTCTACAACTTTGTCCCAATCTCTGGACTTAGAAAACTCCACCACGTGCGACAAATCACCTTTTGATAGGCCTACCTGCTGACTTCAACGATCGGCAGATCTTGTTAGTCTTTCTGGAGCCGTTGAAATAACTGCTCTTTACTTACATAGGCCTACATACATATTTTATTTCAGCAATCCAGAGCAAACATAAAATAAGCACATATAAAAACAATAAAAAAACTCTGGTACAATGGCTAAACGAAGGGCATAATGCCTCTTAAACGCAGCCAGGTAAAAAAAAATTACAAAATACAAATATACAGTCAGAAATGTAAACCCAGATAGGCCTATATAAAAAAAACGAACACATAAAAGCACCTACATCTTGCAAATCAGAAACTGATTTAAATTTACTCGTACCAAACGACTAATGAACAACAACAAATGAGCAGCCGAAACAACATCTTCTGTCTATATAGCCTTCATCTCTGCGACAAAAGAAGGCCGGCGCATTTTTACTGCGCGCGCCGATCTTATGATAACGCCCTCGCGTACATACATAGGCCTACATACAAATTTATATAGCGCCAATAATCGTGAGAACGAATCTGAGGCGCTGGCACAGGATGACTAGACGGTAAAGGCTGACTGGAAGAGATGGAATTATAGGTCGCGTTTAAAGGTGGATAGGGTGTCGATAAAACGTATGTGTGCAGGTAGAGAGTTCCAAGTAGAAGGTGCAGACACAGAAAAGGCCCCAGAGGAAAAGTTGCTAGTAATACCGGGTGGTCTTGTAAGGAGATTTGTATTGGAAGAACGCAAAGATCTGGACGGAAGATAGTGAGAAATGAGTTCAGACAAGTAGAGAGGCTGAGAGGTATTAAGTGTTTTCCAGGTAGTGAGACAGTTTGTAGGTAATACGATGACCAACAGGTAACCAGTGTAAATCGCGACGGTGTTCAATGAGCTGGAAGTCCACGGTGGTCCTACTGCAACCCGCGCCAGAATATCTTGCACACGCTGTAACTGTCAATGTTCGCGTGCGACATATTCTTTGAGCGGTGTAGCTAATTAATCCATCGTCTCCAGCTCTATCGGCACTGTCGGCGTTCAGGACACAGGAAATCTGACGTCGTTTGCAATACGGTTATTTCCGGTTGCCAAAGACGTATTGTTTGTACAGAAGTAGCAAACCATTGGGGCTTAGAGTTAGAGTTTGTCGAAATAATAGGACTGTAGGGTTATGTGTCAGGAATAGGGTTGCAGTTTAGGGTTAGGGTTGAGGTTAGTGGTAGGGTTATTGTCAGTTGTCACAGCGCCGATACATTAATTAATTATCTACATCCTCTTTGAGGACGTAGCCCGTCTTCGAGGCATCGGTCTTCGTTTCTATATCGCTCTCCGAGTGTGTGTTATGCCTAGTGTAAACGCGGCGGGCAATTTATCGCGTCCGATTTAAAGGTTCTACGGCAATCAGCGTTCGTCTGAAGTCCGACGGGGCCGCCTGGTTCACCTGAATCCGACCCGACAATTAGTTATAGCGCTCTCTCGTTCCTTCGCAGCCGTGGTGTCGTCGCTGTCGGAAACGAACGACCGGGGATTTACGCTGATTACATTACAGCGTCACAAGACTGCCGTTAATACGCTCGGTGACAAGAATATGCAAAAACACGAGCATTTTTCGTGATTCCGCGATGCGTAATGTGACACAAGCGTCCTATCCATACAGAAATGTACGAGGCTTGGGGCGGTGTGTTATCGTTGCCTACATGGTTTTCGCGTGATCTTATAGATAATGTTTTGTCTAGTGTTCGTGTTTAGTGCTGTTTTACTGCTTTCATTGTTCTTACTGTATGTCTGTCTGTCATGTACTTCGTGTACGATTTTATAATAAATAAATAAATAAATAAATAAATGACTACTCCACGGTCTGTTGCCGTTACCGTTTCTTCTGCGTGGGCATCTCGGCTTTTCTTTTATTAGCTTTTCCGTCTACTTTTCCGCTTCATGATTTCCTGCACTAGATGAAATTGGCTAACAGTCAGTTTTTGAGCGTATGTAAAAATACTTTATCGTATATATATATATATGTGTGTGTGTGTGCGTGTGTGTGTGTGTGTGTGTGTCAGAAAAATGGCGGCAATCTGAAATATGTATTGTGACTAATGATGAATCACCAGGTAGTGTAGCTAAACGTTTAATTTTGGGATGGCTTACTTCATTACAAATTTATCGTTCAATTTGCTGGGGAAAGAACTTTTAAAATCGGTGAACATTCGGCGAAGTTACAGGCAAAGTGGGCGCCCATTTTGTCCTCAAAGATGCAGAACTCGACAGATAAGTAAAATAAGTAGTGTTTTACGGAGAGAAACTGTTACTAATTGTTGTTATGTCAATAGACAGATTAATGCGAGCTTATTATCAACAACTATCAAACTTCTGTGGACCAGTTTGACTTTTTGACTGACAGACTGGCGCCATCAGCGACTGATCATGTACGGCATTTTGCTGCGACATCGACATTTCAGAAGATAGTGTAGCGACATGTTTAAGGTATGATGGGATATTTAAATATGTCTTTATTATAAATATACTGCAGAGTCTAACAGTGAAAAAATTTAGAAAATGGGTCAACATTTGGTGAAGTTACGGACAAGAGTCTTGTGTTTTTACTCACAGTGTAATTGATTTTAACGGGCATGTAAGTGACTTGTCCCTGTTTGCCGTTAATGTTTTAAAAATACATACATGTACCACATGATTTCTGTGATTGAAAACGCGGCACTGAAAGTGACAGACCAGACAACATAAGGATCCTACAATAGAACGGAAGAGCTGTCAGAGTTCCAACTAGATGACAAGTTGGTCTGTCTGTTTGCACAGCGATCAGAGTGTTAAGCTTTTTCGCACAGCGTCGTGCAATTGCCCGTAGAGCGATGCATGACAGACAAAACACCTATTGAAGGACTTGTCAACGTCACTATAAAATCATAAAATCGTAGAAATGGTGCGAGATAGATGAGCTGTCGCTACGGACCACAAATAGGAAGTATGGTGTGGCCTACTGAATCGCGCTGCTATCGATGACGTCATTTATGGTCATTGGACGTAGCGCAATGATTTGTAGTGACCCTCAGTGTCATTTACCTGAATTTGCACGCGTTGAATCTGACTCGTGGAACATCTGCGAAGTACTTGATGGCATGTTAACTGAAATAGCGCCTCGAGCGGTCTCAGCGATAGCGGAGCTTCATGTAAGTAGATGCTATAGGCAAGTCTGTTTGCGTAGCGATCGAGTGCTAAGATTTTTCTGCGGTTTCGCGCAGTTGCCAAGCGAAGCGCGGCTCGTGTCGGACAAAACACCGGCTTGACCGGAGCGTTGACGGGGATTTGCGAAAATTGAAAACAACTTAGCTGCGGCGGCGAGCGACAGATATCGGTGGGGCGCGCGAAATGAAACGGTGCCGGTGACAGATCAAGATGGATTGAGTTGTCGCCTGGCGCCGACAGGCGAAGAAGACCGGACACGATGACAGAACTATACGGACGGACGGACGGACGGACGGACCTACAGTAGGTAGGCCTACATGTATCTGAGGTCCCTGAGGATACGGACGTCGTGGTCTCTCCTCCGCGCTGCATTCACGGCGAAATTTGTCGACTCGACTGCTGGTGGTGCAGGGTCCATTTAATCTCGCGCAATTGAATTGCCGACCTCCCCATGCAGCAGCGGTGACACCGTCAGCGCTGACAGCGGAATTTTCTTTTCCGGCCGTTTACGTTCGAAATTTTTTCCACCGAAGCAAACTAGCAAAAGCTAGGCCTAGACCATGTTTCTACGGCGCCACGATTGGAGACTAAAATTTGAGAAAAATTTCTCTAATAAAAAATGCAACGAACATTGCAATAGCATTTGTCACAAATCTGAATTTTTTTATCTAACTGAAGTATGAAGTTATTAGTTAAGTATGCTTTTGCTTTTATGACGACTGTCGTATTTAAGAATGCACAGTGCTAGCGCAGTGGCCTGAATGACAGGAAGTTACGTCAATATGATCTCCATTCATGTGTAACATTTACTATTCTCGTTTGCTTTGTATATTATATTACCGGCAACGCACAGTTTAAACGAATACGACACATTTTGCCCTCTAAAAGCCAAACGTTTTCCCGAATTTTAATGAGATTTTAGCGCATTATTTTTTGAGTCAGTCACAAGATTATTTGGTAATGCCTAGGGTAGATAACCGGCGTGAAACTGACAGGTTCCTAATCTTAAGTCATTAAGCAGTACTTCTAAATGTTGATAATGAGCGAAACCATATAACCCGCTCTTTGACAATACTTTTTATAATTTGTTAGTTTTAATTAATTTGTTATCTTGATTCTAAATAGTGTTTTATGTGGTCTTTTTTTCTGTCTTTTTCGTTTCTTTACGTTTATGTTTTGTGGACGTTGTTTCCAGACAGAATGAATGAATGAATCTTACGCTAATCGACGAAATAATTTAATCGCGAAAAGTGGTACGAAAAATTATACATTCTCATTTGTATTGCGATAAATCGCTAGTCACCAGCAAGCGATGGAGAAGTGACACACGAACATTAAATGTGAACACGATCCGGTCGCAACTGAGCTCATTCAGAGCTTGTCGTTATCTCGTTCCGGACTAATTCGTTGTTGTCGACAAACAAGATTACGTGCTACAGATAGCGGCCGTCCTTCGTCGAAGACTGTCGGTATGAATCTGCCGACCGACGGAGTGCACGCGCGGAGCTCGGCTTCGTTTCCCGTATCTTCCGCGCACGTCGAATGGCGTTATGACGCGGCCGGACAGATGCAATAAAGCAGCTGTCGGCGATATTCCGACGGGCGTCCGACGTCGCGGGGCCTACAGTCCGGCGACTAGGCGCAACTGCCGCGGGAACCCGGAGGGACCGGTACCCAACTTCCGAGAAGACGAAACCATTGATGCATGAGTCTCCCGACTGTGGGAGCTCGCTGGCATTCAGACTGCTGAAAAGCGCACTCATTTCAGGCAGGGATTTTCGAAATTTTCTCGGGATAGCACCGAACGCCGGTGCAAGACGCCAATAATAATAGACTACCACATTAAACACGCCCACAAAGGCGCGCGCAGTGACGTCCACACAAAGCGTTCGTTACACAATACGTTTTTCAACAACTGAAGACAGTGAGTGTCAGATCTGGGTCGCGAAGTAGAGGAGGCAAGACATTCCACGATTCAGCAGCATAACAGAGGCATCGTTATATAAAGAACTCAAGGTGGTTGCGTGTATTTGCGGCACGAACAGTTGAACTTCAGGTGTACGTAGACAAGACAAAACTAGATAAAGTAAGCTAGTTTAACGTGCACTCAGCAGCCGAGGGAAACCAGCTTAATCCATCATGCGATATACCTCTGCGACAACTGACGCAAAGTCTAACACTGACCCTATACCCCAAACCGAAATTTTGTGACTACTTTTGCACAAACGATTCAACTTGTGCAACCGGAAATAAACTTACTACAAATGAAGTCGAATTTTCAGGCTGTAAGCTCTGTCTTGAACGCCGATAGCGCCGATAGGCCGATGAGTTAGTTAGCTACTCCGCCCCCTCTGCACGGTCCACTCCTATCCCCAGTTTTTCAGCGGCGGTTCGGTTCCCGGTGCGTCGCGACTTGGCAATCTTTCACGGTCGGCGCGACTCGCGGTAATCAGCAGTCGCTGTTAATCGAAATTCCGGACCATTGATTCGGCGTACGCGCCGGCCGACGCTCACAGCCCGTGATGCGAGCAGCCTCAGCAGCCGGCGACGCACGCCGACGTGCAGCATCTAATTGCAATATTTCATACCGACCGGCGTCGTCTGCGATCCGCTCTGCTTATAATAACAGACCGAATTAATATTCCACTGTTGGCGATCATTTATGCATGACATTTGTATGTACAATGTACAGTTAACAGATGACGCACGGTAGTGAGTGATACGATACGAGATGCTATTTTAACGTGCGCTCGAAAGCCGACATAAGTCAGCTTAATCTACCGCACGGAAAATGTCAGTGGGACATCGAAATATGACGAACCCGAGTTTGAAAATGTCACACGAGGGCGCACCCGGGTGTGACATTTTCAACCGAGGGTCGTCCTATTTCCATGTCCCACGAACGACTGTGTGTCATATGTTTTGTCGTATGGCCAACTACAAGAATCTTGAATTCTAAGTGGCTTACAATGGCGAAACGTGAATGAGTATCGTCTGCCATCTAAAAATGTACACAGTCCTAATTACTGTTCGTGGTTAGCTGTATGTGTTAATTACAGTGCTAATTTTTACTGCAAAATCGCACTGATCAATAGATTTAAACTGTATTTAATAAAAACTTACAGTAACACGCCAAAAAAACAAAAAAAACAAACAGAACGTAAACAAAAACAACGTAGAATATGTCTTACGTTTGCACTTAGTGAACGTCACGTGACGTCACCCGGGGTGACATTATAATGTCACCCCGTGTGACCGTGAAACGGTGAACATATAATAATGCTCAACGTCACGTGACGGCGTTTCGACCAATCAGCGAAGCAGCTCATAGTTGGTCATACGACAATACATCTTGTTCATGAAAAATTTATAGCCTACATCAAAACTGTCGTTAACAACTCTGACATATTTTAGCACTCTGCTTGCCAACGTATCTACATATTTCGGTTAATTCTACCCGAGACACCAGATTTTATATCGATCCAATGTAGAATGTGTAGTTATTTCTATTGAAACTATCATCCATTTATCGCTTTCATTCCGTCCGTCTCTATTCAACAGGTCACATTTTCTGCGGACCCCCAGCGCTTTTACTTTCTCGTAATCTTACCCATTTAGTGACTATGTACTTAACAGTTTTAAATTGCTAAACTAATACAATATATTACCAAATATTTCCCATACTATCTGGCTTTACGAGGAATGCTCTCAATGGAACTATAGCACTACTAAATTTTGATATCCTTCCAATATTATGAGATTTACAAAAGATAAAAGTGATAAAAATAGACAAGTTTAGTGCGTTAATACGTACATCCCGAGAACTGTTTCGTTTGTACTGTGCAGCTTCTATTCTGCATCCTCAAGTCTGTCCTAGCAACGGTGAACGGTTTGCATTTGATGTATAGATAACACTATACGACGAAAAAACTACAGTGTATAAAATTAATAAACACGACTAAAAATAGAACCATTAGCACGAAAAGACCCACCCAAGTAGCAGGTAGTACTGAGTCAAACATGAAGAAAACCACATGCGATCACTTGTATGACGAAAAGTTCATCTGCGTTGTTAGTACTGGCAGATTGCAGTGACACACAAACCGGCAGGCCGGAAACAATAACGGAAGCTCGGCGTTTGTTTAATTTCAGTTTACCGGACGGAAGCCGGGTCGCCGTTACGCGCCGCGACGCGTGGTTTCGCTGAGATAGCGGACGGTGGAACCGGAAATGGAAAATCGATGTCGGCGCTGGATGGGCGACGACGATAAAGACGCGGCGACGACAGCGAAGTCTCCTCAGCGAACGACGAAGCATCTCTGACGGAGGCCGCCGCGGCGGTCAACGCTACGCCCCAGCTGTCCGCCTCGAACGTAGGATATCCCCCGGATACATACCTCGGACGTAACCCTAACTCTAACCCACCGTAAGCTAACCTCAAACCCTTACCGTAACCAAGCTTAATAACTCTAACCCTAGCCCTAACTAAATTTTGACTAACTTTAAACTTTAACCATTTATTCTAAACCCTAAACTCCTACCATCGCCCCTTTAACTGGTGTATCAGCAATCAATCAATCAATTTATTCATTGCCATGGCGGCATACATGGCAATGCCAGAATGCAAATACTCGAAATGTCGTCAGAAAAGCAACAACGCTCGTTGGCCGCTTAAACTAATAACATGTCGACGAACAATGCAGAAATGGAGAAAGAGTGAGGGGTAGATGTCCGTGGGGGTATATGTGCGTCGGCGTCGAGGCGCTGGCGGTTATTGCGAATGACGGACGGTGCCTGTGTGTTGTCGTCATTTCGGCCCAGCGCGCGACCGACCGCGTCGACAGTTAACGTACGGCGGGCACTACGCCTTCCGCCGAGCAGCGACAAATGACCGCGCCTTCAGCACGTCCCCGGAGATGCGACAGCCGTCTTAGTCGCTGAAAATTCATGTTTACGTGCGCGCCGCACAGCGCACGTTGCGTCGCACACGCGCGTCGGCTTCCGGAGCAAATTAACGGCGCTTTCGAAGAGCGAGTTTGTCGAAAATTATTGTCCAAACTCG
>Ga0126332_10000864_pt1 | contig 10453 bp, 10 predicted proteins | sample InaspJWI42metaG_FD_94482 | JGI IMG/M metagenome (GOLD analysis project Ga0126332, IMG submission 94482) | Marine gutless worms symbiont microbial communities from Oahu, Hawaii - Inanidrilus sp. 2 OAHU.JWI-42 metaG | ecosystem: Host-associated > Annelida > Digestive system > Unclassified...
GCTAGGCTGGCATTAAGACGAGTCGCGGATTAGCACAACTCCACAGTTCCGGTGCATAGAAATTTCCTGATATAGAAAGCTATCAGTGACTGTGTGACACCGTAAAAGTTTGGCGGGATACAACTGGCACAGTGCTGGTTTCCTGGGCTGGCCATTTCCAATGCTAAAATATAAATATATTCTTGAAATAAAATATACGGAAACAACTTATATCAAACAGCACTCGGAAACTGTTATGGTTTGAAATTACCAAAATGCTAATTGCAGTTTAAAAAAAATAAATTTATTGTGTTATGTATTATTTCGGCACATTTTCGTTCCCTATTCTCAGGAAAACATAGCAACTGGGAGTAAATGTGTCAAAGTAAGTGAAATATGTAAACGTGTATATGTATGCTGTGTTCGTTATAGTTAACTAATTTATTATACAAAATTTTACTGCAGAAATGGAGCATATTTTCTCCGGTTTTTCGAGAATGAAACAAAAGTGACTTGGTCGTGTTCTTACAAATTTATGGAAGACACAACTCGCGTAGTATTAGATGCATTTGGCCGATAATCCATTAACACTTGGTCACTTATAAGCAACTTTTGACGATGAAGTGTAGGCTACAGTTGCAGTTGAGTGACCGTCGTGTGTATAGAGCAATGAGCAGTAGCGCGGGAACGATTTTTTCATTGGGTGGGCAGACTCGACGGGTGGGTGGGTGGACTCGATCCGGCAAGTTGACGTTGACCTTAACTTCCTATTAGCGTTATACAGTACTGTAGGTCTATATCGCTTAGTTTGTTTGTCAGTCGGGGAAAACAGGACTAGGCCGCCTAAAAGTTAACACACACACACACATGTGTTGGGAAAATTTTTTGGGTGGGCAGAATACATTGGCTGCCAACCCGATGTTATAGTTGGGTGGGCAACTGCCCACCCTGCCCCCTAGGTTCCCGCGCCTTTGGCAATGAGAGAGCGGGGCGGGAGGAGTGAAATGGCGGGGTGGCATGCAGTGTGGCGGGCGTGCGGAGCATGTCAATTGATTGAGCGGCAGTGTGTGGTCGACAGGTGCATTAGACGTAATGTCACCGGCGCACGCCGACCGACAGACCGACCGACAGTGACAATAATTTACAATGCTCGCCGTGCGCTCGACCGCCAAGGCTGCAGTGACGGATGAACTGTCGCCGCCGAGACAACCCCAACTGCATTCTCAGGAAACTCGAGGCGCCGGCGGCCTCTCAAACTCCCGGACACTCGTACTCTAGTCTCTATCGCGAATGTAGGGTAAGGTCCCCCAGGACATCTGACCCCCGGACCTAACCAATAACCACAACCCTACAAACCCTAACCATCATCTAACCCAACAGCCCTCCCCTAATCGTAATCCAACTAATTTTAACTCTTACCGTAAAAAAGGTAAAGGTACCCAGTTTAACGACTCTATATACTAACGAAGAATGTCAGCGTCGAGGCAATTGGGTGTGAACAACTTGCCCAGAGTCGTTACGTAGCCGCGCCCTGCCGGGAATCGAACTCGCGACCTTTTGTTCGCCAGTCTGACGCCATACCGTTGCGCCACCACGCCACCCTTACCGTAAGCCCTACATCAGTCCTTTTGTGGCAGTAACAACTGGTCTGTTTAAGCAGACTATGATTCGCCTAATAAACTCATCTGCAACTAGTGCATATCGAATCATGACTGGAGTTAAACGGCTAGGTAGAGTATGAAACACTACAATCCTTGCATCAGTATCTCGGCAACACCTTATCCACACTCTCCAGGCTCGACAACTGAAGATCCTCGGACACTTGATCCGGTCAGAAAACTCAACCTATGCTCTCTACCAACCACTACATGGCAACACCCGACGACGGCGACCTCGCATCAACTACATCCGCTACATTCGCAAGCTGACAGGACGTGACACGGCTGAACTGTTGGCGTTGGCACAAGACAGGGATGTATGGTGAGAACTTGTGGTCGAGTGGGCTGACCTATAGCCACCCGACTTGAGAGAGAGAGACCCTAAGCCCTAACCCTAATTCTAAAACTCTAGTCATAACCTGCCAGAGGGGCAAATGTTCGCGACGGTAGTTTCATGGTGCAGATGTTCGGGGGGGGGCATATGTCCGGAAACCGCCTATCGCCGCTCGGTCGCCATCCCGAGCGCGAAATACGGCAGTGTCGGTCGCGTCTGACGGCTCGACCTGGTGGCTGCCTGGCTGCAGACGCAAAACGCGTCTTAATTAGCGACGCCGCCGTCATCCATCGCCACCACCAGCAGCAGCAGCCGCAGCAGCGGCAGCGGCAGCGGTGTCATCCAGTGTCGTCTGTCACGCGAACCTACCAGATGTGCTTCAGCGGGACTGAAACATCGATAGTCTTCCTCTCAACTGAGGCTACTTTCCCAGTCCTACTTTACAACGACTCTTGGGTGGCAGTGTATCCAGAAATCAACAGACGGCGACGTCTTAGTTTCTTTAGTTGTCTTAGTTTAGATTTCGTTTCTACTTTTGCTTTGATGCCGATAATTGCTTTATTCACTCAGCAGTAATGTTAATTGTTTGTTTGCTACGTTAGCGAAGTGCTAGCTTTATACATGTACTATTGTCTGGTTTGTGTATCTCTGGCGCCCAGCTTCACGCTTAATCCGTGAATGAAGGTATGTAATCGGACAACCTTAAGCATGCGTTACCATAGCGATAGCTTATGCTAGTAACACGTGTCTTTGCACTATGGTTTCATACGCGCGAATGAATTGTAAACAAGATTTTAAAGCAGAACAGAGACGCTGAAACCGAGTGACAGATGCTCGCGAATAGTCCGCAGGCTAGCGACAACGGTTCGTTGACGTCGCTAAATGTGGACTAATACAACGACAACTACATTACTAGGCCTGCCTACTGCTGCTCTTTATTTGCCTCCAGCAACTGCTGCAGCAACAGCAGCAGCAGCATCACGAACAGCTCATCTGCAACAAAGTCAATACCGAGCGATGCGATGATGTATCCCGTCAGTCTAGTGTCCATCGTCGTACATCGGACGGAATTATCACTAGAAGCCAGACAGTAGTGGATTTCACAAATATTCTCTTACATATTTTGAGACATTGAATCTGAATGAGCACATTTCCTTAACAAAAACTACAATTTTAAACATATGCGCCTAGCCCTTAAGTTAACCATTATAGGGGCCTACAGATTATGCACGGTAGTGAGTCCGACATCCAAATATGATGGACCCATTGCAGTCACGTGACGGTTAAACATTTTTGAATGTTGAACCGTCGACCGTTCAGCATTCGACAATGACGAATGTCACGTGACGACGTTTCGACCAATCAGCGAAGCAGCTCATAGTTTGTCATACGACAAAAATAAATATTGACACAATGGCCTTGCAACATTGGGTTACACGTTTTGGTGTAATGGTTGAGGTGTTGGACTTGCAACTTAAAAGTCGCGGGTTCGACTCCCATCCATTCCACTTTCAGGCAACAGCCTTAGGCTAGTTGTTCACACACATGTGCCTCCGTCATCATGCAGTATAATTTGGTACCGGTCAAGGGCGGTGATGCCCTACGGCTGGGAAGGTAACCGTAGGTCTGGCGTCGCGCTGGCCATGCATTACACAACTTTATCACGAAATAATGGCCTCGTTCCCGTGTATCTCGGACTCACATAATCGATAATGTGCTTGTTTCTCTGTGAATTGTTATCAACTTCGTTTACAACACTGTTTCAATCGTCCGTGGCCAAAATAAACTTCAATTAAGTTTGTTGAAAATGTCGTTCACAGCCATTCACCAGCTATTTTATATAACAGTTTTTTTGTGATCTAAGTGTTTAATCGTATTCCTACAATGTAGACCAACTTTCAACAGTTTTTTTCTATACATTCATCTTTATTCGCCAAGCTGGTAGCAACATAAACAACTACAATAACAGGAAACATAACCAAACACTTAATTAAGTATTACAATTTGTTGCAAAATTGGCAAAAACCATTCACTGCAGAAATATATCGTAATATAATTGTTATCCTGCCGTCTTTTAAGAACACAACTCGGCAGATCAGAGTTGTCCGTGGGTTGGGTTGACCCATGGGTTGGGTCCACTATAGCAAAAGTACTAAATTTTTGAAAGGATTATGTTAATGCATTTAAAGCACGGTTAGATAAGATTTGGTTGCATCAAGCAGTTAAATTTGTTAGTTGTATTGGGTCGGGTCGGGTTGGGTCTCCACTTGTAATGGGTTGGGTTGGGTTGGGTCAGTCAGCTGATGAGTTCGGTTGGATCGGGTCACACAAAATGGACCCATGAACAACTCTGCGGCAGATCAATAGCAAAGCAGCTCTGACAATCTTTTACTACATCAATACTCCCAGTTTAAAAAAGTTTCATACAAAAGCGGTTAATGCAGATAAATTATAAGAAAAATATTATGTACCCATCATAAGATTTTCTTTTTCACCTTTAGTTCAAACTTCACGGGCCTTTTCGTGAATTTATTTTTCTGCATCGGCTTTTATTTGTGTGTTTTGCGATTACTCGTTAATTGTAATTTTCGACTTAAACCGAAGTTTTGCCAGTGCCGTAGCTTCGTGAGGGACGTTAATTTCCGGAAATCATTCCCTGAAGTATATAGGCGGGAGATGAGTGAGTCGACCTTCTGATGTCGCCATATTAAACCGACGGAATATCGATAACGACGTCAGTGCATGTTAGTCAACGGGCGTCAAAGGCAGCCGCGGCAGAACGCACGCGCGGCCGTGTGCTAATTGGCACCGGCGCGATCTGGCAACAGCGTCCGTCTCGACAGTCGCGCGACATGACCGCCTTTAATCCATCATGCACGCCTGGTTAACCTGCCTTCACACCGCATCGACAGGCAGGCTCGTGGCTTACCGAGAATGTAGGACTGGTGCCCCTCCGGATATCTGCCCGGACTCTTGCCTCTCCCCAAAATGTGATCGAATACATCTGCCCCTCAGAACTTAACCCTAACCCTAATCTAACTCTACACTCTAACTATATCCTATAACTCTAATAATAGTAAAACTAACCACACTGAATCCTGAACCGAAAAATAACCTCAATCCTATAAATCATAGGCTTAAAGTTCTATCTCTAACCCAGTAACCTTGACCTTAAACCGTAACCTCTAACACTAACCTTGACGGTAACAACCCTAGCCTTAAACATAAACCGCAATCGTAAACTCTAAGCCTAACCCATAATCCTAACCCTCACCCAAACCCTAACCGTAAACAAGGGGCAGATGTTAGTTAATAAGTTATAGTTTACATTAACGTGACGTGGCGGATACTCTGAAGTACTCCACCTTTCCAAGAACTCTCACAGATTGGAATCAACTACCGGTAGACAAAAGCACTGTTTTAGCGCCATCAGTTTCTTACTTCAAGAAGGAGAGGCTCCGTGAACACCATGCAATATCGATAGTCGTCCTATCATGGCCGTCCTACATCTATGCCTGCACAAGGCCCTGCTGGAGTGTCTGCGTTGATTGAAGTTGAAGTCGAACATACATATACACGTTTAACGGCCCTTTTTCCCGAACTACCCGGGTCAGCCGGCACCAGAAAGGTAAAACCAATGTGGATTTCACTGAAGCGAGAGACAGTGAGTGGCAGTGGCATCAGCTGGGCCATACGCAAGTCTGTACCTTGCTCCAGACAGATAACCACGCCAACACCTCACCACTCAGTTTTTTTACCGGCTGGATGCCCTTCCTGCCGCCCAACCAACAGCGTCTAAGCACTGAAGGCAAAAGCACTAAAAGCAAAGTTGAAGTTGAAGAATAATCCAAAAACTTCTAGGTCACGGAACAGAGGAAAAAGGCAAAGATTGAGTTACGTGCAGTTGGTGCAGTTAGTTGTTTAGTAAGCCGAGAAATGATCGCGTAAACAGTTGCGTCTCTAGCCACTTTCTGAACCGCGCTAGAGATGCTGAAGAATGGACCGCGATGGTAGTTTTCGGGCGGGGGGAATGTTCGGGGGCAGATGCCCGTGGTGGTAAATGCCCGGACACGGTGGCTTACCGAGGAGCAGACTGGGTCGTGTCGGCAGGCGTGCAGAGGAGACAGCCCAGCACCAGCAGCGCCGCCACTGCCGCTGTGAGCGACGTCGTCGCCAGATGCCACCGCCAGTATCTCGTTGTGCGCCTACCAACCATACACACCACACGCGTCGCACACGCTATACATGACAACAATACTCAACTCGGTCTGGTTTCTCGATAGTTTCAGTCTTTATGCAAGTCCGTTTTGATCTTTGTACCTCGGATCACAGCATATGACGCTGCCCGCTCGCTGCTGAGCTCTGGCGCAGGCGGCAGATATCGACTGACATCTGCCGCCCGCGCCCGTCCTGCAACAAACCATGTGCGTCGCTACTATCGATCATCGGTACAGACAGACGGACGGACACCGTATCGTTACATAAACGCTCGCTATATGTCGAAAATCGCCGATTTTAACCTACCCCACCTGCATTTGGCGCCCCCACTTGGGGTGACCTCGGTAGAATTTTGCTAAGATCTTTGGCACTAAAACCTAGAGTCCCTGGGCTCTCGTGTGGTGTTGTTTGCGTGATCCTATGTTTAGCCGTTTTAGTAGAACACCGACTTGTGACAGCCGGGCGGACACACAGACAGACACAGGGCCATAGCGTATCCCGCGCTATCAGCGTTGCGCGGTAGAAACGCACGAACAATTACCGCAAAGCACTATGCTGTTACTACTCGTGCATGTTGTCACGCTCACCACTTCTGGTGTTATATGTCCACGTAGCGGGCAAGTAGCATGTCAAAACAAAATCATTACGAAACAACCGCTCGAGGTCGCACCGATGACTTTATCAGAAAGAACTGGACAGAATATCCAAAACAGTTACGTCCTACCATACATACAATAGCTAATAAATATTTTCTCGTGACGGCAAACCAACGACCTGGAACTAGACAGCGTCAAGATAAAACAGCATCTTGGCCAAACTTTATTTATTTCATAATTTATTGTCCGGACGCAAGACACAAAAACACGCACCGGACCGGTTGCTTTACCTGGACGATAAAAAGTGGTAATACCCAGTATTAATGCAGTACCATACCGCCGAAAAGCAATGCGCTGCTAAGTAATATTTTATGTTTGCTGTTTTCATTTGGTGTGTCAGTTTACCGTTGCAAAAATTCGTCAAATGCACCTTAAAATGCTGCTTTTGAGTACAATTTATCAGCCTTTGGCTAGTCATCGATGTGATCAATAGGTGTATAAAAGACAACATTGGACATAGGCCTATCTGGCTTACCAGCTCCAAATACAATGGAATAACAAATTTTAATTTTAGCAGCATAGTGACATTTAGACAAGGATAATACCAGGGGTAATACCATGTTTTGACTTGTGTGGAATGAGAGCAAACTGCTATTTGTGCAGAAAAACAGCTAATTTTCACATTTGTTGCTGATACAGCGCAGTGACCAGTGACGCAGTGTAGTGGCAGCTGAATGAGAAGCGCTCATCACTCAATCACACGACATGACAGACTGACAGTCGTTGATCTATATGCATGTGCACGGCTGCGTGATTGTGACGTCGACAATAACGACGTTGATAGCACCGCTCTACCGACACGCTCACACGGCGACCGACCGCCGCCGACAAATAACTTGAGCCTAAACGCCGTGAATAAATCATCCATCCGGCGACGCGCACAGCTCTAACGCGCGGTAATTAAGATGGAACATCCCAGGAGGCGCGCGTTCCGCGTCGTGCGCCGAGACAGCGGCAGAATGGAAATGGAACGAGACTAGACGTCGGCGCCGGCGGCGGCGGGACATTTCTTGCCGACTGGCAGCGTGACAGACAGACGGACGGACAGCGGGGCGGTGCTCGCGGTTCAATAGCTCGCCTCAACGACCGAGCGCAGCGCGCGCGAGTCTCATGAATGCTAATTCTTCCACGCCGGTCGCTCGCTCGCTCGCCGCATCTGCATAATCCCGCCGCCAGTCCGGTTCGTTCCAATTAACGGCGCCCGGTCGCGTTACGCCGCGCGATTGACTCAAGCCGTCGCCCGCGACGACCATCGACAATAAATAAAAAATGCCGTACGCTGCCGCAACGACATCAATCCCGGTGACGTGTACACGAGTAGTGATGACGTCACTCGGTGACGCAGTGAGCAGCAAGAACGATGACGTCAAATGTTTTCGCACTTTCCGCTCTATTTCATTTCTCATGTAATGAAAACGGCAACGGACTAAATGCTGACAAAAAGACTTAAAGCCAATAACAAGCGTCAAAAACTTTTATGAGTTTAGTGGACAAAAGATCGTATTATATTTTCTCTGAAGTAGAATTAAGCCTCGTTCACATCATGTAAACTGAAATAAACTGGTAATATTATTCTGAGCACAAGGGACTGATCACATCGCACGAACTTGAGTTAGCGAACTATGCGACCTAGTTCGCTGTGCCTGCAGCCAATCAGCACGCAGGTGGTCGATGTTCCGTTCGCTGGATTGCGCGCGTAGCCAATAAGCGTTTGGAGTAACTCGGTCGACTTGTTCAGGTTAGATCAGATCAATTCAGTACATTTCATGTGCTGTAAACGAGGCTTTACAGCTTTATTCTAAAACATGCAGCAAAAAACATCAAATTCTTAGCTGCGGAAAAGACGCGGCGACATGCGTTTTAGAGCTATAGTAAAGAGATGTAGCAAATAGAAAGGCGCATGATACGGCACCTATTATAGCCAAACTCTTGTAAGAACAGCTATATTTACTACAACAGCCTGTCGCTGTGTCAAGTAATACGATCACTTCATGCAAACTCACTTCGTCTATCGTATTGACGAGTGCAGGGCGAGGCACCTATTTGTAGAATTATATATCGCTGTATTTATATAGGTTACTCGAAGACCTGCTGGCACTGTGGAAATGCCAGATTACATTGCTGAGTTGATGGTAGGCCTACTGTCTATAAGTCGGCGACTCATGAATGGAAATGAATGCAGCAGCAGCAGCAGCAGCAGAAGCAGCGTGCAGTGGGCGGCCAGTGGCGGGAGACATTCTCTGACAATATACATTACTGATGCGAAAGCACGGCGATAAGATGACTCTGACGATGGCGCCGGTCGCGAGACCGCCCGCTGCTGCCGCCGCTGCTGCTACTGCTGCTGCGCAGTGCGATGCTGTTCTTCCCGCAGCCGTCATCACCACTGTTCTGAGATAGCGCCACCGCTTTGCTGGCTGCTCTGGGAGAAAGCAGGACATTTCCCCCGTACACCTGACCCCTCAAAAAACTATCCCCCATCGCAGACATCTGCCCGAGACCTAACTCTAACCCTATGTATGCCATGTCCCATGAGGAGTGTAGGCGGCGTGCTCATCTCCCTGGTGAGCCCGAAAGTAGATACACCACTTAAGTCTGTAACGCATGGCCAGTGGGACACCAGCCCTACGGTTACCTTCCAAACCGCAAGGCCCCTTGATCGGTATCAAATTATACTGCTCGGTGACAGAGGCACATGTGTGCAAACAACTTGACAATCGTTGTTTCCTGAAAGCGGAACGCCCGGGGATCAAACCCGCTCCCATTGCCCTAAACCCTAACGATAACCCCAATCGTAACCGGCGGCTGATGTCCGAGGGGGCAAATGTCCGGTGACGATGCGGGACGACGGCCGCCCGCGAAGTCGTCTCCGGTCGCTGATAAGCGGGGCGGAAACAGTCGATAGACGGACGACGTGCCAGGGCGGAGCGGGTCGAGTCGGCCGAGCGAGAGGACGCGACGCGATGAGATTCGATGCCGTTCACGCTTCAGTCGCCGCCCGGCGCGCAATAATTAGTTGCATGTCTAATGCGACGACGACTGCACGCAGTCACCACGCACGCCACACTGGACGCCCGTCCGTCCTGGTGTTTGTCTCTAGGCGACATCGGTCGCTATGTCAACGCGTCAAGACGAATTCACGAAAGCGTGCGTGTGTGCCATTTCTTGACGCAACAAGACTATCGATCGTAGATATCCAGTGCTGCCCCTGGTCTATCAGTCTGAGTAGATATCCATGCTGCCTGGTGCCTCCTGTTGAGTCACTTCGAGTATACGCCCTCATCGCGTCGCCTATTCCCGGCCATTATGTGCAAATAAGTGTAAAAAACTTAACAGCTTAAAACATCTTGAAAGGACGACTGTGGCTGGATCACACAACTAAAACAGCAAATATCAAAAGGCGCTATTACTTAGCAGCACATCGCCTTGTAGTCAATGTGCTGACAAGTAATAGCGCCTTTTGATATTTGCTGTTTTAGTTGTGTGATCCAGCCACAGTCGTCCTTTCAAGATGTTTTAAACTGTTAAGTTTTTACACTTTTATTTGCTGTTTTATTAATTTAGTTCTCTAAATGATACTAATCGGTGAAACTGCTAACTGCCTATTA
>Ga0126332_10000865_pt1 | contig 10437 bp, 8 predicted proteins | sample InaspJWI42metaG_FD_94482 | JGI IMG/M metagenome (GOLD analysis project Ga0126332, IMG submission 94482) | Marine gutless worms symbiont microbial communities from Oahu, Hawaii - Inanidrilus sp. 2 OAHU.JWI-42 metaG | ecosystem: Host-associated > Annelida > Digestive system > Unclassified | place...
CAATGCCGAAGAAAAATATCCCGGAACAGATTTGCGACTGGTCTACGAACTCGGGGGATATACATCCCCCAATTAAGCCAAAGGTGTCAGTTATTCTTCCCAGAGGTAAGGTGTCCTGAACTTCATTGGTTAATTTGTATCAATTTTAATCTGTTCAATAATGGTATGATTGTTGGGCCGTCAAATTTTTAACTGTACCTATGAATTCATCTGCCAGTTGCCTTTTTTAGACGAATCGAAAAATTACGAATACTTACATTAAATGGAATTCGAACATAAATTTCGGGTCACTTATTGCCTCTTCAGGACGTTTGCAAACATAATCCGGGAACAGCTCAGTCGCGCGAAGCGTCTGCTCGTTGAATGCTGCCAGTTTTCCGATGACGTAGTTGACATAGTTGATACCCCAACGCTCTTTGTCGGTTTCCGCCCCTTTTTTCGCCGAGATTTCATAGCCGGCTTTCTCTTTCATCTCCATGATGTACTCCGTGGAGAAGTGCTCATACTCAAAGGGATAATCCGGCCAGTATTTCTTGATCAATGCCAGCATTTCATTCTGGGTGAGGGCAGTGTAGTCGACCTGGACACATTTATTAAGCGTGCGGTCATCGGTAATGGATAGTGCACCAATATCCCAACTATCAATTTTTTCCGATTTATGCAGATACTGTATGATTATGTGAAGCAGAAAGGGTATCAACCTGTGTTGCAAAATATTGTCAACCTTTGCGTCATCGTTCCACCCCCGTTCCTCTGATTTGCAATGCGCCCTGGATTATTGTATGTGTCCGTATTCGATAATTTTCAAATGAGGTTTTTATGGATTTTCAACAAGCCCTTGAAGTCGCTCAGGTGAATGGTGAGAACATCATTCCCACGGTATGTGGGATGTGCGGCCCCGGCGGGCCGGGAGGCGGCTGCAGTATTTATGCCTTTGTCAAAGACGGCCGTTTTACCAAAGTTGCCGGAATGGACGAATCCCCGGTCAATAAAGGTGCAGTTTGCGCCAAGGGCCATGCCGCACCCCAATGGGTGTATTCGCCGGATCGGTTGACACATCCACTAATGCGCATCGGCAAAAAGGGCGAAGGCAAATTTGAAAAAATCAGCTGGGATGCGGCCATCGCCCATATCGCTGAGGTACTGACACAGCAAAAAGAAACCTACGGTGCCGAATCCCTGGCCATTTTATCCCCGGCCAAGCGCTCCTATAATGATTATCTCAAACGTTTCTTAACAGCCCACGGCAGTCCCAATTACGGCCACAGCGGAATCTGTGCCATGCAGCGAGCATTCGCCTTTATGTACACAGTGGGCGATTACCCGAGACCGGATTACGGCCAAAGCGATCTGATTATCTACTGGGGGCGTCAACCCATCTATTCCGGCCCGGTGGCCCGTCCGGCACGGGCCTTTCTGGCCGCCAAACAGCGCGGTGCGAAAATCATCGCCATCAAGCCCTCCGTGGAACCGGATGTTGGCTTGGCCGATATCTGGGTGCCCGTGCGTCCGGGAACGGATGCGGCCCTGGCTTTGGCCATGTTGCATGTAGTGATCGGCGAAGACCTGATTGACCGTGCTTTTGTGGAAAAGTGGTGCCATGGATTCAAACGCCTGCAGGCCCATGTCCGACAGTACACTCCGCAATGGGCTGAATTCATCAGCGGTGTACCCGCCGGACAAATTGAGGCGGTGGCCAGGCTTTACGCAACGACTGCTCGCGCCACCATCGACCTGGGCAATGGTGTGGAGCATGCTCCCTCCGCCAACGACGCCATTCGGGCTGTCGCCATATTAATGGCCATTACCGGGCACCTGGACCGACCAGGGGCCAATATTTTTAGCTTGCCGCCAAAGGCTGCGCCGAAAGATATCACCTTGAAGGAGCGTTATACGCAAGAGCTGCTGGATAAGTTGGTGGGGCCGGAATTCCCGGTCGCGTTTCAGCCTTTTCTGGAAGGTCCGGCCTCGGCCTACTACCGCATTCTGGAAAGCGTGCTCACTGAAAAGCCATATCCCGTCCGAGGGGTCATTGCCCTTGGTACCCAGGCTTCGGTCAGCACCCGGGGAACAAAAAACGTTTTGGCAGCGTTACAAAAACTCGATTTTTTCGTGTTGGTCGATGTGGCCCGCACCGCGGACATGCCCTATGCCGATATCGTCATGCCGGTGGCCACCAGTTATGAGGTCGACCATCCTTTCCAAATGGTACCGGGCTGGCTGATGGCGACCAATCGCGTCATCGAACCCCTGGGGCCTTATAAATCCATTTTTGAATTTATGCTGGATTTGGGAAAGACCATGGGCTATGGCGACGATTTCTGGAACGGCGACATCGATGCGGCCATGGACGACCAGCTCGAGCCGCTGGGGATGGATATGGCAAAACTACGGCAACAGCAGGCCGGCGTCGTATATCCGCCCGGTCCGCAGACTTATGAAAAATACCAAACGATCTTTAACCGCAATAGTCCGCGCCTAAGTCGCCAGCCCTTACTGCCCCAGGGTAAAGTGGCCCTGTATAACACCAGCTTCGAGAAGGCCGGATTCACCCCTTTACCCGAATGGCGGGAGCCGCCGGAAAGCCTCAGTGCCACCCCCGAGTTGACCGAAAGATATCCTCTGATTCTTTCCGACTACCATACGTCGAAGAACTTCAGTGCGTCATGGCAGCGTAATGTGCCCCATTTGCGGGAAATTCAGCCCGATCCGGTGGTTCATATTCACCCGGACGCAGCATCGGCGCGCCAGATCAAAGCAAACGACTGGGTGATCGTAAAATCCCCGCATGGGTGGATGAGAGTCAAAGCGGAGATATATCCGGGCATCCGGCCCGATACGGTCATGATCCTGCACGGCTGGTGGCAGGGTTGCCGGGAACTGGGCTTTGAAGATTATCCCCTTTCAAATGGCGGTGCCAACGTGAATATAATGTATAGCGTAGACCCGGAGAAAGCCTATGACCCGTTGATCACGGCCATGGCCAGCCAGACATTGGTTCAGGTAGAAAAATGGGAGGCGTCATGATGGCTATGTCCAACAAAGAATATCTGATTGGGTTTGATTCTGCCAAATGCACCCAGTGCCACGGCTGTGAAATTGCATGCAAAACCTGGCGCGAACTGGGTTATGGGATTCAATATCGTCGGGTCCTAAACTTTTGGCAGGGAGAGTATCCCCGGGTGAAAAACTCTTCCCTTTCACTGGCCTGTCTACATTGTGTCAAACCGGCATGTGTGGCCGCATGCCCGGAAGAGGCCTTATCCAAACGTGTGAAAGATGGACTGGTCGTAGTGGACGAAACGCTTTGCAATGGTTGCGGAATCTGTGCCGAAGCCTGCGCTTTTGGAGTACCTCAATTTGGAGACAATGGTATCATGCAAAAGTGTGATTTGTGCCGCGACCAACAATTAGGCCGAGCCGTTCCCCCTTGTGTGGATACTTGTCCGGGGGAAGCCCTGTCATTTAATGAAGTCAGTCAGTCTGAGAAAATGGTACATGAAGAAATAATTACACGGCTATTAGGGTTAGGGTAACCGCTGACTTTTGCCAACAGTCTTCAGTCAGCGCCAATCTATAAAACCGCGACATTTTGGCAACATGGGAAGATCTGATACACAGAATCTATCAACGGGCGGCTTTTGATCAATCTCCGGTTCTTTTTCCTGTATACCCACCTTCTCATTGATAGTGATAATTTTTGACGACTATTACGTCATTGGTCATGATATTTTATGAAAAACATATCAATATATGCGACCTATATTTATATTGACTTTAAAAATAATCGGGTTAAAATATAACCATGATTAAGCGTAAGCTGTTCCCAGATTTGGTCGACCATCTCTCGCAGAAGGAGATGAGCCTTATTATCGGACCCAGGCAAGCCGGTAAAACGACTTTGATGGAGATGCTTAAGGCGCATCTGGAAGATCGCAAAGAACGAACTTTGTATCTCAACTTAGACATCGAGTGGGACAAAGCTCATTTTGAGTCGCAAGCAGCTCTCATCAAAAAAATCGAGTTGGAATTGGGCCGAAAGCAAGGATTTGTTTTTATTGATGAGATCCAGCGAAAAACGGATGCAGGGCTTTTTTTGAAAGGTCTTTTTGATCTTAAATTACCCTATAAGTTTATCATATCAGGCTCCGGCAGCCTGGAATTGAAACAAAAGATAGATGAATCTCTGGTCGGTCGCAAGCGCTTGTTTGAATTGTCCACTGTAACTTTCGAGGAATTTCTAAACTACAGAACAAAGTATAAATATGATGGTAACCTGACCGATTTTCTGGCCATCGAAAAAGACAGGTCACAGCAGTTCTTATCTGAATACATGGAATTCGGTGGATATCCCAGAATCGTGACGGCGACCGAACAGCATGAAAAACACCTCCTCATAGACGAAATTTACCGCAGCTTCCTGGAAAAAGATATTGCCTATCTCCTTAAATTGGACAAACCGGAAGCCTTTAGCGCTCTCATCAAAATTCTTGCCGATCAGATCGGGCAGATAGTGAAGTTCTCAGAACTATCGTCGACATTGGATGTGTCATTTCCAACCGTTAAAAAGTATCTATGGTATGCACAAAAGATATTTCTGGTAGAACTCATTACGCCATACGCGCCAAATGTCAGAAAAGAAATCAGTAAATCACCTGTGCCCTATTTTTTTGATTTAGGCCTTAGGAATTATTCTTTGGGGCTTTTTGGAAACCTTGAGAGCCCCCGTGAAGGCGGTTTCACATTCGAGAACCTTGTATTCTTAATGTTAAAAGAAAAGCTTGGATTCAAACCGGCTAAACTGAATTTTTGGCGTACCAAAGATAAAGCCGAAGTGGACTTTGTGATTGAAGCAGGGAAACGTCTCATTCCGGTGGAGGTTAAATATAAGCGTCTGAAACAGAGCAAAGTATCGGCCTCTTTACGCAGTTTCATTCAAAAGTATCAACCGGAACAGGCATTCACTGTTAATCTCAGTCTGCACGAAACGCTTGACATAGGCGGAACAACGCTATCCTTTCTACCGTATCACGAATTGCTCCGCCCTGGCGCGATTGTGTGATCTTTGAGGTGCTTTGCTTCTCCCAGTCATGTAATATTCAGCTGCCCCGCCTTCTCGATCGCATGGAAGCGGATACTGACGTTGAGTTTCCCGTAGATGTAATTCAGGTGCTTTTTTAAATCAATCCGAGTTTTGCAAACTACATTTCGAACACGATCCTAGAACATATAGCCGTCTCTACAGCCGAAAATCCTGTCAATTCCGGCCATTTCCCGCAATTCATCGGTAACCAGGAAAACTTGCGGCGGGCATCCGGGAACAAAATTACCGGTTTCCTTCAGGTGGGACAAGCATTTCCCGACAACGAGCACATTCTCCCCGGCACCGGAGGGGCTTGAATCGGGACCACAAACGATTCGCAGCGGTTTGAGCTGCTCCAGTATATCCATCTGCCGGGCGCGTGCAAGGGCCAGTTCGATCACACCGGTGCAGGCAGCACAGGCGCCCCCTTCGGTGCACTCGATGCCTTCCGGCGGTTTGACACATTCGGCGGCGTGCTTGAAAGGCCGAACGGTCTGCTTCACGGATTCTCCCACAACTTCGATATCTGCCGCTTTAAGTTCACCCCAGCGATCGTTGCATATTTTTAGAATCTCAATTTCCTCCGGTTCAAAACCCATAACCCTGGCGCAGATCGTGTCCACTATGCGATTGTCTGTTCCGGCCAGTATGGTCTGAAATCCCACCGGTTCGTTGGCCATGGGTCCGTCACCTTCTCCGGCCACCGTGCCGTCGGCGATGGAAAGGTGCGGCCTGACCACAGAATTTAGATCAACGACCGATTCGGCAACACCGAAGAAGTGAAATTTCTTTTTTTGCTCCGCAGAAATGGTGCCCATCAGATTTTTCATGCAGGCCGAAATCCCAACTGCAACATGGGTTTTCATCACCGGCACATTGATCAAAAAATCAGCCGCCATGACGGTTTTGGCAACTTGCATGGTTGAATGAAGATTCGAACCGGTCATCGGAATATCAACAAACTCTTCATCGTAAAGATCGACCAAACGCGCACCGGTATCCCTGGCAATTTTGTCGTACCCTAAAAAAGAATAGGCCTTCTTGACATCCAGTCCAACGGCAATGGCCTCGGCGATGAGTATCTCACGCGGATTTCTCTCTGCAACCAGTTCTATTATGGCACGAACGAGATTGGGATTCGTGACGATTCCCTGCCGCCAGGAGACACTGTCGGCCGTAATATTCGGTTTAATGACAACACAGCTGCCGGGGCCCACGTCGTTGAGAGGAGAATCAAGCAGATCCAGGGCCTGCTGAACAGCATTTCCTAATGGCGCGGCATCATTGCCGGCGGTCTTTACGATGGCTACTTTTTCATTCATGGTCTGATGTCCTGTATGGTGTTTTGAAACGGGGTAATATGTCAGTCCGGCATTCGTTTGAATTAGCCACCCGCAATCCCGCTGCGGCGGAATTGCTCGACGCACACAGACCTTTTGGCTCCGCAGGCAAGCGGAGCCAAAAACAGCCATCGCTTCGCGAATGTATCACCAATTCTGCCTGAAAGGTGTGAAAGTTTTATTGTCTGCGTATGTCCCACGCCCGCCATGCGAGCAAGGCGAGGCGGGCGGGTGTGTGTGTCTGCCTGCCCCGTAGGTAGGAACTATCGTACTGGGGTGGCTAATCTATTTATAATACGATGATCCTAATTCTACTCCATGCGCAGGTTAACGTAGATTACCGTAAAAGGAATGGGATCGCAACATTCAACACTAAGAAGGCTGCTCAAATTTCATACCTGTCACCTTTTTATCCGGTATTTAGTGACACATCCGGATAGGAGCATTAGATTACCATTAAAGGCCCACAATTGTCATATCGCATTATTATCAATCCCGGAATCAAAGTGAGGTGTCACATGAACTCACGTCCCTGGCTGCAACATTACGACAAGGGAGTGCCGTCCACCCTGGTCTATCCGGAAGTCACCCTAACCCGCTTTCTTTGCGACACGGCCGACGCCAGCCCGGAAGCCATTGCCACAACCTTAAACGATACCGATATCACTTACGGCGAATTGAACGTTAAAACCAACGGCTTTGCCCATGCGCTGCTGTCTCTTGGCATCCGCAAAGGGGATCGGGTGGCTCTGCTGTTGCCGAATACGCCGACTTATGTCATCGCCTATTATGCTGCGCTGAAGATCGGTGCGCTGATCGTAAACCTGAATGTGGGCACCAAAGGGGATGAGCTGGCATTGTTGCTGAGGGACGCCGGGGCCCGCATCCTGGTGACCTTGGACCTGTTTCTGGAAAATATCCAGCCAGTGCTTGAACAGACGCCGGTGGAGCAGCTCATCATCCATTCGGTTTTCGGCATTGAGAAAAAGGGAGCAGCCGTCTCCGGGGCCATCCCCTTACTCATATTCAATGAATTGGTTGCCGCCCATCCCCAGACGGAACCGGAAGCCGTGGTCCGGCCCGATGATATAGCAGTGCTGCAATATACCGGCGGAACCACCGGTACGCCTAAGTCGGTCGGCCTGACCCATCGCAACCTGGTGACCAGCATCAGCCAACTCGCCAGCTGGATTCAGATTTCGGATGCCGGCAATGCACCCGTTATTTGCATTCTACCCTTTTTTCACGTCTTCGGTATGACAGCCTGCCTGAACCTGTCGGTGTATAAAGGTTATCGGATGATTCTCGTCCCAATGTTCGACTGGTCATCGATTGTGACATTTTTGGAAATGATTAAAACCTATCGGCCCATTTCATTTCCGGCCATACCCGCTATCTGGGCCGCTCTGGTTTCCTATCCGGACACCGAGCGCTATCCTCTGGACGCGATTGCCGTGGCCACCAGCGGCGGAGCCCCTCTACCCGGTTGGGTCCAGGAGACATATCAGCATCTGACGGGCCGAAGGATTATCGAGGCTTACGGCCTGAGTGAATCTGCCTCAGCCACCCACATCGCGCCGTTTAACGTCGAGATACCGGCCGGCAGCATCGGGTTGCCGCTGCCGGACACGGATGCCAAAATCGTCGAAATGGAAACCGGCAAAACCGAATGTCCGGTGGGTGAGGTCGGTGAGCTGATCGTCAAGGGGCCGCAAGTCATGCAGGGCTATTGGCGCAATCCGCAGCAAACCGCCGCCGCTTTGCGCAGCGGCTGGCTCTATACGGGCGACTTGGCCCGCATGGATGCCGATGGTTTTTTTTACCTTGTCGACCGGAAAGACGATCTCATCATCACCAGCGGATTCAATGTCTATCCGAGTGACGTCGAAGCCGTGCTCGAGCAACACCCTGGTGTAGATGCTGCCGCGGCGGTCGGAATGCCGGATCGGATCAAGGGTGAAATCGTCGCCGCCTTTGTTGTCCCGGCTGAATCGAGCAGGATAGATCGCAGGCTGCTGGTCTCCCACTGTCGCAAACATCTGCCGGATCAGGCCGTGCCGCGAACCTTCCGGATCGTGGATGCCATTCCGCTGAGTCCCCTCGGAAAGCCGTTGCGCCGCGTACTGCGTGATCAGACGCGCCGTTCGGGCACCGGCGGTTCCTCCAAGGGGGAACCCACTGCCGACAGCTGAAGCTTAAGGACTGTGTCCTGGTCGAAATATTTGTATTGAGATGTGAGATTCGATGCGAAGAAATATTTTCAGGAAAAGCGTCCGGCCCGACAGATTGTCATTTCTTTGGCTGTTGCTGGCGGCAGTTTTGATGGTTTTTTCCAACGGCAGGTGGATCATACCTTTGGCCGCCTGGTTAGCGCCGCTATTTATGATCCGCTTTTTAAGAACCAGCAAGGCTGTACCGGGATTGGTCTGCGGTGCGCTAGTCAGCGTCGTCGTCGGTATGATTTCTTTCTACGCAATGATACCGGTGCCGGGTATGGTCTATTATCCGGTTGCCGGAAGCATTGCCCTGCTTTTCTTTGTGCCATTTGTGGTCGATCGGCTGCTGGCCAACAAGGTGGGCGGTTTTCTCTCGACCTTGGTCTTCCCACTGGCCTTTACATCTTTGGAATATGCAAATTCATTGGTAAGTCCCTATAGCACTTGGGGCGCCCTGGCCTATACCCAATACGGAAATCTGCCGTTGATGCAAATCACAGCGGTGACCGGAATTTGGGGAACGGCCTTTTTGATCACCTGGTTTGCTGCCCTTGTGAACCAGGCCTGGCAAGAGGGATTTGACTGGGGAAAGATTAATAAAGGCGTTATTGGTTATGTCACTGTCGGACTGCTGCTCGTGCTGATCGGCGGTGCCCGACTGGCGTTGTTTGCACCACACCGGGAGACTGTCCGCGTCGCTTCGATTACCGTTACATCACCGAATCTTTCCAGATCCAGCATAGCGATGCAAGCCGAAAAAGAAACACTTCGCAGGCAAACCATTCAGATTCAAAAAGATCTTTTGGCGCTGAGTCAGCAGGCCGCAACAGGCGAGGCCAGGATTGTTTTCTGGCAGGAAACCGCAGCGCCCGTATTCGAAGAAGATTATACCGAATTTTTAAACCAGGCTACCGAATCCGCCCGCAAGCAGAACATATACCTGCTCATCGCCATCAGTGTTCGCCCTTTCGACTACCCGAGACAACCGCTTGAAAACAAGACCGTTTTGATCGATGCTTCAGGAGAAGTCAAATGGACGTTTCTTAAAGCCAGACCGGCGCCGAGAGAAGGCGTGGTTCGCGGTGATGGTGTCATTCCTTTTTCAGACACCCCTTACGGGCGGATTGCTTCCGTGATCTGTTTTGATATGGATTTTCCGGGGTTGATCCACCAGGCCGGAGTGGCAAGGGTTGATCTGATGTTGGTGCCGTCCAGAGACTGGAAGGCCATATCTCCATATCACACGCACATGGCCGTTTTCCGGGCAATAGAAAATGGATTTTCCATGGTTCGATCTGCCGGCAGCGGTTTATCGGCGGCGGTGGATTACCATGGCAGGGTTTTAAGTTCCAAAAACTATTTTACATCTGATGAAAAGATCATGTATGCCGATGTGCCGACAAAAGGGGTGGCAACGATTTACACAAAGATTGGCGATGTCTTCGCGTGGTTGTGCATAGGCGGTTTCGCTATTGTTCTGTTTTTAATGAAGAAAAGAGGGGCAGATAATTGAGTGCTCAACATCTTAAAAAAGCGAATCAGTATCAATTTGATTGCGCATGGAACTTATGATATATTATAAGGCTGAATTGTGAAGATCAAATACGCCGATCCCTTCTTTAATTTTTTATATCAATGCGAGGTCTTACTTCGAATCGAAATAAGCTAATACTGGGCATCCTCTCCTTATGTTATGTCTCAAGTTTCGCACCTCTTAATAAGGGCTTACGGCTAACAATTATCTTCTATGTTTACTGCTTTGAAGTAGTAAAGGGCTCCTAATTATGATATATGTAAC
>Ga0126332_10000866_pt1 | contig 10432 bp, 6 predicted proteins | sample InaspJWI42metaG_FD_94482 | JGI IMG/M metagenome (GOLD analysis project Ga0126332, IMG submission 94482) | Marine gutless worms symbiont microbial communities from Oahu, Hawaii - Inanidrilus sp. 2 OAHU.JWI-42 metaG | ecosystem: Host-associated > Annelida > Digestive system > Unclassified | place...
ACATATAAAATTAGTTGACCAATTAGGGCCTATGTGTACGTTCACTTAACTTCGTACACAGATGTCTTTCCCGTAATATCAGATATTGTTAAACTTATTTCTCACTATTGCATTAAGTATAGTCGTAGCAATTCCTGTATTGGTAAGAATGCAATGTTCTGCATGCAACGGTACAAGTGTAATGTTGAAATGGTGTTCTCTGGTCAGATAAATAATATTACTGCGTCTCATTTTATTCGGAGGACTTATGTTTTCTCTGTTACTTAGTTAGTATATTTATTTTTTGGCTAATTGTTTATTTATTAGCCCTTAGATCTCAGAACAGGCTCGCAAGTATTTTACGAACAGTTGGGGCTATGCTGCAGGCCCTAATTTTTATATCCCGTGATTGGATTCGACTCGCCCCTCTATTTTCGGGGGAGATGGGGAAATTGCCCCAAATTTTGCACAAAAATGTGACAGGCCATCACGTGGAGCGTTATTGTAACCAAACGGCTCAACACGTGATAATGGAAAAATATTATTATTTCGAAAGAGGGACAATTACGGTGGCCCATTAATACCACTCAGAAAAATAAATTTAATTCGTAATTACGAATTCAAAAGTCGTAATAGCGACTTTTTAATTCGTACTTAGGAATTAAATTTTTCTGAGTGGCCCATAAGTGCCACTCAGAAAAATAAATTACGAATTAGAAAGTCGTTATTACGATTTTTGAATTCGTAATAACGACATTTGAATTCGTAATTATAAATGTTAGATTTATTTTTCTGAGAGGTCCATTAGTGCCACCCAGAATAATAAATCTGATTCGTAGGCCCCCCTAATTACGCATTAAAAAGTCGGCGACTTTTAAATTTGTAATTACGAATTACATTTATTTTTTTTTGACTGGCACTAATGGGCCACTCAGAAAAATAATTTAATTCATAATTACAAATTAAAAAGTGGTAATAACGATTTTAATTCGTAATTACGAAGTTAAAAAGTAATTACGAAATACATTTTTTGGGGTGGCACTAATGGGCCACCGTATTTTGGTGGAAACTACGCAAGTCTCCCTTTATCAATTTAGGAGGAAGCGTGGTGGACTCGTTGTACAAGTTTCATTCCAGAGCGTCGCTATCGCTTTATTATGGCACCGCTACTGCTATGCAGAATGTCGCACTAGCAGCCATCTAGTTTCTTTATTAGTCCGCTCGGTACTACATAGGCCTAGACTCCGCCTAGTAGTTCTTAGCGGACTTATGTTTTACCTTAATTAACATTTGTTTTTTCTCTCTTTTTTTCGTGATTGGTTTCTGGTTTGATTAAGATCTGATGATGTACTGTTAATTTCACGTTCTGTTAACTCCATCATTTACTGCACGTTTAATTGATGTTAAGGGTGGGACAGTCAATTAATGAACGCAGTTTTGCAAGTTTCAAGTTTGCATCTTGTGTTTGAACTCTGAAATAGATATTCTGTGACATGCATGTACTAGCACGCCAGTGTTGGCTGTGCTGACACTACAATGCTGTTTTTTCTATTACTAATCGTTAGTATGCATAGGCGGCGGAAGGGGTCAGTGGTTGGGGGGCACCATGGCGAGTGTGGAGCACGAGCCCCCAGCGGGGTCCAGGGGCAGAGCCCCTGGTCTTCGCCCCCCCCTGAAGCTGACAGCATTTTGGTCATTGGATGTCCAACGGAGCCGGCAAATGAGCCCCTTCCGCTATAAGTAGTACTTAGCAAGTAGAGCTGCAACGTTCACTTACTATCGAATACCGGTCAATAACCGATTCAACATTTTATGCTAGCACTACAGGGCGCAGGCCTACCTACCCTAACCTGTAAGGGCAGAACACTTCTACCATAGCATACGTTACTGCGTGTTGATTTATCAACAACAACGAATTTATCTTACCGAAAACAGCATGCTTTGTTACGGTCCACTGGTGTCAGAGTCGGGTGGCCCATGGTGCCCCCAACCCCGTCATTGGGGGGCCTGTGCCCCCCCCCCCCGGCTCCGCCGCCTATGTTAGTAATACTAATAATAACTTAGTATGTTTGCATCAAAGATTTCCATCCTATCTGTAGGTACAGTTGAGGTAAAGCAGGCTCCACTAACACGCAAAATGTATACGTCAATCATCTAATGTCGGCACACAGACACACACTTCATGATGCAACTGTTTCTAATTCTAGACACCGTTAAAACAAAACACTACTGTCAAAACACAGGTATCTAGACAATTACAGTCAAAAACTGTCATATTAAATGTCTATTACATTCAGCCAGCAAGAACTGGAGCAGCAGAATTACACTAATACGCACCCAGTGCACAGTGCAAACAGACAATACACTCTGACTGAACGCACGTCACGTTCATCAGACTCTGATGTTACAGTTGGATAATAACAAGTGTACAGTCACGAGATTAAATCACAACGAGACACGGAACTTGAGACAGAGCCAAGACAAAACTGAGACATTCAAAAAACATGCCTTGAAACGTCTCAAGACAAGACAATGCAGTCACAAACTGCAGACTTCGGCCCCGGTTTGCAACTTGCTGACACTGTATACGACGACGATGTTAAACGGCATGAACAGGTCCTACATTGGAAATTTATGACAACTTGTTGCAGCTTAGCGTGGTCAGGGTCACGTAACCCATTTCTACATTTGGGGCCCAGGCCATATCTTTGGAGCAGATAAAGCTAGATAAGATATTTCAAATTTGGTTTGCAGACGGAACGTAAAGAGTACTGGCTTTACACATGTTAAGTTCGGCAGTATTGGTGTGCATTCAGGCTCAGGTGACCTCTTAAAATTACGCTGTTTGTATACATGAATGGGAAAGTATCTGTGGTCTTTAATCGCGACTGTTTTCCGAAAACGAGACTTTACAAGTTTAGGCCCTCTACAGGCAGTCACGTACACCGTAAAAGTGGTAGTATCAACGAAATGGTGCAAGATAGACACGTTGTTACTACACACCACTAATAGGAAGTATTATATGGCTTATTGATTCATGCCATTTCCAATGACCTTCAAGGTCATTCACCTGTTGCAGGACTTATCAGATACAATTCGACGAACATTTGTGCGACATTTCTCACGGTTTCAACTGACGGCGCGTCGCTCGCGCGGTCCATCGGCGACAGCTGAGCTTCTTGTTAGTTTTGACGCCCGTACCAGTTCGCATCGTTCAATCCAGCTCGGACGAGGAAAACTTTACGAGTACCCGCCTACATCACACCTTAACGGGCTTACGGATTGCTGCTTTCGCGACGGCCCACGGCCTAGCAAGGCCCAAAGGCCAGACCTAGCCGCCTGGCTACATATCAGGCTGGCTGGCAGTTCCAGTGTTACACCGGCACACCTGCATACAACCCATTATGTGCAAAGATGACGTCGTCAATAAAACCGAAATAAGATAACGCACCGCGACGCCGCCAGAGGGGAGGACCGAACTACGGATATAGGTAACAGGTATAAAAATTTGGTGAAGATTGGGCGTGTAGTTCCAGAGATATGCTCGCGGACCAACAAACACACATACAGACAAACAGACACGGTCATCACAATACTTCGCCGACCTACCGGGGGCAAAGTAAAGTCTCTCCAGACTCCGTCGCTGTTAATAATTGTTATATTTTCTGAAAAAAAAAAGTTAGAAATACATGCAGCTTACCATCGGTACGTGGCCTACAATAGTACTGGACTTTTTACTAACAGCTTTATCAGACAACTCATGCATAGCTATTGCTCAGTGGCGGCAATACACCAGAGCGTACCATGTCAAATGACCTTGCTGAGAAGCTTGCACCCAAGCTGTCGCTCTGGCTGAGCAAGTGAACACGCTCAGGATGTAGGGCAGCATTATCGAGCTGAATATCGAAATAACACTCAGTCATCGTTAAGTGAAATGCATGTTAATTACAAGTTTCCACAGCTTAAATAAACGATTAAGCCTAACAATTTTTTACCCACTTAATTTAGAAATTTGTAGAATTTTAGTTGCTAATTTGGAAAAATCTGCTGTGATCATCCATAGCAAACAATGAGTGACCACTGACTAGACTGACCTGCCCTGCACTCAGCGACCTGCAATGACCTGCCTGTCTTGACGACCAGGCGCTGCCACTGCCACTATTGTCTCACTGTAGTGTAACACTGTCTCATGTTGTTCCTCATCTGTTTATAAGTGCGTGTGACCACGATTGACTACAATCAGTTCTTCAGAATAAACAGTGAGTAATTTGCTCTGCCAAAGTTGGCCAAGTCTGAAAGTCAAATCTTCATCCTTCAACAACTGCTGTGAGTCCAATAACGAAAATACAACACAGGTTACTGAGACTGGACGACCATATACGTCAAGAAACATTCAAACAAATATACAAACTTCAACTTACTCCACTAAAAATACATCACAGTAAACGGATGTGATTACATAAAATTAAAATTAAAAATCACACGGTACTAATTCAATTTGCAATGAAAAAAGACTAAATTTTTCTGTCAATGTAAAATTATAGACACTGATCTATAATAAGTTACATTAAACGATATCACTTAAAAGGCGATTTGCTTAAACCACTGCACCAGTGAACATCCACCTCATTTGCCACATAAAAATGTTTAAACTGTGTGCAAAAGATGCATCAACTAAGGAACTTCTCTTCTTTGCCTCGGAGGAGTAATTCTTCAGATGGCAATGTTGGACCTTTCTTTGACTAAAAATCGTACATATGCATCAGTCATATAATTCACAAAGTTAGGCATATGAAAAGTTGAACGGTTAAATAGTTAAATTCTCCATCACAGTTTTCCACTTCTTTACAGTAGACATTAAATATTAATGTTTCTGCAACTACCATTAATAAATACACAATGACATAGTGATATGTCCATTCAAAATTTGTATTCTTACAGCATTTCCAATACCAGCACTACCGCCACCATATTTAGAGAGCGTTTTCAAAGTGAATCAGGATTAGCTGATTTCCATGGTGTTGTTCCGACACTTGTTATTACTGGATGCCTCTCATGATACCCAATCACACAAAAGCACCAAGCAACTCACAGCACTAACTCGATCCAGAACAGTACTCACTGGCATCATCCTTCAACTGCCATCAAACTCCTGAGCCCTTTATGCAAGCAATCTTGCAGTATCTAAACCAATTCCACTGCCGTTTTATTTCAGTCTGTGCTGAACCTTGTAGGCTACGTTGGCTCTTAATACGACGCCGTCAGCTCGCTGCTGCATTCTGGCGTCGTCATTTATCAGTCGACATCTGCCGCCGACGCCTGCAGCCCAAGCTGCATGTCGCTGCTGTCTACTGGCTATCGATCAACGAGAAAAAAGATGGACGGACGAACACCATGCCATTACATACATGCTCACTGCCAGAAGCGCGCAGCGTCAACAATTTACATTTTTTTCAATTTCCAGCACAGATTTGTAGTGATCTGTAAAAACTGTTTAACTGGTAACGTATTTGGTTTACGGTGTAAATAAAAAACCCACAAATATTAACCAGAGATTTAGAACAGCAGCAGAAACCAACAGTATACAATGTGAATGATTTAAAACAGCACTAGCAAAGTAGCCATCTTATCAATTCAATAATATAGTCAACACAGTTAACTTTACTTGATTTACTGTCACTATGGTTGTACAGTAGTACAAACATTGCATAATCCAATCGCAAAAGCATTGAAAAACGGTAAATTTCAACCACATATTTGGCAAAAAACTTAAAACTTTAAAAACCTCTCCCTGGACTAACCCACAAGCAAAATTTGACTTAAATCCGACAACATGAGCAGTTTTGGCAAATATCCAGTTCGCGACTGCACATTTTCTTTGTCTTTCTTTCTTTTCAGATCTTTTCATTGTGTGCGAGGGGTGCACAGGTAGACTGAATGAGATGATCTATGCATCAGATGATGTCTTTCCACTTGTGACTTTTGGTGGCTTTGTTGATATGGCTTCCTATTAACAGGGATTAAATCCCTCCCAAAAAAACTATAAAAAGAGGCATGACCGGGCATTTTCTGACAAAAATATCATAAAACTGCATATTGTCGAAATTACTGCATCAACACTGTAGCCCTACTACAAGTATGACAATACATACCAGCAGCATAGATGCACGCTCATAGTTTGAAGAACCACATTTACTACAGAACAATAAAACAAAACAATAAAATATGTCGTCTATAAACATGTTTTATTACTAGCTTCATAAACAACAATACGTTCAAAAACTATAGGTTTACTTTTGCATGCCTTATTCCCTCTGACAGTGGTAGGCTCAGAAACATCAGTTTGCAGCTTGTGGGTGTGCACGGAACACGTTCAAAACTAAAGATAAAACATAATTACAGAGAGAAGATACAGCAAGAAGTAAAAAAGAGTTTCTGATGAATTCACAGAAATACAGTCTGTGAAAAGTTAACACCAACTAAATCAACCACAACGGCCATAAAAATAATAATAATTAAATACCAGTAAAGCAACAGTATTAGAAAAACTATCAAAATTAGTATATTGTGGGTGGACCTGTACCAATATCCTTGCATCAATAGAGGTAAATTTGACATCCACGCCTAGTTTGACCTTGACTGGTGCATCAAGTCACCCTTGCAAGGCAACAAGGCGATAAACCACAAATTTTACCAACTTTTTTTTTATTTTGTAGGCTCCCATACCAACACCCTTCATTAATCATGGTGAAGACATCTGGTATAAAACTGAATCTGTACAGAATGCTCTTCCACGCAAAATTTCAACATCATCGGCACACTGTGTTCCATGCACACCCACACACTGCAAACTGATGTTTGCTGTTCCATAGCAAATTCTACATACTATATTGATTGGTGCATTGTGACAACCCTGCCAGGTGAGAAACCAGAAATGTGACCAAGTGTGAATTTTCTGAGCCTACCACTGTCATAGGGAAATAAGGCATGCGACAGAGTAAACCTATGGCGTGATATTCCATGCCAGATATTGTCCGGTACAAGCATTGCATACAATGGGGCCGAAAAATGACGGTTTTTGAGGGAAGTGGGGGTCTAAATGTTAAATTATGGTTGCATACAATCTCCTCAAGTGCTTGTCATACTTGTACTTGTGTAGTGATACTACATACCGACATGCGTTTTTCGGTAACTTGTTCAGTGAAGTTGTTCTCTGGTCACAGTCTCTGCATTTAAAGAATCTTTTAACTGCACTGTGCACCTTGACATGATGACCTTCAGAAATGCATCGATCAGCACGTCTTTCCGCAGTGTACTTGCACTGCATGCATCAAATCATTATCAACCATCAACAGGTATAACTTGCTCATGCAAAGTAACAGTAATTTTACCAAAAAAACAAGAAAGGAAGTTGATGTTTAGTGTTTCATCCAGCATTACTGTAGCATCGGATTACTAAAACCAGTGACTCAGCAATCAACATCCCACAGGGGCAACTGAAAAGGAAAATGCAGCACAATGAAAATGCAGGTGTAAAAATGCAAGAAATGGAAAATGCGGCACAAAATCGCAGGGGTGGAAATTGCAGAAAAGGAAAATGCGACACGAGATCGCAGGGGGCGAAAAATGTGGTAAAAGTGATACTTGTGTTAAGCAATGTTTGTTTGTAAGCTAAAATTCTGTGTGCCTTGTGCACCGACATGTCTCAATATCTAGGTTGCACACTTAGTCAGCACACAGACTGCAGAATGTTCAGCAGCATGTGAGCTGGCTTCCATCACACACTCGCACGATGAAAGCCTATGGGAAATGGGAAAATTTGACTTCCTGCCACCCAAAAACCCTTTAACCGATTGTAACACTGCGCAAAATTTTACACGGATCGGATAAGGGGTTTCGTTTCTGTGCATGCACGATTTTGTGGACCCCTTTGTCTCTGATATTTTTTGGGTTCTTCCAATCGCCTACAGCCAAGACACCCACACCGATGTAGACGCCAAAAACGTCAAAAAATGCGGTTCCACACAAGGATGAGCCTTTTCGGGGCCCCGAACCCATAATTTAACATTTAGACCCCCACTTCCCCCCAAAACCGCCATTTTTCGGCCCCATTCTGATGGGACAGAATTTTTTTGCCCGAGAACGGCTTTAAGGGCTATTTCACAGTCGTCGTCGTCATTAACACATAGTCAGCTCGGACCGTAGCGTCGATCTCGAGTGACCACGACCAATGGCTTGCCTCCATAGAGCCGCAATGGAAGCATTGTTGTTCTTGTGGCAGAGATGGTCGGTCCACTTGGCATGTGGTCGACCTGGTGAACGTTTCCATGTAGGGTCTGGGGGTCGACTGACCGACAGCATGGCCTGGTGTGCAGGAATGTTATCCGGCAATCTTGACACGTGTCTGAATATGGCATTGCGACCTCTGGTAATCCAATGAGACACAGGTGCCAGACCAGTGCATAAGGAGACCTCAGAGTTACCAACAAAATCATGCCACCTGATTCCAAGAATCCTTCGTTGACACTTCATGTAAAGGATTCGATGGCTTTCATGTCACTGGCAAGCGAGGTCCATGTTTCGGATGCTTATAGCAGGAGTGACAGAACCAGTGTTTGATACACAAACTTTAGTTTGAATAGAAAGATATTTAGTATTCCAGATATTACTGAGTGACAACATTGCCGAGGACGCAAGACCAATTTGACGTGTGATGTCCGACCTGCAGTATCCGTCAGACGTTTGGATACTGCCAAGGTAGGTGAAACTCTCCACAAGGTCTACGGGGTTGCCGTCAACCACGACGTTTAGAAGATCGGGTCCAGAATCTGAGCCTACAGACTGCAGTTTGGTTTTTGGCCATGAGGTGTGGAGGAGCTGTGATTAAAGCGTGCAGATTTATTTTTCCCAACATGAATTGCTGCTCCAGTATTTTCATGAAGAGCAGCTATTAAATCTGTGAGCACATCTGGGATACCTCTGCTGCGTAGTGCCTTCCACGGTGCACAACAATCCACGGAGTCTGAAAGCAGCTTTGATGTCTAGGTATGCCACATTTAAAGGTCTATTGAACTCACGGTGGACTTCTCAGAGTAAGCGGAGAGCGAGGATGGCATCGAAGGTCGACCTGCCCCTGGTGAAACCTGATTGCTGGGGCCTGTGCGTCCTGTCAAGAAGTGGTTGTATGCGAGCCAAGATCACATGAGCGAAGACTTTCCCGGTAGCTGACAGGAGTGTGATTGGATGGTATTTGGAAACTCAGATTTTGGGCCTCTGCCCTTGTACAGTGTGACAATAATTAATTCCGTCCTTCCAATCAGTGGGTATTTTTCCTGTCCATCGGACACTTAAAAAGATGGAATGTAGAGCATGAGCGACTGAGCAAATTGTGCATTTGAGGAGTTTTGGTGGAACACCATCAGGTCCGGGGGCACGTCCACTCCTCAAGCATTTGATAGCAGCATCGACCTACACCACAGATGGCTCATCAATAGAAACAGAAGTGTCTACTGGGGTTGATGCTGCTTCACACTGACATGAATTATTCGTACGAATTACTCGCACGAATATTCGCGGCAATCGTTCACGCGAACGTTTGCGGACATTCGTGCAGTAAATGAACGCTCGTATGAATAACTGGCAAATAAATGTAATTTGCACGCCTGAATTTACTTAATTTGTCTTTGATGCCAGAAGTTGTATCTAAAATGGCTAAGATTGGAGCCTCACTCCAAACGCCTTTGGCGTTCTGGCCCCCTAGTTACTATTATATAATTCAATCACTGGCTTCAACCCCTCAAACCCCCGTCGCCTCGTGACAGATAATATTCACATTTTGACATTTGGATTGTCTGTTGCATACCCGGACAAAACGGCTTTCATCATGCCATACGGCTGTAGGACTAGTTCTTGAAACAAGTGCCTGAAGTCTCCTTGATGTAGTCTCCCTACATTAATGTTATGTATCGCCATTGTTGAGATCTACAGTACAGAAGCATCATTCCCAGCAAAAAGTGTCGTTGCAAAGGCCTGTTCCTGTGCCTCACAAGCCGTAAATACAATAGCAGATGACTTCATCGACGAAATGTCATGATATTTCCAACAAAACCAATCAGTAAACGTCCACATGCCACGTCTAGTGACGTCAAAATTACATATGTGATTTCCCGTGCTCTTGTGTTTGCGTTATTTGTTTGCTTCAGTGTAAACAGGCATTTGTACGAACTGCTTTTGCGAATTACATGCGCAAACAGTTTGTTCGAATAATTTGTCAGTGTGAAACCGTTCGTCGTCATAGCCCCATAAAAGTTGTATAGTGAATAGGCAAATTGGGGTCGGGTATTCCAAAAATGTAACTGTTTTTGACCCCCTACTCACGGGTCACGTGATTCGGCGCATGCACAGTGGCCACATATGCATTTTCAATGGTAACCAATGGGACACGTTATAACTC
>Ga0126332_10000867_pt1 | contig 10430 bp, 10 predicted proteins | sample InaspJWI42metaG_FD_94482 | JGI IMG/M metagenome (GOLD analysis project Ga0126332, IMG submission 94482) | Marine gutless worms symbiont microbial communities from Oahu, Hawaii - Inanidrilus sp. 2 OAHU.JWI-42 metaG | ecosystem: Host-associated > Annelida > Digestive system > Unclassified...
AGGTCACGTGGCTCTAATTCCGGTGTCTCCGCTTCAAATTCGATCAAGGCGTCTGGCGCGGTGATTGGTCCAGCCTGATTGTATCCTATCGCTTTCATGTGTTTCTCCATTGTAATTTCCATTTATTTAAAAAAATCATTATTAGTCAGATTTGTTTCCAGCTTGCTCTTACGATATGACAAATTAAAAATTATGCAAATTAATGTGTTCGGAATCACATGTAAAAATTTCAAATCAAACAGATATAATCCTGAATTCAACTAATATCACAATGTGTTAGAAGATTGCTTGCATTTAAGATTTGTACTTGATAAATTGTAACAACTGTTACATTATATGTGAAACAGTTGAATTTGGAGATGAAATGGCGCCTATAAAGCGTAAAAAATGGTTGGTTCTGATTCATCAGATTCCCCCCAAACCCGATGCGCTCAGAGTAAAAATATGGCGGAGACTGCAGCAGATAGGGGCTGTGGCCATCAAGCAGTCGGTATATGTGATGCCTTTCTCAGAGCAATCGCGTGAGGACTTGAGCTGGACGCTTAAAGAGATCGTTGATGGCGGCGGAGACGGATCTATATCCGAATTGCGGTTCGTGGAAGGGTTGACCGACGAACAGGTCATATCACAGTTTCAGAACACTCGTAGATCGGAATACGAAAAGATTATTCGGGATGCCAACCAATTGCTTACTGAATGGTCATCTGGAAACATTGATCCCAAAGATCCTTCGGCAAGGACGAATGCACTGGTAAAAAAACTTCAGCGTCAGTTTGACAGCATCGCCGCTATTGATTTTTTTAAGGCACCTGAGAGGGGAACTGCAAACCTGTTGATACGTGATCTGGCTGCCCTTTCGTCAGGTGATGTAACAGATTCCGCTGCTCCAACAGAAGGGCTTGCTGCGTTGAAAGGTAAAGTCTGGGTCACGCGGAAAAATCTTTTTGTGGATCGGATTGCCTGCGGCTGGTTGATCAGGCGCTTTGTCGATGACACCGCCATCTTTAAATACGTTGATTCCGATACTTACACCCCCAATAAGGGAGAGATACGCTTTGACCTGTTCGAAGGGGAATACACGCATGAAGGCGATCGCTGTACCTTCGAAGTTATGATCAAACGTCTCGGTCTTCAGGAACGTGGTCTCAGCGCCCTTGCCGAAGTCATTCACGACATCGATCTTAAAGAAAACAAGTACAATCGCGGCGAAACGGATGGGTTGAATGCGTTGTTAACCGGCCTGGCAGCTTCGGAGCCCGACGATGAAAAACGTATGACACGAGGAGCACAGCTCATAGATAATCTCTATGCCTTTTACCAAAGGCAGAAGCTGAGTTGATTGCCTATAAATAACAAACCAAAGCAAGAATAAAGGAGATAATCCATGCCTTCAATTGATTCTGAGGCCGAGTTTATGTTTGTGCCCAAAAGCAAAGTGATGGAAATCGCGGAAAAAACCGGAGCGATTTCCTTTGATACGCCGGGAGCTGAGCTTCATCATCGTGAAAACCGTTGCACCTTTGATGCGATTATCGAGGACTACGAACTGACCGACAAGGCCCTGCTAAGAATGGCGAAAGTCATCAATGCAGCAGATACGAACAACCTTGATGCCGACCCCCTGGCGGCTGGATTCGAGGCCATTGCGGTTGGCTACAGCATGCGTTTTCCGGACGACCTTGAAAATATCGACAGACAGTTCGAGGTGTATGATGCGTTGTATGCCTGGTGCAGGCTCGATGTCGCCCGGAATGAAATGTAAATATGCGCACAATGGAAAATATTGAAACTACAAAATCCCATGCCTCCCGGCTGACCGCATTTCTCGGCCTGCAACGCAGCACAGTGGGCGTATTGGCCATGGTGGTGCTGGTGGGCATGGGCGAACGTATGGCCGAGCGATTTCTGCCCATCTATATGATGGCCCTGGGAGGCGGAGCGCTGGCCATCGGTTTGCTCCAGGCCATGGACAACTTTCTATCGGCCCTTTATTCATTTCCTGGTGGATATCTGTCAGATCGAGTCGGTACGAAATATTCACTTCTCCTTTTTAATCTGGTGGCTATGAGCGGATTTGCTCTTGTGATCCTGATGCCAACCTGGCAGGCGGTGCTGGTAGGCGCTGTGTTTTTCATTTCCTGGTCAGCCATCTCCCTGCCAGCCACCATGAGCCTGATCTACAAGGTGCTGCCCCAAAATAAGCGCACCATGGGAGTGAGTATGCATTCGTTGGTACGGCGCATTCCTATGGCTTTGGGTCCTTTGGTGGGCGGACTCTTCATCAGTGTCTGGGGAGAACGCGATGGCGTGCGGGTCGCATTTTGTGCGGCTTTTTTTATGGCTGCTGTAGCACTGATCATGCAGCAGCGAATGATTGAGGCAGACAATGCGTTGGAGACAAATAGTAGGGAGGAATACGAACTGACACCTGAAAAGAATCCGTTAAAGCTGCTCAAGCTGATGAATCCGTCCATGAAGAGGCTTTTGATAACCGATATCCTCATACGATTCTGTGAACAGATACCATATGCGTTTGTTGTAATATGGAGCATGAAAATCATTGCAGAACCGGTAACTGCACTACAGTTTGGAGCACTGACGACAATCGAAATGGCCACTGCCGTACTCGTCTATATTCCAGTTGCATATTTGGCAGATCGCAGTACCAAAAAGCCGTTCGTTACCATCACGTTTATCTTTTTTACCTTATTTCCTTTAGTGCTGTTATATAGCCGATCTTTTGAAATGTTGATTATTGCATTTATCTTGCGGGGGCTGAAGGAGTTTGGCGAGCCGACCCGGAAAGCATTAATCATGGATCTTTCCCCAGATGGCTGTAGAGCAGGCATGTTTGGCCTTTACTACCTGATTCGTGATGTGGTTGTTGCGTTTGCTGCTGTCGGCGGAGCTTTGCTTTGGCAAATAAGCCCAGAGGCGAACCTATTCACGGCGTTCGGATTTGGGATCATTGGCACTATAGGGTTCATGACGTTTGGTCTAGACGTACAAGTCCCCGTTAGCAGAAAGGAGGCCGCAAATGGCTGAGATTGAAAGAACGAATTCGTCTGAAATAGGGAAGGATCATGATCTTGCGTCAAACGATGAAATTGCTAGATACACCATCTCATCGGCTGATATAAAGATCTTGCGCGTTAGCGGAGTTTCTGAAGATGATATTGCCCATAGCCTAAAGGTGGCTGAAAAGGCACTTGAAATCGCTTATCGAACAAACAGCGACTTGGATTTTGAGTTTATAGGGCGTGGTGCACTTTTCCACGACCTGGGCAAAGCCAATACGCACGATATCGAACATGGAAAACTTGGAGCTGAAATGGGGAAAGCTTTGGGTTTACCAGACCGTATCAACGCAGTTATGGAAAAACATATTCGTGGTGGCCTTACTGATGAGGAGGCCATAGCGCTGAACCTTCCGGTCAAAGACTATACGCTGCACACATTAGAAGAGCGAATTATTATTTATGCAGACCGTCTCGTGGATATCATTACTGAGGATATAGTCTCCATTGATGAAGAATTAGAGGCCGAGGAACGATTTGAAGAGATATTGCAGGCGATTCCAAAATACGGGAAGAATGATATAACCTTTTCCCGATACTTAAACTATCATCGGGAAATACAGGGCCTTTTGAATCATTAAAAGAACTCAAACAGACCTGAAAGACTAATATTCAGTAAACATTCGGTAAGTCCTGGTAAACCCTTGTGGCTGTGGGGACCAACGTAGGTTCGACTCCCGCCGCCTCCATTCGACGCGCCCTTTGTTACACAAAGGGCTTGCTCATGGTAAACCATTCTTCCATACATCTCGATCAAATTTAAGCGCACTGTAAGCGCGTCGAATGTCCTGTACCTATTCATTTTACCCCTGTTTGCACCCACCCACCGTAATAAAACTTATGCTGCAGATCAATCAGTTAGTCAACTCGGTCAACAGAGGAGTTTCCCGAAGAAATCCTCAGATACTATCTTTCCGGGCTCGGCAATCTAACGGTCAACGTTACCCGAAAAGAGGATGCCCGCAAGGCCAAGGTGATGGCAAAGGTGCGCCGTTTGCTTGTCGAGGTGATCGGCGACGAAGCGCGCTGGAACAATTTTGCGGCCACGGTTAAGCAGGACAATATCCGGCATATGGCCTTTCAAGAGGAGTTTGCCAGGGTGTTGCCGGCTGGCGGGATTTTAAATGATATGGAAGCGGGCAGGGAAAAAGCCCACAAAATCGTTTGACTTTGATCTCACCTTCTTTTATTTTAGGATACGACATTAAACTAAAATAAAAAAGGATCTTATTTTAGGATACGATTGAACGATGAATCGAGAACTCCAGGGCCAATACGTAACAATTTCAACCGTGGGCGAAAAGGTTCGGGCCTTTATTCCTGCTCCGCTGCCACCGGACCCGGCTATAGAGTGGACTTCTGATTTGCGCAGTAAGTTCGACCGGGCCCACCTAGCGCTTGGGCGGCTGGACAGCATTTCCACCTTCCTTCCGGAAATTTCTGTGTTTCTTTACATGTATGTACGCAAGGAGGCGGTGCTCTCCTCTATGATCGAGGGAACCCAGTCATCGATTTCCGATCTTCTGCTTTTTGAACTGGATATCGAGCCCGGAGTGCCGTTGGATGATGTCCGCGAGGTCAGTAATTATGTGGCAGCCCTGGACTATGGGCTTAAGCGATTGGCCGAGGGATTTCCCTTATCCTTACGTTTGATCAAAGAAATGCACGGCATCTTACTTTCAAAGGGCCGGGGTTCCGAGCAGAGGCCCGGTGAATTTCGCAGAACCCAGAACTGGATCGGCGGCACCCGCCCCGGCAATGCCGCCTTTGTTCCACCCCCGGCTGAAGAGGTGCTGGCGTGTATCGGGAAAATGGAGTTGTTTCTGCATGACCAGCCGGAACCCACTCCTGCATTGCTCAAGGCTGCATTGACACATGTGCAGTTTGAAACCATTCACCCATTCTTAGATGGTAACGGCCGTTTGGGCCGCTTACTGATCACGCTGCTGCTGTGCGAACAGAAGGTGCTGCGGGAACCCATGCTCTATCTGAGCATTTATTTTAAGACGCATCGGCAATTTTATTACGAGTTGCTCAACAATGTGCGTCTGACAGGCGACTGGGAGGCTTGGCTCGATTTTTTCGCGGAGGCGATCATTGCCACCACTACCCAGGCAGTGGAAACTTCAAGGCAACTTATTGATCTTGCCAATGAAGATCGTGACCGAATCAGCGGTCTTGGCCGTGCGGCGTCGTCGATCCTGCAGGTTCATCGGGCCATGATGGAACGCCCCATTACGGATTCCGGCTGGCTGGTGAAAAAAACAGGTATCACGCCGGCTACCGTAAACAAATGCCTCGGGCACCTTGAGCGTTTGGACATTGTAAACGAGCTGACATCTCGCAAGCGCAACCGGGTTTTCAGTTACGCTGGATACCTGGAAATCCTAAACCAGGGGACGGAGTTGCCCGGCTAAGAGCGTCCGAAATATTCGCCTCAACACATCAAGCAGGATCATTCAACACTACAAAACAGCACCGACATGCCAGGGTACGAATTCATTATCTCCAAATCCAAAATATTCGCTCTTGGTCTTTTTTCCCGAAGCCGTATCCAGAATTTCCTGGAAAATATATGAACCCATTTCATCGAGACTTTTATCTCCATCGACGATAATTCCACAATTGATATCCATATCACCCGCAAGGCGTTTGTACATTTCCGAGTTTGATGCCAATTTGATTACCGGCGTGGGCTTACATCCAAGAACAGTACCACAGCCGGTGGTAAAACAGATTACATTGGCTCCTCCGGCGATCATACCGGTAATTGAGGCAAGGTCATAACCGGGGGTGTCCATAAAGACAAAGCCCTTTTCCCGGACGGTTTCCGCATAGCGGTACACCTCCATCAGACGAGTAGATCCGGCTTTGGCCACGGCACCCAGGGACTTCTCCAGGATGGTTGTCAACCCGCCGGCCTTGTTGCCCGGTGTGGGATTATTGTTTATCATGGCTCCGTTTTTCTTCGCGTATGCTTTCCACCAGTCGATCAAGTCAATCAGCTTATTGGCTACTTCCGGACTGGCAGCTCTGCGGGTCAGTAAATGCTCGGCCCCGTAAATTTCAGTAGTTTCGCTTAAAATGGCGGTGCCGCCGTTGCGGATCAGCAGATCGGCGGCCGCTCCCATGGCCGGATTAGCTGTGATGCCGGAATAGGCATCTGAACCGCCGCATTCCATTGCCAAAACGAGATTGGCGGCTGAAACCGGTTGGCGTTTCACCCGGTTGGCTTCGGGCAGCATGGATTTGATAATGTCGACCCCCCGTGTGACGGTCTGCTCGGTGCCGCCGGTGTCTTGAATCGTAAAGGCGTGCAGTTTAGAGCCGGTCTCCAGACCCGTGTTGGCGAGCATCAATTCGAGCTGGTTGATCTCACAGCCCAGACCGACAAATAGGACACCCCAAAAATTCGGATGCCGGGCATAGCCCGCCAGGCTGCGTTGCAGGATTTCAAAACCTTCACCGTGGGCAGGCCCACCGCATCCGGAGGTCTGGGTGATACCGACGACACCATCCACGTTGGGATAAGCTGCCAGGATCTCATCGGTAAAAACATCGGCGATATAGCGACTAACCGAGGCCGAACACGCAACGCTGGGCAAAACGCCGATATAATTCCGGGTGGCCACCTGCCCGTCATCACGCACGATGCCGTTGAAGGTGGCCTGCTCAGAATTCGGAATGTAGTCCGTTGATTTTGCATCCGAACCGATGGCATAGTCCCGGTTGTATTCCGATATATCGACATTGTGGGTGTGGACATGCTCGCCGGGTTGAATAGCCCTCGTTGCGACGCCGATGATCTGACCGTATTTATATATATATTCGCCTTTACCTATCGGAAGGGTAGCAACTTTGTGGCCGGCCGTCACAGCTTTTTGCGTGACGGCTCCATCGTTTTCAATTGGCGTACCCGCTTTTAGATCACTTATTGCAACGACAACATTATCTTCGATATTCAGTCGAATCGTCAGGACATCTTTTTTCTTCATTTAACTGCTCCGCATCAGGCATCGTTCAATATTCCAACATTCCAATTGGAGCAAAGCCCCTAACTTGATCCTTAAAAATCCATGAACCACAACATCTATACATCGGCCGCGGTTTCTACCATGGCCCTTTGATTTTCTATAGTCGTCTCCGGAGTGGTGCCGGTTCCTGTGGACAGCAACAAACGTCTATTTTTCGACGCTTGTAAAACCTTCAGGGTTTCATCACGAACCTCGTCCGGATTCCCAAATCGCATTACGCCATGCGGATCTACACCGCCAAACAACACAATTTCGTCACCTACACTGGTATAGAGTTCGGATATGTCATGCTGATCGCTGCCGAAATGCCATATATCGGCTCCGAATTCGAGAACCTTTTTTATATGCTCATCACTATGTCGACCTTCATTGTGGTAAATTTTAACTGCTTTCGGGAATTCGGCGAAAATGGATTTTTCATAGGGCATAATGAATTCTTCCAAATGTTTCGGCTCGACCTGGTGGGGGACATGATCGGCCAGACACATGACATCCAGTCCACCGAATGATTCTTCCTGCTTATGCAACCACCCGATGATCAATTCGGTGACCATCTCCATGAGATTTTTAATACGCTTTGGATCGTCATACAGCCCCAGGTAAAAATTCTGATAACCCAGCAGCAGACCGCACACTTCGGCCGGACCCATGGACATGCCCCAGTGCTCCATCTCTTTGCCGCGTTCTTTTAGTTTCCGGCGCATGACTTCTCGCTGTGTCAGCGCTAAAGGCATTAATCCGGCAAGGCCGACGTCGGGCATCTTCAGGGAATCAATTTCCTTCAGGTTCCGAATAGCTTCTCCTATGAAGGGTGCCCCCTGTTTAAACCACATGATTTGCCCGCCGAAGGCCGACACCTCAACAATAACACCTAAATCAGGAAAAATTCCCGGTAATATCAAAGCTTCCGGCAGCAGCTCTTCTAATTTGAGCTGCAAATCAAGTTTCCGATCGACATCAAAGTAGTAATCCAAAAAGTTTGGAACGCTGCCCACAGCGCCGGCGTGGCAGGGGAAAAAATCCCAGATGCACGGCAACGGCTTTGCCGGTATCGGTCCTCTTACCAGGTCAATAAGGTCATTGTAGTTAGGCACGATAAATCCTATGGTGTGATAGCGATTTTGAGCACGTTATCTTCTTTATTTTCAAAAATGCGATACGCCTCCAGAATGTTGTCCAACTTCATGCGATGTGTCAAAAGAAAGTTGGCATTAATTCTCCCGCACTCAATGAGATCGACGATTTCCTGTATGCGATGGCAGTTGACCAGACCCGTGAAAATGGTGATGTTATTCATGACCATGTCATTCAGAGGTACTTCCACAGGCTCGCCCCACATTCCCATCAAAGACACGGCACCGCCCTTGCGTACGCAGTCAAACGCTATTTGAAATGCCTCCGGGGTCCCAACGCACTCCACTACCACGTCAGCCCCGTACCCGTTGGTGAGCTCCAGGACCCTTTCCGGTGCATTTTCTTTGTTGGGATCGATGGTTATCGCGCCCCTCTGTTTAGAGACCGCCATGCGATATTCCCGCGTGCCGATCATGATAATCTTGCCGGCTCCGAATACGGGAACCAGCTCCTGGACGGCAAGACCTACCGGTCCCGGCCCAACGATGACCACCGTATCCCCTGGATGAATCGGTACATTTTCAAGAGCGAAATATGCCGTGGACAGAATATCTCCTACAAACAGGACATCTTCGTCGCTAAGGCTGTCGGGGATTTTAACCAAACTCATGTCGGCATAAGGAATACGCACATATTCGGTCTGTGCACCGCCTAATCCTCCACGGATGGAACCAAAACCGAGAATGCCGCCTTTTTCGCACTGGGATGGAGATCCTTTCTTACAATAAAAGCAGTTACCGCAGTAAGGAAACGTTGCCACCACCACCCGGTCTCCCGGCTTAAAACTGCTCACGTCGTCGCCGACCTCCTCAATAACGCCGACACATTCATGCCCGATCGGGCTTTCCGGATCCACCACGGTCTGTCCGTGAATCAGGTGCAAATCCGATCCGCATATAGTTATCAGGGTTATCCTGACGATGGCATCGGACGCATTCTGAATCGTGGGAACATCGATTTCTTCCAGACTGATATCACCGATCCCATGAAAAATGACACCTTTCATTTTCTTTTTCATTTCGTTACCTCGTTTCGTTCAATAGTTCTTAATTTGTTAAACGCGCAAGCTAGATTTCGCTGAGTTTTATACCACCTCTGTCGCTGGAAAGGTGACAGGCCCTGACCAATTCCATGGTATGGATGGCATCCTCGACGCTATTGGTGTAGTTGTAATCGGAATTATTAACTTTTTTCATCAATCCCGCCATCGGGCCCGGGAAAGCATCGATAAACCAGTTTCCTTTAAGATCCAACGTCTGCCAGTTTTTTCCTTCGGAAATTATACTGTATTCAAATGTATCCGGAAGACCTTCAGGGTAGTTAATAATTATTCCCATTCCAAATTTGATGGCGCCTTGTGTACCTTCAATTTTGACATATGATTCCTGTTTATCAGACCCAAATTCGTGGCCATGGTTGGTATTAATTGTGGCCCGTTTCATATCTCCATAATCCAGTATGATGGATGATCCGGTGGACGCCAGTTTTGCCATTTTGGGATGCTTTATCGTTTTAGCATAGACCGAATCCGGTTCACCCATAATGCTTCTGACCAAATCGATATAATGAATACTGTGATATACAATCTCTACCCTGGGAAGGCCGATCAGGTACTTAAAATCATTCCAAGGCGTAAATGTATTTATCCGCACTTCAATATCATACACCTCCCCAATGCGTCCGCCGTCTATCATTTTTCTGGCTTCAATAACGTTGGGGGCATGTCGAAGTTGAAAGTTTATGCCAGCCACAAGCCTTTTTTCACGGCAAATATCGAGAATCTGCCGAGCTTGATTGAGGTTTTCACCCATGGGTTTCTGTAAGAGAATCCCAATGTCATTCGGCAATTGCTTCAAGGCTGAAATGAATGCAGCTGCCGGTGTGGCCATGTCGTAAACGCAATTTTTTTCCTGGGCAAGGTTTATAAGATCTGCTAAAGAATCGCACACTACCGGTACGCCAAATTTCTTCGCGGAGAGTTCGGCCCTATCTCTGTCTATATCGAAAATTCCGGCAACCTCGAATCCTGCCAGGTCATAAGCAGGTAAATGGGCAATATTGACGATACTTCCCGCACCGATGATAACGATAGGCTTTTTTTCTTCTGGATTAACTAGTTGTGCCATGATATCTCCTTAGGTTGTGAAATGAATAATCATGTCAGACGCCTTTTCTGAACTTCTCA
>Ga0126332_10000868_pt1 | contig 10420 bp, 10 predicted proteins | sample InaspJWI42metaG_FD_94482 | JGI IMG/M metagenome (GOLD analysis project Ga0126332, IMG submission 94482) | Marine gutless worms symbiont microbial communities from Oahu, Hawaii - Inanidrilus sp. 2 OAHU.JWI-42 metaG | ecosystem: Host-associated > Annelida > Digestive system > Unclassified...
CGAGCAAAGGAAAGCTTGTATTAAAATTAAATTTTACAGTGCGGGGGGACACCCCCCGCACCCCCCGTTTTTCTGTTTTTAATATTTTTAAATTTAACCATACAAGGCACTAAGCCACAAAGGATATGACATATCGCTATTTATGCTGTTTTTAATAAGCGGCATGTTAAAATGGTACTTAATTCGCCCCTGGATAGCTCATGAAAAAAACAAACTTAATTTTCCTTTCTTTGAGCCTTTGTGTCTTTGTGGCTGAATCAATACGGAAAAAAAAACCCCGCTCGATGAGCGGGGTTGCCTATTTGATCGGAAGCGTTATCTTCTTCTGTTTCCCCGTTTGGATGCCTTGAGCGGATTGATCTTGGTTTTGTTTTGCGCATCCGCAGCGGAAACATGAGAAGCCATGTTGCAGTTGCCGACTTTCCATTTCAAAACAGGATCAGGGCAGGCCGAGCAGTACCATCCGGACTGATATTCGGTCTTGCGATTGCAGCCATCACACTTCTCCACGATCTCATGGCAAATCCCGCCGTTGTAAGAACAACCTTTCGCAGTCATGAAAGGACATTCCATACCTTCTCTAATCGTTGAACAAATCATTGGAATCACCCCCTTTTAGGTTTTCATTTGCTGCTAAAATAAAGACAGGGGCTTCCCCTGTCTGAACTAGCGTCATCAAATAAATCCGGCGGAATATAGACGCAAAATAGTTTGTTGTCAATACAATTTTTAAAGAATCATATTTTTTTGATTTACCGCAACTTGTTTCCTTGATATTTTTCTGAAAAATTGACAATTTACAAAATATCCATAATTGATGTACTACCCCGCTGCAAGCAACGAGGTATCAATCGGAATATTTTATTCGCCCCAAGGGGCGGGGAATTTAACTCTTGTCCGCCTCCGGCGGATTAAAAATCACTTTTAAAGGTATCAAAACCGGAAAGGTAGATCATGACAGTCGAATCACTCGATACAACCATCCTCAGTCTCGGATCCACAAAAATAGCCTCACCCGTTAAATGCCAGCACCAAGGCCTGCAAGGCACAGGTTTCGTCTTTGACGATGATCGGGTGGCGGTCGATTTGAACATATCCAAACTGAAGCGATCGATAGCGGAAGGAATAAAGCCGCCGGCGGTCGAACTGGCCGGCCCCAGGGAAAAAATTTACTTCGATCCGAGCAAGGTCCGGTGCGCCCTGGTAACCTGTGGTGGAATGTGTCCCGGCTTAAACGACATTATACGCTCTATTGTTTTAGAGCTTTACTACGGCTACGGCGTCAGAAACATATACGGCATTCGCTACGGGCTGCAAGGATTCATTCCCGAATACGGACACGACGTCATAGATCTCCATCCGGATGCTGTTTGTAACATTCTGGATATGGGAGGGTCCATTCTCGGATCATCCCGAGGTCCGCAACCGATCGATGAAATCGTGGACAGCCTGGAAAGGATGAACATTGCCATCCTTTTTATGATCGGCGGAGACGGCACCCTGATGGCCGCCTCTAAGATCGCCGATGCGATTGGCGAGAGGCAGTTGAAAATCAGCGTCATCGGAATACCGAAGACGATCGACAACGACATCGTCATGGTTTCGCGATCGTTCGGTTTTGATACGGCGGTGGATGTCGCCAGCCGCGCCATCATTGGTGCCCATAATGAAGCCCAGGGCTACCCGAACGGTATCGGCCTGATAAAGCTTATGGGAAGACATTCAGGCTATATCGCCGCCACAGCAACCCTTGCCCAGCAGGATGTTAATTTTGTCCTGATACCCGAAATTGACATCGATCTGGAAGGTGAAAACGGTCTTCTCAGAAATCTGGAAAAACGCTTGGCGCTCAGAGGACATGCGGTGGTGGTTGTCGCAGAAGGTTTTGGTCAGAAATTGTTTGAAGATGCCGGAGAAGAACGGGATGCTTCCGGTAATATAAAGCTAAAAGACATCGGCCTGTTTTTGAAAGATAGGATCGCATACTATTTTAAATCCAGGGGGATCGAAATTTCACTCAAATATATTGACCCCAGTTATATGATCAGAAGTCTGCCGGCAAATGCCAATGACAGCGTATTTTGTGGATTTCTCGGACGCGATGCGGTCCATGCCGGAATGGCGGGAAAAACCAAAATGATCGTCAGCCATTGGAACAACTGTTTTGTGCATGTTCCCATGCGACTGTCGGCCGGAAAACGCAAACATGTGACACCCAACGGAAAGCTGTGGCGCACCGTGCTGGAGGCTACGGGACAGGGTTCACTTAAAAATGAGTTAACAAGATTCAATTCTTTCAGAGCCCCAGTTGGATTCGAAAATCATTTACTCATTCTAGCGATGTTGCGAGTTACGCGTTACGGGTTGCGAGTTAAATGAAATGGCGCTCTCGGGACATCGTGCAGAAATTGCACTGAGAACCTGAGATAAGTTTGCGGGAAACAATGAACTAATCAAGACATGTTCTGTAGTATGTCCCGGTCTATCGAAATTTGAGCATTTGTGGGCGTCCCGCCATACAAATCGTCACCATGTATACTTAGCGGCCACGGCCATAATCCTATCAGTCAAACTCAACTCAAAAGGCTCGACAACCGGTTCGCTCTGGGCAAGATCAGTCTTGAGTTGATCACGCAGCTCTCGTATGAATCGATCGTCGCTTTGACCATGAGCGAAAACCGTCACTTCACGGCTGGTCACCATGCTTCTGGGGGTCAAATTGGCAGACCCCACTGCGGCTATGGCGCCATCGGACAACACCACCTTGGCGTGACTCATTCGAGGATATAAGAAAACCCTTGGGACTCTGGTATGCGGTCCGTCGAGCAGTTTGTTTATAGTGACCCTGTTGGCGTATATGTGTTGATTTGGTGCCTTCGGTAGAATGATGTCCACTTTGACGCCTCTTGCCGCTGCCCGTTTCACAGCTCCTATCACTTGGTCATCTGAGAAGTAGGCGTGTTCAACGATGATGCTCTCTTTCGCGTTCTCAATCATTTCAATGAGTGCGGTACGAATCTCCGTGGCGTGTCTGTCGTTTATCGTCACAACGAACGGCGATGGGCTTGGCCAAACCGAGCCGTCTAATCCCTTTTTCATGAAGGCTTCCGCCCAACGCTCACTCCGGATCATGGCCATGTAGTCGTGCCATTTGGTATGGTATTCATCGGCGATGTTCATACCGCCGAAAATAACTATGTGCTCGTCCACAACGAAGTACTTGCTGTGGTCTGTTTCTGCGAACACCGCCGTATTTACTCTCTATGTTGTCATATCCCCTCAAACCTGCGCTCGTATACACGGGGCTCGGTTTGCCCTTTAACATGTCACCGAGCTCAAAGAACGTACCCAGGAAGTCTTTGCTGACAGTCACCTTTACATCGCGGTCGGCCGCAGCCTTGAGTCTGTTGACCATCCGCATTCCGATGTTGTCGTCTTTCCATATGTAGGTTTGCACGAAGATAGACGACTTGGCCGAGTCGACAGCGGCGAGGACTTCTTTGAAGGCCTCCTCCCCCTCCACGAGCAGCTCGAGTTCGCTAAGATCTTCAGCGGGTGTGGCAAAGAAGGCCGAAGAAAGCACCGTGTCCGGCTCAGGACCAAGACCGAGTGGATTGTATACAAAGAAGAATACGGCGACCAGAAGAGCTAGAACCAATCCGCATAGAATAAATATTGCTGCTTTCGGTACACTTACGCGCGACATGGGGTCACCTCCCGAACGATAAAAGATAGGAAGTTGCTTTTTCAAAGTTGAGAAAGTTTGTGCCGCACAAAATCTGATGCCTAAATTGATTGCCGTGGAAAACGAAAAAAAAGGTTATAGCCAATCTGACATATGACAGAAAATGAGGGGTGCTCCGGAGAAGGCCGAGAGTGAAACAGAGTAGTCTAAAAAAAATGACAATAAAGTGTTACCGTGTTTTATCTTCAAGAATATTGATGTGAAACATGGTGTAGCATACATTCTAAGTTCGGTTTGAAGTAGTATATAAGGATATAAAATTACTAGACCACTACCAGAAATGATTTTAAATTAGGTACAAAAGAGATACAATACGAATTTAATCCACAATTATATCAGGCACATATGCTAATGTTGGCTGTCAGCACCATGCATTGCGGTTGGCGCTGTGCCCGCCTTAACTACAATTGCATCGTCTATTGTAACACTATTAATTTCTTTGTCCTTGGCAGCCGATGAAAAGCTCTTCCTATAAACAGTTATTTCACAATGCACTGGCTTAACTCCATCATCGTCCCAACTCTGGCCATAAAGAACTACGTCACCACTCATTGAGGTTTGACGGGTAGAAATAGGTGGATTTATTTTTTTTCTACCGTCAACGTCTAAAGAAGCTTTATAAACTATGGCATACCCCTTAGGGTTTGTTACCGTATAGGGAAAATGAACATCAGTGTGCTGCTTGATATATAGATCCTTCCCTACAGAATGAAACCACCTAGCTTCCACTCCACCCCCACTTCTTCTCCACCATTCAGCTATTTGAATAACCGTTTTGATAATAAACACAATCGTGGTGGCTACGGCACAAACAGTAAGAATAATGATTAATATTTCCATCTCGTTCCTCCTAGTGATGCAATAAGGATAAGTGTAAATCTACGTCCATTGGTTATTGGTTTCCACCCACTTCACCAACATCTCTAGTTTCATTAAACCAATAATCCAATAGAATGTCCCCAATTCTTCCCCAGGCATAGATATCCATAGCGCCTTCTTCTACTAAGGCAGCCAGTCGATCGATAAAATCGCTGTGATCCGTATCGTTATAAAATATCTCTTTTCGTTCGATACCCCGGCCCATGACATGATGCAAAATCCCGGGGGCATCTAATCTGGCTAATCTTGGCATAGGAATTAATTTTCACAAATGTACTTGTATGTAAAGCACTTTCTGCACGAACGTCCCGGTCTAGACCCCCGTCAGAGCGGCGCCGGCGGCTAACTGGACCCGTAAACGGCTTAAGGCGGTAACCATTCAGCGGTATTAAGGTCCTGAGCGCTTGTTGTGGGTTCCCTGACAAAGCCCGCAACCTCTGCGCTGACCCTGCTAATCCCGCTGAGCGGCGCGTTGATGCGAATAATACTTGTGCCCTCGGACATATCCGCAAACTGGCAGTCTATCAGGACCAGCGGGTTGCCCAACGCCGTCAACGACGGCGTCACCTGACAGGCTTGACCACCGCCACCGGGCAGAAGGACATTCGCGCTCTCGACCGAGAGACTGGCCGTTTCCAGCCGGACAACAACGTCAAGACGCACGAACGGGGCCGGTTCGGGTGCAGCGGTCGCCACGATCATAAATAGCGTCTGCGTTCCGTTGCTCAACTCTTCCGGTGGATTGATCGTCACCGAGAGATCGGTTTCGGGGCCGACGATGGTCACCGTTTTTGTGTCCGAGACGGTCTGGTTCAACGATGACGCCTCAGCGCGGAATTCAACCGGACTCATACCGGTTTCGTCGGAAACGCCGGCGGCAAAGAGCATGGCGCCGAACTCGGCCTCACCCTCCGGACCGATATCGCCCGCACTGCATTCCAGACTATAGTCTCCGACGATCGGACATTCGCCCTGGGTCCCTGCCGGGTTATGGATCTCGACCAGCTTTTCAGGCGTGGTCGACAAGGTCATACCAACATTCGGCGCGGTGGCGAGCTTGCTGTTGTTCTTGATGCGGACGACCAGGGGATTGGGGAAATTCTCCCGATACGCGGCCTCGGCAGGCAGATCCTCCAGCTGCACCTCAAGTTCCGGCGGGGGGGCGGGGCTACAGACCTCGCTCTCGACATCGTCGGAGCCATCCGCTGTGAGGACCACCGTGTTGCACAGTTCCTCGGTCCCCGGCGCAAGATTCACGATCTGTCCGGAGATGTTGATAAACTCGGTGTCGCCGGGGGGTATCTGGATGGGGCCGCATTCGACCTCGTTGGCGCTGCCCGCCACCGGTGCGCAATTGGCGGGCATTATCTGCGGCACGACCGCGGGCGGGAAGACGTCGCGTACACGCACGTTCTCGGCGGGGCCGGCGGCCGCATCATTCCAAAAGTGCAGGGTCGTGGTCACTGCGCCGGTGCCGGAATCGATGCTGAACTGCTTATCAATCGAAAGTGCCGGCGGTTCGGGCAGCGGTGGTGCCTCGAAACACTGGGGTTCCGACGTTACGGGTGCGACGCCGTCGGCGCTCACCTCAACCGTGTTGCAGATGGGATCGCCGCCCGGTGCTATGGGGCCGAGCGTTCCCTGAATGACAACCACGTCGCCGTCATCCTCTGCCACCGTGCCAAGTCCGCATTCGACGGCGTAGGTGCCAGGCGCGCCGGTCACTTCGCATTGCGGCGGCGGCGGAACGACGAGGGTAACCGACTGCACCTCAGCCGGCAGGGTGTCGACAAGCTCTGCGTTGACCGAGTCGGTTGGGCTCGTGCTCGTTACCGAGATGGTCCAGGTCGCCGTGCCGGTGGCCGGGTCGTGAACGCCGGTCTTAGAAACGGCAAGCCCCGGTGGCTGCGGAACGATCTCAATGCTTGCACTGGCAGCGTTGTCGCTTTCGTCCGCATCCGGCTCATCGGCGCCAGCGAAAGCCTCGTTGGCAAGGGTACCGAGCGATGCGGCCTTAATGGACAGGGTGACGGAAACCGATTCCCCGGGGTCGAGATCGCCCAGTTGATTGCAGTCGACCGTGCCGCCGCTATAGGTGCACCCTGGTGGATCGGAGCCGATAAGCGGGTCATCGGCGGGTAGCGTACCGAAAATCAGATTGTCGGAAACGCGCACATTGGTGGCGGTGAGTTCGCCGTTATTGGTGACCTCGATTTCGTACTCTAGGGTATCTCCCAGTTCATAAGGCGGCGGCGTGAGGAGAATCTTGGTAATGGAAAGGTCGACCTGCGGCGGCGGCGGGCTCGCGTCCATGCGGACGAGAAAATTGGCCGAACCGCCGGCGGCAAAGCTGCCGGTCTGGGCGCCGCCCGTCTCAAAGTCGGAGGAGGTGGTGTAGCCACCCGCGAAAAGGGTATCTCCCGCACCGCGCGCCAGCGCGACAACCTGATCCGTTCCGGTGCCGCGGAACAAAGCCCAGTAATCGAGCTCCCAGGCGTCGAGGGCGGGACTGTTCGCAAACAGGGACGCGACGATGCCGTCGTCGCCGGTACCTGCGTCGGTCACGTTGAAGGGGGGCAGCGGGGCGAAACCATAGCTGCTGCGGCCGCCCAGATAGACCCGGCCGCCGGGATCGACCGCGATATCGAAAAAGCGGCTCCCCCTCAGCTTTGTGGCATAGACCAGCGCGCTGTTTTCCGGAGCGCCATCAGGAATGGACAGGACGGCGAAAAACACTTTGCCGGTGTTGTCAACGACCGGGTCCCCCACGAGGGGGAAATTGGTGGGCGCGTTGGGATTGCCGACAGCGATGATGCTGGCTTCACCGGCGACAAAGACCATCCCCGTATTGTCGACCGCAATCGCGCGTCCGTAGTCCCGCTGCAATCCGCCGATAGCGGTGGAGAACAGGATCTCGTCGCCAGCCGCGTTCAGCTTGACGACAAAGGCATCGCGAGGGCCGGAAATGGGGGTGGTCTCGCAATCATCATCCGGTGTCGGCGTGCTATTGGGAATAGGCGTGTTCTCGACACAATGCTGCACCCCGTTGACATTGGGAAAATTGTGCGAGTTGGTGTAACCTGTGACATGCGCGGCGCCGTTGCGCACCGCAATATCCCAGATCTCGTCGCCGCAGCAGCCGCCAATGAAGGCCATATAGGCGACGCTGCTGAGCGCCAGGTCGAACTAGGTCACGAATCCTTCGTTCAAGCTGCTGGACTTGCCGATCAATGGCACGACTTCGGTCTGCAGCGACTCCGAGTTGGTGGTGCCGGCCAGATAGACCCCGGCGGACGGACTGCTTCCCGGCACCACGGCGAGCGCGTAGCCGAGATCGATCTCCGCACCGCCAAAAAAGCTCGAGCTCTGAATGTTCAGGTCCGCATCGAGCCGCGTTAAGAAGGCGTCGAATTCTCCGCCATGCACGCTCTGATAGGTTTCAGGAGCATCCGGCGCCGGAAATTTGACACCAGCCGTGCCGGTCGAAGCGGTCAGCCCGGTGACATAAACAGCGCCATTGTCGCCCAGGGCTACAGCCGTCGCGATGTCCTCTTCACCGCCGCTTAGATAGACCGTCCTCTCGACGACCGGCACCGCGCCAGTGACGTCGAGTTTTTGCACGAAACCGTCCCAACTACCCTGGTAGACCGTGGCCCCGGTTTCGTCGAGACCCGCAGACTGCGTGCCGCCGGCGACGTAGGCAAATGTTGCGCCCGCTTCCTCGCGCACTGCGACGGACAGCGTTTCGCCATTGGATTTCGACGTCAAGAAAGTGGCTAGCGATATGCCGGTGCCGCCCTCGATATCCGTGCCGCCGATCGAGGTGGCGAAGTCGATCCCGGGATCGATGAACAGGGGCAGCTTGCGGTCGAACCGGTCGGCCTCGAACCCCACCGTCTTGCCGCGGACGATATATCGGCCCGCGACAGCCCGCCGCTCTTCATTCTGCCACTGATAGAAAAGCGGCACGCCAAACCGCACCGTCTCTCCGGACACCGTCACGGTGAGATCGCCGGTGTCGCCGCGCACGACGGTATCAGCTCCTTTGAACAAAAGGGCGATCGGGGACGGGCTCGTACCCGGCGCCAGCCGGAACCGGTAGGTCAGCCCGTCCTTTGACGCACGAAAGCTGAGGTCGATGCCAGAATATAGATTCTGGTAATGGACATTCCCGTAGGCCGGGATGTCGCGGAGCCAGCGACTCGGATCTCTGCCCGCATAATGACCGATGCTCGAACGCCAGCCGTCCGTCGCCGTGATCTTCGCGTTCGGGTTTGCGCCGGAAAAGCCCATACGCAGCGCGACCATCTCGATCGGCTGACGCCGGCGCGCATTCTCGAACCCCTTTCTGGTGATCGGAGCTTGCTTCGGCGCCCGTGCGAGCGACAGGATCGCTTCGTCCTGTTTCAGAAAGAAGTTGAAACCGCGGCCGCGCGCCAGATAGCGTACGCTCTTTGACGTCTGACCGCGATTTTTCTCGAACAGCACCGGGAATCGTAATGCATCAAGCGCGATCTTCGGTGATGCCTTGTCGATGTCCTCGACACATCCCACCTGCGTAACAACAATGGCAGCCGCCGCCAGGATGAAACAACCGATATTTGTGATAAGCCGTTGCATCGCAGCTTATCCTCCCCAAATTGGAAACTTGATAAGAACTCGCCTTTTGAGAGCTGAATAAACGAAAATAGTGAATTGTGTACCGGATTTGGATTCTTCCGAGAGTTTATACAATTCTCTCCGTGTCATCTCTTCACGCGACGCAGGATCATCCTGAAGCACAAAAATATCGATTTTAAACATGGTGTCAAGGTGAATAACATTAAAAGATGAACCATGTTGAATCGCTTCATGTAACATGTTTGCATCAATATAGAATGCAGCCTCAAGAGCTTTCACAAGACGTGTGACGTGTTGAGGTTTTAGACCGGCAACCAGGTCAACATCTTGAGTTGCTCTGGGAATACCGTGAAGAGAGCTCGCTAATGATCCGCCGACCAAATATGGGATTTGAAGTCGATCAAACACTTTTGCAATGAGCTGAGTAACCTGGATTGGTTCGGCGAGTATCATTTTAATAGCCGGTTTTCTGCGGATCCCAGTCAAAGACGCGAATCATTGTCTCTCTATTCAGCCAGAGGGCAGCCAAACGAAGCCTTTGCTCTCGTTCTGAAATCTCACCATACTGCTTTCGGATACGGGCTAATGTGAGCTGTTGTACCGCTTTAGTAAGTTCGCTGACTCGCTGTAATTTCTGTTGAGGTGTCATATTGCGATAGCCTGCGATCAACATTCTTTGTACATGCGCCGGCGTATCATGTATTTTGTTTTTCATTCGCGGCCTTAAGATAAGAATTTGCTTTTTCGAGTGAAGTTTATTGAAAAATTAGACTTGTGGTTCTGCCCCTATGGCATAACAATATGTAGGCTTCGATGAACATGGCCTTTTTAAGCATTATCGTGTTTAAAAGTCAACTTCTGATTTGGCCTTTTGTATCGCAAATCATACGGTTTTCCCGGCATTTTTGCGCGTAGCTGTCCTGTCGGAACCGAATAGGTTTAATGTTTCAAAAGTCAGATGAATGTATCTTGGGTGATGGCGATATTGTGGAGCAGATGTTATCAGCTACCCGGCAACAGATGGAGCGAAAATATACGTTGATGGCTCAAGGCTATAATCTCAGGAAACTTGATCTCCTTAAATTGCAATTAGGTATTAGAACCGTCAATAAATCATAATAATTCAAATAGTTGAGGTATTTTTTGTGAGATAATAAAAGTTATTGCAAGCGGAAA
>Ga0126332_10000869_pt1 | contig 10411 bp, 6 predicted proteins | sample InaspJWI42metaG_FD_94482 | JGI IMG/M metagenome (GOLD analysis project Ga0126332, IMG submission 94482) | Marine gutless worms symbiont microbial communities from Oahu, Hawaii - Inanidrilus sp. 2 OAHU.JWI-42 metaG | ecosystem: Host-associated > Annelida > Digestive system > Unclassified | place...
AATCACTAGCAACAAATTTTTTGGTGATCGGTCAAGGGGTGTGGATTCTGTGGGGGGTCGAAAATTGCCATCTCCCATTGACAAAGCCAGTCGCCGTTAACACAGGGCTGGCGCTACCGCGCAACCCGTGATTCATTAGCAATGTAATGCTGGATTGTGAATGCTGGTACAGCCTTATGCATGTGTTTAAATTGTGAACTGTACTGCAGTGTCAGCAGTTAGTAATAACTAGTCTAATACACTGTGGCAGTTTACAACGTTGATGAAAATTAAACACGTGTTCTGTTGTCAGCAATGCATGCTTGTTTTATGTCTCATTTGCTGGTCTCGGTCTTGGTCTTGTTACAGCTGGTCTTGACTACAACACTGTTTGTTGTTCTAGTTAATTAATTCGTCGATTACATTTAGTGAACGCCGTGTGTGGTCGGTCGGTTGCAGGTGAGTCTGGACGCGCGTGTTCGTGAGTCGATCAACGCCAGCTTGCAGTCGCCGTCTCCGCGCATCTTCGACGACGCTCAGCTGCAGATCTACACGCTCATGAAGCGCGACTCGTATCCGCGCTTCCTCGCCTCGCGCACTTTCAGGGACCTGCTCAACAGCTAGCCGCCCGCCCCGCCCCGCCCCGCCTGCCCGGGCTGCCCGTGCGTATCCACTTCCTCCGCGCGCCGCCCGCTTTTACTACACGACCGTCGCGAGCTGCGTACGTCGAAATTGTCACACACGACTGATCGGCTTGACATCGGGCGTCTTTTTTGTACGTCACCGCCACACTCCGAGACCGACCGGCGAACGGCAGTTCTTCTGTGCAGGATGACTCACGAAAAAGTGGAACAAGTATAGTGCGTTTCGTAACTATTTGCTCAATCGCGGTTATATCCATGTAGATCCCCGGGAAATAGTCCACTGAAGGCAAAGAGTTTAAACTGTTTGCAGTTTTACAGTCTTGTTCGTGTGAAATATTCCGTGTGACGTGTTTAGTAAAAATTTAGTTTCAGTTTTTGCACTGCAACTTGACGAAAGCGGGGGTATACAAAATGACAAACGGATTTTCTGGCAGAAAGTGGAGGCTGCGTCCGTCGAGTAAATTTAGGACAAACTTGGGATCTATAAAACCACACGATTGAGCAGATATTTGTGTAAAGTAATATATGTTCCACTATTTCCTTTGTCATCCTATGCACGCAGCGTTTGAGCAGGCAGAACATCGATTACACCTCCGTTTCCAGCTTGCAAGTTGGGTCAACGCGAAGAAGGACCATTGCTCAGAAAGGCGCGCTGACGTCGTCTTTTTATCTCCGTTAAACTTTCGACCCGTTCATTTGATACACCTTGTCTCAAAAAAACGACACTGACTTGGCGTGCTTTAACTCTGACGTCCATCAACCGATTTTGATGATTTTCGACAGAAGCGTTGCTGAGAGAGTAAGCTGCCAAATCATGATTTATTTTTCCACCTCCACTATTGTCTCTGCACTACTTGTGGAAATACGACCCCCAGAAGTTCCATGTTTTTACTTAAACGTTGTATATTGCATTATCGTCAAATGCGAAAACATGATCAAATTATCACTTGGTTACAGCTGAACCACGCTTCGTTATTTGTACGCTATCTTGGTAACTCAGTAAAATGCTATCTGTCATGAAACACGCCGTGGATGCTGTCTTTCTCTTTCAGCAACACAGCGCATTAGCGCATCAGCGCATGGTGCGGCGTGCGTGCAGCTGCTGCACTGCAACACTTCACTTCTCCTACAGCTATGGCCCCAGCAGCCCTGATGTGAACTCAGTTATTTACAGTGCAACATTTATGCAGTCATACTGTGTGGGATGCAAGTCAGCAGTATTGAAGAAATCAACCAGTCATTGGCTGAACTCCGGCAAACCATTAACACTGCATTCGAAGAACGCGATTTTTGCGTTTCCATGTTTCCCCAGGTAGCGCAGAGACATCATATAGATGAGGTGGAAAAACAAGTAACCATTCGATAGCATGCTCTCTCAGCAGTATCTTTTCCAAAAATTACCAAAACTGGTTGATGTGCATTGAAGTTATAGAAAGTGTCACTTTTGAGACCCAGTGATATCATCGACATCACCGTGATATGAAGCTTAGGAGTTTCTATAGTTTTCGTGAATAGGAATTGGGATATACTTGCTGTTGGCTGCTTCAGTTAACAGTGTGTAGGCCTATTGCCCAGTCTTAGGATGGTTTCAATGATGTCATAATCGTTCTTCTGCCAGTCGGCGCGGTGTAAGTAATTCTTATTATAGCAGCAAGGTATGTTCGGTGTAAGGCTACTGATGACGTTGTGTCTCAGTTGCATGAATTTATCGGCTTTTATCGGACGTGCACTTAAAACTGGACGTTAGTGTTTATTTTATGCAATATCCTCCATTTCCGTCTTATGTGTATAGCGCGAGAGTTGTGTTCTGGAAATGTGTCGTTCTGTTGTGTTTTGTTTGTGTCAGGCGGTTTTCTGTATCTGCATAGTTCTGTGAGTAACTTTTTACCCGCGCGACACTATGCTAGCGTGGCTACTAGCTGGCTGTGGCCCTGTGTTTGTCTGTCTGCCTGCCTGTCCGTCACAAATCCGAGTTCTGTCGGAACTTATGGACGGATCTACCTGGTTTTTGGCTTGGAGGCTTCTTTTCAGCTTTGCTACACTTTCTTGTAAGGAAATTTAAGCATCTAGAAAAATAAGGGTACTTCCCTCTGGAACTTCGTTATAAACTCTGGACTTAGAAAATTTCGCCACGGCATTAGCTCGAGAGAGTTGGACGCTCAGAGCGTGATAAACTGGACCGTCGTCAGTCAACTAAATTGACAATACCTACGAGCTCCGATGCTCGACTGCTAGTTTATCACAGTGATTGTCAAGCTCTGTCTACAGCACGACTCCGTCTCGCGGGTCAGTTAGTGACAGCTGATACATGTCCTTAATGAACAAGGCAGTGGAGACTGCAGACTCCGCCCCCGGTGCTACCACCTTGGGAGATACTTTAAGCGCACGCTCTTTACGTGTCGCTATACGCGGCTGTGAACATGACGTTATTCGTAAAATTCGTAAAACAGCCTGCCACAGGTAATATGCTCAAAAATTGACGGAGATCGGACGTGTAGTTCCGGAGATATGATCACCGACAGACAAACACACAGACAGACAAACAAAGGCGGTCATCGCTATACTCCGCTCTCCTATCGAGGGCGGAGTAGTCAGCAGAAGTCACCGAAGACCAGTTTGTTGGGAATATTTACCGATTGAAGGAGAGTATTAATGGTAGAAGTTTGCTACGTTTTCCTCGTTACTGTTAATTGTCTTTCTTCTAATCTGTGACTCAGATTTGTGACGAAATAAGGCATGTTCGTTGTTGACACCATTTTACGTTTTGCATGTATTTGAAACAGCTGCGATGAGGCATGTGAATATATACAACCACATGTTGTTTGGAAGATATGTCATAAACCAGGCACATTTTTGTTTAGTGTTTAAAAAAAATTATTTCCGGCTCTTATTTTTGTTGGAATTAAATAATTGCACACATTTGCAGAAAACATGGTTGTATGTTAAGTAAGCTTAATTTTATCAGCTGCAATTTTTTAAAGATGTCCTCCCAATATTTTAGTGTTGAAGCATAGGGCGTGGCGCTCGTATCTGTCATGGATTATCATGGCGGCTGTTGGGGAAGAGAAGAGAACGCATATCCAGTGTTATAGCGTTAGATCTCACCTCTTTCACAAGCTGTTGTTATTTACCCTGGTGTTTACAGCTGTACCAAATTTTACTTTGTGAGGCAGAGAGTATGGAAAACTTGCCCAATATTGTTTTTCCGTACTTCCGCAACCCTCTGACTGAACTAGGAACTTGTGAGCCCTCGATTACAGAGCTCATGCCATATCCGTTTCACTATAATGCCATTCCAAACAGACGAGTCAACACTGCGTTGTTGCTTAAAAACGTCATTGTTTTTACCATATTCGTTTCCATTGTATTTATTTGTGCGTATTTGAAACAGTGCGATGAGGTCTGGCCTGTGCATTATGCTATTTAATTGAAGTATTGTCTGAAAGTGCATTTAGTTTGATTTCACTTCCGTTTCCCGCACGACTTTCTCAGCATACAACTGCATACTCGTTCATGATGCGATATCGCTCGTCGTTGGCACGTCACCTTCATTGGTTAATAAGAAGCGTCATACAGTTCTACTTTTAGAGATATATTTAGATTTTTCATGAAGACGCTGATTATTTATCAAGCGACTTTTGACTGTTATATGTTACACATAGCCAAAAAGCTTGTAATACAGTCGTACTTTTTTACTATGGAGGTTGCATTAAACAAAATTTAATTTACTTTATAATCAGTGAACTGGTGTTAGGCTGTACACAATTGTTTTTGTAATTGACGCAACTGTGTTTTATGACACTTTTATTAGTTTTTGTCTTCTTACTTTCTCCCGCCGTCCTTTAAACCCAGTAGTAGGCCTGATTATTTTGACAGCTTTATCTATAAGTTCAGAACTGCTTCAGGTAAAACGAACTTGTATGAGACTTTTCAGTTTGGGTGTATATCAGCACTGTACATACGAATAAAAACAGTGTTATACATATGACATTTTATGTGATCATTTTGGTGGTTCAGATCTTTTTCTTGCTGGTATTACAATGTGTAATAGCATGAAACTGTGCAGCATTGGGCAGAGCTGTAAGTTTAAAGCATAGTCTTTTCACTTTTATATAGGAGATTATCCATTTATCTCGTTACACATACATTACAAAATACCAGCTGACTTATAATGTTGTGAGACCAATGTGTAGGTGGTACATAATTCAACTTGGCTCTCGTAGTGCGACATCTAAACATTTGGGATTGTCTGACGTTTGTATGCTGTTGAGTGGCTGGTCATGAAGGTCTCGTTGCATCGGGTGGTCGGGTCCGGTCGGGTCCGTGTAGTGGAATTTAGCTATAACCGAACTTGGTGCACGTGGACCTAAGGCAGCCAAGTGTGGGCCATTTTCTCATCTTCCTTTCACAGCTGGTCTTGTCACTGTTACTGTGCACCGCCAGTTTATCGACTCCACTATTCAGCAGTGTTCAGTGACCGTTTTGGTGCGTTTAGCGCCGCGCGCGGAGAGCGCGTTCGCGATTTTTTGTCCATTTGCGTAGTCGCTGATCGCTGTAGAGAACGAGACCGTAGTTGTACTGTAGCCGTTTAGTTTAGAGTTGCGTCGCATTATTTATTGCTGCGAACAGTTGTACGCGGCGGCGGCGGCGGTAACCAGTGTCCGGTTCGATGTGGTCGGTTTTGGCGTTAGCATACTCACGTCTGACGCTAAGATTGTGTGACGTTTTATGCGCCCCTATTCAGCCTGGAATGTGACGATATGTTGACGTCGGGTGGATGGTGATGCGGCGGTATAGTGTAACTCGTATTTCATAGTGTTTGCAAGATAGTTTTAAAGACATATTTTGAAACTATTTTGACAAAATGATGCTACTTTTAACGATACTTTCCCAAGATACTGTTTACTTGAATAATTTTACCATGACGCAGTTAAAATAAGCCATCTTTCAGTTCTCTGTTCCGCCTGTGCCGCCAGCAGTCTGCCGTACTCCCACACACCTGTACATATAATGTCACAACCCATACAACAATAATTATATAAGTCGGTATAACGTCACGACGCCAATTGGAAATAAATAAATGCAATGATCACACAATGCAAACAGTAAGCAGACCAACTCGCAGAGAAACACGCATCTAGTAGCCTACGCCGCTGCTTTTTGTTTACTTTTTGGATGTGTAGCGATATTCGCAGTACAATTTAACACGCTAAACATGACCGCGTGATGAAAATCTGCACGAAAGTGATTAAGTACAAAATGAATGTATTTGTTTACATCCTCGGTCGCTTTGGAGGTGGTTACTTTGCTACTTATTCGTTTCTGTCATCGTAAACAATAGACCTGCTCCTTTTCATGCCTCTTAACTCTAACCCTAAATGGGGCGATCCCCTATCTGTCAAATTTCATTTAGCAGTCACTGGATTGAAAATGTTATTTCAGACACTGAAATGTTATTTCAGACATAAAAGCCCTGTTAAACACATATAAATCACAGAGAAGCTAATTCGACCTTCTGCAAAAGTATTTTAGACTTTATTTTGGAGAGTAGCCGACTGCCGGTGTACTCACCGGCAAGTACAGTCCTGTGGCGTACATTATTCCTAAAACTAATAATCTGACCGTGACCAGTAGTGACGACCAGATTCCTGACTGAAGTGTCCAGACCCTTGAAACGTTGGCACATCATCTCATCATTTCATATCAGATCGAATCAATCAAATTTATTCAAGCGTGAGCATAATTTATCAAGCATAATTTATTCAAGCATAAGGACCTGTTACAATGATGACCACATGACTGGCCACTTACTTTCGTGGGCTATTAGCATCAGTGGACCAACGTCGGCACAATCACGCTTACTGGTGGGTTTTGTGTGTAGTATTTCTGACAGTTGTGGCGTTGCGAGAAAGGATGAACAGTGGTTTTCAGGTCGTCGCTGGCGGTCGGATTTTGCTTTTCTGCACGTGTTACGGGTTTTCGAGTGCTGCAGTGACGTCATACATGTGATATGACGTCGCGTTGTATGTTTTCTCATCTCTACGGTTGCAGCGGCTGCTGTTGACCATTTCAGTTCGTTTGGTTGCATGTTTTGATGTTGTAACCTTACTCTTTAGATCTTGCAGTCCAGCTTCAGTTATGGCCCTAATATACTGGCTGTCCACTCCAGTGTACCCACATCGTGTTGCATAGAGCCGTTTGAATGGGCGACTGCAAAAGATAATAGTGCTGTTACACAGGAGTGCTATATTGAATAGTGTAATAGTAATAGACTCAGAGACGCTACGCTTCTTGTCTGTTGATAATTTTGTTTTGATAATCTGTATGACTATGGTCTGCGAGTGCCGCCTGTTACAGTGATGATCACGCGCGCTTTACAATGGTACGAAAAGTTGCTGTTAAAAGAATTCTTTCGAAAGGTAACTGATCTTAGAGATCACCCGAGTTCATCGGAAATAACGCCGTTCAGCAGGACATACATGTAATATCGCTTCTTGCTAACGATACGATACGATACGCTTGTTTAACGTGCGCTCAAAAGCTGACATGCGGAAACCAGCTTAATCTACCGCACGGGACCAAAAATAAGAAAGTAGAATAAAGAAAAAAATAAAAAAACAAGAACGGATATGCTCAGAAGAAATAGTAACTTTATGAATCCGTAATAACCGTATTTCATCGTGTATCCTGTACGAGACTGCATGTGAGCTTGCATATGAGTTAAGACAGTTAAAATTTGCAGCCTACGTGTGGTTTTCCGTATTCGTCTATATTTTACATGGCTAGGGGGATTTAGAATGGATCCAAATAGATGAAGTGACTTACAACGTCACGCAAGGTCATTGGCAGCAGCACTGTTCGATAAACTACGTGTATTCTTCCACTGCAACAGTGTCGCGAATTTTCTTTCGGTCAAATACGACAGTCAAATACCGACAGTAGAATTAACAGCTCGCGCATGATTTTCGACCATAGTTATTAGGTTTTGTCTTGTGTTGTTTCCAGGATTTTGCGAGATATTTGTCGAAAATTCATAATTTTCCCACTGCATGTTTATTTCCTTCCATTCTACTGCCCGGCATTGGGGACTTGATATATGGTGTTCAGCCGTTTAGATCCAGATCTGAGTTTGGCAGGTAACATGTGACAGACTGCGGGGGTGAGGGTCATATCATATTGTCGTGTCGCGCTATGAGTATGCATTGCGATGCGACGTTGTCACAAAACAAATCTCTACTTTCTCTGCGGTGAAACGTTGCGCTATGTTTAATAACGTGTGCCATGTAGTTCGTCTCTGTCCTATGCGCTACATAATAAGCGATTAAGATTCAGCCTTGAAAAAGAAATTCTGAAAAGGAACACCGAAAAAGCAAAGTATTGTATTTAAAACGGTTAAGTTCGTCAGGCGTACTTTTAATTACTACACGGTGCTTGTTTGTGCGATCAAATCACTCGTTCGCCAGTAGTCAAGACTGAAAAGCAGTATTCAGCAACAACAAAACTAAAACTACCTATTTCCTGAAACTGAACGGAAAACTACTTGACGAGTAAAATTTTACGCGCGGTAGGTCTACCGGCATCTGACAGCACTGCATATTAGCTTCGTGGTAATTTTCTTCATATTTTCTCTCTCACTCTTGTAACATATGTAGTGGTGATATTAGTTATTTCTTCAGTGGCTGCGGTAAACTCGTCCATTAAGCGTGATCGAGTTCGAAAGGAATAGGCCTATTACGAAATGAAACAAGAACTAAATTATCAACTAAAATTCGAACTCAAGTTGTTGAAAACAAAAATAAAAATTGGACGCAACGTTATTTCAAAAGTGAAATTAAACTAAACTGAAAGAAAACTATCAGTTAGTTATAACCTGAGAAAAAAAATCATATTATTTTCGCGAAAACACCGCCGGCCACTGACAGGACACTGTCGTGGTCGCTACAAAATAGTGCCGTGGCTAAGACTTGGATGCAGAAGCACAAGTCTAGGGGAGGAGCTGGCCCGATGGCACCAGGAGCGAGGCGATTAAGTTTTAACTGGATATAGGGTCACAGAATTTTGTGTCAGGGGCGTCAACTTTTTGCTGCACTTAGTACAGGCAGTGTAACAGCCGCGTTTGAAGGTCACCACTATGCATTAGCGAGAGTAATTCCACTGTCAGCTGTGGTTTACCGTGGGTAGTCTTAATTCGGCGTCCTCCATAAGCGCATACTGACGTCACTGTAAAACAAGTTGCTACGGTAATGGTAGCGACAGCCCGCATCGCCGCCACCGCAGAGATCGTATTCGCCAGATGGTGCCCATATGACTTCCGTGTGATCCTTGGGCCCACACGAGTCTGCCTCCCCCGCCAACGACATCTCAGTCGGTTTATCCGTTTTGGCATGGATTGCGGTCGTGTCCAGCAGAGAGACGTGCGTAGCGGAAGCCCGCATCACTATACATGTAGCGATGCGGGCTAGTAAGTGTGAATTATGCAGAACATTTTTTCGACTCGGTAGGGCAGTTGCTGCTTACAATTTGACGTAGATTTCTTATTGTAATTCGTCAGCGTTATTGTTATCCGTGTTACACTACTAATGAGCAGTTTGTTAACTCACGCGTGACAGCGATCATCCTATGTGTAGTCTGTCTTGTCGTGTATGTAATTTTATAGCAATTCATGGATTCTAAAACATTGGCATTTACAGAAATACACGATGTGATACGATGTTTGGTGTTCCTAGGCAATTTCGTAATAAATGTGCAACAATCTTACGGCATACACTGTACACGTTAACCTGGACGGGCATTAAGCGATACCGCGATCCGTCCGTCTGTCTGTCCCGGGCGCAGCTACCCTAGGCTATAAGCACGCTGGCTGCCTGCAGCTTAGCCACCGCCGGCCACCAAAGGTACGGACGTAGATCAGCCGCGAGTCGAACTGCCACTGGCGTGGGGCACATCGTCTCGCCGCCCCCTGGGCGATAACTTGCTCGGTTTTAATGTAATTTAGTTTTAATTTAATCCGATTTTTAATTTAAATTTAATTAATTTATTCGTTACAATCTCCATCATTCTTAGGAACGTGATAACAGTCGTCATCATAAAAATGTCTAAACTGCCACGTTTAGCTCTAAAGGTAAAGTTGAAAGTCAAGTGGCACCGTGAAATTATTCCCCAACACTTCACTATATCAACAACTTTGCATAAAAAGTAAAACACCACAAATATTAGGACTTTGCCATTTTTCAGCTTTCTCGCCGAGTTCCTTCAAAAGACGGTTCACGTAATGCCAACTCAAATGAAAACACATAGGCCTACATTACAGTACACCGAACATAAAAATAACAATAACAGTGTTCTGTGTTTAAACTGAATTAAATTAAAAATAAATTAAATTAACACTGAATGCTCAATAAAGACGACACAATAGTAGTCACTATACAGGGTGGCCAAAAAAGTGAGGCCAAAAACTCATGGCCATAATTCTGTCAAATTTTAACCGATTTTCTAATTTTTTTCACTGAAGATTTTTTTAGTAAATTGGCAGTAAAGTCGTTATTAACAATCCCACCACGCCTTGCACATGTTGCCACACTACCTTGTGAAACATTAATGTCAGAAAACAAGCGCTAACCAAAAAGTACAAGGCAGATTAGCTACATATTTAAGGTGTGATGGGTTGTTAATAAGCAAATTAAGGAAAGTTTATTGCTGAGTCTGTTAGTGAAAGAATTTTTAAAATCGGTGAATATTTGGCAAAGTTACAAGCAAGAACGTGGTTGACTCGTGCACTTTCTTCGTCT
>Ga0126332_10000870_pt1 | contig 10409 bp, 4 predicted proteins | sample InaspJWI42metaG_FD_94482 | JGI IMG/M metagenome (GOLD analysis project Ga0126332, IMG submission 94482) | Marine gutless worms symbiont microbial communities from Oahu, Hawaii - Inanidrilus sp. 2 OAHU.JWI-42 metaG | ecosystem: Host-associated > Annelida > Digestive system > Unclassified | place...
ATGTTTGACGCATGTTTGAATGGCATCGAGTTGCCTTGAAGGCCATTTCTTAGGCATCAGGCGTGGAGTTGAACCAAAGTATATATATGGCCAGCGAAGCCATATATGTACTTTGGTTGAACTACACTAAGAAGAAGTAACGTTTATATTACGTTTACAAACGTTTTTTTTATTTTTGTCACGTTTTAACGTTTTATTAACTTTTATCTTAACGTTTTTTTACATCTGTGGCGCGCTGTGCTGCGGTCCGTGCTGCTGCGGCCCGGCCGTGCAGCAGTCAATCGATTTAACTCCTACCCGGGTCGACAGCAGCAAACCCGCCGCACGCCGCTGCAACGGGCGAATGGAGCAGACAGACGGACGGACACCGTACCGTTACACAATCAATCGATTTAGGTTTATGCGGGTAGTGCCAATAAACTCGGAGGGGATGGTTTTCAACGTGACTCGAACGCTAACGAACTGCTAGACTAAGCTTACATAGTTTTGCTGGCACGGCGAATGCATTTTCCATCGTATACAGCCTTCGTTATGACTCGCGAAGACCGTGCGTTTGTTGCGGAATGTTTATTTTCGCTTGGTTGATGTTAAAAGCCAGCTAATGAGCATGTCGAAACCTGCTCATTAGCTGGCTTTTAACACCAGGCAGCAAGCACGCGACACCGCTAGCATGCGAGTGTCTCGAATGCTTCATTCACACCGACACGCCAGACCCGACAAAACTGTCGCATCTGCGTCGGCGAAGCGAATTGAATTCTCGACGACTCAAGACTGTCGCCGACAGAAAATTTGAAGTCCGAACAGTTTCAGAGCAGTTAGCCTGTTAAGTTGCATGCTGTCAACTTGAAATAAATGAATATGTTGTGGTAATTGTCCAATTCACGCAGCCGACGCAAACTCGACGCGGGAGGTGTGAATTCGATATAAGGTAGGCCTGCGGTACATGCACCGAAAGCTGACCTATGGCTTCATCTATTTCACTGAACCAATAGCACAAAGTAACGAAAAAATAAGTTGTTGCAGTAATGGTAGCGAGAGATCGCATCGCTGTTCATCACTAGCATTCGCCATGTGACACCAATGTGCACATCCCGTCCCATAGACGGTGACGTGGCCAACGCGAGTCTGCTGCCCGACGCCATCTTGATCGGTTAGGCCCTTTTTGCAGGTTTCACGAAAGTTTACGATCGTGACCGACACACAGAGAGACCACGCCATTGCGTCTGCATGTAGCAACAGGCCGCATCTATGCTATGCGTGCAGTGCTGTACAAAAACGAGTTAATAATAATAATAATACATATGACGATATTTATGGTGCTGTCATCACGGCTCAGAGCCATTGCGAGAGTTCACCCGGTTCACATGACAAGTGCAGACTGAGCGCCGGATGGCTGCCAACCCTCAGAGCAAGCCAGTCGACTTGGGCTGTGAGTCCGCCGGTGTAGTCTGCTACAATCCACATCCACCGTCGCCATTTGTCATTATTACTCAGCCCATAAGGCTGATACTCATTTTACCGTTCCACAGAGGGTGGAAGGCTGAGTCGACCTAGGCACTGCAGTAAAGATGCGCAACCCGTGCCTAAAGCTGCATATCGCAGAGGCGACCTGAGTTGCTCATATGAAACGGCCCGATCATTCGTTAGTCTGTAGCCGAGTAAATTCAGAGCCTTCGTGGGATGTTGTTGGGTGTTAGGCCGCGGACAATCGCTACGCATGCAGCGTGACCTGTAGGCCTATGTATGTCTGTCTGTTAATCACGACCGTGTGCCGTACAAAAATGGCTGAACCGATCGACGTGTTGTTTGTGGTGTGGACTCGTGGGGACCCAAGGAAGCACGTGTTAACTAGCGGGGTGCACATTGGCGCCACCTGGCGAATATGACTGAATGATTCGTGAGCGGCAGCGATGCCGCCTTATGTAAAATCGCTTCGACCACTTGCCGAAACCTGTCGACGCTAATGGTCACACTACGTGCTCGTCCACCGGCTCTATTCTATTTCCCATCGCCTAACGGCTGACGTGTAAGGCGCCGTGTGCCATATTTCACGCCCACACGCCACGTTTCTATTACCATAGAAACCGTTCTGTCACAGAAGCCGCGTCTACTGACCATACAGTCGACGTATCTAGGGAATTTATTCGTTAACCGTTACTGACCCGTAGCAAAGTGCTCGCCGCGTGAACCGCCGTGGACACATAAAACGGACCTGCAACGGGCCCACTCTCTGTCCTCCACGATTCTCTCCACATTCTGATTTAAACTTATCCTGAATACATAGGGTGAAATGACGTCACAAAATCTACAACCACGATACGTTCGCCATTTTGTTGGTATAACATTGCATAATGTGTGGAGTTAAGGGGCGCAGAATTATCGTGCTATTTAAATAAAATTCGATCCGTTGGTTTATGAAAATGTATGATCACTATCTTGCCAACAAAGCGTATTTCAGCGCTATCACAGTGAAAAACATTTATGAGAGTTTTACCCACAACATGGCGGCAAAAGCCAGCTGACATTGAAATTACGTCACTGTCACCTATGTATAAGTCTGTTCAGCTTCCTACGTCAGCTGACAAAGTGACACTGCTCGCATTTGCTGCTGCTCGCCGTACTGTTGCATCGACCGTGCTGTGGCGGGCGCCGCTATCGATCGATATCTCCTGCCCGCCCGGCCCACAGCAGCAAACCTGCCGCACGCTGCTGCAGCGGTCCATAGATGGAACATACAGACGGGACGGATGGAGACGTACGTACCTTTATGAAGGTACCAGATTTTCCTTAAAACACAGTGTAGGATCGGTCCAAAGAAGCATCCATGAAAAAATACGCTTCATATTCCGTCTATCCGTTTTGACAGAACTCCCAACTTGTGACAGACTGACACCGGGCGATAGGTAATACCACGATAACAGTGCACTAAAATGTTCCAAGTTCACTGCGACTTGCTAACAAATCCTCAATTCTCGCTGTAAATTATTAGGCTTATAGACAACCACATAAAATGTTAAGATGCAACGTGGATATATGACACTCGTCACTAGTACTACTACTATGCATTCATTCATTTATTGTAAAAAGCACAAACAAACGTGTATGCACGATTTATGCACGATTACAAGAGAGCAGTGGAAAATAAGCATCTACACATGAATAACACACGCACACACACACACGCACACGCACACACGAATAAGAACAATAAAAACACCGCGACTATTTTGTCATTCTGCATGAGTTTTTATGGTATGGTGCTATGGAAATATTTTACAGCTGGTGCTATTAATAGACTTCAATCCTGTTATCGAAAGTGCATGAAGACATTTTTGGTTACTCCAGAAGTTACAGTGTACCGTAACTGCTATGCTTGTACAGCTTGGTTTACCCACTTCTGATACGTTGTTACATAACAGTCACGTTAGATTGGCTGTTTATTAGTATATTTCTATCTTTATTTTGTTTATTATTGTTTATATTTATGTTCTCTGCCAGTGTACATTCTGGTGAATAAAGCTGTATATATATATAATTGTCATAACTGTCTGTCTTATTGCAAAACTCCAGTTATTACATGCTTAGTTTTTAAGGTGGTAAGCATCATTGCATGCATGTTATTGGTTGTCAGTATTATTTCTTTCTTTTCCTTTTTGTGTTTTGTGAGTGTGTCTGTGTGCTGTTCTATGGATTATGCCTGAAATAAAGATATACATACATACATACACTGACATTACTATGTGCTTTTAATTTAAGTAAGTAACATATTTTCAATTGTAACTGTGACAATAATATTTAATTAATACACAGCCACTGAACATCTCGTATAAAATATGAGTAATGCAGTAGCACCAATATGCAGTTGAGATGATAGATGACAGAAATAACTAGCACAGCAAATATATTCTATACTAGAACAGTATGATAGTCAAAAATCACTTGTGGGGGCTGAGGTTTGCAACATCATTGGTGTATTTTTATGAGAAACAAACACAAGGCATATCTAGTTAAATTCTGTCAATACACAGGAATAATATATTAAATGCACTGCATTTGAGTCACACTGAAGCTGCATAAATGCTGTATTATAAATTTTGATACAGTAATTAAATCTAAAGACTAATAATTCTATCATTATCAATAGCAATATTTCTTAATGAAAATATCCACCATCATCTGCATTTTAATGGCACTTTTCCAGGCGAACCTGCGTTAGCTGGTTCATCCACAGTTTTCTTCCTTCACTTATTTCAAAAGACAACTGAACATGTAAAAGAGTGGTCCCATCCTGTGTTGATAAAATGCCAAACTCTTCAGAAAAGGGGATGTTGCTTGCTTCATGATGGCTCTGACACCATTACCACAAAAAATAACCCGACAATGTAAAAAAACATTCAAAACTATTTTTCTGCAGACTGCAACATAATCCAATTCCATTTAGACTACAATGTGAGTCAAAAAACAAGACACTAAACTCTTGCCCATAATTTCCCCAAATGTTAACCGATTTTCAAAATTCTTTCACTGACAGACTCAGTGGTAAATTTGCAAAAAAAACCCTTATTTAAATATTCCACCACATCTTAATTATGTCGCTACACTACCTTGTAAAATATCTATGTTCAAAAAATCGCAATGCTCAAGAAGTAATTGAAGCAAACTGCCATGTAAGACTCAGCCACTCAAAAAAATTGTTTTAAAATATTTGTCTGGTAAAATATTCATTATTTAAGTCACTAACAAAATGATGTTCACATCAGCCATAAAAATATATCCCATTATCGACTGTACTCAACTGCTGTAACAAAGAAAAAGATGTTGCAGCAAAATTCCATACATGATCAGCAATTGGTCAATCGCTGATGGCAGCAGTCTGTCATTCAGTGAGTCAAAACTGGTCTACAACAGTTTGATATCTATTGATAATAAACTCACATCAATCCACCTATTAACATAACAATCAGTAACAGTTTCTGTCTGTCATACACAAGTCATTTTACTTATCTGGCGAGTTCTGCATCTTTGAGGACAAAAGTCTAAGGCGAATGGGGCATATGACATAATCAACCACTTGCTTGTAACTTCGCCAATGTTCACTGATTGTAAAAAAAATTTTTCCCAGCAAATTGAATGATAAATTTGTAATGAAGCAACTCATCACAACTTAAATGCTTGGCTATGCTATCTTGTGATTTATCATTAAGCACAATACTTTTTTCAGATTAGCGCCAGTTTTCTGGCATTCATATTTCACAAGGTAGTGTAGTGACATACGTCAGGTGTGGTGGGATACTAAAATATCAGTTTGTTGCAGAGAAAGAATTTTGAAAATCGGTTAACATTTGGGGAAGTTATGGGCAAGAGTTTAGTGTCATTTTTTGACTCACAGTGTATAATGTAATGCAATGCATTCCCATTTTTCTAGACACAGTGCAAGAATAAAATGGATGAATAAGACAAATTCAACAAAGGTCTCAGATTGTATGAAGGCACTCTGTTGATGGATACTGCCAGTGATAAAATACACAGACCACTATACAAACAGTTATCCACCACTCAGCGGCGGTATCACAGCTATTTCATCCGCAGGTCGTAGAAAAATGGTGGCTGCATCTGACAGTTCAATATATTCATGATTCAGCGCCAACAGCATATTGTTCTGTATTGGCTGCAACCTACACCAGCACAAAGTTACACACATCATCACTGTTTTAGTAGCAACAGCACACGTGAATAGATAATAACAATGTTTACTCAACATTAACACCAACGTCAATCTTTAGTTCTCTAAGTGTTGTCAGCTGACAGAAAAGGCATCAGATACTGATGCTTTTAGCTGTCAGTTAACAATTTCCATGTGAACCTGTGTCAGCTGGCTCCCCCTTATGTTCACTCCTCCATTTGCTCCAAAAGAAACCTTTTTATAGACATATTGTACATAGAATGACAGTGACAAAATTTCAATTCCAGCTGGCTTTCTCCACCATCTTGTGGGAAAAACTCTTATAAATGCTTTCCCCAGTAATACCACTGAAATGTCCTATATTGGCAAGCTAGTGATCATGCAGACATTAATAAAAAAACAAAGGATTGAATGTTATTTAAATAACACCATAAATCCTGCCCATTAACTCCACACATTATGCCATGTTATACCACAAAATGGTGACAGTAGAAAGGTGCAAATGAGCAAGTTGAATGAATGCACACCGTGGATAGCAAGCAATAATATGCGAGTGCAGATCACGGCCTGAGAGCTGAGCTGGAATCTGTAACGAAGCCTCCGAACAATCCACCAGCTCACGACTCTTCGCAAAGAATAATACCTTCACCTGTCATAAGACAACAGCAAAACTCCAGTCTGCATTCCTAAACAGCATGCATACTGTTACATGACATTAGTAAAAGAGTGGAAATAAGATGGGATTCAAATCAAGTAGAAAATAAACGATTACTAGTTGTGAAACAGAGAACTAAAATGATGTGACAATAAGCCTTCACCCTCGTCAAAGAGATCAGAAAACCACACATGGACAACAAGTCGGTGACAGAAGAAAAGGAGTATGCTGCCTCTTTCCCCTGTTCTCTTTTATGAGCACCTGACTGCCTCACAGGCGCTTAATTACCACTGTCCTCAGTGTCCATGCCTTGCAGCAGAAGTGTTTATGGACAAGCCTGTTGTCAAGCAAATTGGCAGTGAAATGGCCAATCAGTACAGTGCACGGTGTTTCCATGTTGATAATGTTACAGTAATTGCAGTAGAGTGGATGTGTTGTCTGTTTCAATATTAGGGTTAAGAATTCTTAGAAGGTTAGGTAATTAGTCACGGTTGGGATGCCCGCCCGGGAGTTTCGGTACGGGCGAGATGCTTGCGCCGAAACGGACTGCATGAACAAGCACGGGTAACTGTACCCCAAACACAGCCTTTAACAGGACATTATCTCTGCCAATGTTCAGACACATCTTTACAACACCGAACAGGTAGGTATTAGGTATTATAGGTACATGATAGGTATTATTTTATTCTCACTAGTTTTTTTTCTTTATACGGGGCAGTTGTTAGTGCACTTCGTGCCTTCCTGCACCCTCCCAGACTGTTGTAAGTTGCATTGTATACACTGCATTTGTATTTCAAACTGCATGTATTTGAACTTCTGGGTAAAATAAGTGCAGCGAAATGAAGTGAAGGTAGCGTGACACACAATTACCATATCAGATACAAACGCAGCAACCTCCACTGTTTCCATCGTTAAGTATATCTCCGATTTCAAAATTCGCAATAACGAAAACAAGGAAAAATCATTTAAGTAATTTAAAAACTTGTAAACACCCAAAATGTAAACAATAGCATAGAATATATATTTATGTATTGCTTAAAGCAGTTGGCACACATGCCTGAAATTAAAACTTGAAAAAAATGCTAATAAATTTACTGTGAAGTACGTGTTTACTAACTAAATCTTTAAAAACTACATTTTTAACTTTTCCTTGTTATTGCTTAAATGAGACATTATTGCAAACACTTTACTTGCTCTACTCTAATGCTGTCTTCTGGGTTTTCTTACTCAGAAGTTATGCGCTCTGTAGCGCATGTGCTGTGCTAATACTTACTCTTTTATCGACTCACCAGTCACCACTCTCATCTTCCACCACTCCCTCACTCTTGGCTTAAACCTTGCGCAAATCCTTCCTAAATCCTGCTACGGTCTAAGCTGACTTTCTGCCGAGAGGGAAAGCAGTGCCCCAAGTTGAGCTGCAAACCGGTACCTATTTTATCGTCTAAGCCAAAGTATTGTTTCTCATTATCAGCTACATCTGTCTAATAACGGATAATGTATGGTAACGACGGATGTGCGTGTCCTACTGACTTAATGGATTCATTCTCTTCAACAGTCTTTCTGGCTCGCAAGAAGCAATACCTTAGCTTTATTAGCTCTCCAGGCGCCCTCTGATATGATCTGCCACAAGAATTTACAAAGCAAAAACCAGAAGCGGGCTACATTACCCGACATGTGACAGGCACATATCTAGAAGAACCACGCACGGTGAAGGGACCCCAATTAAAGGAGGCAAAGTGGCTCATCGTTAACGAGTAACACACTCCACAGATAGTATGTTGCTTAATACCTGCTAGTCGACACTCCTTCGATCAGTTGCCACCAAAAGTGTATGACATGTTTGGCAAAAGCTCCAGAACTGTGGCGCCTATAGGGCTCTCAAATACATCACAGTAAAGAAAGTTCTCAATTACTTTCCAAGAAAAGCTTTAAACACGAAGACCATCTGAGAGATTGGTTTAGAGTTACAGGGTTGAGGCTTAACCAGGTTTCTGACAATATGTACAAAATTAAGACACTGTCCATGCAATTGAGGTTTTCCACAAATTAAAAATCAAAATTTTAAATTAATATTATATCATAATCAATCATATAGTCATATGGAACAAAGCAGCAGACAGTATAAAGCAGTACATTAAAGTTATCATCAGCCACACGATGTATCGATTGGAATACTTAATGTACTACACAACAAGGCTGCAAACTGTAACACAGCTGTGACGAATATTATAACACACGAAAATCATCTCACTCAATCTTTTAAACATTCTTTAAAAATTTAATGGATTATATCAACAGCAGGCAACAAGCAATTATCACATCCTGTATAATCAGCTGTCCAACTGGTTCCAATAACACATTCTGACAGCATACAAGACTACTGACTCTAGTGTCAGCAGCAATAACCACATAAACTGGCGAATGAGAAAAGCAAGCAAAATAAAGCAAACTATAATACAATGAAAGAAACTCCACTGGTCATTTAGATGCAGAAAAACCGTAGCATGCACACTTGCGATTCTAACAAATACATGTCTACTGTTCTCTGCAGAGTTGACAGCTATGTTTAATTTTACTCGGATATGAACCGGGATTTTGTGACTCAAGAAGATATCAGTTTTTTTTGTTCGAAGACTGTTATCTGAGTGCTAATCTAAACAAAACTAACAATTAACTCTTAGTCTCAGAAAAGCAAAGACTTAATTCTCAGCCTGGAGACGATTCCAAATAACTGGTCTCACTCGTTTAATCGAAACTATTCAGCCCAGAAGACTAGAACACAACAGAGTGCACACTGTTCACAACTTCACATTCACTGGGTAACCCCTCTGCAGGTACCGGAAAACAACTTGCATTTCCTCCAATGTACACAGCTGACATTAAGCTCTTAGAAAAACTGCTCTGCTTCATTTTCGTTTGCATTTTTGTAACTGGCCTAGTAATATACCATTAATCTAACCAGTTTAGTCTAAGAAAACATTCTTATCTATCTCTTTGCATGACCCACTGCCAATATGATACACCTAAAATGCACAAGTACACTATCAGTTGCATGACTGGTACCAAAATATATAGCTAAATTCACCACTTGCATATACTAGTAGAAATATTCTGGTGCTGCCATCTGCAAATCCTTCTAGTTGTAACAGTATCACTTGTGTACAATAATCATTTCATACTTGTAACCACGGCTTAATCAACAAACAATCTCACTTTACCATCCAGGTTCATATTTCTAAGTCATGCTCATCTTGCAAACAATTTGCAGCCCTATATTCCTATAGTAATGATTACAGTTTAAACATTCACAAACTTGAATGCTGCACTTCATATGTACAGGTATACTAACTCACATAATGGCAAAAGCACATAAATATATAATAAATGTCCAAAAATTGACAGTAACTAATCTACTGAGCAAAATATTTCTACAACTACTGGAATTACAGTTAGTGAGAAAAATGAAATAAATAAAACACCAATGAAATGGCACGCGTCCTGTGACCCAAATAACAGGAATGTCAACTTAAGATTACTGTTTGCAGAAATAAAATAACGGTGTAAAAATTTATTCAAAACTATCACAAAATACTATAATTACGAATTCAAAATTAACTTTAATGTAATTATTTATTTAATGTAATTATTCACTGCAGTAACTACACCTAAGCCTTACTTTATTATATTTAAATTAGGTATAATTACATTTAAGAGCAAACAAGCAACTATAGCAATAAAAATTTATGACTGCCAGCAGTTTGCACATGAGCAGAGTGACAGATCATTTCATGTCACCAGAAATGATATCACTCAAGAGGGCAGGTTTCTCTGTCTTGTCTATAGTAACCTTCTATCCTGTACTGTTAACGAGGCACCTCACATCTTTATGTTACTTTTCAATGCCCACTTTTATTAAATTTCCTGGTGGAAATGGACATCATATAGATCTCCATTCCACATTTGGCATAAAAAACTAGATTCTGGGACACCCTGCTCAAGAGCTAATCGTTTTAACACAATACTGGCACGTCACTGACACAAATGGACTGACAGTATATTGCACTTGGCACA
>Ga0126332_10000871_pt1 | contig 10406 bp, 1 predicted proteins | sample InaspJWI42metaG_FD_94482 | JGI IMG/M metagenome (GOLD analysis project Ga0126332, IMG submission 94482) | Marine gutless worms symbiont microbial communities from Oahu, Hawaii - Inanidrilus sp. 2 OAHU.JWI-42 metaG | ecosystem: Host-associated > Annelida > Digestive system > Unclassified | place...
CAATGGCTGATCGGTCCCCGGACAACGGGCCAGGGAATCACCGTGCCCCTCCCCTCCGTCGGACGCCGCTGGACAATCGGTCGACGTTGCGGGCGGGCAGTGGCCGGGTCTCCGACGCCATGGCGCGCCTGTCAAAACGCAGATGTGGATCGCAACGGGGGGACACGATTGCCGACCGGCCCCCATGGGAGACCCCAGGCCCGCCGTCGTATGCAGCCAGGCGATCGGCCGACATCTCAGTGCTCTTTCTTGTTCCCTATAGAGACAGAGCGGCCGCATTTGCACTGCCGGGCCAATGCAGTGGCATAACTAGGGTCATCAGCGCTTGGCGGCAGAAACATATGCCGCCGCTGTCCCCTACCACTACCACTGTCCTTTGTTTGGCGGCGTCTGTGCATCTGGTATGCGGGCCACGGCCGTGGTGAAGCAAACAAGCAGTTGACTGATAGCAAGTGCGGAGCAACAGGTGACAATTATCCCGCTCACAATAGGCCCACTGTCGGGCAGTTGCTAGTCTCGATTCTTGGAAGTCGAGAAATTCCTTTCCCCGGAATCGAGAAAAAAGATCAAGACTCAAGACTCTCGAGTCTCGTTAACATCCCTAGTATCTATGACTTTTTACCTTCAGTGCTTTGACGCTGTTGGTTGGGCGGCAGGAAGGGCATCCGGCCTGTAAAAAACTGAGCGGTTGGGTGCTGGCGTGGTTATCTGTCTGGAGCAAGGTGCAGACTTGCATATGGCCCAGCTGATGCCACTGCCACTCACTGTCTCTTGCTTCAGTAAAATCCAGATTTGGTGTTACTTTTCTGGTACCGGCCCACCCGGGTAGTCCCGGACAAAGGGCCGTTAAACGTGTGTGTGTGTGTGTGTGTGTGTGTGTGTGTATGACTTTTGTGCAGTTATTTTTAACGTTCATTTTCACTGGATCGTTTTAACTTGAGTTTGTTTAACCTGTTGTTTCATGCCTCCTTTGCTGCAGTAGTTGCATTTCAATTTGGTTTACGTTTGTCTGTAGTGTTGTGGTTTGCTTTGTCTGTATTGCAGGTTTACATATATGACCGTAAATCTGAGAATGAGGATGTTTATTTACCTCGACCGCGCCAGTGCCTACCGATTGCCTATGTTATATATAACAGGAGAATGTCAATTTTTTTACCGGTCATCCCTGTCTACCATTTCCACTGCTCTGGCAGCCAACAGTCTTCCGAGATGATTGACTTAACGCGTGATGATGAAAACACGAATGGTGCAGCATCGTCAACAGCAGAAAACAATGTGTCCTTGGAGAGTTTGGAGAGGCACTTTAAATTATTAACGCAAGATATGCTACCAACACAGTCACAGCAGAATTTGTCCAGTGCCGTTTCTTCTGCTGCCAGTTTAACTTCTCTTGCAGTAATAGGCACCAGTGGGGCTCCAGCTACTTTCATGTTTCCAGTCCGTTTTTCATCGGCTGCCACACCAACAGCGGAACGTCCCCGGATGGCTGCTACGAGGACTGCATTTCGGCAGCCTGTCCGTGCTGGAACTGTACGTGACATTGTGGCTGGCAGAGTAAGCATCTCGACTCCGCAAGTATCAAGCGAATCTGTCAGAAGTACAGCTGTGCCAGGCTGGCGAACAAATACTTATCTGTCTCAATACCTAAACTCCCTGTCAGCACATTCTGTTACTTCCACATTGGCTCCTCGGCCGACTGTATCACTAACTTCGCAGTCCATCGTTGGGCCAGTCTCGCAGACAGTATCGCACACGTCTTCGTCATCAGTCAGTTCACAGCTGCATTTCATTCCATTGTCTGTTGTTGCATCGTGTGGTCCATCCTTACACCTTGTTAGTCTTAATTCACTGTCAAACACGCTGTCGTATCTGCCGTATTCTGTCAGCAATGTCCAGGTATCGCATCCGTCGTCAGCAGACGCTTACCGTGGCACAGTGTATGGTGTTCAGCGGCAAAGAGGCACCACTCCTCATTATACGCAGCAACCTCAGTGTACTCAGAACTATAGTGCTTTCCGTCTGCAGCGACAGCTGCCGCAGCAGCAGTCACGGACGTTGGTATTTCCTCCTCAAGTTGTCACGACTACTGTCCAACAGCAGTTCAACATCGCCTCCGTTTGCACTGGCTACGGTGCAAATTTGACGTCCGTTCGTTTCACGCAGCCCGCTCCTCTGGTGACAACCATCCCGTCACAGTATCAACGGTTTGCAGCATCCGTAACATCTGCCTCATCAGAAACCACTTCTGCGTTGGCACAGATGCAAATGAGTCAGCCAACCCGGCAGTCTACACCATCAGTGTCCAGCTTTGCACTGCCACATACGCAAACTAGCTGGCCAGCTGGGCATTCCACACCACATTTGCAGCACACCTCTGCTGATGTAAATGTCACGTGGATTGCTGGCACGGCTGGGGGTCAGATGGTTTCTAGTACTGAATGCACCACTACATCTGTATTACCATCATATGCCAGTACCCTTACAGACGAGTTTGTTGACATGGAGAGCATCGATGCTGGACAGTTTCCTCCAATCGTCATAGCACCAGACGACTGTGTTGATACATGTGACAGGCCAGCTGATTACGCGGTGGCTGATGTCTGTGTAAAGCAGGAGCCAGTAGCGTCTCTGCGGAAATCATCAAGACGACTACGTGAAGTGATCTGCATTGATGATGATGATGGCACTAGTGCTGTTGTGCCAACAGATGGAACTAGTTCCGAGTTCACTACCAGTGATGACCAAAATAGTGATTATAGCAGCATTGACTTTGACCGTCTGTTGCCAACGCTTTTGAGTGACAGTCACAGTATTCCTGCCATAAACATTGTTCCTGATAGTAGTGTCTGTAGTCCTGTAGAGGCTGACGACTTGCAGGCTTCTGTTGCTTCCACAGTGATTACTTCTGAAAATACGGCTGTGTCACTGCATAGTAGTGACACAGCAAATGTGGGACCAGTCACTGTGTCCTGCGTTGCCTCAAGTGGTGTTCTTTCAACAGTCCTGCCTATAAGATGTGGATCTCTTCAGGTGGAGACAGATGGAATCTCTTTTGCCAGGTCGGTTGAATCCACTGGAATCATGTTGCCTTCCAGTGCACCTAATACTGCTTTAGTACACACTCTACAAAATGCCATTGAAAGAAATTCTGTCAACACTGTGCACCACTTTCCACAGTCAGATATTAATTTTAGTCCAGCGTTTGCATCTGTACTTGCAAACAGCTCAGTGGGAGCATCATCAGCACCTGTTTTTTATTCCATCACAGCTCAGCCGGTGATAGCCACTCCCATTAGCCTACCGGTGATGTTGGCTGTTCTGCCGTCTGTCTGCAGCATTTCCACTTCAGTCTCGTCACTGCAGACACCGGTAAGCAATGCGCCTTTTGTCTCACTGGCCAAACAGGCCTCTAATGTTATCAGAACTTGTGACGTTACTGCCGTGGCAACACAACTTGTCTCTGGGCTGCGATCAGATGCCATGCGTCGACGAGCCACAAGCGCTGCAAAAGTGGCCGTGCATCAGTCCTCGGAGTCCGAGTCGAACTCAGCCAGGTCACAAAAGAGGCATGCAGGAAAACATGCAACCGATTTGCCAGCTAAAATTTCCAGGCACGCTCCAACAATACTTAGACGATCTCGTTCGCAACTTCAGGAGACCACCAAAGAACCTGCTAATGAACTGGCATCTACCAGTTTGCCTGTGACTTCAGGAATATCAAATGAATCTGTCGAAAGTAACGTTACTTTAAATCGGTGGAAACTGTCAGGAGACTATCATTCTCAGCTTGCAAGTTCTCTGTCATTAGACAGTCCAGTTGAAAAGGTCCAGAAACCTGGAGAAACAGTTGTGTACCATTTGAATGAGGATGGCTCAATTGAAATACGAATATTTAAAGGCGGCATTCTGGAGACTGCTTCTCGGGGTAGAAAACAGACCCTAAAACAGCCTGCTAGTGCTGCTCATAGTTTTGATGCCATCGTGGAACTTGGCTCTTCTGCAAGCCAGTCATGGCACTCAGAGTCTTTTGTTGCGGAAATGGGAAAGCATTTCAGCAATCTGAAGGTTGTTAAGCAGCCTGGAAATGATTGTATGACATGTGATAAATGGGAGGCTGTTAGTGTGGGAAAACAACAGGTGACAGATGATGCTGATGACGTTGAACCAGACAGCGACAGCAGGGATACACTGTCACTGGTAATCAGCAGTGTTGAACCGTCTGATGAAGAAGATGAATGGCAGCTGGCAGTGGATGATGAAGCTGAAGACAGCTCCGGTTTGAAAATATGTAATATTGAAAATGTCTGTTCGCTTAATGCTGAAGCCTTTACCAATCTGAATGAGCGTGTGTTTACGACTGAGTCTTCCACTGTATCTGATACCCCGTATGAAGCAGTGTCAACACAGGGAAAGGAAACATCTCAGCCAAGTTACATTGACATGCCAGTCATTGTTGCAAATGTCAGTGAGAACACTGACAGCACGGAAGTTGTTCGTGATAAGCATCATAGCAACAACATGTCAAATACGGCTTATGTTGGCAATAGCAGCTCATCTGCAGAATGCCAGTTAGTACCTACAGGCAGTGACTCATCTTCTGGCGAATGTTGTGAAAACGATGCTGATTTAGAAGAGAAACTGTCTCCCCATGACATGTCTGGAGATACTTCTCTGTTTGAAATTTCGTTGGACAGTGACAGAGATGCAGATTCAGAAGCAACGATATCAGTATCTGTTTCATCTTCTGAGAGCACTGCTGAGCCTTTCGTGGACCAGGTAGATACCGAGAGTAACAGCCAGGCAGTTGAACAGCAGGCTTCATTGCCTTTAGGTGAAGAAATTCCTCTATCTACACAGTTATCATGTTCTGACGATGAGAGAGATGAAGCTGTGGAACAGCCAGTTGATGAAAACCACCAGTCATCTGCATCGGAAGAGTGCACAAGCTCCATTCCTCTACAGCTGTTGGCAGAATGTGATGATGCAGAATGTAATTATGAAACTGACTTTTCAATAGTACTAGATGAGGATGAAGTTGGAGATGGGCAGTTGATTACTGAGACATCGTCAAGCAACAGCTGTGACGTTGAGCAGCAGGACTATCATGTTACAAGATGCAGACAGCAGAATGAGGCAGATACAGAGAAGGATGCAGTAACTCCCACATCTAGTAACATAGACCCAAATAATGATGAGAATATGCATTCGCAAGTGTATGTTAATGATGCTGATGGGCCTTTACTGCTATCACATATTAATGCAACAGATGGAATGCATCTTTCATTTGACTCTTTCCCTGAACCTTACATTAGAAATGTCAATCAGAATTCATGCCCAAATAGTGCAGCTAGTGGTGGTACTGGCGCCACTAGTACTGAGTATCCACTGAGTACTTCTGAAGATAGATTACATCAGTTGGACAACTTGGCTAGTGGACAGCAATGTACCTCAGCAGGTGTGATGCCAGAAAGCAATAATTCCCCTTCTTCCGTGAGCTGTGTTAATTGTAGTGATGTGATCAGCACAGAGCCTGATTCTCCACCATCACCAGAACCTTGCACTATTGTTCTAGACATGAGTGATGAGGAGTCTGATGATAGTGCATCGGTGGGAAGACTGGAAATGAAGTCAACAGCCAAGGACTCAGAGGCTCCAGCAAGTTGTGGCCACCACAGTCTGCCTGATGCAGAGCCTGTTTCACCACCACCGTCGGAACCTCATTGTGACACTGACGAGCTTGTTGGTCATACAATGACAGTGGGACCTTCAGCTGAAAAGTTGGATCATCAGACAAGTGATCATGTTGGCACAGAACTAGTTAGACCTGCACCAGAAGTTTCCTCACTGCCAGATCATTTGGTAGATAGAGGGCAAGAATCAGCTAGTCCACCACTGCTGTCAAATTCTAATTCAGCACCTTCAGCAGAATGTTCTTATAACAGTTTCGTGGACAGACAGCTAGAACTAGAACTTCTTTGTGACAGAAGTGCACCAGAGACAGGTCCGTTAGTTTCTGTGTCTAAGAAATTGGAGTCTAAAGATGTGCTTAGTAGCGATAAGCGAACTGATGCAGAAGCTGTTTATCCAGTACTGCTAGTGTCTATGTATGATGCATCTACACCTTTCACAGAAGCTAGTCATGATATAGAGGCAGTGACCCCTCTAGGGGAAGATTCCAATGCAGAAGTTTGTGACGTTGAACCAGACAGTGGAAGCACATCTGTGTCAGTGCAGTCAGGGCAAGAAGTTGAGAAGTTAAGCTCTGAGACAAGATCCAGTGACAGCAACATGATTGATATGGAACCAGTCTCGAGTATACATTCAGAACAGCCTTGTGGCATTGATGTGGACCTTAGTGATGTAGTACCCTCAGATCCCAGTCACACCTTGGAAAATGAGATGACTGCTTCTGCGACAGAAGATACTGTAATTGATACAGAACCAACTTCACCACCAGAGGCTCCACTAGCCTCAAGTCATCTTCACGACTTAGTCAGTCTGCCGTCGGTGGTAACTGAAAAATCAGTTTCTCCAGCAAGATATGCCCTCAGTAATACAAGTGATGTACGTCCAGTTTCTCAGGTAGAGGAACCAACTCGTAATGTTGCTGCCAACCTTTGTGAACCAGAACATAGTCAGAGCAGTCACAATCTGAACTTAGCTAGTCTGCCGTCTCCAATGACCGAAGAGTCGTCATCCACTGCGAAACACAGTTCAAGTGAACCGTGTGTTGTAAAGTCACCTTCTCTGTCCATATTTGTCAAATCATTGTTTGATGCTAGACCTGTGTCACCAGAGTGGTTGTCAGAGACATTGTCTACACCCTATGCATCGTCAGAGTTACGTCATAGAGGTGCAAGATCTGATGTGCAGAGCAGAAGAGAACATGCATTTCTCAGACACCATCTTGCCTCTGTTAGTACTTACAGTGCTGGAAAGCAGCCGAGTGAATTGCATCGAGCAAGCAGTAGAACAGCATCATCTACCACTGTACCTCCTAAGAGGACGACATCAGTTGCCAAAGTGCCAAAGAGGATTACATTGGCTGATTATAGAAGCCGTAAGAATGCAAGTCAGGTGGATGTGTCTGATAAAATTTGCCAGCAAGTTGAACTGAGCCAGGTTGCAACTAGTGATAAGACATCCTCAAAGTTTAACAGCACCTCTGCTGCTGAAACGCCTTCCAAATCTCGTTCTCCTATATATTCCTCTGCGATCGCATCCAATTCAGAAGGTGCTGGCTTAGTTGACAATCCAAGTCAGAAACGTAGTGATAGTAATAGATCACACAATACTAATTCGTCCAGTAACACTGCAGTAAGTTGCAACTTGCAACAAACTGCAGTTCCACCTTATGATGTCAGTCATACTGCTGACTTAAGTGGCTCTTTCAACTCTCCGGCAGCAATGATGTCCCAAAGTACTGACTTCGATGACCAGGCAGAGAAAGAGACTACATCAAGCATTGTTGATGACAATGGTAAAGCCACAACAGTTGACAAAGAGTGTATGCATGAACATCAGTCAGAAACAGAGATTCTGGAAGCAGATGCAAGCGATGTTCTACCAGCTGCCAGTTGTGCTAATATTGATGACTTTCATTTAGTTAATCAGAATAACGTGGAACAGAGAGCCCCATTGTCATCAAGTTTAGTTGATGATATGGCTGCAAACTTAACTAATGATCGCCATAAGACCGAATTGTCACCAGAAAATACTGAGGCACTCTGCTGTGATGTGGAACCTTCTGTGAATAATGATGATCATACCGAGGCAGTTGAAATGGATTCAACTGTGTCACAGTCTTTGACTGGCATATATGAAGATATACTGGATGATCTGCTGCTCGATATTGCCGAAAAGGGAGAAAGGAAAGCCAAAAGAAAGCAACTGTCAGTGCAATGTAAAGCTGCTAAGCAGCCATGGAACTTTACTTTGATACCTATTGATCTGGATAATTTCAGCAATTGTGAACCAACAATATTCTGTGGATCAGATGACATCAGAACCTTGCCAAAACAATGTATTGTTTCCAGTGTTGACGAAATAGCACTTAGGGATAGTCCTGTTACAATACCGACAGAACGACTTGTTACTTACAGCACCTGTTCTGGCAGTGTGGATGCAAACGCAGAAAATGTTGTGCATAGTGACACTTTATGCACAGCAACCAATAGTATGGCAGTGGCTTCATTGGGAGATGCAGGTGCTTCAAGTTCTGGTACTGGAAAAGATGGACAGTTGCTGTATCTTTGTAAAGAAATGCCATTACTTACAGACTCCAGTGAACTGATTTCAGTTGTGAATGATGATACCATAACAAGTGAGGGTCATCATTGTTCCAGTCTGGCGCAGGTGACAGATAATTTAGCTAAGACAGCACTGAAGCCAGGTCCTTCAGTAGGAATTCAGGTGACCAGCTCCACAATAAATAAGCAGGTCAGCGGTAGTGCCATTGAAGATGTTTCTGTTTCTGTTTGCACTGAGTCTGCCCATACCAGTGACAATGGCAGCATTCTTTCACCAGTTTCAGCTATTGTTGTGGAGATGGACACTGATTCTTCAAAATTGGAGTTTAAAATTGCAGCAGGACAGCACAAGGCTGATGTAAACTCTTCTCATGCCACCATCGCCGAGTCTGGGGCTGTTACCGTTCCAGATGACAGTCAGGTTGAGGTAAAGACTTTGACTGGACTTACAAACATACCTGACAGTCAGATAGCACAGGCTGCAGTTAATTCCGAAAAGCCGCTTGAATCCCTTGCACAGAACTTACCTGATTCATCAGAAGTGCCCAGCAAAACAGACGATTATGTCAGGTTTAGTTTAAGGAAAAGACCAAAAGCAGGTCATCTAAAAGCTGCTGCAATGTGGCAGAATAGCATGCGTAACTGGGTGAACATGGATGTGTCAAAAAACAAGGATGTTGTGGTGCCAAAGTATACGCTGTCAAATGACTACTTTGTTATGAGGCAGAATGCCTTTCAGTTAATGAAGTCTGTTTTGAAGTTGGCATCACGTACAAGGCTTAGTCTGAAAAACACTGTGTGCAGTTCATTGAAAGAAACAGAGAACTTATTACATGAGGAACTTGTCTTTGCTGACGTTGACACACTGCTTGATAGCACCGAGGCCAAGCTGCTTACTGAAAAACAACATCGCATGGCCGACCTTCTGTGCTCTGTCGAGGCACAGCTGCGCAATCTGAGTGTGGAGCTCTATGGTATGCCTGATGCAGAAGCTGAACTTTCCTGTTACGAGAAAGCTGATTGGTCGACGGAATCAGGTCTGCACCACAACATCTTGCTACTGACTCGGCACATGCTGTATAAAGAGATGAGCAAACTTCGCTGCTATCACAACAGCAGGCTGGTCTACCGGCTGCCCGACGAATTATGTCTGGATGTCGAACGTGACCGGTTTGTCTCCATTGAAGGCTCTGTGCTCTTCCTGAAATACTCGATCCTGTCGCTCGCTGAATGTCGCCAGTTGTTTGCTATGAAAGTCGAGATTGAAGAAGCGCAGTGCAGCCTAGCACGGCTGGATCATGACTATCGTGGGAGCGATAAAGCAAGTCGACTTGGTACACTCCACCAGGAACGCAGGAAGAAATTAGACTCGATTGCAGTCACGTCGGTCGACAGTCTTCGGACACTGCAGACTTTTCTCGCGCAGCAGCTGCACTGGTATCGGTATGTTAACTGGTTTCTCATTTATTGCTAGTGGTTTATAATAACTGAGGAAAAGTATCCACCACTAAAGCCGACCAATAATAGTGGCAGTCGTCAGTGTTTTACTGTGAATTTTATGCTGGCTTGCCAAGTTTTCCCCGCAGTGATGGCAATAGAAATGCCTTTATTTTGTTTATTACTTGGATTCTGCCATGCAGATAATCTTGTGGTAGATGTGTCATTGTTGTAACAGTCACTGCCATTACAATTACTGCTATCCCTTCGATTACTCAGCCAGAGCAGCCATTAGTGATTCTAGGTGGTGATGGACAGTGGTCACAGTGAATGACAACTAATGACAAGTATTGTCAAGACCTAATCTGTTGGTTTAAATGAACTCAGTGAATGTCTATTACCAGCATAGTTCCACGTCATCAACTGCTCTTTTGCAGCAGCAGCAGCCTTTGTTACAAACAGGGCTGTCGATTTTATCCCAGTCCTTACCTCACTCTTTTCCCTTCCTCTCTTACCCTTACCTCCCTTCCCCTTACTTCCCTCAAAATCCAGCTACGTAGCCTAGGGAACACTGTCTCTCTAAGTTTAATGTAGTTAATGGCAGTGATACCTGCTGGACCAGTGGCTGTTTGATGCATCGCTTTATAGAGCTTGCCCAGTTAATATTTAGTGTTTTGATAGCAAAATGTGAGCTCATATTGAAAACCTTTCAGTTTCTAA
>Ga0126332_10000872_pt1 | contig 10405 bp, 7 predicted proteins | sample InaspJWI42metaG_FD_94482 | JGI IMG/M metagenome (GOLD analysis project Ga0126332, IMG submission 94482) | Marine gutless worms symbiont microbial communities from Oahu, Hawaii - Inanidrilus sp. 2 OAHU.JWI-42 metaG | ecosystem: Host-associated > Annelida > Digestive system > Unclassified | place...
CGATCCGACGTCGTAGTCGGACGGCGCGGTCGAGTCGAGCGGCGACACTGCGTGACGCTGACTGACGTAGCTGTAGTAGTCCATGCTGTGACGTCACACTCACTCGCCACCCACGTCGCGGCTGTGTCGCACGATCACACAGCAACAGCCAGTCAATCAATCAACGCAGAACTTATTCTATCACGGTACGCGTGCCGCGATGTTTTGATTAACTCGTCAGCGCGGTCGCCTGCAAGTCGTTAGCGTCGATTAACGATCTTACGCTAAACGAACGTCGATCTATATACCGAGCAGTCAGTCTCTCTCTCTATCTATACGTGAGCGCTGACAGATAGCAATAAACGTCGTCGTCGACGGCCGTAAAACGAAGCGCGATGAAGCCTCGCGGCGGGCGGTGCGGCAAGCCGACGAGGTTACGGGCAGGCGGCGAAGCAGCCGGCCCGGCCGATACTGCCGGCGCCCGCTGCCGCTGCCCTATATACGCGCCCGCGAGCGATCTCTACCAGCCCAGCCACGGTCCCGCCCTCGTCGGCGCGGCGCCCAGCCCAGGCAGAGACCGCTCTCTGCACCGTCGATGTCTGCCGGCAAAATTGACGTACGACCGCTGCGAGGCGCGACCGACGCGGCTCTTTCTCGACAAACAAATGCACAGGCGAGCAGAGCATTTGCCCAAAAAGCCGGGCCGTTATGTTGTTTGTATGGATTTCAAAGCACGGCAGGTGTCTGTAGTTGCCTTTCCGCCATAAATATTCGTCAAGTCTCGCCCTATATATCGCGGCGCATAAGCAGGTTATGCAGCTGTACATCACGCGCGGGACACTGTGGACAAATGCATAAGTCAACGTCGAAAGAGACTGCGGCGTGCGGTTATTGCAACTAAGTTCCCTTTGTGTCGGATGTTATATGCACTAGTGCAGCGAACTGCACGACTATGTCATCGAACGTCTGTCTTTGTCGGTGTTTATTACTTGGCGATATTGCCGACAGTCGCTATCAGCGACTTCTGCAGCACGCGTCATTGCATAGCAGCAGCAGCAGCAGCAGCAGCAAAGGAATTGCAATGTGTTTTATAGTTGCATGAAGATTGAAGACTACCAGTGTCTTCGCCTTTTAATGCATGTGATTTAACGTGATTTAACGTTACACCACCCAACAATAATAACAAGGAAATAACTGAAATAGGCTAAGACGGCGAAAGGAAGCGTTAAAAAAACTTATTTATTAAACCCCCGATTTTCAAATATTTGTCAATCTGTAAAGCTATAGTATCGGCTGCGATGCGGTCAATTAACACATAACAGAAATAAAACGGCGTGATTATAAAATTTTGCGACACGCTATAGCGTATAGGTATTAGGTACCACTATCATGCATATCTCGATAAAATGACGCGCCACGAAATGATGCTGTGTGACTTTGACATTGCCATCGGAGAGAGTGCATCTTAAGGCGACCGTGCTCATGTACAAGATCTCATTTACACGAGGATCTGCACCGACAACTGGTTCGCGCAGTTGTAGAGGTCGATAGTATCCGGTCGTCGTTATAATTCCGCCCTGCACGCACGTTTCAATCGCCTGCTGGTTCCATCCGTCAAACTGTCTACATCGTCGGTGGCCTGGCCTTTCCACGCAGTCGTTGGACCACCTGGAACCGTCTACCGGATAATGCGACTTCAGCTCCGTCTCTGTGCATGTTAACCTCGTCGGCGACTGAAAACTTTTGTGTTCTCAGGATCATTTCCTGACATCATTGAGTGGTAGCGCCATCCCCGTGTTGCAAACTTTTACAGTAACGCCATTTTATCAATGTTATATATATTTGGCCGCATCGCAGCTGCGGCCCACTGTAAGACAGAGCAGCGTCGCCTGTGTATCTTTGTATCTGCTGGCCGCGACTGCAAAAACGGTAGAACCGATCGATATGCCGATTCGGCTGTAGACTCCAGTTGACCAAAAGAACCATGTGCATTAGATGGCGTCAGACACCCCACCGAATCAACCAAAAGAGGGCACTTTGGGACTCATGGCACCATTATAAGGTCAAATATGGACAATTCATATACCAAGGTACCGTGCACGGTCTGTCTGCAGCTACGATGCTCCCGACTGGCTGGTGTCAAATTACAATGCATAAACGTAAAGTTTAAAGTTTTTAAAAAAATTTAAAAAGCGCTTAAAACGTGCATATGATAAAAACGCTCATCATCTGTCAATGTAAAATACGTAACTTTCTGTATACTGTCTGTGCTTCCTGTATTATAATTTTACCACGCTGCATTTTCCATCAGTTTTAAATAACTCAGCAAACGATGCAAAATATATTATTAAAATACTATTTTTAGTTACACTTGTACTAACGTTAAGTCTTTAGCAGCTAAGATTGGATGTTATCACTTAAATTTTCGTGCACCTCTTGGTAATTGCCGATGTATAGTAAAGATGGTGATGCGACAATGATTACAAGTAATTTTTGCCACATTGCGCTAAAAGTAGCTTAGCCTACTGTTGCGCCTACAAAGTGAAGTCGTATGAGAGTTGCATTTGTTACAAAAATTTTAGCTTTAAGTAATATATAACGGTTATTTAAATTATACTTTGTTATGCATTGTATAACTTAGGTTGTACGAAAGTTGTACAATGACTAAATTATATCATTTTAGCAGTTTGCTTATAGCGTCATAGTATTTTATTCGTTATATTTAACTGGTTAAGAATTAAGTTTCAGCGCATTGGGAAATCTGATAACGGTAGTGAGCATAAAGAAACACGTCACACATCGCTGTTTTACTCTATACACATATAACATATGTGCCACAAAATATAGTTTTTTTTTTCAAAACATACGTTGCTTTCATAGATATGCAGGTATTTAGAATCAGTTAACTACAGTTGTCATCGGAAGTGCCAACCAAAAACACAAGGTTCTACCTTTCCATAATTATATCAACTAAACATTATACTAAACAATACGTAGAAACAAGTACTTTTATAATTGCATTCTATCCATACAAAGACGTATATTTAAGGTACGAAAAATTTTTGCAACTGATATTAATATTTTATTATTATATATAATTTTCACTTTTGTGTGCATATTTTGCATTGTCATCGCGCACTCAGCATGGTCTGTCTTTTAATACCGTCATCTCTGAATCAGCCGTCTATAATTTTGGCTCAATTGACTGGTGATGAAAATAACTCGTAACATATGTCAACACAAACGTTGGACATTTTAAACAATTTCTGTAATGTTGTTTTTCTTACATTTAAGTTGGTGTGTGGTCAAACCACTCGACATTCGAGACTCATCCATTCGAGGAAAAGATCGCTACTTCGATGAGATGCATGAGATCTGCATTCAAAGTACGGTGGTAACATTTTTTCAGGTGTGGTGGTCTGGTGGACAGGAAAAAAATCACTTATATGAAATTTCTTCACGATTCTACTATTTCTACACACCAAAAATCACTCAAATCTGTTATTCAAAAATACAAGGTGGACGTTTTGGAGAATACAGTGGCCTATAATAAGATAGAATGACATCACGTTGATTACAGAAATTGTTTTATAAGATTACATTTTACATTTCAGGTAGGGCTTAATATCAATTTAACGCAAAATCGTGAAAATTGTAAGTCAAATTTCCAAATATAAACGAAGTATAAATAAAATAAAACAATATGCAAATTTACTGAATTAGACATATGTTTTGTCATTTATATCTTGAATTGCTTATATGGTCCATGCATAAATCTGCCGCCTAAACGATACTTCGCAATATTACAATGTAACCGAAAGAAATCGGAATAAACAGTCATATACATTAAGCGAAGCAAATGCTATAAACCAAATAATTTTACTGGATTTTATTTAATTTTACAATTTGCTATAACAAATATATATATCCAAAGTCTAAAATCAGATTCAAGTATCAGTGCAATACGGAGTTACTTGAAGTAGGCTATACCATGCAAATGCAATAATATATCCGTTAATTATAAGCATCTTATGTTTTTAGAAAGTAAAACAAAGTCGCATAAATTGTGAAAGTTGTTAGTAACACTGAAAAGTTACTTCAAATGTTGAAAATTGACAGAGATACTGATATTTTACTGACTAAAGTTCTAAAATGTCATGTCCTCAGCTTGAACTTGACGTCGACAAATAATAAAAAAGTCACACAGTTACACTACTGCAAATATGCGGTGTCCTGTAAAAAGTAATATTTGTCCAGTTTATGAAATTTAATGTCAGCCTGTGCGCCTATAGGCATTGCTATATAGGCCATGCACCCAAAGCATATTGGATTGCAAACCAATGTGTAGGGCTCTAGAGCATTTGGAATTTTGTAATTAGGCTATTATAGACTAATGCACAATCAGATCACTGATAGTATACCACTTGTCTATACTATAATTTTTGTTTGTTATACCCCATATAACTACCATTTACGCAGGATTGGCTTACTGTTGCATGCTATAATACGTATAAAATGAAATCAATGAACAATGCAAATCAATATTACCAACTGCTATGCTACACACCCTCAGTAGCCATGCTGCAGTACAAAACCGGAGACAACCGCAGGAGGGTCCTAAAGACCGGTATACACTGACGACATATCCATATATCAATCTGCATGAAGTAAAAGCTGTGACATACCTGACGCTGACATGGTGAGTGATTTTTCAATACGGCAGCCGCTGTCAGTCACATGCATGCATGGCTCCTGGTGTGACTGACATAGGGGCCTACATTGACAAAATGCACAAAAGGACAGTTGTGTGTTGAATGTTGACGCCCATCCTGAGCCTATGCGTTCTAACAATAGTCCTACACAGAACCCTGAGGATTCTTTACATTCGCTCGCTATAATTATACAAATGTCTAAAATATTTATAAATAGTTTAAGTAATATTATACACTGCGGTTTATTAAAAACGTGGCAGCAAATTCATGGCCATAATCTTAGTCGATTTAAAAAATCACTGGAAGATTCTGTAGTAAATTTGCAGTAAAGCGGTTATTAAAAATCCCACCACACCTTGCATATGCTGCTACACTACCTTGTGAAACACTAATGCCAGAAAACAAGCAATTAACGACAAAATACAAGGCAGTGCATATAGCTACATATTTAACGTGTGGCGGGGTAGTGTGGCAACATATGCAAGGTATAGTGGGATTTTTACTAACCACTTTCTGCAAATTTACTACAGGATATTTCCATGAAAAAATTGAAAACGGTTAATATTTGACAGAATTATGTCCACGAATTTGCTCAACTCTGCTGCCACGTTGTTATGGACCACAGTGCATACTGTCATCGCGAATTCATGTCACATATACACACACACACACACACACACCCGTTTAATGGCCCTTTTTCCGGGACTACCCCGGTGAGCCAGTACCAGAAAGGTAAAACCAATCTGGATTTTACTGAAGCAAGAGACAGTGAGTGGCAGTGGCATCAGCTGGGTCATATGCAAGTCTGCACCTCGCTCCAGACAGATGACCATGCCAGCACCCCACCATTCAGTTTTTTACAGGCCGGATGCCCTTCCTGCCGCCCAACCAACAGTGTCATAGCACTGAAGGCACAAAGCACTGAAGGCACATATATATGTCACATATATACGTACGCATAAATCTGTTGGCGACGATAAAAAATATTTTGCCTAATATTCTATTCACAACCGTTAATCATTTTCTTTACTCAGACACGTGACACAGCATGCAATGCGGTGGGACGTGATATACTTAGGCCTATAGGCGAAGCAAAGGCTGCCATCGTTGGAAATGGATGGAACCTGCGCAAGAGAGATGAGCAGCTGGGCCTATATGTGTCACGCAGGCAGGATTAATCGATCAATATTCTCGTGAGTCGCTGCATCATCGTTATCATTAAAAAAGCTGCCATGCAGCTGTCCCGGTTATACGCCGATCGATCCGGGTCCATATGTTCACTACTGCAGGCTGCGTTTCGTGCTATAGGTGTACGGGAATACGGCGTGCGTAGTGTTCCTCAACAACAGAGACGGAATCATATAAAAAAAACCTTTAGAATAAACCTAACAGTTAGCCAACAAACATTATAACATTATAATAGCAAACAGTTTGCATTGTTCCGTGGATACTCCAACATCATCATCATCATTGGAGTATCAACAAAGCTTCTACGAACAGACGCATGCTATGTCCGCGCAAATTTGCTGCAGACATTAACCTTTTCTTTTCTTTATTTGTTTTTTTGTTTGGCGGACGTCAAAATGGTTATATCCGATTACGTAAACTTAAATTTGCAACAAATTTCATTTTTTTGCGTATAGGATGACTGTTTACGCATTGTAACCGCAATACCGCCGATATTAGGCCTATTCATAAAAATTCACAGCGCACAGACATGCACTGAAACAATGACTAACTGTTCTGCAGGTTATCCAGGCACAAATGGCCAATGACAGAGAGTGCATGTCTGTCAGCGTGCGTACAACATACACTGCACTACTGCAGTGACTTTCAACGTGGAAATCCATGGATATATATATTTCGTGACACTTGAAACAGCTCGAAATTGTCTTTTATGTTATACGCCTTTCAAGTATTTTATGAATTTATGTTACTAAACAGGACAACTTTGTTGGTAAAAAGGTATAGCCCATACTCGATTACTGAGCGTACGGTTCCGCAGCTGATCCCGGTTCTTGGCAGTCAGCCTGCAGGTGATGTGAGTCATAAACCCGGCGGTAGACTGCCATTACTTTCCGCTAGGCCTGCAGTTACCCCCGCAACCCTTAAGAGGGCTGCTACCAATTTCGCTGCTTGGTGAACAGACGCACGAGGGGTGTGAACAGTTTGCCTAAGACTGTTACCCGACAGCGTCGCGGCTGCGATTTGAATCCGGGCCCTTCTGCGCCTTAGTCCAGCACGCTAACCACTGGGCTACCGAGCCACCCTTTTGTTGGTACTGGTGATATTCTATAATGTTATAGCTTTAATTTTTCAGAATATGTGTCAACCTATCATGTGTAGTAAGTATATAAAGTTTTCCGATAGTTTCCTGCATTGTCGCAGCGAAGAAATGTGTAAGCTTATCATGAAAGAATAGCACAAGTCGGTAGCCTGTATAGAGTTAACAAAGTTATAATGCACTGTATATATTGTGAAAAATATAAAGTTGGCAGGGTATTTTTGACTGTACGCGACCTAGTTTCGGCGTTCGCCGTACACGTCTCTATCAAGAGACCAGCGTTGTCAGCAGCATGCAAAGATGAGGCCAAATGCATAGCGCCAGCATAAATACCATGCATGGCAAGTTTGCATGCAGACGTTGAATTATAGCATACGGGTCTAGGCTGTGTGAAAAAAACACGCAAGCGATATGCATGACGCAACCGATATAGGCTACTCACATGACCGAAATTATACAGTATAGGCCATTATTCGTTTGAGACGTCATATACAGAAGCCTGCACGCAGAGGAGCTGCGGACGCGGGTTAATGGAGGGGAAAGCATGCAACACAGTTTATTCATGCGCGTGCAAAAAACGAAGTTAATGTAATTTGCAGTGGGCGAGCATTCAGAGGGCGATCGCCTCCTACGCTGCCTATTTGCAGTGCCTGGACAGGAAGCACTCGACTGCATTGATGGACTAGTGGCGTGCAGCGCTGTGTTTCTCGATGCACAATGCAGACACAGTCGGTCGTCAAGCGAAACAAACGTAAGCACTTGATGCCCGTTCATAGAACATAATCTGAACCGGATTGCAGTTTGCGAACTCGCGCATGTGCCTGCAGTCGAAATAGTCCTGTTATCGTAGAATACACGTGCTGAGAACTGCGGAATGGTGTCTACATACGATATAACCCATTGTAGGTCTACAGCCGGTTGTATATGCAATAGGTTGCATCGAGTATGTCAATGTCAATCAATAGCAGATTTATGTAGAGCATAATTACAAAGTTTCTAATGCGTTGTGTACGCTACAGTAAAACGATAAAAGTTTTCAGGTCCCGGCGAAAACTGTCAAAGGAACGTGACGGATGTCGTAGGTATTGTCTGGTAACGAGTTCCAGGCCGCCTGGCAGTACAGCATTCCAATTCGGGCAAAAAAAGTTTCGATTCGATTCGGCAATCTGATAAATTTGCCGCTTGTACACTGACATTCAAATAGTAAGTTAGGAGAATTTTCATAGTATGCATTGCGTAACTGTTTTTTGTCGATGTTCTACACATATAGCTTTCAATTGCGCGTGCATTGTGGTGTATTTTTTGGCTGAGACTATACAATAAATAAGCAAGAAAAACTGCATGACAACTAGTGAATCGAATGGCCGTTTTTTACGAAACGAATCGATTCGCATAACAAATCGAATCGAATCGCGAATTGGAATGCTCTACTGGCCAGACACAGAAAAGGCCCGACGGCGTACATCCAAAACGGCCACAGACTAAAACGGCCACAAAGCGATACCAAAACCACATTCACCTAGCAAATGAAAAGTTTTTTGGTCATCAACTTTTTTTAATTACGGATGAAATTTAAATTCCTGCATACAGCCATGTACCCAGACAGCCCCAATGGTCTGGCATTCCTATATGCTTTGCTGACAACGAACCTCAGTATCAGCCTCGTGCTGACGTCAATGTCTGTCAAACTGTTGAATGTGAAACTTCAGTGTGCTTTGTTGTTGCTGTTGATTTAGTTGCCTATGCGAAACTGTTTTCTACTTCTGATTTGTTTATGATGCCAGAATACAGCGTGCTGGAATTGTCGCATTTGTTTATGTTGCTGCCAACGTCTTTCTTTTGATGGTGGCCTTCGTTTAACATCAGCAACTTCGTATGCTACAAAGCACGGGCACACTGGTTGTCTGAATACTATAGAGCCGCATTAAAGTGGGTGCTATTGATGTTGCAGCATTAGGCCCATTCAAGAAATAGGCCCACGGCCACCGACGAGAAAAAAGTCTTGTCTATTTTGGTTGTGATTTCTCTGGTTTGTACAATTTCAGGAAAATCATTAAAAGTGTAGCCACCAGATGCCATATTTTAAAGCTAATATGTACCAAATTCGATTTCGTCTGGGGCTCCGACCCAGACACTGCTGGGGAGAGCTTATATACAGCACTCCCCTATACCTCCTAGCTGGTCCTTCGGTGCTTTGACGCTGTTGGTTGGGCAGCAGGAGGGTAATCCGGCCTGTGAAAAACTGAGTGGTGGGGTGCTGGCATGGTTATCTGTCTGAAGCGAGGTGCAGACTTGTACATAGCCCAGCTGATGCCACTGCCACTCACTGTCTCTAATTGCTTCAGTAAAACCCATATAAGTTCTTTTACCTTTCTTTTGCCTACCCGGCTCACCCGGGTAGTAAACGGTCATATTTTAAAGCTAAAATGCACCACATTCGATTTTGGCCGGGGCTCTGCCCCACATCCCGCTGGGGGAGCTTACAGCGCTCCACAGACTGTAGCTGGATACAAGGGGGCCTACTTCTAATTGAGTGGACGGAAGGGAAGGGAGGGGACCTACTTCTAGGGCGAGGGGAAAGGGAAGGGAATGCAGCGAAGTACAAACCTAAAAACCAAACTTCGCCCATGTGTGCAATTCTCGAGGATAATCGACGTCACTTGAGGTTGACCTAATTTCGCCAATTGGGGCAAACAAACACTACGCTGAAGGGGGAAAGACGTCGCATTTATTGCATTTAATATCAGATAACGTAATAGTTACATCGTAAAATGATGAGATTTGTCTTATTTGTAATTGTACGGCACATGGAGTGAAGAACCACAAGTTGTCATTCTATCTAATCAAGAATATGAAGTCGAAAAGACGGAAGCTTTGGCTGGCGTCAGTTGATAAACCTCGAGAATGCCGTAGTTTATAAATGTCATATAAAGGACACCACTGTTCTTTCCACTGCCAAAGTTTATAATAGGAGCCGTTCGTGCATCCAACCAGGCACAACACAGTGCGCACCTGGCATCACGATACCACAGCATAAAATTAAATAATGATACTTGTTATAATCTATGACGATACGCGTGCTACCAGCGCGTCAATTGTTTACGTTTTTGGTATCGGTGACCTTTTAGGTCGCAAAGTAGGTCAGGTGACGACGCATGCGCAGTGGAAATGGCGAACTGTCTTATTATTCACAATCACTGCTCTTAGTGTTCAGCTTCGATCCGTTACCGGGCCGGTACCAATGTGAATACTAACAAGATAATATTAAGAGAATGTTAGGCGATGAATAGCAATTAGCAAGCATGAAAACAAACCTTATAATCGATTTCTCCCAGTCGTATTCATCATCTTCACCACAATGTGCACAAGTTCGACACACAAAGTCTATCCCTCTGACGTCCAGAACTCTTTCACAGAAACCCACGCAATC
>Ga0126332_10000873_pt1 | contig 10405 bp, 7 predicted proteins | sample InaspJWI42metaG_FD_94482 | JGI IMG/M metagenome (GOLD analysis project Ga0126332, IMG submission 94482) | Marine gutless worms symbiont microbial communities from Oahu, Hawaii - Inanidrilus sp. 2 OAHU.JWI-42 metaG | ecosystem: Host-associated > Annelida > Digestive system > Unclassified | place...
ATCCATTTAAGACATTTGATATGGAATGTTTATGGCTTTGTTGAATTGACTGGTTTCCATTATCTTGTTCACTGTGTTTGTGTTGTAGATGTCTTAATTATTTTCTGTCTTATGTGTTTATGTTATGATTTATGCTTATACTTGCGTAGAAGAGAGGTATTTAATAGTAGTCATAGTATTCTGGTAGATTTAGTGATTTCCTGGTTTGCGTTGCTTTGTGATGTTGTGCATTTTTTTTTGTTTAGGAAACACTGGCCGTTATCTGCTTATTGCTCTGCTGCTGTCAACAGTCACAATGCTATCTCAGACTGCTTTTCAGTTGTATGGCATTTTTGCAGAACCAGTTGATGAAAGCACACTGGCTGCTTGTAAGTGGAGTTGTTAAATGATCATTGAAAATGTTGTTGTCAAATTTAAAAGAATGGTTTTCTGGCCATTTTTGATGTTTAATTATCGAATTCACATATATTCCTTGTGGTAATTAGATTAGATTGTTGACACTGTCTTTATGCATTCTTCCATACTCATGTGCATATCTTATGGTCCGTGCATATCTTATGGTCGTTAACCTTTAAACAAATAGGTTGAATGCAGCAAGTGCAAATAATCAGTGAATGTGGTTGTGGTTTCACTCACATAGTCATTAGGTAAACACCAGGTATACTGTAAAATAAGCACATACCAATGTACAGTGCCCTTTGCCCACTTTATTTGCATAGCTAACATATACACATCAAAATGTTATCACTGGCATAAAGCATGTGTATGTCCTCAGTTCATAAGAGCTGTGACATGAACATTTTGAACATTCAACAAAGTCCTGACTTTTTTTCTAATGTTTGCTTTCAGTGATCAAATATATTTACTAAATGATTTTAACATCTCTACATGTTCGTGCTTGAAACCTTGGTTTAGTTATTACGTTATTTTTTTGTCATAATGATTCAGTAATTGTTAATTGTTTATGTGTGTCAACTGTTTTTCAGTACACTTTTTAGCTTTTTATTCTCTGTTACAGTTGTTGCTTTTTTGGCTGTTGTTTATAGTTTCTAGGACTGTAACGTAACCTAAGTCTAACTATAGACCATTTTAAAATGAGTCGATGCCAATATCAGTTCAGTGCATTTTGAACTGAATAACTGTTGTTCTTGAAATGCTAGATGATTGCACGAAGACATGACACACAGTGAACTATTGACCAGCTGTGATTTTAAGTCATTTTTAGTACAGTCAGAACTGTGAGATTCTAGACAGTTAACTCCGAATTTATTTTAATTCTTATTAGTTAGTACTGTGTTGTGTAGCCTCAGAGCCCCATGTGGGCTCGGGGGCATTGTAGAATAAGCCCACCTCGTTTCCTGGCCTAGTGTTGTAAGAGGCAACTGAACCAGGGTAGTTTTATTTTGCTGTATTTTAGGTTGTCTACTTTTTCTGATTTGTATTGAGTTTGTTTATCTGTATTTTGTGCCTTCAGTGCTTTGACGCTGTTGGTTGGGCGGCAGGAAGGGCATCCGGCCTGGTGGGGTACTGGCGTGGTTATCTGTCTGGAGCGAGGTGCAGACTTGCATATGGCCCAGTTGATGCCACTGCCACTCACTGTCTCTTGCTCCAGCCAAATCCAGATTGGTTTTACCTTTCTGGTACCGGCTTACCCAGGTTGTCCTGGAAAAGAGGCCGTTGAACGATTGTAGTTGTTTATCTGTATTTTCCTGTACTGTTTTGTTTGTCAGTATCAGTCAAGTGATTGGCTGTGAAGACCGCCTCCGAATTGACCTATATTGTGTCGAGTTGGGCGTTAAACTCTACTCCAACCAACTGTAGCCTTAGAAGATTTATTTCTACTCTGTTTTGTTTAGGTTCACCACTTGAAAGTGTTCTGAGACAAATAGGCCTACAGTTGTAAGTACATTTGTGTGCATCAGTATTTGCTGTTGTTGTCTCTTCTGTGTAATTAAATTGTTATTTATTTTCTGCTGAGTGTTTTTATTAAATTGCTACTAATTTTAGTGTTTGTTTAACCAGTTTTACTTACTGAAGCTGGTCGGCAAGAGAACCATTGTTGATAATTATTAGAGCAGGTTTCTGTATGTGAGATATCCTTTCTGTGACCAGCCAGTAATATCAGAGAAAGATCTCTGTTTATTATAAATAAATTACACAACACAGTTTAAATCTCACTGTAGTGTTGATTGTTCTAGCTCCAAAATGGATATTTAAACCAGTTTTTATTATTGCCCAAAAGTGTCAGAATCCTCTGTAGGAATTCGATAAAGTCATAGTTGTATTCTTAAAGCCAGCAACTGCTTAATTGGGCCTTTTTTGAAGTTTTTTACCCAACAATGCATTTTGCCAAACTGTTGTCACTGAGAAAGATGATCTTGCTGATGAGCTTTGACATCCCAGAATGTTCAACCGTTTTGCAATATTATTTTCACGACAGTGGATATGTGTATGCTACAACTGCAGCAGACTTGAGGTTGAAAAGTGATGATTTTTGTGTCTGTTGGACATTAGGCCACCAGTAGTCCACTTCTCTGAAGTTGGGAGATGTGATATAATTTACCATGCTGAGTCACTGCCGCATGTGTTGTAGGATCCATACTGATGATCCGGTGAATGCAGTTCGCATTATTTTGCCCGACATCGGTGTATTCCTCGTCACTTTGGTTATTTTCATCATCTGCCGAGTTCTGCTACATGAGCGGCCTCCGGATACTGATGATGCTGCGGTTTCTGCTGCATTGACTGGCGCTGATAGGACTAGTGCTACTGTGTCTCCTGAATACAGGCGACTGTTTAAGTATGGCATTATGATTGGTGACTTTCTGGGCAACTTTGCAGTCGTCATGATGATGGGAGCGTGTGGCATTGCTCTGCCATCAGTCATCAATGGCGTCTACTTCATTCTGTTCATTGCCGTCTTGACTCTGTGGTCTTGTTGTGTTCGTGCCGGTGGCTGGTTTGCTTGTCTGCGCTATCTGCTGCTCATTTATGTCGCTGTTCACGTGATTGTAATTCATCTGACACAGTTTGAGTTCATGCAACATGCGTGGGACAATCATGGCAACGAGTCACTAGTTGAACGGTGAGTTATCCTGTCATTTGTTTCTGAAATTAGCATTTGTTTATTAATATTTCATTTATTTCTGCTGCTGACAATGTTATTGCTTGTCGTCACATGCCTGTGTCATGGCGAAGAACGCACAACAATCTGTGACATTTTGCATGCATGCTACTTCGCATATGTCACAAGATCATGTAAGTTGTTTAAGTGTGGTGGTTCTGTTGAGATCATTTAACACAAGAAGAAATAGTCATTGACAGTATGCTGCTTTTACTATGTTTTCTAGTGCTGTAATTGGCTTTTGAGACCTGTTGTCTTTGCTTAATTGAATTTTGATAGTTGTTATTGTCTTGGTCATTGTGTATTATTCTGATGAAATGTCTTTTGAATTTTGTTTTTGCAGGATACTTGGACTTCCAAGGTTTGTGCGTGTGGACTGTGAGAAGCCATGGATAGTAACAATGAGTCCCAATATACTCTGGACATACTACCTCGACGTTGCTCTGTTGCTTGCGTTCTACTTCATCCTTGCATTAGAGATTCGTCGTCGACTTGAACCGGTTTGTCTTTTTGCAATGTATTTGGAACAGTGCCTTCAGTGCTTTGACGCTGTTGGTTGGGCGACAGGAACGGCATCCGGCCTGTAAAAAAACTGAATGGTGGGGTGCTGGTGTGGTTGTCTGTCTGGAGCGAGGTGCAGACTTGCATATGGCCCAGCTGATGCCACTGCCACTCACTGTCTCTTGCTTCACTAAAAAATCCAGATTGGTTTTACCTTTCTGGTACCGGCTCACCTGGGTAGTCCCGGAAAAAGGGCCGTTGAACGGGTGTGTGTGTGTGTATTTGGAACAGTACATTCACTTCAGTTAATTTGGTTTGATTTAAGAAAATACTTGTTTTATGAAAAGTGTTTTGCACATTGTCAGTGGCAGTTTTTACGGAAGTTGGGAGACATCTCTTCCTGTATAAGCCATATAATTAATACTGCAGCACACAAATTAAGCCATTTCTTGCCACAGCTATTCATTGCTAGCGAACCAAGTCAAGTCTTAGCAGATAATGTGCTAATATGTACATGCCAGTTGAAATGTAAGCATTGGGTAATGTATTTACTGAAATAATATAGAAATGCAACTTTCTACTGGTTTTCATTTTTACTTTATTTTTTTCCAGCTTATTTGGCATGTGTCTTTGATTTGTGGTGTAGGGCACTTGGTTTGGCATTTTCGTAAGCAGTCTTTTTGTCTGCATGCGCTGTTAGTGGCCTAGTTAAGAAGCTTGATTAATTAGCGATTTCTGCTGTTTATTTGTTGTTTATGCTGAAGTAATGCTTACATATATTAGGTTGATGCTGTTGGTTGGCCGACAGGAAGGGCATCTGGTCTGTAAAAAACTGAGTGATGGTGTGCTGGCGTGGTTATCTGTCTGGAGCGAGGTGCAGACTTGCATATGGTTCAGCTGATGCCACTGCCACACACTGTCTCTTGCTTCACTAAAATCCAGATTGGTTTTACCTTTCTGGTACCGGCGCACCCGGGTAGTCCTGGACAAAGGGTCGTTAAACCGGTGTGTGTATGTGTGTATTGTTATTATAATAGTGTCAAAAATGTTGATCTGCAACAGCAGCAGCATTGCTGTGAACGTAGTTTGGTGGATAGTTTGCATCGTGCAGTGCATAAACTGCTGTTATTTGCATCAGTGACTTGCAACAGCCCCTTCACTTGTGTCTTACTGACAGGAAAGGCTGGTGCGACAAACCCGGGCCATTGGTTTAACCTTCACTGGATTGTAGTTATGTATACTGTAGACAGCAAGTTGGTATTGTTCAGCATGGAGCTAAAGTAACAGTTTATATTTATGACAGTGTTATAATAAGTGGATTGCTGTGGAACATTTGGAAGCTATTTGATCACAGTATTACATTCAGCTCATTGTTTGCAGGTCTATTGTTGATTTCCCATTTGGTGATCTGCCACACTTCATTCAACCCAAACTGGCTGTTCAGTAGCTAATACATTGCACTCAACTTAATTGCATAGGAGTTGTTCATCCAGGCTTTATGCTTCATTTGGGGTACAAGATTAAGCAAGAGCATGTATGCATACACCTTCCCTTGATAAATGTACATGCATTTTGGCAGGGTATCAGTATGCACTGTTGCAACAATGTAGTAATTCATGCACTGTAATGAGTACTTTACTGACTGCAACAGTTTTTGTTACAGTAAACTGATATGCAGTTAAGCAAGCATTTCATGCAAGGAAGAGTACATTTTGATTTTGTTTTTCAACATTATTCGAATAAATGGGATATGCAGTTAACCAGTATGCAGCTGAGTCGGTTGCACTGTAGTGGACTGTTTCATTTGGGGGATCTGCAACAGTTTGTTGCTGTCAGCACAGAAAAAATGACTAAGTTGAATATCCCAAGGAAGTTTTATTGGGAACATATTTGTTGGAAACTCATTGAACGAGACAGTTTCACTAAAGATTATCATTATTTTACAACAGATGGTGGACAATTTGAACATGATTTTGATAAAGCAGTAGTTCCCAACCTGTTTTACTCATGCTGTCTTTTTACCATACCATATGTCAGAAAGATGTCAGAGTGTCATTCCCAATTTCCACGACTTTCTGCCTTAAAGATGCATTCCTGATAATGTGGGAGAGTTCAATGAATACTTAATTCTATTCGTGATTAAAGTATACCATATAGAATTGTAGATCATCTCTCATTTACACCATATGCAATTAGTCACCAGTGCACCTCTGTCATTTTGATCTTCATAGATAGTAACTGGAATTAATTTAGCTAAATCTTCAGGACTGCAACAGAGTGAATTTGCCTGTCTGTGGTTGCAGTTCCCCAAACCCTAAAATTCTCTAAGAAGAATTCCTCCTGGTTGGAAACCCCTTAGTTAGAGCTACCGATAGTATTGAACTGCATACACATTTTAGTGGTTATTTTGTTTACTGCTGGGTTTCAGCCACCTTGCAGTAGCCACATGCCTGCATTCAACACCGTTGATGTGTTATAACTGTTGTGGTGCATGTAACGTTGTTGAATGATGATATTTGAGTAGATTCCGATGATCAGTCAAGAGTCACAAGTAACCGCCTCAGTTTCCGGCCAGTATATTAATCCTGCTGCATTACAGCCAGGAGGAGATGGCCAGGCTGATGATTCTCGTGCGCCAGTTTCAGAGACACAGGTGGGATGTCTGCCTTGTAGATGGATAGTAGAGTGATGATCACGCTGCATGTTGGGATGATAGGTGGTTTCTCTTTTTAGCTTTCAGAAAATATGTCCGACTGTATCTTCTTTTTTTGTGAATAGAAAGACTATTCATATAATTGGTGTTCTTCAGTTTTATTCCTACTCTCGTTTTCTCTCTCAATTTACTGTTCTGGAAAAATGGATATACTTAGTCTTTCATTCTTACAACCTCGACCACCTCTACCCTCTTTTTATATATTCTGGCTGAAAATGAAATGCAACCTTTGGAAGATGACTGGATGCATGTATCTTGCATGTGTTGCAGTGCTCGTATTTCGTTGCATACAAGCAGAGTTAGACAGTATGACCAGTACATATTTGTTAAATAAGGAACTGACCAATGTCATTTTAGATTTGTCAGTATTATCTTAGCATTTTGAAATTTCTAACAAGTGAAAAATGATGCTGGATTTGCAAAAAATATTGCATGTCAGGAAGTTAACTGAAACTTACGTAAAATATTATTAGCATTTTCTACATTAGCTTTTGTGAGTTTCTATATTCTCCTCCACCTGTCTGGTAGAGAACATCCGAGTAATCATATATGTCTGCAAGATAAGAGGGAAGATTATCAGATTTGTTCCTTCCTGTATTCTGTACTACAGTTGTGCACAGTGATATGCACAGTTGCACACGTGAGCAGTTTTTTGTTGCTTTAAGTTTAGGTAAAGCTTTTTATTCATTATTTTTCGTTTGACCAAGGCCATTTTGTTTTTGTGTTGTTTACTTTTGTTGTTTTCTGTTTAGTTTTTTTGAGTCTCCAGAATGACATATATTATCTTGAGTGGGATGTAAAACCTTAACTTTCTTTCCTTGCCAGATAGGTGAGTCAAGGAGCATGCTGGAATGATATGTATGGATTGAGATCTCTGCTGCGATTTGCTTCTATGCTGATGTTCTTTCAGACACACATTATTTCACCTCAGACTGTCCATAGTTACCTCTGCCACTTTTTGCAAGGGTTCTCTCTCTGACTGCCATTTGTCTGACTTCATATCTCTTATCAGAAGAATACATTTAAAATTTGTGGTTGAATTTTCATATTGTGTGGAGAATCGATACATCGTATACCAGAGAGGAGTTGATTAAATTTTGGAAGTGATCTGGAACATATTCTGTTACGGATACCATAATTTTACCGCTTCGTTATCAGTACGGTAGAATTTGAGATGCCAAAAAAATTTTTAGTGAGGCTGCTGTTTTTGTATGTCAGCTGTATAACTGTACAATGACATTGCCAGTTTCATTGTGGTATGGAGGAGGTATCCTCTCTGCTGAGTGCTGTCAATTTCTGTGCTGTAAATTTGGTTTATTTTTCTGGACATGTTTGGAAATCTGTTCTAACAGATTCGTAAAGACAGGAATATGTCGGTATGCACTAACATGTTATATAACTGTGTTATATTTAAACGTGTGTTGTACGCATATGTTGCATTGTGCATATTTAGGTTGCAAAATTTTTGGCTTTAATAACTGCATAATTGTCTGCTTCCATGCTTTGCTTTATTTTGCTGAGCATCGTTAGTAGGAATGCATGTCTTGAGCTGATGATCATTGGAGATGCATTAATGCTGGTGCTATATTTTTTGTTATGTTTTTGTTATTATTCCTTTTTATGGCATGTGCTAGTTTTAATTTGAGATTAACCAATGGTTCTGTTTTAACTACATTGTGCATTGAGAGCCTAGTATGTTAGATAAGACCAAATTTATCAGTTTTGTTTGGATAACTAGTAGTCTTCATGTCAGTCGGCTATTTATGTGTATTAAATTGTTACTAAATGCTATGATATAGTTACTAACCATGCTGATAACGATATCTGTTCACTTAATGATAGTATTCACAGGTTTGTGTCATTAACAGTTATATATAAGCAGTTTATATTTACCATACCTACGTGTGAAAAAGGACAGAGCCATTTACAAGGTTGTATTAGAAATGACTAAGGCAGATGAAAGTGTTTATATTATAGTAACTTGACAGTGGAAGAAGGGAATTTTTTTGTTGATTGGCAGTATAGGGAGCTTAGTGCTAGTATAGTGTGCTAGTACAAGTGTCCACTAAAACTGACCAACTTTTTAATCTTTTTTATGTTATAACTGTCGTAAGTTTAGTGAACTGCAGAGGAGAAAGGTAAGTGACTATGTGATAAGTCTGTAGTAAACTTGCTTTTGTCAGAAGCTGCCACATATAGATACATGTGTAGTACCAATGTAGTAGTGCAAAAAGTGGTTTTGGTAAGGCATTCACACAGACCCACAGAAACAGGGCAAGTCGCCAACTTGTTAACGTGCCGACCCCAAAAGTCAACTTGCTAGTTGCTATCTGCGACAGCATGTGGGCATCACTTAATGACTGTGATTGTCAAATTTCCAACCAAATTCTCCAGTTGTTTGTTAACTGGAGATACCAGCTAACTTGGATTGACATGTACAGTGGCCATAAATAGGTTACATGTGATTTGTTATTTTTTGTATAGCCTGCAAGTGCTATATTGCACGAGTGATGTTTTCTTGCAGGGTTTAATAGAAGGGCCGTCAGCAGTGCCAAGCTATCATTCTTTGGATGCTGTTGACGATGAGGCCGCAGAGCTGCCTGATTTGCCACAGGATGTCATTGTCCAGCAGCCTGGAGGAAGCTTGCCATCTCCAATGTCGTCAAATCCAGTCATAGCCATGCTGTTTCAGTTTGTCACCGATCAGAGCTACATCGGCATGCTCATTATCATGATGGTAAGTTTGTGCAATTTTGCGTTCTTTGTATTATGCTAGTTTTATTGTTGTATTTAAGTATTATTAGGCCACATTGCATGCACGGAGTGCAAAGATGGACACAACCATGATCCCTACAAAAACGGCTGAGCTATGTGGACGGGTGGGCCCAGGGAACCGTGTATTAGGTGGGAGCCAGCCCTATGGGAAAGGGGCAATTTTGGGGGTTATTCTTCCATTGATGGCAAAAGCATGGCTTCAGAATAGACTCACTGCCGTGGGAGTGACAGGTATGGGGGCAACAGGATCTGTCATCAAAATTCTTTGACCACTGTAGACGACCTGATTTTGATAGCAAAAAGTGACAAGACAAGCTAAACAAGACGTTATTAAACTTGAAAGTTCTAGTGGATTGTGTCTGCAGTCAGCAGCATGAAGTTATTTTAAGTGTGCAACTTAACATTGAAGATCTCATCATATCAGTCTATCATATAGGCCATCGCTGACTTGTGATACTCTATTAAGTGACATCGCTGTCATGCAGTTGTTGATTACAGTTGCTTTTAATTGTCATTGTAATTCAAATTGTGTTTTTTACAGCTCTTGAGTGAAGTGCAGTTTGTCGTGTATATTTGTGCAGGCATGGAGCATTGTGTTCCACAGCTGGCTGAGCTTTGTCCTGCTCATATCTGCCTGTCTCATGTGGATTCTGCCCAAGAAACGCCAGCTGTGTCTTCGGTGCTCGCCCATCGTCGTTGTCTATGCCATCTGTCTCGTCACTTTGCAGTATGTGTATGGATTCAACTTGAATGATAACGAGCTGCCAACTACAGCTAATGGCTATAATCTCAGCGAGATCGGTCTTGTCAAGTATCGTTATCCTGTTGGACCTTTGGCTACTCAGGTTGGTTTATTGCTACCAAGATGTAGCAGTAATTTTCTAGCTCATACGTGTCAATGAAATTGCTTTTAATAGGCATCGAAGGCAGGATGTTCTTAAAGTGAATCCCACCAACCCGTTGCCATGTTTTGTACTGCTTAACATTGTGAGTTGTGAATTATGCTGTATTTCTGTTCTTTAGTTTATGTCTGAGACAAGTTAAACTGCTGCATTGTGTAGCTTGTCGTGCTCTGCAAGGTCATTGCTTACTCCGACTGAATATATAGTTACTTTACTTTGTGCCTTCAGTGCTTTGACGCTGTCGGTTGGGCAGCAGGAAGGGCATCTGGCCTGTAAAAAACTGAGTGGTGGGGTGCTGGCGTGGTTATCTGTCTGGAGCGAGGTGCAGACTTGCACATGGCCCAGCTGATGCCACTGCCACTCACTGTCTCTTGCTTCAGTAAAATCCAG
>Ga0126332_10000874_pt1 | contig 10402 bp, 6 predicted proteins | sample InaspJWI42metaG_FD_94482 | JGI IMG/M metagenome (GOLD analysis project Ga0126332, IMG submission 94482) | Marine gutless worms symbiont microbial communities from Oahu, Hawaii - Inanidrilus sp. 2 OAHU.JWI-42 metaG | ecosystem: Host-associated > Annelida > Digestive system > Unclassified | place...
AACTGAGAATCAAATGATTAAAAAAAACAATAACATTACCACACCCTGTGGTAACTGCCTCTAAATCTAAACTCTACCAATTACCGTTGTATGGCTTGTACCAATTCCCTCAGCTACTGCAGTATTCTTAAATGTTTCATCATATTTTCATCATCCCCATTCCCATAGAAAATCTGCCCACTACTCCAGTCTCCACCAGAATGCCCATTTTCCAGGCAAACCATGGTTAGCCAGATTCACCCCTGAGTATCCACAGGAAAGGGCATAAATCAAACACAAATGTACAGCCAAGCAAAGCTGAGGCACACAGGCATGGCCACGAATGACTTGAGTTATGGCCACGTCAGCATGTAATAGTATTGAGTTGACACAAAACTGCTTTGTCAGCAGTCCTCTGCCAAGCCATTACACTGTCACGGCACATGAACAACGCTGAATGTGTTTACACCACCCAAACAGTTTTCACCAAATGTTTTGATAATCATTCTGCTATCACACCGCTTAACGGCCTCTTTTCCAGGACAACGTGGGTAAGCTGGTAACAGAAAGGTAAAACCAGTCTGCTTAAGGAAAATGACTATTAACTTAATTAATAATCAGTAAAATATCTGCACTATTCATCACTAAGCTTGCAGCAACACTGATGGTCTGTTATACATAATGCAGGCTGCAAGAAGCACAAAAGGCAGAAAGATGATATCAACCATCTTTCGATACTGTGTGAAAGCGTCATGTAATAAAAACTCACCCTCCAGCAAGCTTCAGGATTGCCCTTAACAGTAACGACACGATCGACTGATGGGTCCGTGTCCTTCTTTGTCTCAATCTGCACTCAACAGACACCAGACTCAGTCATTTCATTCCAGCAATAAACCAAATACAACTGTCAGCTTCTGTCTAACTGGCCCACTTTTCCACCGTTACTCCAGATCTCTCAAAGATTACTATGTGTGATTGTAGACGTCTTCAGCATTCATTCAGTGTCAACTATAACGACATCTGGCATGGACAAGCTACTTTGACAGACAGCTGTGACTTCTAACTAGCACAGCAGACATGCAGCAACAAAACAATGCAGTACGACTGCACATCGACAACTGCTGTCAGCACATCAACTGGAAATGAACTCCAGTTCTGAACACATGTATTGATCCAATACGGTGCACGAAGTGATGGAGCACCAACCGACCTAGTATAGCTGCAGGCAATCAAGCTGCGATGCTGACGCATGTGACCAATGAACGCAGACAACAACTACAATATACTACAGAGCAACAGCAAGTTACTCACATTGACGAAGGCGCCCGACTCGCGCATTATCTGCTTGATGTTTGCGCCTCCTGCACCGATGATTGCTCCGACCGCCGAGTTAGGCACACTGATCTGCAGTGACTCGTTCACCGGCTGACTGCCCATAATGGCGCCTGCCCCACTCCCGGGCATCGGGCCGCCCGCCCCGCCGCCACCCATGAACCCATAGTAGCTCTGCATCTGCACACAGACACCAGACACACACACACATTTAACGGCCCTTTTTCCAGGACGACCCAGGTGAGCCGGTATCAGAAATGTAAAACAAATCTAGATTTCACTGAAGCAAGAGACAAGTGAGTGGCAGAGGCATCAGATGGGCCATATGCAAGTCTGCACCCCGCTCCAGACAGACAACCACACCAGCACCCCACCACTCTGTTTTTACAGTCCGGATGCCCTTCCTGCCGCCCAACCAACAGCGTCGAAGCACTGAAGGCACCAGACACGAGGGAGGCAATATCGATCTGCAAGAGCAGCAACACGAATGGACGTGGCGAGCCACCAGCCAAGTCTGCGACGAGCCGTATACTGACGCCAGAAACCGAGTCAGTCCGAAGAAGACCTCACCTGGGAGTCAGAATGTCGTTATTAATGCTAGCATAATCATGTGAGACACCCACTGGAGCTTATTTGATCCACCAACTAATTACTGAGGCAAATGACACAAACCAACCCATTATACCAGCTCCACTATGCTAGTACACACCACCTGGAAAACCCAGAATATATTTAATACTACAGAAAGCATCAGAATGTTTATCAGTCCAAATAAATCACAACATTTTTAAAACTGACACAGCCGTCAGTATAAATAAGGCATGACTTACGTCGTACGGGCCAGGGTAGTAGCCACCAGCATTCATTCCACGCATCACTGGAGACATCACCATGCCTGGAGGCTGCACGTTCCAAACACACACACAAACTATTAGCAACTGTAGTTCAATTTGTTGCAGCCCCTAAAATCCATAACATACTCCGTCCAGCTTTCGGAACATGCACCAGTCCTCACACTTTCCATCGTCACATCAAGGCCCACTATTTCCAACAGGCCTTCAAACCCACTAAATGCCTTTTTCTTGTGCCTCTGATTTGGCTTTTGCTGACCACACTGCACATTTATAAATTACATTACTTTACACTACATTACTTACTTAGTTATCTCAGGTATGGAGACAGCGTAGACAACACTGTAGAAGAGAACTCCAGCGTCTTCCCCCTAATCTGAATGCGACGCATGCCATCAGTAAGGACATGCAGGCAGTAAAACTTTGCACCAAAATCCTCCAGGTCTAAACTGGAGAGGCGCTCTAACGAAGGTTTACGCGTATAATGGCAATAAAATGTTACGTCATCTATAAATGCAAGCCTATACTGACCACGCCGGCGCCCTGCTGCATCTCGTGTTCAATGCACTCGGCGAGCTTGGCGGAGATGGCCGCCTCGGCCTGTGAGATGTTGTCAATGCCACCGCGGATTGCAATCACTCGATCTGGGAACAGCGCCGCCATCTCCTGAGCACTGTGACAAACAACGCACAACCACGGAACTACTACACTTGTTTAACGGCCTCTTTTCCAGGGCAATCTGGGTAAGCCAGTACCAGAAAGGTAAAACCAGTCTGGATTGAAATGAGGCTGGAGATGATGGGGTTTTGGGATGGCAAACAATCTGCACCTCGCTCCAGACAGATAACCACACTAACACCTCATCATTCAATTTTTACAGGCCGGATGCTCTTCCTGATGACCAACCAAGCGTCAAAACACTGAAGGCAGATGCCGAACTATTGTGATACAAAGCTTCAAAATGATTAAATGTACACAACAGTGTTAAAACATGTGGAATGTAGCAGGAATTCTGCTACCAAATTAAGAGTTTTTCAGTCTGAGTTTGAAATGATAAATGCTGATCAAGGATATTGGAAATGACTCGACAGATCTCATTTAACTTCCTACCAGTGCTAACAACGTGTATATTTTAGTCTTAGACATCAGGAGACACGGCTCTTGGACGACAGATTTTCCTACCCACATGCATTAAATGCAACCAGTGGACTTTCGCCACATCAGGCATGATAATGCCGTAATGACGACACTATAACAAAGTTATAACAGAACTTCACGCTGTAAGCATGTGTTTAGCCACATTAACATGGGCCACCCACTGACGTCAAAACAAACAAAAATTTAAACTACACAGTGTGCCAAAAAAACGGACAGGATGGCACGTTATATGTCAAAGTTTCCACACATTTTTCTATACAAAATTTGGAAACTTCTGACATATTACAGACCTAGCTATCAGTAACTGCTGCATAGTTATCACCCCTCGAAAACAGTCAGGTTTGGGGGCCCACCCTGTATACTGTGCTTTGCAACACTGCTGCCAGATGGCAACAAACTGTGTACCACACTACTGTCTGTGTGTGCCCTCGATCTTGGACAGTGCATCCCAGCCAAAGACCCAAGTCTGAGTGACTAGGTACTGTGGACGTGTACTGTACAGGGCACCTACTTGGAGACCGTGATCTTGGTGACGGTGTCCTCGCGAATCTTCTTAATCATCTTGCCCTCCTTGCCAATGATACGGCCGCAGTAGCGGTCGTCCGCCAGCATTTTCAGCATCACCTCACTGACACACACATTAGCAGTTCACTGTTAGGTTCAGCTTAGAAATCTGACGTTAGACTGTTACAAGCACACCTCATCACACAGACAAGCTCTGCAGAAGTACAATGTCTTCAGTTCTTAACGTAAACAGTTCAGCGATAGCTGGTATCAGCCAAGCAGAAGTACATGTGCCTTGTGATCAAACACTGCATCAGTACGAACAACCTAAACCGCTGGGTGCCTTGTATATTATTGCAAAGTCTGCATCTGCAACAAAGCCACAGCATACCCGCGATTGTTGTTGGTCGACTCCTGCTGCATCACCTGCAGTATCTCCTTGCACGCATTGGTGCAGTTCTCAGGCTGACCAAAGATCGAGATCACCTACCACAATATACATCACTCATCATTGTGCTGCCACATCAAATAATAATAACACACCATCACATACAGTCATGAACTTACCAGCCTCTGTACTACACTCAGGCCTACAGTTTCCTACACCTAGCTCCACGGGACTAGCCATGTAGTTCACAACAGAAACATTTAACTCACAAACACACACTAAGAAATCTGCTCCTACACAACCAAACTACCACGTCAACTCCTGCTATGCCATTTTTTCGGCCCATAAATCTGGCTATCCAATTTCTTCCAACATTCCTGACTTAACTAGGCCTTCAGTGCTTTGACTGTTGGTTGGGCATCAGGAAGAGCATCCGGCCTGTAAAAATTGAGTGGTGAGGTGTTGGTGTGGTTATCTGTCTGGAGCGAGGTGCAGATTGTTTGCATTATCGTCCAGCTGATGTCACTGCATTCCAAAACCCCGTCATCTCTTGCCCCATTTAAATCCAGACTGGTTTTACCTTTTTGGTATCGGCTTACCCAGGTTGTCCTGGAAAAGAGGCCGTTAAACGGGTATACTGTAGTAGTAGTAGCTCCTGATTTAACTTTCGCTACAGACTATGTAAAGTGCCCCGGCAGCATAGTGGCACTATAATCAGTACATATGTAACAGTGTGATAATAATAACAATTATTTATTTCTGAAGAAAACGCTCTGGCATCACAGGCTGGATGCCCATCCTTACCCAATCAACAGTGTCAAAGCACTGAGGGACAGAACTGAGTAAGGTTTAACATGTCCCACTCGACACAAAATAGGTCATTTCGGAGATGCAGGCAGAACAGCACCTGAACACTGTGACTAAGCAGGAAACGCCATCCACTCACCTCAGCTATTGTTGAAATGTGCCCAAAATGACAGTGGCACACTGTCTAGCAAAATCTTCTCTCCAATCGAAATGCACTAGTAGCCGTCAGCAATATCATGTGAGCAGTAAAAGTTTGCTCCAACAAAATCCTCCAGTCCCTGATGGAGTGAGGGTGCTGGCCTACAAAGATTGATCTGTATTCTGTGTATGTATAAAACAGTTGCTGATCTGACTAAATCACACATGTACAGAGAGCTACGAGAAGAGAGAGGCGCTGCATTACGCAATGACTAGCGACCTTCTCAATCAATCCCGAATTCTCCTTGCCATGCACGTCCACTCTGCAACCGTTCAACACACACACACAGGCGTGCACCAAACAATCAACCTCTGACCTCTGCAGTAACGTTCACATACATAGTACAATAGTATTACCAATGCTCACTGTTGTTTCGCTCATTCTGAGACTCGGCAAGAGAGAGACATGTTTATATGACGTCTCCTTGTTCCAGTGCCCCAGTTTAGTCATCATAATACACATCAAAGCAACAGTAAAATGGACATAAAATTACAGCTGTCAACACGCGACAGTTTTTGCCAGTGCTTAACTAGAACACACACACACACACCCGTTTAACGGCCCTTTTTCCAGGACTACCCGGGTGGGTCGGTACCAGAAGGTAAAACTAAACTGGAAATTACTGAAGCAAGAGACAGTGAGTGGCAGTGGCATCAGCTGGAACAAGTCTGCACCTTGCTCCAGACAGATAACCATGCCAGAACCCCACCGCTCAGTTTTTTACAGGTCGGATGCCCTTCCTGCCGCCCAACCAACAGTGTCAAAGCACTGAAGGCCAATGCTTAACTAGAACAATGACCACCAAACCCCATCTTTATCAGACACAAAACAGCAAGCAACATTTGTGGATGCCACTTTGAAGCCAAAAACTTGAGTTTTGAAACAAGCATATGAAACACACTGGAGGTATTTCTTCGACTCATCAATGAGCGGAGTTAAGAGTAAGTCATAGGCTGCAATTCTGATAATCCTGCCTACCTGAAGTAAACGACTATTCACTTATGGCACTGAATAACCGACTGTACTCTACTTCAAATTTGCATTGCATGCAGTTAGGCATCAGAACTGTGCTTTGCCAAAGTAACTCAAAAGCCAGCACCGACAGCAGTGAGAGTGTATCATTATTACTAGCACAGGGTCTGATAAAGAGATTAAGCTGGCGTTAGTGATCTCCACAGAGTGATTTTTATTCCAGCGACCTGGCCTTGCAGCGAGTGGTGATGTTGCGGATTGTCTGTCCCTTGCGGCCGATGATTGCACCAACGTACTCGCTCGGCACCATGATCCTTAACACACAAAAACAACACACCAGCCAGCTGTCAACAATCACTATTATTTTGTGAGCGCTTTCGTCGCCGTTCATTCCAGCCAGTTATCTGCAACATTGTCGGCACTCGGGAGAGTGCATCTTTGCAGGCCACTGCCATGAAGCATTCTTCCTGGACACTCGTCTACTGTAGGTGACATCAACAGCACATCAGCAATGCATCAACGCCAAACTAAACCAGCCAAGAAACCGCTTGACGTAATGCACCCGACCCCGTATACAGGATTGATGGAGGAATGCAAATATCAAGCAAATACCAACAAGCTACATACGACAGTCTCTTCAACTAACATGTTTCAACAACATTGTTCAGTGAACCAGATGGCTGAACCAATCATACATACCTCAGTGGGTAGCCGCTGCCACGCGGCCCCGGACCCGCCATGACGCCCATCCCAACACTGCGCGGCTGACGAGGTTTTGAGTTATTCTGGCGACCAGCAGCTGGGTTACTGTTCATTATTTCAACCTGTAAACACCATGCCATCTACTGCAGTTGCCCATGCTTCATTCAGAAGCTGGCACAAGCAATTTCACTGCCGACACAGCACCGAGGTCTGGCTGCACTGAGCTCAGTCATCATTAACCCTCAGTCATTAGCAATATCATCGTCACGACGACAGGTCACGTGACACGTCAGACAATAGCAGTTTGGAACATGAGCTAGTTAATCGACGGCTAAAGCTAACTGGTCATGGTGCACCAGTGCATGTCGACGTTAACGAAAAACTATGACAGGCAGCAGTTACAATACAGCACACTATCAGCAACATGCCGACAACCTCTAAACATCCTAATGGACACAACATATCATAACTGACACTGTGCTCTCATTAACACTGCTTCATGGCAAATGCATTATCAACAAACATCAGTATACTGAATTCAGTATACTGATAGTTACTGCATGAAGATTCACAGCATGCCAAAAAAAACAACCACTGGAGTTACATTATAGTACGAAGTCAGATGTCATTTAATCAAATAACAGATGAGGTCCAATCCATTCATGCTGATCGAAGTGGCTCTACACTGAATATCAGTAATAGTATCATTATCCTATTTGTTATTCTATGCATCACAGCATGAAACAGAAGAATACCAACCGAAAGAGCAGTTGAATCAATCATGTAGTTGTTTAAAGATTCACAGGCCCTGCAAACACATGTGAACACAAATGCTTTGCTGAAATTACTCAACTGAATGTACGCCTATCCACAAAAAACAATGAAAAACTAATCACAAGAGCTACACTGCACATCATCACTACAAGCTGGGATAAAACACACCTTCACATAGCATTCTCAATTAAAATTATAATAGCAGCCACGACTTTAGCAGCCGTAATTTCCAAAAAAAATTCTACCTAGTCCACATCATCAACAGTGCAAGTGAGAAAGCAGACAAAAGTTAAAACATCCAACTAGCTTGGCAGAGTAGTACTATCAAACATAGAATCACTCACTTCTGTGCCTCCTCTGGCGTGTCAAATATCACTGTAATGAATTCGCCGTCCTCACCATTCACTGCAGTGCAACAAACAATAAGCTATCAAAATTACACACAGCATTAGATGATGCTATACTTCTCAACCATTAGCAGTGCATTAACACTCCACATGATCACTCCAATTTTTTTTTAAATCTTCATAAAACTTCAAGCCACACTGCATATTATGCAATCTTCACACACCTAATCCAAGATACATGCCGACCACCAACATATTTGGACTTAATTCAGTCAAAAGAAAACTATCACCATGCCAACAACAGCACAAACAATAATAGCACAAAACATGATCAACACAAACACATTCTAGAAACTGTAGATAAAATCACAGTCAAACAAAAAACACCAATCAGCAACTCAAATTAACCAGTCACTACAACGTGCATTAGTTGCACTGGTGTTCGGTTAACAAGCCAGTAAACTTTGAGAAAGAATGCAATCTTGAGTGCGTACCAAGCTGACTTTTTTTGACAGTGCCATAAGCACTAACAAGCAGATCAATATCGTCTTTGCTCACTTCTGCAGGCAGATTGCGTATCTGAATGCGATTACTAGGCCTGAGATGGATGCCAATTCACACCACCAGCCCAGCGACGTGCGCCACAACAACAAACAGAACGGTATCAAACACATGACATGCATACCACACGGCAAATAGTATAACGCGGCCGGCCGGCCGGCTGGTCAGTCGATAACTGGTTCAACAGCCCCAAATTAGTTAACATATACTAAAAACAGCTGGCACCCGTCATATCTTTGGAAGTCTGGAACGGGTTAAGCTACTAGCTAGACAAATGCATCAACAAAATCAGCAGATTCTTAACGTGGCACTTGCGAAATGTCAGTAATTCCAGTGTAACGACAGTTAAGTGGTAAGTTGCATATGTGTATGCATCTATCGTTTCTGGTTAGTTTTCTTCTGTCATAACATTATTTATTTTCTTCATATTTCGGCTTTTCTCGTCCCGGCCGCAGTGTGCTGCCGGCCGGCCGCCTTTTAGTATGTACCGACCACACAACACTATGGCACTCTCTCATGCACTAACTACCACGTCACTCACGTAAACAAGCATATAGTGATACAACACTCAAAAAATAATGGTGTTCCAAAAGTTATCACCCAGATGCACAGTAAACTCAGTTTATTGACTGCTGTCAAGCAGAAGTTTGCATGAGCCAAATGCCACTAACCACTACACAACTCAGCCAACCACAATGTGCTTTCTGAAATGATGTTATTTTGATAAACACTTTGAAATATTGAGGACCAGTGCCCATACCCCCTCTCCCTGTCACCTATCAGGGCCAAATTCGGCATGTAGGCATAAGAGTAGACCCAGGAACTGCAATTTTCGTCTGGAATGTTTGTTCTACCACCCTCAAGGTGGTGGTGGTTAAGTAGCTGGTCTGCCTGAACTGCATGGTGCATATGCTAATCTCTGTACTGCAGAAGTGGAAAATTCACAACGGGGAAAATGCAGAATGATTCCACAGCCTTTTTCCACATTGCTGTACCGATGCAAATTTTCCGCAATCCACATTTTACCCATCACCAGTGCAGAGATGATTAGCTACACTGGAAAAGATTGCATTAAGCTGTTACCTTCTGACAGAAGACAGCATAACATAGTACATCTATTACACACATAAAATTCCTATGACAAGTAGGTCTACTTCTTCCAGTAATGGTGCAGCCTCGAACTCCAGTAATTGTTGAACTTGTTGAACAAGGAACTTGTGATGATAGGGTTTAACAGTGGCATGTAGTAATGCATGGAGTCTTTAGCTGTCGGGTTGGCTTGGGTATCTGGTGCAGCCTGAGCTGTGCAGTTGTAAATACTGAGTCACGTGTACATATTTGGGTTGTAAATAGTAAACGTAGCTGCAGCCCAGTTGCGTCTGCAGTGCAGCTTTGTCAGCCGTTACTCTATATCAGCGAATCACAGTATACACATTGCATGTGAAGTGATGCTAGGTGTAACTTTACTCGTGAAACCTTTTAAATATTTACACCATGATATGTCACAACACGCATTCATATGCCACTAGAGCAACAAGAGACACTTCACACAACCCGCCGAACTATGTTTACCTCCGTTTTGTGACGCCAACCGCAGGCTCGGCAGGATTCAGTGTTCCCATCATGTTTGCACTATTGCTAACGTAACCTACAAACACAAACATCCAACAATGCAGTCTTGACACCAACCTCATAATGTACAGTTTGTTGGAACGCATAATAAGCCCTATACTTATCTCAGGTGTGGTGAAGCCACATTAAATACGAAAAGTAATGTCTCAAAACCCTCTGTTGTCTACACGAAGCTGTAATCTACGATGTTCATCTG
>Ga0126332_10000876_pt1 | contig 10392 bp, 9 predicted proteins | sample InaspJWI42metaG_FD_94482 | JGI IMG/M metagenome (GOLD analysis project Ga0126332, IMG submission 94482) | Marine gutless worms symbiont microbial communities from Oahu, Hawaii - Inanidrilus sp. 2 OAHU.JWI-42 metaG | ecosystem: Host-associated > Annelida > Digestive system > Unclassified | place...
TCCGCTTGCAATAACTTTTATTATCTCACAAAAAATACCTCAACTATTTGAATTATTATGATTTATTGACGGTTCTAATACCTAATTGCAATTTAAGGAGATCAAGTTTCCTGAAATTAGAAACGTATGAGTCGGAAACCAACATTGAAATAAAAGAGCAAAAGTCGGCCAGGCATCATGCCCCGCTCAATATCATCGTGGCCGAGGATGTGCCCTTTAACCAGAAATTTATTGTGCGCCTGCTGGAAAGCTGGGGTCACAAGGTAACGCTGGTCGAAAACGGCCGGGAAGTGCTGGAACTGCTTCCCAGTCATACGTTTGATTTAGTGCTTATGGATGTCGAAATGCCCGAAATGGACGGCTATGAGGCAACCCGCGCCATTCGCAAAGCCGAATCCGGTACTGAAATGCATATACCCATCATTGCTTTGACTGCCCATGCCATCACAGAAGATCGACAGCGATGTCTTCAAGCCGGTATGGATGAGTACATTTCCAAACCGATCTCATCGAGCAAGCTGTCGGCGATACTGGGGAAACTATCAGGTGAGCAGACAGAAATAACTCCCCGGCAGATCCAGGATGGGCAAGCTCATGCGCCGGGGAAAAAATCCTTAAATTTTGATAAAAATCTGTTAATAGATGCCTTCGACCGCAACTGGGGTTTTTTCAAGGAGATCGTTGATTTATTTGTTACCGACTATCCCCGGATGGTTGCCGGCTTGCAGGAGACCCTTGATGACGGCGATGCAGCAGCTTTTCGCCGCACTGCCCATTCTTTAAAAGGAATGGTCAGCCTTTTTCAAGCCGAAGACGCCGTTCGAATGGCGATGATATTAGAAGAGCGTTGTAAAAAAGGCGATTTTGCCGGCGTGAAACAAGATATCGCAATCCTTTCGGCCGAGCTGCAAAAATTGGAAAAAACTCTGCTTGAGCTGGCCGAAGAGAAATCCTCAAGAGGTTGAGGCTGATAAACCATTTGCAGTTTTTCATGCAATTATCTATAATTTATTGTGCACCGCCAAGACGCAGAGATCGCAAAGAACATAAGATCTATCATTTGCCGCTGAGTTGTCTCCAAATGATAACATTCTGCCCTTTCTGTCCGCAGAAGGCGGACCGGCAGAATTGAAAAAGAAAATCAAGCTTTGCGTCCTTTGCGACTTTGCGGTGATCCATAAAAAGGCATAAGCTATGAAAAAAAAGATCCTTCTGATAGACGACGACCGGGTGTTTCTCAAATACTTCACCAGGCAGCTCGAAGATGCAGGGCATTATGTCCAAACCGTTGAAGACGGCATATCGGCTCTGGAAATGCTCACCGATTTCACGCCCGACGTCATCTTTCTCGACCTCATACTCCCCAAACTAGACGGTGACAAACTCTGCCGGATTATCCGTACGGTGAAGCACCTCAGCGATTGTTACCTTGTCGTCATTTCAGCGGTTGTCGCCGAAATTGAGAACAGTTATGAGGAGATCGGTGCGGACGCCTACATTGCCAAAGGCCCTTTTGCCACGGTGGCCCAGCATGCACTTTCGGCTGTTGAGGCTTCGAGCAAACCGTGGTCGAAAAGTCGACCCGGTCCGATTATGGGTCTCGATACGGTTTCTCCCCGTCAATTGACCAGAGAATTGCTTTCCCGTAACCGGCATCTGAAAACCATTCTAGAGAGCATGTCTGAGGGTATTCTGGAAGTGATAGAAGGCAAAATCGTCTATGCCAATTCAACAGCAGTTTCAATGTTTCAAGTGCCCCTTGAAAAAATTCTGACCGCTTATCCGCCGAATCTGTTTGATGAAAACGTACGCATGCGCCTTGATGATTTAATGAATTCTGCCGGCCACCGGTTGTCTGAAATCGGCGAAAAGAACCCCGTTGACCTTCAGGGAAGACAGGTGACCATAAAATACCTGCCAGTAAACAGGGAGGCATCCATAAGCATTGTTCTGATTACGGATGTTACTGAACGCAAGCGCCTGGAGCTGCAGCTTCAACACGCCCAGAAGATGGAAGCCATCGGCACCATTGCCAGCGGTGTGGCCCATAATTTTCGCAACACACTGACCGGTATCCTGGTGAACAGTCAGGTGATTAAGGAGAATTATCCGGATGAACAGGAGCTACTCCAAGTCGTCAACCGGATCGATACCTCCGTAAAAAGGGGGGCGCGCTTGGTGAATCGCCTGATGCAGTTTTCCCGTAAGGAAACGACGAAAGAGTTTCAGCGAGTCGATCTGGTGGCTGTCATTGCAGAGACATATCAGATAGTTAAAAAGTCATTTAATCAAAAGATTGATATCCGACTTAATCTCCATCAGTCATTGCCCATCATGGGTGATCAATCCGGTTTGAGCCAGGTTTTCATGAATCTTTTTACCAATTGCCGGGATGCAATGCCCGATGGAGGTGTGCTTGAAATAGATGCCCGGCAGGAAGAAAACTTGGCTGTTGTTCGCGTCACCGATTCCGGGGAGGGTATGGATTTAGAAATCCGTGAAAAGTGTTTTGATCCTTTTTTTACCACTAAGGAAGTGGGCAAGGGAACGGGTCTGGGGCTGTCCACCACCTACGGTATCGTGAAGAGCCATAACGGGTAGATTCAGGTGGAATCAACACCTGGAAAGGGTACTACGTTCGTTGTTCGTTTTCGTTTGATAGAAGGTGGTGATATCGCTGAGACAGCGTGTCCGGCAGAGATTGTGCGTGGTAAAGGCGAACCGATTCTGGTGGTAGACGATGAACACGAGATCCAGACCGCCATGCGTGATTTACTGGAATGTCTCGGCTATACTCCGGTGATTGCAGGCACGGGAGTTGATGCCTTCGATTATTACAAAACCGCTCAACCGCAGGCGGTGTTGATGGACGTGAACATGCCGAAGGAGAACGGTATTTCCTGTGCGGACAGGATCCTCGAATTTGATCCAGGTGCAAAAATTGCCATCATGTCAGGGTATGAACGCAATGGCCCGGAGTTATCCGATAAACACCTGAACGGCATTATCAAAGGCTATCTCACCAAACCGGTCGACCTTACCGAGTTGAGCCGCCTCCTCGCCCGTTTGATCGGATAGAATGTATCAATCATGGATACCCCGTGGCTTGCTGCAAGGAAGTTCATTAATCGCCAAGCGATGACATTTTTATGTCAGACAGAGCTTGCTGCGGCGAAGCCTTGCGAAGACGCATCGCCCGATGTATAGGTCTGTGTTAGTCTGTTTGGGTCTGTGGCTAATTATTTTTCAATCAACTCGAAAATCCGATTTTCGAGTTCTACCAGGTCAAACGGCTTTTCCAGTACTACATCCGCATTGGCCTCCCTGGCCAGCGTCTCCGGATACTCGCCCATGCCGGTAATGGCAATTACCGGCACGTCAGGACTTTTTGCTTGATAATTGTTATCACCCCGATCCCCCCGATGTTCGGCATCACCACATCGGTAATAACCAGATCGAAACCGTCCTGATTGGCCTCGAATATTTCCAGACTCTCCAAACCGTCCGGCGCAGTGGTGACCTCGTATTTTTTGTTGCTTAAGAAGTCATTCAATCCGGCAAGGGTCTCCTGATTGTCGTCAACCACTAAAATCCTGATTCTTTTTTCCATTTTAAATTAACCGCAGAAATTAGTTTTCCGGAAGACCCCCGTGACACGCCTCGCCTTCTACGGGAGTATCTGCCCGGCAAAATATCGTCACCGCTGGGCGAATTAATGACAATATTGGTTAAGTGCCGTGACGTTTTAAATTAAATGTTATCATAGCGCCAATTATAACAGAGGGCAAGCTGTACTATTAATTTTTAGAATATTGTTCTAAACAATGAGCCTCTCCGCAGTCTCATTGTTCATGAATATAACAGACTGGAATTTCATCTCACTTTAACGAACAGACCAACCGGCTAAACGGGCTTAACCGGCTAAACCGGCCAACCTACATTCACTTGTTCTTGCGCCAGCGGGCGTGGGTGATTTCGAATTTCTTGATTTTATAATTCAGCGCGCGAGGTGTAATCCCCAGCCTTTGGGCGGCCTCTTTCTGGATCCAGAGGCTTTCCTTCAGTGCTTCCAGAATTGTTTCTTTTTCCTTTTCAGCCAGGGATTCGGCCGGTTTGGTGGGGTTTCCTTCCTTGATAGCCACTGATTTGTGAAGTTCAGGCAGGATGATATTGTGCAGTTGGACGATTTGTGAATTCTCGAGAATCGCAGCCCGCTCAATAGTGTTGGCCAATTGGCGAATATTGCCGGGCCAGGAGTAATTCTGAAACGCTTCGAGAACATTCGGGGCAAAGTCGTCGATTTTTTCCCCCAAATTGCGGCAGGTTTTTTCCAGAAGATGACGGGACAACGGCTCGATACACTCATGGCGTTCCCGAAGGGGCGGCAGGTGCACCCGCAGAACATTCAAGCGATAATAAAGATCCTCTCTAAATTTTCTCTCCGCCACCTGGACTTCCGGTTTACGGTTGGTGGCGGCAATAATCCTCACATCCGAATAAATGGTTTTGTTTCCCCCGACCCGCTCAAATGATTTCTCTTCCAGCACCCGCAGCAGCTTCGCCTGCAGAGTGGCCGTCATCTCACAAATTTCATCCAGAAAGACGGTACCACCTTTGGCCTGTTCAAGTCGGCCAACCCGCGTTATGTTTGCACCGGTAAACGAACCTTTTTCGTGGCCGAACAGTTCGCTTTCGAGCAGAGTTTCCGGAAGGTTGGCACAATTGATATTGATAAATGGTTTAGTTTGGCGGATGCTGTTATAGTGAACGGCGCCGGAGAGAAAGCTTTTGCCGGTACCTGTTTCTCCGGTGATTAATATTGTGGAGTCTGTTTGCGAAAACCTCTTCAGGGTCGAGATCATGCGTTTCATCGCCGGACTGAAAGCAATGATCCGATCAAAATCATAGATGATATCCTGTTTGCGTTTGAGATAATCAATTTCGTTTCTCAGGTGTCGGTTTTCGAGACCCCGTTCAATGGAAAGCAAGATTTTGGCTTTGGAAAAAGGCTTAATCAGGAAATCAAAGGCACCTTCCTTGACGGCCCTGACGATCAGGCTGGCCTGTTCGGACTCGCTGATGCCGATCACCGGGGTGTGCGGACTGATCTGCTTGATCTGTTGCAAAAGGCTGAAGCTGTCAAATTTTTCCAGCTGGAAATTCAACAAAATAAGTTCATAGTCTTCTCTTTTTAGGTGGCCGGAAATATTCTTGCTGGCCGGCAAAAAGGTGAGCAGGTGGTCTTCATGCAATTTTTCTTTAAGTTCATCCCAGTTGTTCAGGTTTTCTTCAATGAAAAGTATTTTCGACACAACAACTCCGATTCCATTATAATGCCACCGGCATAGCCAGCGCTCGCTTTGCTCGCTCGCGGCCATGAATGCCCGAACCTAATGACGCGGTTGGCGATTACCGGCAGAAACTCGCAGGGATCATATGTAATTTTTTTAATTTTCGATTGCAGCGGCACAAAAATAATGTACAATTATAGAAAATTTCAGAAGATTTATCAATGAATTAGCGAATGAATCCAGGAAAAGACACGGATGAATGAAATGTCGCGCAGCGGAACCGGCACAATGCAAAAACCGGAAATTATGGCGCCGGCGGGCAGCAAGGCTTCCTTTCTGGCGGCAGTTGCGGCCGGGGCGGATGCGATCTACTGCGGTTTGAAAAGCTATTCTGCACGAATGGCGGCTAAAAATTTTTCCATCGAACAGCTTGCCGCCCTAACCCGGCTGGCCCATGCACACGGCACAAAAGTGTACGTTACACTCAATTCCCTGTTGAGAACCGGTGAACTGACACATGCCGGCAGGTTGATGGATGAGCTGCAGCGCTATGTGAAACCGGATGCCCTTATCATTCAGGATCTGGCTCTGATCGAGCTTGCCGGGCAAATCGGTTTTACAGGGGGGATTTATTTGTCAACCCTTGCCAACGTGACCGATGGTGCCGCGCTAAAATTGATTCGGAATCATGTGGGTATTGCCCGCGTGGTCCTGCCCCGGGAGCTGAACATTGATGAGGTAAAGGCCATTGCCCGGCTCTGCCCGAATGATCTGGCACTGGAGGTCTTCATTCACGGCGCTTTGTGCTATGCTGTTTCAGGCAGGTGTTACTGGAGCAGTTTCCTGGGAGGCAGAAGCGGCCTCAGGGGCAGGTGTGTTCAACCCTGTCGGCGCCTGTTCGAACAGAGCCGCCAGCCGCGTCGGTTTTTTTCGTGCCAGGATCTTTCCCTGGACGTTTTGGCTAAGGTTCTGCTATCCATTCCGCAGGTAAAAGGCTGGAAGATAGAAGGCCGCAAGAAAGGCCCGCATTACGTTTATTACACCGTCAAAGCCTATCAGATTCTAAGAGACCTAGACAAAAATCCTGAAAAAAGGTCGATTGCCAAAAAAACGGCTTTAAGCTTTTTGGCTCAGTCCCTGGGCCGAGCCGGTACACATTACAATTTTTTACCACAAAGGCCGCAAATACCGATAAACGTGGTCGGGCAGACCGGGTCCGGAATGTTTGTCGGGAAAATTCGGGGATCGAGAAACCATCCTTATGTAATTTGCCGCATGGAACTACTGGCCGGTGATGTCCTGCGAATTGGATACGAGGATGAAACCTGGCATGCTGTTCAGCGGGTGGGGAAATATATCCCCCCAAAAGGCCGCTTTCATATAAAGACGTCCTCCAAACGAATTCCTGCCGCCGGGACACCGGTATTTCTCACGGACAGAAGAGAAAAAGCCCTGGCGGATATGCTAACCGACTTGGATCGCGAGCTGGAAAAGGCCAAAAAAATACACGCGCCGCCATCAAAATTTGATCTGCAACTGCCGGAATACAGCCCCAAAAAAAGCAAGCCTGTAGAACTTTATGTGCACCGGCGGTTCAACAGGAGCGGGAAACAGGTTCCCGGGGGACTGTGGCTATCCGACGAGGCACTGAAAACAATGCCTCACCGATTGATTTCCAGTATCCGCTGGTGGCTGCCGCCGGTCGGCTGGCCGGCAGAGGTAAAAGCGTTCAATCAACTCCTCGAGCGTGCTATGGGAAAAGGTGGCCACCATTTTGTGCTGAACACACCGTGGCAGATCGCATCATTTAACGATCGGAAAAACATGGTGCTCTGGGCCGGTCCGTTCTGTAATGTTGCCAATTCTCTGGCCATAAAAGCCATTGCCGGTATGGGGTTTGCAGGCGCTATTGTCAGTCCCGAACTGGAACAATCTGATTTTCTAGCCTTGCCGAAACATAGCCCCTTGCCGCTGGGTATCGTGATCAGCGGCAGCTGGCCACTGTGTATTTCCCGCACCATTTCAGATGATATCAAGCAAAATAAGCCTTTTACCAGCCCGAAAGGCGAACAGGCATGGTTTGCAAAATATGAATCGAACTACTGGGTCTTTCCTAATTGGAAGCTGGATCTCACGGTGAAGAAAGACAAATTGAAAAGGGCCGGGTACCAGATGTTTGTGCACCTGCTCGAACCAATACCCGCTGCAGTGAAGCTGAAGAAAAGACCCGGGCTGTGGAATTGGGAGGTTGGACTGAAATGATGTTGCGGATTGCGAGTTAGAAATAAAACCCGCAACTCGCAACCCGCAACCCGTAACTCGAAGCTTTTTATGAAACGTATCGATATCAAGGCCGATATTAGGAACGGAACTGAGAATACTGTTAACACCCTGGGGCGTGACAGGGCTGCTGTGCTTTTTCTGTTCGCCTTTGGCTTTCGGATAGTCTATATCATTCAGTCAGCCGACAATCCATTGTTTGGTTTACCGATTGTGGATGCGCATGTGTATGCCGAATGGGCCGGCCGCATGGCTCAAGGGGTATGGCTCTGGGACGATGTGGAAAATTACCTGCCGATTTATCCGGCCTTTCTGGCCCTGAACCAAATTTTATTCGGCAGCAGTCCGCTGGTTACAAAAATAATTCAGAGCTTTATGGGATCGCTGTCGGCCGTTATGCTGGCCCAGGTGGTCGCCCGAACCTGGAATCGGAACATTGGGCTGATCACCGGTTACCTTATTGCTACAAACTGGATGCTGGTTCTTTTTGAGGCCGAAAAATTTGCAGAGAGCTTCAGCATATTCTTTCAGAGCCTGACGCTATGGTTGCTGATTCGATACACCCATCGCCTGTGGGGTATTATAGCCGCCGGATTTGCATTTGCTTTGTCGGCCGGCGTGCGGGCCAACCTGTTCCTCGTGCTGCCTTTTATTCTGGGCTGGCTGCTGTGGTGCGATTGGCAGCTGCGGGCATCGGCCATGAAAAAAGCGGTTTTGTTTGGTCTTGGGACGGTGTTGATTATCGGCCCAATCGTCATACGCAACTATCAGATTACGGGAGCGCCCCTGTTGCGGGCGCTGAGCACCTGGAATCTGTATACCGGTATTTCACCGGAATTTGAAGGGTTGCATCCACCCACCGGTATTCTCTACGATAAGTACATGAACATGCCGCTTGCGGCCGGTCTGCGCACGGAGGTGGAGATCGAACGGTTCTGGACAAATAAGGCTTTGGAAGCCGCTCGTCAAGAACCGCTTAAAATCTTGACCAACTTTTTGCGACGCCTTGTCATCTTTAGCAATGCACGAGAGTGGAGTCAGGAATTCGATGTTTATACTTACCGCGGTTATTCCGGTTTTCTCTCCTTGCCCTGGACCGGATTCTGGTTGATCGGCCCTTTCAGCCTTCTGGGGTTTTGTTTCTTGCGCCGCATCACAAAAAATCAGTGGCTGGTGATCGGTTATACGGCTGTGGGATTTCTATCGATTATTCCTTTTAAAGGATCCGATCGCTACCGGCTACCCACCGTTGTCCTGCTCACCATTTTTGCCGCAGTGGCCATATGGCAGCTCTATCTCTTTATCCAAAACGCAGACAAGCAGAAGATTTATAAGAGCCTTGCCGTACTGGGCGCTTTTTGCGCGCTCTGCTGGCCGGACTGGCAAAACCTTGGAGAGCGCAAGACCGCGCGGCACATTTTTCACATCGGCCTTCATAACGAATCCATCGGGAAACTGGACAAAGCCGTTGCACAATATGAAATCTCCATGAAGGAATTTCCCTGGGACCCGGATTCACCTTACCGTATCGGTCGTATTTTAAGGGGCCAAGGGCAGCCGGGGCGGGGACTGGTATTCTTGAAAGAAGCCCTTCGCCGAGAGCCGCATTTTCCAGAGGCGATGAATGAAATCGCACGGATCTATCTGGCCGCAGATCTGATCGAGGCTGCTGATCTCAAAGCCCGCGACAGCCTGAAACTAAATCCGGTTGAAAAAGATACGTTGCTGTTGCTGGCCGAAATTCGGCAGCGCCAGGGATACATTAACAAGGAAATCGAATACTTAAACAGAGCTGCCATTGAGGCCAAAGATTCGGAGTCGGCCATTATTCTGGCGGACCGTCTCGTTGAGATGGGTAATTACGAATATGCCGCCGGGCTTTACGACCGGGTTATGCATTCACGTAGAACCAATCGCTACTTACGAGTTCAGGCCGCAATGCTGGCGGGTACCCTAGCAACCCGGCATTTAAAAAATGCAGAAATGGCGCGTGGGTATTGGTTTGCAGTCTCGAGAAAATTTCGGGATTTTAAATTTTTTGCGCAGCAGGCCGATTACATGCTGGGAGAATTGGATGAAAATACGTTCCGAAAGCGCATGCAGCGTTCCAATCAATGGCAGGTTGCCGCAGCCTATATGATCGGCCTGAAAAACCTTTTCAACGGGGATCTGCTAAAAGCGGAAAGAGAATTTCAACGGTGCCTGACCGATCTTCACGATTGGGAGGCAAAACCTGAGACGATACCTCAAAAATGGGCCTGGGAAGACCTGCAGCGAATCCGTTCAGGGGCAGCGCCTGCTTGGAGCAATTAGGCCCTTTTGGCTTTTCCCCTTTTTGGCATTTCCAAACGAGGCGTATCAAATGACCCAATTATCCATTTATTATGATTCGATTGAGGTAAGTTTAAAAACCGGGCCGGATATGTGTGACATTACAACCGAACTCAGGCGGCTGATCGGTAAATCCGAAATAACCGACGGCCAACTTTCGGCGACCATGGTGGGTTCGACCGGCTCGCTGACAACCATTGAATACGAGCCCGGTGTCATCAAAGACCTGAAAGAGGCAATCAACCGGCTGGCACCCGTGGGCATCGAATACGCCCATGAAAAAGCCTGGCACGACGGTAACGGGCATAGTCATGTCCAGGCTGCCCTGCTGGGACCGTCACTGGATTTGCCGATCCGCAGCGGGAAGCTAAAATTCAGGAAACTTGATCTCCTTAAATTGCAATTAGGTATTAGAACCGTCAATAAATCATAATAATTCAAATAGTTGAGGTATTTTTTGTGAGATAATAAAAGTTATTGCAAGCGGAAA
>Ga0126332_10000877_pt1 | contig 10384 bp, 9 predicted proteins | sample InaspJWI42metaG_FD_94482 | JGI IMG/M metagenome (GOLD analysis project Ga0126332, IMG submission 94482) | Marine gutless worms symbiont microbial communities from Oahu, Hawaii - Inanidrilus sp. 2 OAHU.JWI-42 metaG | ecosystem: Host-associated > Annelida > Digestive system > Unclassified | place...
ATTTCAGTAAATATCTTTATCTTATCTTTGCTATTTTAAATGACATTATTTTAAATCAGAGGGGAGGGGCCCTGACCTAAGAAAGTGACGGGGGGCCCCGGATGGTTGCGTTACGCCTCTGGCCCGTGGCTGTGGTATAACTGTCCACGGCTACTGCCGCCGACGCTGTGCAGTTCTTTGACTGGATGGCGATGGCCGGGGAGGCACGTCGGCGCGGTAGGCTGGACTGGCGAAGACAGATATGACTGCAGAATCTGCGTCGTAATTCCAGCTGTCTCCTGCCAGACTAACAGGCAGGCGGTCACCACAGCAAACAGTATTGGCCTGAGCAAGTAGTCCTATACTAGCCACGGTCGTCTGCTGGAAGTCCTGTATCGTAGGACTAGCTGATTCCCGAGCGCCCGGGAATCAGCTAGTTAGTTAACTATTGACACTGCTCGCACAGTACGCGGAACAGGGTCTTGTTCGTTATTCGTCTGTCTGTGTGTCCCATCGATAGACACCAGCAGCGGCATGCGGCTGGTTTGCTGCTGAGCGCGGGCGCGGGCAGCAGATATCGATCGATAGCTGCGGGCGCCACATACCAGCCATCGATCGATATCTGCTGCAGGCGCCCGAGCTACGGATACGGGCAGCGTCATGTTGAGAGCCGAGGGACGAGGCTCAACAGTCAACACATACATGTTTGTTATCAAGTTTACTGGGCTAAAGCTATAACACAGACATGAAATAGTTTACAGTAGCCCAATATAACTTTGTTAACCAATAGATTACGTGATATAACAGCCAATCGTCAACTTTAAATACAAAGTGTCTTATTAATATTTCATGTTTATTTCAGTTGCATATACACACTATTAAATAACCAACTCAACACATGAGCTAAGCTAACTAACGGTTTCTTCACAGCACATGAACTGAACTGAACTATTCTGAACACCACAGTCTTTGCAATAGGAGTGTTCGCAAAATACGAACTGACTGGGTACCAAACGTCCTAGTTTCGCTGCAGCCAATCAAGTCGTGACGCTGACGCGAGTGACCAGTGAACACGTCGTGTAACTGGGTCGACTTGTTGTAGGTCATGTGCTGTGAACAAGCCTTAACTATACGCTCAGCTATACCGACAAATGACTGTTAGCTATACCTCTGCAGTTGCTGCTGCTGGTTGTTACGAGTACATCGCATCGCGCTGCTGTAGTGTGTACTGCCGCCGAGTGACGATGACCTGTGCGCGACAGGTCGACGACTTCGCCACGGACACCGACACTCAGCCCATCAGCAGCGTGCCGCTACAGTTCCTCGTCAACGTGTCGGCCGCGCCAGTGCCGTGCGACGCCAGACCGATGTTCGTGCCGCCGACTGAACGCGACGGCACGTGCATCGCCATTCCGCCCAACGGCACGTACACGGGCATCATGGTGGCTCGCGCCGGCGCTCCGGGCGCCCGTATAGTCGACATAACGACGCAGTCGCCGGCCGGGATGAGCAAGTCGGCGCTGACGGATGGCCTGCTTGACGACGAGCGGCACGTGAACGTGACTTGGCGGCCGACAGCGTCGCAAGCCGGCACCAATCTTCTCTGCTTCGTCGCCGTCGACAACACGACCGCCGCGTCCGACCAGACCTGCGTCTACTTCGCGGTCGGCATCGAGCCGCCGCGACTCCGCGTCGGCTCCATGTCGCCGACCGGGCTGATCGCGCGTGACCACGGCACGTGGCGGGTAGAGTTCGACCAGGCCACCGCACGCCCGTCCAGGTCAGATCAGGTCGATGGGTCAGTGGGTCAAATGGTCATGGGTCAGTGAGTGACCCATCATTATTCGATGAACGCAGTACATCGCAATAAAACGTATACACAGAAGTGTACAGCAAATATGACTAACAGTTTATTAAATGTGAAGTTTTTTGTGGATTGATATTTAAGTATTTAGTATAAGAATAAACTGCCACAGTAAACTATTGACAAAAATAGCAACTTGACATTCTACAGATTTTGCATGTGTTTTGGGTTTACTTAGGCCTAGCTTGCACCAGATTACACGTTACGTATTAAAATTATTTACTGCTTGCTGTTTTATAAACTCCGTGGTTATTTGGTTGAATTGATGGGTCATGGTTCAGTTTATGTGGGTCAGTAGGTCGTGGATCACTGCCAGTGACCTGTTGTCTGCTCTGAAACTCCAGGTCCGCCTACATTCGCTTTCACGACCACGGCGGACTTGAGCTGTTCTCCGTCGACGTCGCGACCGACCCCAGCGTCGTCTTCAGTCCGTCGACCTCGTCGTCGTCGGTGATGACGTTCCAGACGCGGTATCTATTCGACGAGAACGCGCGCTACTACATCACGTTCGACGACGGAGTCGCGATCGGAGTGCAGTCGTGCGGCCCAGTGTCAGCTGGCGTCGAGCTGGCCGACTTCTGGGTGGTGTACACGGGCGTCGACACGGACAATGTGTCTCGGTCAATACGACCGCGGCTGCCGCTACTGACAGTCCGCCTGACGTCGAGCTGTCGCGTGCTGGACGAACGCCGGCCCGTGTCGTGTGCGTTTGACGCTGGCGCGGGCAGCGCGTGTCTGGTCGAGAGTCCGGACGTGCTGCTGACGCTGGACTGTGTCGGGTCCGCGGTGTCTCTGACGCACGTCACGCCAGCCTTCCACGCGCTCCACGTCGTGGCAACTGCCGGCCTGCCTCCCTTAGTCCGACTCGACGACACTCAACTGCTTCCTGTAGCCACTGAGACGTCGAAGTCACGCGGCTGGACGTCGTGGTCCGAGTGGAGCGGATGTTCACGCAGCTGTGACGCTGGCCTGCAACAACGAGTTCGACGTTGTCGCGACGGTCGTGGCTCCTGTGTCGGCGACAGCACCAACATTCGATTCTGCAGCGTTCATTACTGCGCACAAGGTGACTGTTGCGGTTGACTTACATGGTGTTTACATGGAGCGATCGTCGCAGCGATCGGTCGCGCCGACAGTTCTTCGTGTAAACACACGTGCGACTGGTCGCGCCGACAATCGCTCCGACGATCGCCTCGTGTAAACCCCTATCAGATGACTCTATAAGTAACTTTCAAGACAACTGTCTCGTGGGATCACCCTCAGTATTATCAACGGCTTAAACTTCTCAAGTTATTAACGACAGTTTGTGTAACTTGTACCATGCAACTGTTTGGTTGTCTATATTATCACTTACGCCGCACAGTGATTGTTTTGATCCGCCTTCGTTTGTTTGTGTGATAACAAAATAACTAACAAGGTATGGGCGTATTTTTTGTGAAATTTATGCAATAAGTAGACGTAGATTAGTTCCCGGTGTGGCTGCTGTGAACAGGTCATGGTGTCGTGGAAAGCAACTACTCGTGCTACTTCGCGGTAAGTGCCGTGCCGACCGACTTTGTCTAATACTACTACATGAATAATGCCAATAATGTATTCAGATAAACTAATCATGGGCGTCCGCACATAGGGGCAAATTGGGTCAGCTGACCCTCCCTAGAAAAATGGATGAAAAATTAAAAAACGAAAACATGCAAAAAAGAGAGCAATCAGGGCAGGCAGCTGAGGCAGGTGTAGAGAACGGCGCTATGCTGACCACATATTTCTTCAGATATACTTTAGAATGCACCATTTCGTAGTCAAATTTTCAAAATTTTCTTCGCCTCAGGCGGCAAAGGGACATTGACCCCCTATGCAAAATCCTGCGGACGCCCTTGAAACTAATTATGGAATAATTTTTAAAATCTTCATAAATATTGAATTGTGATAAGTTGCAGTTTTCGTTAAGTTACGCACGTCGCTGTCGATTTGTCGGCTGGTAACTCGCCAAATTCGTACTTCATAATTCAGAGGTTATTTCTGGAAAAATGCAAAGAAAATGCAAAACATTGTCGCAGAAAAAAACTCTGAATAAACTTGAACAATTTCACCTTAAAATGTTTAGTTGTTTCTGATAAATTTAATGCCAATTTTTGCTGTGGTATTTTAGCTGCACCTGTGGTAACCAATGATCAAAAATCTGACCAAAATTGTCTTTTGTTCGTTAGTCTGTAACTAGAAACATATTAAGCTGTAACGAGATGATTTCAAATAGAAGAAATGATAGTGTATCGAAATCTACATTAAATCTGTCAAGTGGCAGAGAAGAAAAGTAGCAGAACTGAGGTAGGTTGAAAAGCGGATATTTTTATAGAAACCAATGAATGTTCGCACATATCGTCGCTGTTTATTGCCAATGCCACGATCTGTCAAAGCCACGGATCAATGAAACTGTTCGCCAGTGACGGATGTGCGTGTGTGTGTGTGTGTTGAAGAACTACACAGTTCGACTGCTGCTGATAGGCCACGACGTGGACGACGAAGATGCCAGTAGTTCGTCGACAAGCAATGACGGATGCCTGCTGTTGGCGCTCGGTGCAGCCATTGGCGCTGCCGCCGTGTTAACTCTGACCATCATTGCAGCCACCGCCACATGGCTACACTGTCGCCAGCATTCTCTCACTAGCAGACGGGTCAGCCCTTGCTGTCAGTTCCTTCTTAATAATTTACTACTTATATGCTCCACTTGCTGTCGGTCCGTATGCCTATCCGCTTACGTAATACGTATCTCAAAATCCACACGTCCAAGCTCCAGGAAAGTTTCCGTACAGCCTACATGTTTACTTTATTTCACAATACGACAGCTATTTGGTAACTCGCTAATTACACAGGGTCTGTCCAGTAGCGTATTATAGACACAGCGTTACAAGTTGAAACACAGATGGGGACTAAACTACATATTAAAAATATTGGTTTAAAAACAAGTCTTGAGATGGCACTTAAAAGTCCGATTACCCGTTACCCGTGTGTTTCTGTAGAGCAGTGGCTCGATACCCCTCTGACGGCTATGCAATATGTTACGTACTTCCGGTTTGGGTATGACGTCATGTTATGTTGTCATATGACCAACTGTGAGCTGCTTCGCTGATTGGTCGAAACGCCGTCACGTGACGTTGATCATTATCGAATGATCAACGCGTAACGGTCGACCGTGTGTCATTATGATGATAAACGGTCACTGACAGACTCACTGGTAAATTTGCAACAAACTCGTGTTTAAACATCCCACCATACCTTAAATATGTCGCTACACTACCTTGTGAAATATGAATGTCAGAAAACTGGCGTCAATCTGAAATATATACTGTGATTAATGATAAATTACAAGGTACCACAGCCAAGCATTTTAGTTGTGATTGGTTGCTTCATTACGAATTTATCATTCAGTTTGTCGGTTAAATTTTTTTAAAATCGGTGAACATCCGGCAAAATTACAGGCAAAATAATTGATTGTGTCATGTGCCCCATTTGCCTCAGACATTTGTACTGAAAGATGCAGAACTCGCCAGATAAGTGAAATTACTTGTGTATGATGGACAAAAACTGTTACTAACTGATGATGTGTTAATAGGCAGGTTAATGTGAGTTTACTGTCAACAAATATCATACTACTCTAGACCAGTTTTGACTTATTGACTGATAGACTTATGCCTTCAGTAACTGACCGACTGTTGATCATGTAAGGCATTTTGCTGCAACATCGTTGTCTTTGTTCGAGCAGTTGTGTACAGTCGATATACGGTTGGTGTGAACATCTTTTTGTTAGTGAATTAAATAATGACTATTTTACCAGACAAATATTTTAAAACAGTTTCTTGAGTGGCTAAGTCTTACACGGCAGTTTGCTTTAATTACTTCTTGAGCATGGCGATTTTTTAAACATAAATACTTCACAAGGTAGTGTAGCGACATCTTAAGGTGTGGTGGAATATTTAAATATTATTGTTTTTTGTTTCATATTTACTACTGAGTCTGCCAGCGAAAGAATTCTGAACATCCCTTTTTGACTCATAGTGTGTTAATTAGTGCGATTTTGCAGTAAAAATAATGCTACAGCACTCTAATTAACACATACAGCTAACCACGAACAGCAATTAGGTCTGTGTGCATTTTTAGATGACAGACGATACTCACTCGCATTTCGCCACAATCTCAGAAGACGATATACAATTTTAAGCTAGTGGTTAGCAATACGACAAAACATACGAAGCACGGTCGTTCGTGCGACATTGTAATATGGTGACCCTCAAATGAAAATGTCGCACTCGGGCCGTGCCCTCGTGCGACATTTTCAACCTCGGGTTCATCATATTTCAATGTCCGCTCACTACCGTGCATCACCCGTATATTTTCACTTAATGGGGCATTCTCAGATAACTATAGTCATAACAGTAGTCTGGCTGTAGAGGCTAACACTGAGTGAATACGTCGTAATTTTCTTGTCGCTGCCGTAAGTCTCAGTTTGTGCTTCCGCATCTTTGTACTGCGCGTGCGCGTCTGCCGTTCTTCCTGATTGCCTTGTTTATTTTGTATCTGTCAAGCTAATGACAAAGCGCGTAAATAGTAATCTATTGCGTAATGGTTGTTCTGCAGGTTTACCCAGTGCGATCACGTGGTTCAGCCACTGCAGCACATGACTCGTCTACTGTACGTCGAGGCTACGAGCTTTGGTCGTGATGGAGACTGTTCATACACATCAGTGCAACATGACTATTTACTCGATATGACAAAAACTTTATATATTCTTCAAATAAAGCAGAGATTTTGGTCTGCTTGCTGCAAATGAGTTTATTCTACCTTTGAAACTTAAGACGTTTTCAGTTAAGATGAACACGATTAAATGTTGTCGATTCTTTCTGTGAACACAGAAATTCTAGACTGTAATCAATTTGATGAAGCAGGCATATACTATATTTTATAGATTCCCTGAAAAACTAATAAGCAGTACATGTACATTGTACAACCAACGACGACAGTCGGCAGTATATATAAGCCAGTCGTTAGATGCTGCGCTTTCCGCCCCAGGGATGAAACTCTCTCTTGGAGTTGTCGATGTACGCCGACATTCTGCTGTTCTTCGCGGCTGCTGTGCGTGCCTGACGTTTTCCTCCCCACGGCTGGAACTTGGAGCGCCTCCAGGCGACCGCGTCGTCGATCGTTTCCTCCCCACGGCTGGAACTTGGAGCGCCTCCAGACGACCGCGTCGTCGATCGTCCGCTTGCCGCCCCACGGTGTGAACCGCTGCCGTCCGTCACTACTGCCCATGTTACCGTCTCACATGCTTACTGCTCGTCATAACCGGCCGTACTCTCGCTGCGGTCCGTGTTCACCGCCCGTACAACCTATGTTCGCGTGCTGTACCGACGTCTAAAAGGCCCGTACTTACGCTCAAGGCCCATGGTCACGGCCCATACTCGCCCGTACGGCCCGTGTTCACGTGCTTGTGTATACGACCCTACTCATGCCCACGGCCCGTGATGACGGCCCGTACTCGCACGTAGACTGTGGTCCGTATGCTGTACTTAGGCCTGTGTGTAAGGCCCGTATTCATGTTTACTGTCCGTCGCAACCGGTCGCACTCACACTGAAGTACGTGTTCACCGCGCGTGCTCGCGTGCTCGTCCATGTTCGCGTGCCCGTTCACGGGGTGAACCGCTGTCGTTTGGCGTCCGGCGCCGCGCTGACGATGAGGCGTAGAGCGCCAGTCTGGCCGAGATGTGAGGATGGACCATGTCGAGGCAGGGACAGGTCCGCGTCTAACGCTGTGTCGTCGCCGTCATCGCCCAGCGCCGCCTGCCGAACTCCGTCCACGGGAACCTGGACTGACGACCTGGACTGACGATATGTTTTTATCACCAGATCCAGTCCGGTCTCTGGTCTCGCTGGCGAAGGAGAGCCAGTCAGCTTTCCTCAGTTTCCTGCTTGGAATAGCCGCTTTAACACCGCAAGATGGTGTCATAGGATAGTGATCACTCCCATACAGGTCATCAAAAGTTTTCCACTGCATTTTCGAAAAAATATCTGGGCTGCGTGTACTAAGATCAACCACGTACGGCACTGGAGGAAGCTGGAGTGACGACCTGGATAGTGCAGAATGCTGGGGGTCGCCGCCGGCAGGAAGTAGCGGCAGCGAGACCAGCAGCAGACAGGCGTAGAGTCGATCGAACAACCAGCCACTATTCATCTTGACCACCAGCTGCAGCACGCACGAGGTTGATATACGCCCCTTACAGTATACGTCGAACGTCTGCAGGCACCGTGTGTCGCTGTATTTAGACAAATTGCCTGCAATAAATACACAACAGTGACTTATACTTTCATAAAGTTATTACAGTTACCTACACCACCAGCTAGCGTTGGTGAGGCGTCTGTGGTTCTGTCTATCTGTCTGTCTCTCTGTCTGTGCTCTAAAAAAGAAAACAGCCTGAACAATCAACACTGAAGTCGGTAGACTTCCATGGCGGGCGCTAGGCACGCACGGGCCCTGAGGTCGAAAGGTCGCAGAATGGGGCATTCGGTGGACGAGAGACGTGGGTCTACATACCAGGAATATTATTACTGACCAGTACAGCAGCAACTCCTAACTGGGTGGTTCAACGGTACAGGATATGACTTAAATACAGCGATCTTCGTCATTTTTTTCGACGCAGTCATCGTTGTCGTCGTTATCGTGAAACCATGATGAAGTGGCGGACCGTTGCGCTGCCCTTGAGCGGCGTCGACGGTCGTGCCATTGTGGCATTGCGACTACTTTGGTCGCCGCTAGATGTCCCAGAGATGTATGTATTATGTAATATTTATCTGATGTGACAAACGCACATCACATAATAAAACAAGAAGCTCAGCTATCGCCGAGGGACCGCGCGATGCGTCATGTCAGTTGAAATTTTGCCAATTGCCACGCAACAGTGCAGAAACTACTTGTACGACAAGCCCTGAACAAATCGAAGTTATGAAGTTGGAGGGTTACAGTGGGACAATATGTAATAAACATGTGCACTCAACCAAGACGCGATCGAGTCGCTTCCGTTGTCCTGTAGGTGTCATAAACAAACCGACCACGGGCGAGTTGTGGATATCACCTGTATACCGACGACTTGCTGTGGCGAAATTTTCTAAGTCCACAACGTAGAAATTGCTCACGTGACCCTGACCACGCCCACTTAGGAAAGACTTACTCATCACAAGACTAAGACTTCACATGGCCGACCCGTACAAAATTTGAAGTCTCTAGCGGTAATTTTAAAAAATCAGAAAATAACGTACCATACACATCAAACAGGCAAAAACTGAACAGTGAACACTATATTACTATTTTACAATCTAGGCTTTATAGAGAGCGGACAACAAACGATCTATTATGCAAATTAGTGGAATATTCGGATGTCACGTCATGAAGACGTACAGAGTAGAGACGTTGCTGCACTGCTTTATGAGTCGGAACGTGTGCCTAAGTATTGTAGGCCTCCTTCGTCAACGTCAATGCAGAGGACCATACTGGGATTACTGCATGGTGTGTCCATTACCACTTTACTGGTGGCGAGATAGACGAAAATGACAACAGCATCGTATACAGCAATGGGAGGCTCAGGTGCAGTGGCGTATCCAGGATATCGTGGTAGGAGACGAAATGGGAGTATGGGGTGGGATATAGGGGCAGAGCCCCCATTGAGGGTTTTGGCGCACAGAAGCTGAAGTATATCTGTGCATTCTGCGCGTTCCGTGTTGGTGTTTCTTTAACATAAAATGTAAAATGTAACGCATAGTGTACAACCTTACAAGTTACAACTTTAAAATTACGCACATTTATATAAATAATTCCAATATTGTTCACCGGGCAAAAAAACTAAGCGTATAATGCTGCATGCAAGAACAGCCCAAACAACAAAAAAACTTTGTACTCAAGGCCGATACTAACCAGTTAAAATAACCAACTGTTTGCGCATAGTGATAGAATTAATCTTTCCACGGCAGACATACAGCACACGAGGACGGACACTACATGGAAATTGTCAGAGGAAATTTGTCACTGCACACGCAAATGATGCAAATCACGAGGTGTGGGGCGGAACCCCCAGCAGGATATAGACGGAGAGCCCCGGTCCTCAGGATCAGGGGGCAAAGCCCCCTGAAGCTGAGACGTTGTTATAGACCGCTAAGTGATATAAAATTGTCCTTGAGTGACCTTAGAGGTCATTAACCTCGCTAGCCTTATCAAATATCAAATGCGATTTTTCATACAGTTGTACAGCAATTGCAAAGAATTCAAGTTACGTAGGCTTATCGTATATCGTGCGTTCTGTCTGCGATAGTTCATTGTAATAAGAAATAATTTCCGGATTAATCTATGAAAATATTTTACACTAGTGGGGCAGATAAATGAAACAATCTTTCAAATTGTCATACAAGCACCAAATTTGGCATGCATATTACTTTTGGGCCATGTTTTCATCAAAGAACGTTAGCCACGTAAAAATCCAAAATGGCGGCTATTTTTAAAGATGG
>Ga0126332_10000878_pt1 | contig 10366 bp, 8 predicted proteins | sample InaspJWI42metaG_FD_94482 | JGI IMG/M metagenome (GOLD analysis project Ga0126332, IMG submission 94482) | Marine gutless worms symbiont microbial communities from Oahu, Hawaii - Inanidrilus sp. 2 OAHU.JWI-42 metaG | ecosystem: Host-associated > Annelida > Digestive system > Unclassified | place...
TCCGGGGTCGCTTAATCGAGTACCAGCTTCGGCTGGGGTAAGGGCAGGAATGTCACCTCTGCCGGGTGGCAGGTAACACTGTGTGATCCCATGTGGCATGTGAGTTCCCGTAGCGGTGTGGCAGCCTTGCGAACTGCTATACACTTGTTACTTACTTACTTATTCTACTCACCTTGACTTTGGCGGGATTCCCTCCCCCTCGCTTTACGGTGGTAGTAAGTAAAGTAACGGTACATTTTAGTGCTTTATCTCGAGTTAACAAGGGATCACACAGTTTTACCTGCCACCCACGCGTTTATGCACAAGTGGAATGAGCACATCAGAGACGATCCACCTTTTACATAAAAAGCAAACAGCAACAATTTTTTCGAGAAATGAATGTCAAAGTAAGGATATTCATCCGGTCCCTCTCTCCTCCCTTCCCTCTCTCTTAGAAGTAGCCCCTCCCCTTACAAGTACGCCCTTTACCCTCCCTCCCTTTCCATTCTTCCCCTTAGAAGCAGGCCCCATTGCAGCTATATAGTGAGTCTGCGGGATCGCATAAGCTCGCCCAACGGGTTCGGGCCCGGCCGCCACACGCATTTTTGTGCATTTTAGGCATAAATTTGCACCCTTTTGACTGCTTAATTACGATAAAATTTCATGTGTTTATTGTCTGTTAAAAGAAAGTTTCTGTGATATATTAGTAATTCAACGTTCCGGCCCCCAAAAAAGACTTAGAGCACACAATTTGTCAGCCGTCTGGGGGAACTGTTTTTTTGGAGGGGGCAGCAAATTCCCCTCACAAAAGAAGATGCCTCGAATAAACACTGGACACAACGGTACGCACCTTCATTTAAACTGAGGGGGAACGCTGTCCCCCACGTCTCCCCACTTCATTGAATCACTGCCGTCCGTTCCCCCAACTTATCGGCGACGTGATTGCAGCATGAAAACAAATAACGGAAATGTTGCCCCCAGTCACGTTTTGAGCTAAAAATGCACCAAAACGCGTTTGCTGCCGGAGCTCTGCCCGGATACCGCTGGGGAAGCTTGCAGCTATCTCCAGATCCCGTAGCTGGATATAGGAGAAGGAGGATGGAAGATGATAAAGGAAAGGTATAAAGAAAAAAGGGATCAAATGACGGAAGATAAAAAGGAGAGGAAGGAAAAGAGGAAAGAGATGGGGAAACGCGGAAAGGAAAGAGGTAGGGCGTTTGAATTGTAATTACTGCATGGGAATACGGTACTAGAATGATCAGACGACGTAGGTAGATAAATCAAAATGCAACAAGGAAGCGTAAATAGGCAATCCCAAGCCAAACGCACAAAACGTGCAAGAAACCTGCACATTATCAAAACAGGTGCAATGATATCTGCCGAATCTTGCATTAAAATGAATAACACTAAATAGGCCTACTGTTCGCGGGGCTCTAAAGACAAGTGCAACAAATCCAAGATGGCGGACGGCCGCCATCGTGAAAACAGGCATAAATTAGCATATCTGGCAACAGTCTGACCCAGCAGTTTTTTTCCCTACATAATTAATAGATATCACTGACAGCAAGTAAATGCAATAAATAGCGAAGATAATGACTAAATGTAACACAGTAAAATAAACAGTTAGCATCGGGTCACATTATCTTTTGCTGAGCCCAGTGTTAAACTTTAGTCTCAGACTTTGGTCTCAGTGAAAGATAAACAGACACATTGTTATGATACAGACTGACTATGACAGTATCACAAAAGTCCACGCTCAACAGATGCTTGAATTTTAAATGTTTTACGGTGGAAGTAAGTAAAGTAACGGTACATTTTAGTGCTTTATCTCGAGTTAACCAGGGATCACACAGTTTTACCTGCCACCCACGCGTTTATGCACAAGTGGAATGAGCACGTCCGCGACGATCCACCTGTTACATAACAAGATAACACGTTTCGACGATCGATATGCCGTTGCGAAATTTTATAAGTCCGGAGTTTAGGACATAGTTCCAGAGGGAAGTGCCCTCATTTTTGGAGATAACCGAATTTCCTTTTAACACAGTGTAGGATGGGTGGAAGGAAGGTCACATGCCCAAAACCAGTTCGATTCGTTCAGCCATTTTAATAGAACTCCGACTTGTAACGGACGGACAGACAGACACAGGGCCATGGCTAGTACCACGGATGCATAGCATCGCGCGGTAAAAAGTAAACAGCAACATTTTTTCGAGAAATGAATGTCAAAGTGAGGATATTCATCGGGTCACGCCCACAGAGCCGCCGCAGACAAGCGCCGACAGCATAGATGACGAGTTGCTGAGCAATTCAGACGGCGGAGCGAACTCCGCCAATCGTCCACCGACCTCCATCACCATGACCCGGTCTGACGTGTCAATCACCGTGGCAATGCGGTGCGCAATTGTCAGCACGGTGCGACCGGCGAACGCCTGCCTCAGCGTGGACTGCAGAGCGGTGTCGGTCTCCTGGTCTACGGACGCCGTCGCCTCATCCACGCACAGAATCTGAACCACGGCAACACAGCTTCGCAATGCTATCTACCTGCCTTTATACAGTTACCAAGTCAAGGTCTTACGCTTATGTGCATGACAGAAATCTTGCAAAAATGGTCTGGGATTCCATGAAGGCATTGGCAGACTGTGATGGGAAGGCTAAGTGGAACAGAAAAGTTTTAACCACTTAATGATAAAAACAATACAGCACGTCACAAAACTTATACACCTCAGGTGTATAAGAGTATACACGTTTAAACTTTCTGAATCAACAGAAAGTGTTTTAAACAAGAACACAAAAGATTACACCGACATATCAAGCAGCTGATGAAACTTGTCAAATCTGCAACATGTATTATTATTACTGATATTCTTACTGTTACTATTACCATTATTATTATTATTATTATTTATGGTTGCAATGACAATTTACTCTCTGACCATGGTGTTGTGAAATGAAAAGGCACTTCCTCTTTTATTATTATAAACATTATAAACAAGTATTATTATAGTGCCATAGAGTCCAAAAACTTCAATAGCACTTAACAACAGAGAAAAATCAAACAGTGTAAAACAGTGTATGACTGCTTGTGTGAGATATAACAGAAAATGCAAAATACAAAAATGACAGCAAACCTGAGTTTGTGACAGAAAAGCCCGAGCCAGGCAGACGAGTTGTCTCTCTCCTGCCGATAACATTCGACCTCCTTCAGCAATCAAACCGTCAAGTCCGCCAAGCCGACTGATCGTTTCCATGAGTCTGCACTGCCGGACTGCATTGGTGACTTCCACATCAGACCTCAAGTGCTGAGGGTCAACGTTGTCTCGGACGGTTCCACTGAAGAGAAAAGGATCTTGTGGAATGACCGCCAACTTTGACCTAGCACCAAGCCACCATCTCACACTATTTACTTTTTCTCGTAATCCAAAAGCACTTTCGTGTGCCTATTAGGCTATACTGTTTGTCATGAGACCTGCCTTCAGTGCCTTGACGATGTTGGTTGGGCGGCAGGAAGATCATCCGGCCTGTACAAAACTGAGCGGTGGGATGCTGGTGTGGATACCTATCCGGAGCGAGGTGAAGACTTGTATATGGCCCAGCTGATGCCACTGCCACTCACTGTCTCTTGCTTCAGTAAAATCCAGATTGGTTTTACCTTTCTGGTACCGGCTCAACTGGGTAGTCCCAGACAAAGGGCCGTTAAACGGGTGTGTGCGTGTGTTGCTCTCCATGTTATCTTTCCACACATTAAGCCTTTTAATCAGTGTGGTTGTCACGAGACAGACAGCTGCTACTGTTACCGACTTAGCGTAGTATGTATGTCTGTGTGTCCGCTGGTCGAACCATGAGCTATGCTGAAAAGAACGAACCGACTGAGCTGTGGTTTGGGCTGTGGAATCATAAGGCCCAGGAAACCATGAATTAGGCGGCCATGTATCGTCATGGAAGGGAGGCACTTTAGGGGAGTTATACATGGGCATGCCCAAACATGCAACTGGTTGACATTCTCAACCTTATTCGCTAGGGGCAGCAGCAAATGCGGCCTCTGGCTACCAATCTGATGTACCAGCTTGTGATAATTAGTAATAAATGCAACATACCGAAGTCTGGCTAGTGACGCATGTTGTACATTAACACCGTCGACAATGATGGATCCTGTTTCAATGTCCACAAGCCGCAGCAGCGCCAGGAACAAGCTGGATTTGCCAGCTCCTGTCCGGCCGACAATGCCGATCTTTTCACCAGGACGTACGTCAAAACTGACGTCGTTCAAAGCATACGGCAAGTGAGATCGATATCGTAAACAGACGTTGCAGAAACTTATACTTCCGCTCTGAGGCCACAACGGTGAAATCTACAACCAGGCAGTAACTGTGTGTGACCACGAATCATAATTAAGCAATCCAGTAAAACCAACCTCGTACATACAAGCACATCAGTAATTACACACACACCCGTTTAACTACCCTTTTTCCGGGACTACCCGGGTGGGCCGGCACCAGAAAGGTAAAACATCAGTAATTAATAAGTTGATATTCGGCAGTCATGTTCAGTGAACGCATTCACCTCCTCTTCTTCCCCCTCTATCTGAAATCTTAATTCAAAATACAGAACTGGTTTCAGTTTCAGTTTGTTGTAAAATCCCCCACTTTGAAACAGCAAATATCAAAATCTTATCCACAAAATCAATTTACAGATGCTAGCTATCACATTTCTACCGGTCAACAGCCTGTCAAAATGTAAAATACAAAAGTTCACTGTGGGTAATTTTGGTTATAACTCGGATGGCCTTTCTTACGCCGCCTTGGTCCAATACAGGTCTCAGTGAAAAAACTAAGCTCGCCCAGTAAGAATCTTATCAGCTAACACTAATCCACGGATGTTCAAAAACCTAACACCCATAACCCCATTTTAACGGTCGTTTTACACCACTCTGACCATTTGTCTGTTGGCTATAGGTCATATTTCTTCACATGTTCTGAAAAGAACGTCTAGAAACAACAGGCATAAGTATTACATGTATTACAGGCTGCATGCCCTTTCGGTCACCCAATCAACACTGCCAAAGCACTGAAAGACATTTGAAACATTGACGCGTCCTAAACTAAAGACACACTGGCCTCATCCTTTTGTGACTACCACCGAACTTCTGAGTGAAGGGGGTCTGCTGCTTTTATACCCACTCTACATCCTGGTATAGAACCTATAATGAAAGTAATATTGACAAGCCCGTGCTCAGCCACCTGACATTGTGGTACTGCCCGCATTTGCCCGCCACAGCTGTAGCAATCGATCAATATCTCCTGCCCGCTGGGCCCACAGCAGCAAACCTGCAGCAGTGGGCTTGCTGCTGTGAGCGCAGACTGGGACAGACAGACGGACAGACATCATACCGTTTCACAGACCCTGCTGAGGGCCTGCACTGCATACTATGTGGCAGTGCCAGTAACCAATATTACTTGTGAGACATATCTGCCTGTTATGATTTGCAGGCAATGCTGAGTATCGGTAAAACCGCTAAAGGCACACGAAGACCAGCAAGCGACTGCATCAGTGTCTCGGAGCACGTCTCAATTTCATCACAGCACTGGACAAGTGCAAGTACCATACACGAGTGGTCGACTGCTAACGCATAATTTCACATTTTCTACTGCAGGTGCACACAGAACAACAGCAAAGAGGACAACAAGCTGATATATTTTGCTGTCAAAGTTGCTTTAACGAAACAAGCCTGTGTTCAGCTACCTACGTGCCATGACAACGTGAAAGTGCTCACATTTGCTGCTCAGTGCCGGCTGTGCAGCAAGTGACTGATATCTCCTGGCTGCTGGGCCCACAGCAACAAACCCGCAGTGTGGGACGGACGGACGGACAGACAGACAGACGGACGCTCGACAGTTTCATAGACCCTGCTCCACATACTATGCGAGCACTGTCAACAAAGCTTGGTTGCCTTGTGTGACATGAGGCCTGGTAGTAGGGAACGAAAGTCTGCCAAAAATTATAATAAATGACAGAACAAATTTATTTTCTTAAACTGTAATCAGCATTCTGGTAATTTTAAACCATAACAGTTTCCAAGTGCTGTTTGATAACATTGCTTCCGTATATTTTCTTTCAAAAGTATATTTATATTTTAGCACTGGAAACGGCCAGCCCAGGGAACCAGCATTGTGCAAATAGTATCGGCACACATTCCTTGCCTACGGACTGGGCATATTCTTATGGTCCGTGAGCCCACAGAGGGAAAATGAGGGCTGTACAGTGTACACTGAGTTTGCTGTTGTTACAGTTATTGGACAGCACTGTATGTGATAGAACAGTGATTGACAGCGTGCTGTGAACGTGCTGATTTCATGTGCTTCGTTAGACCAGTGGCGTCCATCTCCCTATAAGATACACACACACCCGTTTAACAGCCCTTTTTCCAGGACTACCCGGGTGGGCCGGTACCAGAAAGGTAAAACCAATCTGGATTTTACTGAAGCAAGAGAGAGTGAGTGGCAGTGGCATCAGCTGGGCTTGTGCAAGTCTGCACCTCGCTCTAGACAGATAACCACGCCAGCACCTCACCACTCAGTTTTTTACAGGCCGGATGCCCTTCCTGCCGCCCAACCAACAGCGTCAAAGCACTGAAGGCACTCTCCTCTCCCTATAAGTCAATGACACGTATGTCCCCCCTCTCTTCCTCCCTTCCCCCACCCCTCCCATCCCCTATCCTCTCCTCCCCTCCCTTTAAAAGTTAAAGGTAAAAGATAAAGGTAGCCCATACTCGATTACTGAGCATAGGGTTCTGGAGCGTAAGGCCTTGAATGTGCAAATATTAGCATGTGACGTTTTTCAGTTGGTTCAATGTCGTTTCAGTATGTGTCAATTTAGTGGAGTTGTTTGATACAACTGAGTAAATAAACAGACAACTTCCATGCTGATACAAATCCACGAGATTCTACAAGCTTCAGTGAGCGGTGCTGTGTAAACATGATATCTAACTTCTAATATTTCTAAACATTTTACTTATTGAGTGCAAAGTATATTTTTATATGACATGGATCGTTGGTGACAGAATTTGTCTCTGCTTTATTTTTAGCGTGTCTTATGTTAACCACGTTAGTGATTATTTACTGTACAAATATTTTACTGCTGTTTCCAAGTGAATGCATGTATGCCAAGTTTTAATATGCTAACGCCAAATAAAATATTAAACACGACAGGTTAGCAGCGAAGACTGGCACAGGTGTTGCAAGCCGGATGCTATGTAATAACAGTACATTTTATATTTAAAGTGAAAAAAAATTTGATCCAACACCACAATATTATGCTTTTATTTTTCTTACCATCGAAAATGCAAATGACTTAACTGTAATTACATAATCACAGGTGGGCAGAGCCTATGATGGTCACGTGAAACTTCAGGTGACACGCATCATGAGACTACCGCCTTTCCAGCCCAAACTCGAGAAACTGCGTCAGTTAAGGACAAATAACAGACTGATGACGTTAGCCTTCAGTGGCCACGCTGACTCTCGGGATATCCACAGGCTGCCTGGCCATACCACATGCCCGGCCGTGCTTGGTTGCAGCTGTTAACATCACATTATGAGCACTAAGCTTTATTCATGCCCCTAAAATGGTGGTTTGGGCCTTTTGGCATTTGACCCCATGAACAATGAACTTGATTTTCAATCTCTGGCGAGCTATGGTCACGACCCATACACGTGCAAACATCAAGGTCAAAAAGTCTGGCAGTTCAAAAGATAGAGGGGATACAGCTAAATCAACAGACTGATCGCATTAGCTTCCCCACTGACGAGGTGGTCGGCAATAAATAGCAAACTTCTGTGGCTAGTGGTATGGAGATAGTGTAGATAACACTGTTAAGGAGAACTCCAGCGTAATCTCCCTAATCCGAATGGACTGACTGCCGTCAGCAAGGGCATGCGGCCAGTAAAACTTTGCACCAACAAAATCCTCCGGAGGTGTCGACTAACGCAGGTTGACCTGTATACTGGCCGTAAACCAGTGGTTGTTGTTGTTGATCTTTGGCTCTAGTGCTGAAGTAGCGGCAGTATTAAGGTAATCATACCTGTACCGTCTCAGTCTGGCACTCGGCGGGCACGTCGGAGACGTACTGGTCAATGCGCTCGACGCTCACCATCTGCTTCTCAGTTTCTGTGAAATACGTCACCACACCGTTGAGCAGTCCAGTCATCGACAGCACATACGAGATCGCAAGTCCCACCAAACCTACACAACATGGCAGTAAATCCCACTCTTCTGCTGTCACGTTACATATGCTACCGTTTAAGAGTAATTATTGCATTATGCTTTGACACTGTTGGTTGGGCGTCAGGAAGAGCATCTGGTCTGTAAAAAATTGAGTGATGAGGTGTTGGTGTCGTTATCTGTTTGGAAAGAGGTGAAATTGTTCGCATATGGTCCAGATGATGTCACTGCATCCCAAAACCACACCATCTCTTGCCTCATTTAAAACCAGACTGGTTTTACCTTTCTGGTACCGGCTTACCAAGGTTGTCCTGGAAAAGAGGCCGTTAAATGGGCGTAATAGTGTAGTAGTATAGCTGGCACTGGAGAATTCACACTGCAGCAGCTGAGGAAACCAGCCAGCTAACCCATGTTCATTGTGTAAACGACAAAGGTCTGGATGCAATATGCTCAGTTAACTTTAACTGTCGGTTAACTAACCCATCTTTCAACACTCCTATGGCTGAAGTGTCATGCAACATGCCTCTATCATGACGACTAGACTGAGTTAACTGGCAGTTGATGTTAACTGTGCTTGGTGAACTGGGACCTAAGAAAACCTGCTTACGAATAAACTGGGATCTATTGCAGATACTCTTAGCTGCATGGGTAATAAGTAGGATCATCGTGGCCATCACGGGATTCGCAAAATTCCCGAATTTGACTCTGGCCTGCCGTGACGACTCAGTTCCCCAAATTCTCAGATATCACACTCATCTGTTTGAGTGTGCCCATTAACAGTGTCACTGCCGAGCGAATGATCAGCTTGTACTCTGGAGTCCTACGTGACGATTGTCACAGCATTAAGGCAGCAAACCTACCAATGTATAATCTTCTATACCAGAACTCAGGAAAATTATAGACCTAGCTCGTTAGCTCGTGGATAACAGTCGTACTCATCGCTGAAACAGTAGGCCTAGATTTTGATTTGAAAACTGACTGAAATGTAACGGATATAATTACGACCGTGAACTCGCCACAAACTCGCCACGATTGGGCTGCGAATTTTCGATTTTTGGCCGCGAAAAATTTACAGCCCCAGTAATAAACTTGCGTACCAGCATCAACTGTGCTGTAGGTATGTTCAATGACGGCGACGGCTGCTACACCAGTAACCATGACAACGCCAATCAGCTGCAGCCGCAACCCGAGCCACTGTGATGCGGCGGCGCCGGCAAACTGTGCGCGCTGGTTCCGCTCCAACCGATCACGATTCTCCGCACGAAACCTTGCCACACATCACACGGCAACGATGCATCGTAGACTTCACCCCGGTACAACTTGCACGATGGACTCAAAAATTTTAAAAATCAAAACCGTTTATTTAATATAGCATTTATTTGGTATTTGGGTGGGCGGCAGGAAGGGCAGCAGACCTGTAAAAAACTGAGTGGTGGGGTGCTCGCGTGGCTATCTGTCTGGAGCGATGCGGAGACTTGCATATGGCCCAGCTGATGCCACTGCCACTCACTGTACTAATTTTTGTGAGAATCAACTGACCATAGTGTGCCAAGTGTACGGCTAAATTTGGGGCTTAGCCACGATTTGGGAGCCTGGGCTCAGCGGCCCAAGCATGGAACCGCCACAGACCCGCCGTCGGGAAGGCAAGGACAGCAAGCATCCGTTTAACGGCCCTTTTTCGGGACTACCCGGGTGAGCCGGTACCAGAAAGCTAAAACCAATCTGGATTTTACTCAAGCAAGAGACAGTGAGTGGCAGTGGCATCAGCTGGGCCATATGCAATTCTGCACCTCGTTCCAGACAGATAACCACGCCAGCACCACACCGCTCAAGTTTTTTACAGGCCGGATGCCTTCCTGCCGCCGAACCAACAGCGTCAAAGCACTGAAGGAAATAGCACTGAAGGAAATGAGCACTGAAGGAAATAGGCAAGGACAGCAATAATTAGTTCTAGTTAGTCTTGGTGCCTGCTGTCGTACAAGAAAAGACAGAACTAATTAGTTCTACCATGTAGTAGGAGTGTTTTGCCTTCAGTGCTTTGACACTGTTGGTTGGGCGGCAGGAAGGGCATCCGGCCTGTAAAAAACTTGAGTGGTGGGGTGCTGGCGTGGTTATCTGTCTGGAGCAAGGTGCAGACTTGCATATGGCCCAGCTGATGCCACTGCCA
>Ga0126332_10000880_pt1 | contig 10358 bp, 6 predicted proteins | sample InaspJWI42metaG_FD_94482 | JGI IMG/M metagenome (GOLD analysis project Ga0126332, IMG submission 94482) | Marine gutless worms symbiont microbial communities from Oahu, Hawaii - Inanidrilus sp. 2 OAHU.JWI-42 metaG | ecosystem: Host-associated > Annelida > Digestive system > Unclassified | place...
TAACATGAATCCAAATACAACTATGCAAATAGCATACTTCAGTTCTACAAATCACTAAACATGCAGATAAGTGAAACTACCTAGCAATGCAGCTGGGTGATTCCTAGCAACAGGCACATATTCACTAAAATGGCGGTAAGACTGCAGCATTAAAATTTTCACATTCTCCCATAACTCACGCCCCTATTCTTAAATCGACTGCTAAATACATGTCAGTTCCTTTTAAATTTCAAACACCAACCCTGAAATTATTTTTTTTAAATATGCAACGATGACCTGATGACCTTATCTGAGTAACTTTCTTTTTACAGCCATGAATCGCCGAGCTGTGTGGTACAAATCATGAACAGCACTGTAGTCATGAATAAATACCGAGAAAATGCACAGACATGAGATTTGTAGACAGAATAAAAACTACGGCAAACTTTAAATACCTGCATCCTAATGCCAAATTGTAAGCATTTAATCTCACCATGAGAAACATCACAGTTTTGTGCAGGTAGTATCAAGATGGCGGTTTGGTATCGTAAACAGTTAGACTTATTGAACAGACACTTCACAAGTCTACATCATTATTACACATGCAGATATGGCAAGCAACACAGTTCCAATGTCATCAGCTCTAAAGTCCATTCAGCATTCAAGTCCAGCTAAATGACTTAAGCCTATGTTTAAGTTACGACATAAAACTGGCAATGCATCCAACATGATGCAACCTCACATCTACTTGTCGACTAGTAACAAATACAAACAAAAACCTACTATGCACAAGGTGGACGACGTCAACTGTCCAAGGGTGACACATAATACAACCCCATAACCAACGGCTGTCAAAACCGCAACAGCCAACGGACTGGAAAACACAAAGAAACAAAACACGGACTAGATCGGTAACACCAACGCTAATACGTTGGCAGTGAACAAGTGAACACGTGAACGCAAACTGGTCCCACAACCTGCATTACAACTGCTAAAACTCCACACTCACAGTGACACAGGGCACATGATCACTCACCACACAGCTTAAATCAACTACTTTTGTTTTACTACGTCTAGTATAGATTTGTACTTGACACTGCTTCAATTCACACAGAGTCCTACTGCATAAATGAATGGCCATAACAAGTTAAGTATTATTTTTACTCACCCAACTGTTAATATCTTGCCACACTGTAATCACCCATTGTTCCTCCGGACAGCAGCTGGTAATTTATATCTTAAAAACTGCGGCGAAATCCATGCCAAAACCCACCTCATTTGTTCAGCTTTAATGGCATTTAAATCAATAGTAAATTTTAATGTGTCAATAATCGCTTAACTTCATCAGAAATGTTTATATTAGAAAAAAAGGTACAAATGACGTTTTGGGTACAAATTTAAGAAAAGTGAGAGCAGAGCATGCTGTAAATTTATCGGGCATTTTCAGATGCAGGCTATGTGATCATGACATACTCAACTGTTAACAGATCCTCAGGATATGAACAACGGAAAATGAAGCACTGCAGTGTCGCAATGATAAACAACAGGAGCCTGGCTTGGTGCAACATTCACAACACAATGACTGGAACAGTCTCAGCTGTCACATATGAACTGTGTGACACTATGTGTCACAGCATATATTGTTATAAACAACGGCGGGCTCTCAGTGGGATAAATTAGTGACCTAATGGTTGAACACAGTTAAACGCACTTATTACAGTGGATGTGTTACAGTGAAAAAGAAGAAAAACTGATCAAGTCTGGAATTTGAGACAATGTTTCAGAGGGAAATACCCTTATTTTTGGAGATACCTGAATTTCTCTGCAATAGTGTAGGTAAGCTGTCTCCCTGCTGCCCCCTAGTTTGATCCGTTCAGCAGTTTTGATCAGAACACTGGCTTGTGACAGATACAGATGCACAGCATACACTGCACTATCACAGAGCCACGAACATAAAAACCGACTGCCACGGACCACAGCAGAGACAGGCAAACACTCATCCGTGTGAGTATGCTGTTATAAAACAATACTTCAACCACTCACACACATCCATTAGACACACCAGAACACACAGGGTTCTCACGTGATCATGTGGCAGCTATAAGCCACATGCACACACTCACTGTACACGTGCATAAAAATACTTTCACCACAACAACTCCCTGTATGTGCGGCTAATGCAGGTGAATAATGACATGTTAACGGCAACAACTTTCTACAATTCAGTAAAAAGAATTACAAAGTTACTTTAACCAAACCATAACACTTTTCTTACAGTGTTTTGGTCACCAAAACTGGAAGTCCGTCCCGATGAAGTCCGTAGATCAGCGACCGGAGTGCTATGTAAGAAATTTGTTTTGGTTGTGTTATCAAAGCAGCTTTACAATTACAATGTTCCTACACAGACAAACAAAACTGCACACACTGCAGTACAATGCGCTTCAGCTTCTTGTACCAGGGTTCAACACATCATTACCACATAAACTCAGGATCGGCACAGTGAACATTCTATCTTTGCCTGTCCAACCTGTCTTACAAAGAATTCTACAGATTGTCACAAGTTCCTCATCAGCATGTCATCAAATTTTCATGAATCAGTTATGATAGAATATCATATAATAACCACACAATATTACTAGGTTACTTTTCCAATGCCTCTGATCTTACCACAACCTGAAGAATCCAATAACGTCCAGATTAAAAAATTACAACTTTTGTATGTATCAGTAGTCTGCAAATTTTCGACAATCGAGACTGCAGATCATCCAACTTAATACCGCAATATCTGTGTTGGCACAGTAGAAAACAACTACAGCCAGAATAATTGTGCCAGTTCTTATGACACAGCAGAATGATTTGTTAGGATTTTACGGCACTCTCAACATATCGCTTAAGAAGCACACAATATTAGCAAGTGTTGTATTTTGCAGTAAAAATATCACAATACAACCACTGATCTGACCACAAACTCTAGACTGATTCTTGGCATTTTCATCCACATTCCACTATGGCCTTCCATTAATCCGGCGCTTCCAATTTCTGCAGCTGTGTGGTCACCCAGTGTGAATATGCATAAGAAAGCTTTTAAAAATCTTTGTACAAAGAAATCATCAGCAGTCAAACTATGAACAAAAACTGCAGCAGATGACAAAACTGTGCAGTGTTACACATAAAAACACTCATAAAACAATAACGAAAACTGTGATGCATACATAGCACGAATACTATGTAACTCGTAAACAGATCACAACATCGCAATTTCAGATCTAAAATGCTTAGCCAGGCACAACAAAATGGAACAATTAAATGACTACGTCTGATTACACTCGGTAATTATGCATACCTGCCAGACTACTGGCAGCAAACTATGACAATGACTGCAATAGAAATATACAAATATCATACAATAAACTAGCAAGATGACACAACAACCAAAAGTTTAATGAAAATGCAGACAATGCCACTTTATCACCAGGCTACACTGAGCAACAGATAAACCAGCACAGCTGTTAACAGCGATACACTGTACAATGATATGCTGAAACAAGGACGACAGACCACTATGATTTTTGTCGTACGAGGACAAGTATCTGCAACAAGTGTGACTAACTGATGCATCGGCCGCTGTCCAATTTTGAAACATACGGAATCATTAGCATCCTTAAAATTTGGCGCCGTTTGCTGTATGTTTATTTCTGGCTGTGAATAGTGTATTGTTTGTGCAAAAGTGGTGAAAAATAGGGCTTAGGGTTACCATTTAGAATTAGGGTTAGCATTAAGTTAGTTGTTGCAGCAGTGTATCAGTCGGCCACTATCGACCAAGAGCGGCTGATATGCCGATGTATAAATCAGTCACACATGTCTGCAACAAGGACAATTATTCCTATCCAACAAAACAAGAAAAATATACATGTAGTCCATTACCATGATCCGTTAAGTAAGTAACTTACTTATAAAAAATCTGACAACAACGAGCCACATACGTACTGCAATTACACTCAACCATAGTGGAAGACCTGCAGAGAGGCAACTTGGCAATTGAAACATGACACACAATGACAACTGGCTAACAGAAGTCGGAAAGTATTGATCACAAATGTGAAATGCCATCATAAAACATTATGAAACAGAAAAACATCTTGTCCGGTAAAATAAGGCACCAAAATACTCTTGCCAACCAATTTTCAAAATTCTGTCACTGGCAAACTTCAACAAAGTAAGAATAAAAAATCTCACTGCACCTGAAATGTATCACCACACAAGGCCAACATGCCATGCAAACTATTTGTGCTTAAAAACTGCCACACTCCAAAACTAAGTGAAGCCATTCAACGTGCTGCTGAAAAGCACTTGTTGAGTGATGTCAACAACTGATTCATTAATGAAAAGAAATCCTCACTGGCCACTCCAAAAACATGTTAGCAACAGTACTGACCTTGTCAGTTGACAAATCCAATTTAGGCTGTATCAGTCTCACATTTGTCAATCCCCGAGTCAGGTCAACAAGTCCTATTACTGCAACTTGCTGCCTTTACAACAGCTGATACAGCTGTTATAAGAATATTCTATAATTCAGCAAGTAAGTGCACCAGTGCACACACACGAGACAATGTAGTATCAGATTTTTAAAAAAATTGTTTCGCACAAACTCAGCGATAAACTTAATAATAACAGATCGCACATGATTTTTGAGAGCACTGCCACATTACCTTGTAATTTACGCATTTCAGTTTCCCACACTAATGTTTCACAAGGCAGTGTAGCAACTCTTCTGAGATCTGGTGTGATCTTTAATTATAATTTACTACAAATGTACCGTTAAGTCTGTCAGTGAAAGAATTTTGGTAACTGGTCGGCAATTGGCAAAGTCATGGTCATGAGTATTCTGGCACCGCACTCTTCCGGACGTAGTGTAGTGACGATTGAACGATGCAGAATACAGCAACTAGAAATATCTCGACACAAAAACTAGCACAAGCACTGAGGTACACGTCACAACAGAGAGAGAGAGAGATTCTGTCAACCAACTGAAATGAACAGCACTCAGTGAGCTTCACATTTAGACAAAACATGATCGCTTCCTGCCGATTAAAGCAAGCTGGTCGCAAACACATGCAATAATCCCCCAAATCTCAACAGATGCACAAAGCACTCGCAGACACTAACACACAACATTTGGCAATGTACGGGATGGGCTTTTTACGCTAGGAAAATTAGTTGAGCAATGTGGCTAGTGTGCATGCAACTCTTCCACACATCAAGCTATTGAGTGATGATACAAAAACGGCAGAATGCACAAATGTTTGAGACAGACCGAAAATGGACACAAGCAAAGTACAGTACACCTTGAATAAATTACTTATCCTATGGAAAGAACATGCATTGGTCAAACATTAAAAGGCATCAAGTTTATTGTATTTCAAGGAAATTATTCCAATTACAAATAAATACTGAACAAATTCGTCGATTTTAGACAACACACACAAAATAAAAACACACAGTCTTGTACTCTTGTCGATATGACGAGTGGATGAACACGTCTTCAGTCCAAATAATTTTACTACTGCCAACACAGCAACATTGAACTGCATTAGAAAAAAACCTTGTGCAGTTGTGTGGACTTTAAATACTCAGCAGAGCAAATACATGATTTGCAGCAGCTATGTGCAGTGTCTTTAACAGCACAGCAAGGACTTAGATATCTCATCATATATACCGCATATGACAGCCGACAGAAACCGTACAAAAAATTGAAAGAAATCACAGCAGATCAATATAGTTAAATGCACAACCATTATAGTCAAATTATCCTGATATCACTGAAATATTTGATTACTGACTACTTAAAGTGTACAGAAAACTGCTGATAACAGCAAAGGACGTCTCTCTTATGAGGCATTTTTCAGGATCACCCCGACTACAACCATAACTACCAAAACAACTACAATTACAACACGAATAACACATTAGAACTAACTGCAGTAGTGACTGCAAAATCAACTAGGAAGAATTTCAATGATTCCGAACTGTTACCTTGTTTATATAATTGTCATTATGACCACGAGGAAAAGCACTACTCCACCACATATGCAGAAAGCTGGTTGATGATCTCTAGTGGCACTTTCAATACAGACCGGTTATATTACACACACTGACTGAACATTCGGTATTGGCGAACAACAAGATGAAACCAAACACATAACTACACAACCTGATATTTTTGGAAATAATGTCATCTACTAATCAAAGGTCTTTGCCTTGAGTGCTTTGACACTGTTGATTAGGCATCAGAAAGAGCATGCGAACTGCAAAAAACTGAGTGATGAGATATTAGTGTTGTTATGTGTCTGGAGCAAGATGCAGATTGTTTGTGTATGGTCTAGCTGATGCCATTGCATCCCAAAACACACTTGCCTCATTTAAATCCAGACTGGTTTTACCTCTCTGGTACCGGCTTACCCAGGTTTTCCTGAAAAGAGACCGTTAAACCGGCATAGTAGTAGTAGTAGTAGTAGTAATGAAAGGTCTTTGGACTTGGACCTATCGTTACTGACAAAGCAAACATACAGTAACCAAGACGAACCACAAAAATACAAACTGTTGTTCTTGTCACCTCTTACTGCACATGGACCACATCTATTCTAACAAATACTACTGTTGCCAAAACCTGCATTGAGCTTACAATCTGAATATTCTGAATTCTGTTACATGGTAGTGAGACAGAATGACACATGTAACCTCTGAGGAAAATGACGTAAGTTACCATATCCAATTATCCATTAACTTCCAAAGTAAACTACACCTTGCATGCACCCAGTTTACTGTGTGTGTAAGTACAAAAGACTTACTCCTACAGCATTAGACATACGAATGGTTCAAAAGTCAAAATGACAGAGCACAGTCACTGTTAAAACGCACTAAGTTTGCACAAAAAATAGCAGCTCTAGAGTGAAAGACGAAGTGCTGCACAACTACAGCAAGACATTATCGACTAATAAGCGATCGACAATTATTGCCACGTCAGCTTTGGCAAACGTGATCACAGTATCTACCAAAACAGATGGCACATAATCCTCCCAACCCATTAATCTTACACAAACTCATGCAAATTCACATCACACCTAGACAGAGCAGCAACAACACAAGACTTCACAGCAATAGTAAATGCAGACCACTTAATGGCATGCAAAACAGATCCCACAGTGTCATATGAACAATGAAAATGCATATGTTGAATTATCATAGCAACTAACTGGTTGACAACATACATTGTGTGTACAATCTGAATATCTATTCTGGAGGCACTTAGGCTCACGTCAGCCAATTATTACATCTGTCTGATATCAACTGGTGAAGCCAGAGACTTATCTAAGCACATGAACAAATTCACACGTCCATATGCTATGTACATGCACGAATGCACTATCAGCAAAATATGTCGATTGACAAATAAACGAAGAAACAGAAGAGATGAATGCCACTAGTGAAGCGAGAAACAAAAATGACTCAGATGGATTGAGATATGGCACGTTTGTAAAACATGCAACAGCGATCAAGTGCTAGAACATACACACATTCAACGTCAAAATATCTTCTCATACCAAATGCAAGTTACAAAAAACAGAATTACACGCTGCCATCCACATTCACCCAGCATCGAGAGTATAATATACATACATACAGACACACAGATAAAGCCACAGTCCACTGGTGAGCAATGATCAGTGATGCTTAAAGCAGTTGTAATTTCAAAATACTGCAAGTTTTATCAAAGCAAAAGGTGCTGTCACTAACAAATGGCAAATGTCATAGCAAGAGGTGCAAATCAATGAACAGTAAAGTCAGCTGATTGCGCAAGAAGTGAAAACTGCAATGCTCGGAAACAACTGGGCATCACAGGCAGTAATTCACATTCTCAAGATATACATAAAAGACACACGACATATTATATACAACAACATTGCAAACATATTCCAAATCACGCTGTCAGCAATGGAATGATCAGCTAACACTAACAGACGCATATTTGCAATTAACAACGGGCGATTAGTGACAGAAAAAATCAAAACAAAAATGAAACAAATGTCATGAACCGAGAGAATACACAAGATGCAGTACATAAGTGTGACATTATAAGCATCAAAAACAGACATCTATCACATTGAGGCAACACGCAATTACAAGATGACTGATCATCAACAACAGACATGTCACTTTCCGTTTCACGGACATTGTATCAATTGTGAAATAAATCCGGAAAAAAACAATACTCCAAACTCAATCTGCAACAGTGATACGCAAAACGAAACAGATTTGATCTGTACAATGGCTTTGATGCAATTTCAGTCAAGGAATACTTTGCAATGTTATAAAAGTTCACAGTTGACATACAGTAAGAACCCATCAGACGGAGATGACCAAGAACGTTAAAAGTTACCAGTTAACCAGTTTCCATTACAAAAGAGGCTCTGTGTTTAGTTATCCGGTTTCCGATTTGCTGTCACATTTACTGCAGTGTGATGTCTGCCAAAACTGGTGACGGAGAGCATCCCACATCCTGCTTTCAGTTATGCAGCCACGCACGATAGCAGCACTTATTAATCCATTACTGGTCAATGTCAGACACTTTTAGTGAGGAGGGAAATGGAGCAAGTTAGAGCCATCAGTAGCTGCCTTCCCCAGTAGGCATCAGTGGCACATGCAACAAACTGCGAGACGTATGCCTACTCAGCCAGTATGATCTAAAACATGCCGAATCTTGCATCCCTGTGCGACTCATGACCTTCCAAACAGCATTATTTGCCCACAGCTCATGCACTTCCATGCAACAGTTATTTAGAATAAAAGCTGTCACTACTTCATCGCACCTTTCACTGGTTCAATGACCTGTACTCATTGCATTACCAACAGATAATTCAGTACCTGCTATAGCAGGATAATGCAGAATCTCTTTGTCGCATAAATATGATATAACAGCAGTCAGCGCATGCAGTCAGAATAACATTAAAATTCAGTAAGCGTAAGCATCATGGGTGGCACCAGATCAATCATTCGCTCATCTGCACCAGAGACGTCACAAGACACCATATACTGGAAACCGATTAAAAACAGTATCAACAGAATAGAAACTGGTTCTGATTTTAACATCCCTATATGTGACAAGCCCAAAAGCAACAGATCAGACTATATAATATAACAACAATGCAGCAACTCAATACTCGTACTATTTGGCTGACAACTTAAGAACAATGTCATTGTTAGCACAAAAATGTACAGACAAACACGTGGCAACTGTTCAGAAAGTCTCTTATGATTAATCTATCGATAACAAACACGCGAAGCATCGACAACAAACGATTTGCAAATGGTCAGACGATAGAAACAATCAACGAACGACGCCTTGATTGCATATTGCTGAAGTGGCAACTTATCAACAGAGCATCGTCACAAACATGATGACGAAACGAGATCAGCATAGTAATCAATCCAAACGATGCGGAACATTTTGCACGACAGACAACAATACTCCCTGTGTGACTATCAAAAGAACGCTCTGACAAGAATGTGCCAAACGTATAGCACTGTACTTTGGCGTTCTTCGAACAGCTCAATATTGTACAAAACAGCGGCACAATCAATCGGCAACACAAACACACACTCACTGACTGCACACTACCACAATATGTCAAGCCATATGCAAGGCATGACTTGCAATACTCTGCAAATTCATACTTTCACCCTTCACTGAAGAATAATAACCTTTCGAAGCTAGAGGCTATAACTACACAACAACACGAAGCAACTCATCTTCATCGGCAGAGCATTCTCACATGCCATCCGATGCTGACCAAGTGCCGGAGCCACGCCCCTTTGCCAGTGGCGGAGCCACAGCGGACAAGCCAGCAGCAGTTGACAGTTGATTCCACGGACCAGTGCCCAGCAGGGTTTTGGCCGCTTCTGATGTGACAATATCAGCACTGCACAGTGGCTGTGGGCTGTCAGCGAACGGAAACGTGCCAAGCGTGGCACGAGCACTGATAGCATCGTCGCGGTTCACGAAGCATGCAAGAGCCTGACCAGTTGACTTGTTGAAGAAGAATGTCTGCAGCAGACCTTGCTGCAGGCAGAGAGACTGAATGTGTGAGCCATCCAGCTAAAAAATAACGAATCAATAACAAATCTTACTAGTCTAATCCATAAGTCAAACCTATGTTCACTTTTCTGGAAATCACCAAATTTTGCAGTTTTAGTATATCCCCATGGTGCCGGTTATCTTGAATTCCCTGCTGCATTTATGTTTGGAAATATCTCCATAATATGGTAAACACACCAAAATACCCACAAGTTCTACAACATCTGAATGATGATCTCTACTGCTA
>Ga0126332_10000881_pt1 | contig 10357 bp, 7 predicted proteins | sample InaspJWI42metaG_FD_94482 | JGI IMG/M metagenome (GOLD analysis project Ga0126332, IMG submission 94482) | Marine gutless worms symbiont microbial communities from Oahu, Hawaii - Inanidrilus sp. 2 OAHU.JWI-42 metaG | ecosystem: Host-associated > Annelida > Digestive system > Unclassified | place...
ATTTTCCGCTTGCAATAACTTTTATTATCTCACAAAAAATACCTCAACTATTTGAATTATTATGATTTATTGACGGTTCTAATACCTAATTGCAATTTAAGGAGATCAAGTTTCCTGATATTGTGGTTGGCGAAAGATACCTCACGCAAAGGTGCAAAAAGTTTTCTCGCTTTATCTTTGCGTCTTAGCGTCTTGGCGTGAGAATTTTATAATTTGGCTTTTATACGATGTTTTAAAAACTATGTCCGAAAGAATGACTTATCCCTGGAGGCAGAATGGCTCAAAATGAGGCAGCGATTGGAATTGGTGACAAAACGCCGCCGTATCGGCAGTCTGCTGCGAGTGGATATTTACACTAACCCTCCTGGGTCCCCTTAATAACCGCGATTTTTACCTTTCCGATGACCCCCAACAGGTTAAACTGCTGCTGGGATCCGGTGGCGAACCGGATATGGGTCACATCCGCCGGGAGCTGACCGAATACGGCATCGGCTGTAATCCAGTTGCCGACGTGCAGCAAATTCCAGGCATGATAGTAGAACCGACCTTTGAGATAAACCAAACCGGTTTCAATCCTGGCCGGAATGCCGGCCGCCCGGGCCAGTGCAGCCAGGAGCACGGCGTGCTCGTTGCAATCACCGACGCGGTTGTCAAGGGTCGACAGGGCATCCGGCAGCGACACCACCGGACGTTTTTCGATATTGTCGTAAACCCACATTAACAGGCGCTTGGCCCTGTTTAAAGGAACACCGCCTTCGTCCTGGAGGATTTCTTGGGCCAGGTCTTGTATTTTCTGATGATCGGACTGGATGAAAGGGCTTGATTTTAAAAAGACCTGTTCGAACATCGGCAACCTGTCTGTTGCCAATTGCTGCGGCAAACCAGCCAGAGACTCTTTGTTCACCGTGACTGTGTTTTCTTCCACAGATTGCCGGCCCCCATGCAAATAAACCTGGGCCAGGTCGATACCGCTGATTTTCAGCTTCAGGGTCTCAAGGGTTTGCGGATTTTCGAACTTCACATTGGAGGCAATGGAAACCATCCGGGTCAGGTCATCTCCCGAACCGGTTTGAAAAACAGAAAGTGCATCCGGTCGGGCTGTTTTTTCAAGCCGAATCCCCAGCGCCCCTTTTTCCTGAAGAATTTCGCCCCTTTCCCCGATCCAGGCAAACTGGTTCGCACCCTTAAAATTAAGCAACATCTTGGTAGCCTTGCGATCTGTGCCCATGATGGCGATAACTTCCTGGCCGACCACACTGATATTAACCGGTTGCTGTCCCATTGAAACCGGGTCAAAAATGTCAAAAGTGACCTGATTACCCGGTTTTAAGTTCAGGGTGCCAATCGCATGGACAAGCCCGGCCACCAGATAGGGTTTGTTTTTTAACTGAATCTGAAAGTGTCGGCTTGTGCCGGCACTTTCGGTTCTGACCGCAAGCATTTTTCCGGCAACTCTGCCACGGGCCGAAAAGCTGAAGCGCCCGGAATGGATGGCAAAATCGATCGATGAAAGGCTGAAATCTGCATTGAGACGTCCGCGGGTGTTCAGGTTAATATCCTGAACCATCCCCATGACATTGATACGCATAAATACTTTTTCCCCAACAACATAGCCGTTCTCTTGTCTTGAAAATGTCTTGTGTGAATAACCGATCTTTTGGTCCTTTTGAAATATATTCATCCATGTTTCACTCTCCGGCAGCGATTCAAGATAGATTTCGTCCAGAATCTTCGGTCCGGTAAAGATTTTGTCGGTAAGATCCAGCCGAACCGCTAGAAGAAGCACAAAAATAATCAAACAGACGGCAGCGGCGATTAAAAAAGATTTACTGCGATAGACAGGCATAAGGTTATGGCTTATGTTAAAACAGAAAAACCGGAAAACGACAGCATCCTGTTTGTCCGGCGGTGTTGGATAATGGTCAATCTATCCCAAAAAAACATCTGCTTAAGAGTATCATTTTGAGACATTCTGTTCAAGTTTGGCATGCAAATTGAGAATAAATTATGTCATCGTATTTATGAATGCATGTACTAAGGGTTCGCGAAGAAATAACTTTACATTTTAGGGGATCGAGGCGCCCGCGTGGCAAGGCGCGAGGAGGGCGAATAGCAAGCTATTTAACCGACGAGCAACGCACCCAGGCGGGATGGATCAGCGTATAAAATGCCCAGAGGAGATGCATCGGCTCACTAAAATGTGAAGTTATTTTTAAGCGAGCCCTAAGCGCAGCAGTTTAAGTCTGGTCTGCTGCAAAATTGACCGCCATGTTGGATCAATGTTTGATTCGTGCTATAATGCAGGCATGCGGCAGTCATCATTTCAGGAGGACTTTTCCATGGGGCTTAAGATTTTCGCCTTTATCGCCGTCTTGACCCTGTTCTTGCCTTGCGCATCGGCCCAGGAGAACATTGCCAATTCAATCGTCAAGATTTATACGACCTATGATCGGCCCAATTACTTTCGCCCCTGGCAGATGAAAGGACAGCGCAGCAGCATCGGTTCCGGCAGTATTATCTCCGGGAACCGGATTTTGACCAACGCCCACGTGGTCAGTGATCATACATTTATTCGCGTAAGGCGGGCCGGCCAGGCCGACAAATATGTCGCCACGGTCGAGGCGATTTCGCATGAATTGGATCTTGCGATTTTAAAGGTGCAGGATCAAGCCCTTTTCAGAGGGGCACGCCCGTTGGAATTCGGCACCCTGCCTCGAGTGGGAGATAAGGTGTCGGCTTTCGGATTTCCGAAAGGCGGCACGCGCATTACGGTTACCGAAGGAATTGTATCGCGGATCGAACGCAAGTTATACAGCCACTCGCGCTTCAAGAACCTTGTCTGCCAAATAGATGCCGCCATTAATCCCGGAGCCAGCGGAGGACCGGTGATCTCCGGTGGAAAAATCGTAGGGGTTATTTTTCAAAGTACTTCCGGACAAAATATCGGTTACATGGTTCCGGTGCCTGTTGTGCGCCATTTCTTCAAAGACCTGGAAGACGGACGACACGACGGCGTACCAACGCTTTTTTTCGTCTGGCAAAACCTGGAAAACCCTCAGATGCGGGAATACCTGAATATGGACAAAGATCAGTCCGGAATTCTGGTCAAAGAAGTTTCGCCGCCTTTTCTGGGGGAGAATATGCTCAAACCCGGTGATGTTATATTCAGCATTGACGGTTCCGATATTGCCAACGACGGAACGATTGCCATCAGGGAGACGGAACGTATTTCGTTTGGCTATGCAATCGATCGCAAGCAGCTCAATCAAAGTGTTGCCATTGATGTCTTGCGCCAGGGTCGGGTTCATAAACTCAATATAGATATGCGGGTACCCAGGATATCGACCGGATATCTTATCCCGCGCATTCAATACGAAACCCTGCCGACATATTATATTATCGGCGGACTTGTTTTCACCCGCCTGACCGCTAATTATCTGAATGGATGGGGCAAGTGGGGGAACATTCCGCTGGCGCTGAAAAGTTATTACTTTGATATAGTCACCGTTGAAAACCAACAGCGCAAAGACGTCGTAATTCTGATGGACATACTCCCGGATGAGATCAATATCGGCTATGATTATTTTGCAAACTGGGTCATCGCCGAAGTGAACGGCCAAAAAATCAACAGCATGAAAGATCTGGTACAGGCCTTCGAGAGTAGCACCGGTGTCTATCACCGCGTCCTTTTTGAAGACCACAACGCGGAGATTATCCTTGCGACCGGCGATTTGAAAGATAAAAGCCACAATATTCTGAAAAAGTATAAAGTCATCGCCGACCGGTCCGCTGATTTGTCCAACCCTTGAACACCGTATGTGTTTCAAACATGTCGATGATCGTAGACTGAATGCATCGGCGCATGGCGTTGAATCAATTAAGAGGTGCATGTACATTTTCTATCAAACATTAAAGGAGGTCACATGAGGAAAGATAATTACGCGATTTTGCGGATCGCGGCAATGGTTTCAATGGTGGCAGTTTTGTTTCTTGCAGTCACCGCTACCACCGCTGCCGCGGCTAGTCTGCAGGTGGAAAGCGCTGTCATCTGCGAACAGGTTGTCGATCGTGAACCGGTCGATGTCGGCAACAGTTTTTCGGCGACGGTTGGAAAGCTGTATTTTTTTACCAAGATTGTAGGCGCTGAAGGCAACACCCAGGTGACCCATGTCTGGTTTTTTGGTGATACCGAGCGCGCCCGGGTGACGTTATCGGTAAGGGCCAGCAACTGGCGTACGTACAGCTCAAAGCGCATACAGGCCCATGAGACCGGTGCCTGGCGTGCTGAGATACTTGATGCCGAAGGCAACACGCTGGCGACAGCTCGCTTTGAAGTTGAATAATGAAGCTCCTCGCAGCAAGTCGCCAACGCACCAAAGCCGCTATGGCGACGGCGAGCTGCGCGGTATAAATGCGGAATTCGCCATAGCCTGACCCGCCTTCGCTCTAATGAGCTTCGGCGGGTCGCCATGCCTTTCATCCCTGCTGCAAGCTGCAGAGTATTAAGGCGAAGCCGAATAAAATAGCTTCTGGTGCTGCCGGCGGGCATTGAGCCTTTCGGCAGCATCACCAATCCCAGGCTGCTTGAGATGGTCACAGCAGCCGCTCGTTCAACTCCCTTGCCGCCATTGGAAAACCGGAGACGGAGGCAACCACGTTGTACCTGGCGCGCAAAAAGGTTAAAGGTTCGCTGCAGTATATCATCCGGGAGACATACCGGGACGGTGACCTTTTGCGCAGCCGCGATCTCTTCGACCTGGGAGCGAATCCCGCCCGATTTATCATCTACCCGGGTGGAAATTCCTTTTATATAGATGAAGCTGTGGAAGATTCATTGTCCGGCGCAGAAGGCCGGTCTTCCCTTGATGAGCTGGAAGATATATTCTGGCCGTTTATAAAGCCGAGAATCAAAAGAGCTCTGGAATCGTTCCGTCGAAGAGAATTGTGCTACCGGCAAGCAAGGCGCCGGGCCGGCACCCAGGCCGATGGTTCGCCGCATATCTTCGATAAACGCCGGCTGTATTATCTGAAAACCGGCCGTACCAACCAAGCCGGCATCGGTCGTCTGCCGCCAGGATTTTTCCGGCTGTTCGAAAACAAATCAAGAGATGAAATCGAGCAGAACCTCATCCAAATGGAAGCCATGTTGCGGGCAACCGAACTGAAGACCTATGTCTATACGATATTCGATATCCACAAATTCTTCAGGGAGTCCTTTGCCAAAGATAAACCGCAGTTTCTCGATCAGTTGAAAGTGGATGCATATTTCATTGAAGAAATTTGCAGGCTCAACGATGATCTCGGCTTCTGGGCCGGCATGAAAAAGACTGACGGACTGCAGGAATATCTTATCCGGTATGCAATTATGTTTTTCGACTTCGAATATATGCCCCGCAATTTCATGGAAGAATACATACGCCGCTTCATGGACAGCAGGCGCGACTACCGTGCACTGCGCAGAAGTCATGTCTCTGTTGATGAAGCCAGTTCGATCTTTGCCGTCGCAAAGACAACCTTGCAGAAGATGAACAGAGCGCAACTGGCACGGCTGTTTCGCCGGCGGGCAATGAAGCTGCACCCTGATAAAGGCGGTGATCATGATACCTTTGTGAAACTGACCGAGGCGTATCACAGTCTGCTGCGGACCAAATAATAATCGAATACACGCCACAGGCTTTAATCAAACATAGAAATCCTGGTCCATTGGGCCAGGTCAGAGGCAACTGGCTATGCCGTAGACAAATGTCTTGGGGTGATGGAATACTGGAATGTTGGAATAGTGGGTTCATAAGGATGAGATCTTTTTTAGATCAATTTTCGAAATAAGAGGTTAATCCGCCTGCGGCGGACCGATTTGATACCCATTATTCCACCATTCCATCATTCCATTGGACGTCTAAAGGTAAACGCCACCCCTCTGGGGTGAAATCAGAGCCGGGTTCTCTGGGCCCGGATTCTTCACTCCTCTGCTATTTTAAACTGGATAAGGAAATCGTCATGGATAAAAAAGACTGGAATCCGGGAAGTCTACTGGAGTTGTCCGGCTTTTACTGGCGGAGCTGCGTCCTGCATGCCGCGGTCAAGCTGGATATTTTTACGGCCGTCGGAAATGAAACCCTCGGCAGCGAAGACCTGGCCAGCAAATGCAACTGTTCCGGCAGGGGCCTGGTAAGGCTTCTCAACGCCGCTGCAGCCCTGGGGTTGCTGTCTAAAACAGATGATAGATTTTCCAACACCCAGGCAAGCGCCACCTTTCTCTCCAAAGAAAGTGACAAATATATCGGTCACATTATTCTGCACCATCACCACCTGATGGCCTCCTGGGCCGATCTGGACCAGGCGGTGAGCACGGGCCGGCCGATACGAACCAGAGCCTCGCGCACCGACGAGCAGTGGCGGGAGAGTTTTTTGATGGGCATGTTCAACATGGCGATGAGTATGGCCCCGCGGCTGGTTCCGTTGATTGATCTCGCAGGTTGCACGCACCTGCTCGATCTGGGCGGCGGTCCCGGTACTTATGCCATTCATTTCTGCCGGGCAAATCCGGATCTTAAAGCCACCGTGTTCGATCTGCCGGCCACCCGCCCGTTTGCCGAAAAAACCATCGACCGGTTCGGTCTTTCCGATCGGATCGCGTTTAAAGCGGGCGACTACCTTGAAGATGATATCGGTCGCAATTATGATGCCGCCTGGCTCTCTCATATTCTTCACGGTGAAGGCCCCGACAATTGCAATCAAATGATTCGCAAGGTGGTCAACGGCCTGAACCCCGGCGGAATGATCGTCGTGCACGAATTTATCCTGGACAACACCATGGACGCACCGCTTTTCCCGGCGCTTTTCTCCCTCAATATGCTGCTGGGGACCGAAAACGGCCAGGCCTATTCGCAGCAGCAGCTCGAGGACATGTTGACCGCGGCCGGTGTGAAGAATATCGAGCGGGTATTATTTGAAAGTCCCAATGACTCCGGCATCCTGCTGGGCGTCGTCTAGTCGCCATTTCAGCGGTCCCCGTCGTGATTGACATGGGGGATCATTTCCGATAGCATGGCAGTCGGTTGGGCCGGTTTGCCGGTTAGCCCGTTGGCCGGTTTGTCCGTTAGCCGGTTGGCCCGTTTGCCCGTTAACTCGTTAGACGGTTCGGCCTGTAACGCGGATAAACACTATGATCTTACTGGCAGAATCGTATCCCTGCTTGGCGCAATTTAACTAGTAAAAATTTTCTATGGTTTGTATTGTTAAATATAATCCCGCATAGCGGTGCTTCACATCGAATTTATTACATGAAGTGTTCAGCCGGCTTAACCGACAAACTGGCTCAACGGGCAAACCGGCTAACCGGCAAACCGGCAAACGGGCTAACCGGCAAACGGGCTAACCGCCCCCCAACCACCAGGAAAACCACATGATTATCGGACTGGATGTCGGCGGAACGCATACGGATGTTGTCTTGCTGGGCGATGAAGGTGTCCTGGCGCAAATCAAGGTTCCTACGGATCCGCAAGATCTGTTTCGTACGGTGCTTGCGAGTCTTGAAGAGATTACCAAAGGCATTGACCCGGACAGCGTTCAACGTATCGTCCTCAGCACAACCCTTACCACCAACGCCATCGTCCAGAGCAAGATACCGCCGGTGGGGATGATCGTCTCCAGCGGACCGGGCATCGATCCGGCGTTTTATCGCACCAATTCCCACTATTTTGCGGTATCCGGATCGATCGACCATCGGGGCCGTGAAATTACGCCGATCAATGAAAAAGAGATCAGAGACATTGCCGCCACCCTGAAACGCGAGGGCCTCCGGCACGTCGGCGTTGTCGGCAAGTTTTCGGTTCGCAATCCGCACCACGAATTGCAGATCCATCGCATCTTATCCGACCCTTTTGAGCGGGTTTTCATGGGGCATCAGGTTTCAGGCAACTTGAATTTCTCCCGCCGGATTGCCACGACATATCTGAATACCGCCGTATTTCCGCTTCACAGGGAGTTTTTCCAGGCCGTAAAAATGTCTCTCATTAAAAAGGGTTTACAGGTGCCGATTCATATTCTCAAAGCCGATGGCGGGACGATGGACCTTGCGTTCTCCATGGACTTTCCCGGCCGGACAATCCTTTCCGGTCCGGCTGCCAGTGTAATGGGATCGATCGCCTTTTCTCCGGAAAATACCGACGCCATGAGCCTGGACATCGGCGGCACCACCACAGACATGGCCCTAATCAGCAACCGCGTGCCGCTTCTCCATCCTGTCGGTATCCGCCTGGGAGGCTATCAAACCCTGATCCGTTCCCTGGACACCCGTTCAATCGGTATTGGCGGCGACAGCCTGGTGAAAGTCAGACACGCTGATCTTGTCATCGGTCCGCAGCGCGAAGGACCGGCCATGGCTTTCGGCGGGAGGCATCCGACTGTGACCGATGCGCTGGTCGTCCTGGGCAAAGTGAATGACGGTGATCGGGATCACGCGATCAAAGGTATCCAGTCGGTTGCCGATGAACTGGCCGTTTCCGTTGAAGATGCCGCGTTTAGAATTTTCGATGCCGCCTGCCGCACAATTCTGGCCCAAGCGCAGAAGATGATCGATCGCGTTAACAACCGGCCGGTCTACACCGTGCACGATATTCACGCGGGTGCCAACGTCGATCCGAAGATGCTGCTGGTCCTGGGCGGGCCGGCACCTTATTTTGCCGAACATTTCAAAGAAATTAGCGATTACGACGTAAAAGTGATTCCCCGATGGCAGGTGGCCAATGCCATCGGGGCGGCCCTGGCCCGGACCACATGTGAAGTAACGCTTTTTACGGATACCCAGCTCGGAATTGCGGTAGCGCCCGAAGAAGATTTCAAAGAAAAGGTCGGCAAAGACTTTTCAGACAGCGATGCGGTCCGCAGGGCCAGTGCACTGCTCAATAAAAAGGCGCTGCAAATCGGGGCCACAACCGAAGACCTTGAGACGGAGGTATTGGAAGCCCAGCAGTTTAACATGGTGCGCGGTTTTCTCACCACCGGGAAAAACATTCGGGTCAAGGTGCAGGTAAAGCCGGGACTGATACATGCGTATGATAAGGTTGTGGAGAAGCTGGCCAACTGATTGGATGAATTGTAATTTTTGATTTTAAAGCTTTGTTGCGAGTTACGTGTTGCGCGTTGCGGGCAAATATCGGAAATCCAACCTGCAAGCACTTCGCTGGTACCATCGTCGCTATGATGTTGAATTTGCTATTGACTCCAGGAGACCGGCACAAAGAGATATTGGAATGTTGAAAGCCAAACACAAAACAGGCCTGGTCTTTTTCCCGGCCTTTGACTGGGCCATCAGTCCCACCCATCCTGAAAGGGAAGAACGCCTGTTGTATACCCAGGATCAGGTGCTCGAGGAAGGATTGTTCGATATCGACGGCATCACCGAATTCAAACCGGACCTTGTCACCGCCAAAGATATACAACGCGTGCATTTTTGCGTGCCGGATGTCTGGAATGTGACCACTGAATCTCATTTTATCAGTGCCGGTGGCGCCAAAACCATCGGCTCGGCCGTTGCCGAGCAGAAGGTCGATCGGGGATTTGCACTGGTGCGCCCGCCGGGACACCACGCCATGCGCGTGGTACACGGATCAAGAGGCTTTTGCAATATTAATATTGAAGCCATCATGATCGAATACCTGCGCCGGGCATATGCCATCGACCGGGTGGCGATTGTCGATACGGACTGTCATCATGGCGATGGGACCCAGGATATTTACTGGCATGACCCGGACACCCTGTTCATTTCAATTCACCAGGACGGGCGGACCCTGTATCCGGGTTCCGGATTTCCCAACGAACAGGGTGGCGCCAATGCGCTGGGGACAACGGTCAATGTCCCGCTGCCCCCCGGCACTTCCAAACAAGGGTTCATTTATGCCGTCGAGAACGTGGTTATGCCGATCCTGGAAGATTTTAAGCCTGATATCGTCATCAATTCGGCCGGACAGGACAATCACTATTCGGATCCCATTACCAACATGAATTTTTGCGCCCAGGGTTATGCCGCCCTGACCGAGATATTGCAGCCCGATATCGCCGTGCTTGAAGGCGGCTACTCGATCGAAGGTGCGCTGCCCTATGTCAATGTCGGTATCATCCTGGCCATGGCCGGGATCGATTATGCCGGGGTCAAAGAACCGGATTATGATCCTGAGCGGATTCGCCAGCTGCCTGAAACGACGCGCATGATTGAAATCGTCGCAGAGTTGGTTCTAAACGGTCTGTTGCCCAAATCCAATCCTAGTTATTAGCGCTGCAGCCAGTGAAACGCAAGATTTCTTAATTTTTTTCTTCGACATTGACGTAAACGCTTAAATGGCAGTTGATTACGATG
>Ga0126332_10000882_pt1 | contig 10353 bp, 8 predicted proteins | sample InaspJWI42metaG_FD_94482 | JGI IMG/M metagenome (GOLD analysis project Ga0126332, IMG submission 94482) | Marine gutless worms symbiont microbial communities from Oahu, Hawaii - Inanidrilus sp. 2 OAHU.JWI-42 metaG | ecosystem: Host-associated > Annelida > Digestive system > Unclassified | place...
ATGTAGCAAATGTATAGCATGTCTCTAAAATGTCCGCGATATTTAGTCGTAACTTACGATAATTTTACTCGAAATTACGCACTGAAAATTTGGTCTACATGATTTTACTACGTAAGTTATAGGTCAGATGTTCGGATCTTTTTGTGAGACACATTGTACACACTGCGGTGCTTTTGGGGGTGTTCTAGAGTAATTTGCTATAAGTTCACTGCTATTATAAGGCCGCATCGCTGTGCATAGCATAAAATGCGGTTTAGCATTTTAGCATGCAGCACGTTCCGCTGTTTGTGTGTCTGTGCGTCGGCACACCGGTAAGCCATGCAAAAACGGCTGAACCAATCAAGATGCCGTTTGGGGGTCAGATTTGTGTGGGCCCAAGGAACCATTCGACGAGCTACCCTTCGTGTGCGGCGGCGATGCAGCTTTGTACCAAATCACTTTAACCATTTGTTGTTACAATTAACGAACGTCCATTGTTGCAACACGCCTGGCTGACGTTGTCATAGAAGTCAATATCTAGCTTGAAGCCATCGTAGGTCCACGAGCCAAACTTGAGCTGGCAGGTCTGGATGTCGAACGGGAACTGGGTGATGTCGATCGAGCACGAGCTGCGGAACAGCGCCGGCGGGATCCACAGCACCGTGCCGTGCTCGACACAGCACTGTGCCGTCACAGAACAGCACCGTGCCGTCGCTCTGCACCACCGCCATCGCGTCACGGTAGTCCTTCAGTCGCATGTCTGCGCTGCAGCAGCACACGACATCAGCCGTGCACGTCATATCTCTTCTGTGCACAACTCGCACCACAAGTATCAGCCGTCGCTGATTCACACGCGCGAAGGAATCGTGCTGTAGACAGAGCTTGACCATTACTGTGATAAACAGTAACTACAGCGGTCGGGTGTTGGAGCTCGAAGGTATTATTAACTATTAGTTGACCGATGACGGCCCAGTTTATCACGCTCTGAGCGTCCATCTTTCTCGAGCTAAGTTAATAACACCTTTCGACGATCGATATGCCGTGGCGAAATTTTCGAAATTCAGGGTTTTGAGCAAAGTTCCAGAGGGAAATACCCTTGTTTTCGGATGTACCGGAATTTCATTACAATACGGTGTAGATAGGTCGAAGGAAGCTCCCGTGCCAAAAACCAGCCCGATTCGTTTATCCGTTTCAGTAGAACTCCGACTGGCATAGCGTCGCGCTGGTAAAACGTTCTCGTTGCGTCGGCGATGTGAATTGGACAATTACTGTGAACATATTCAGACTGCCGCCGACTGTCGCCGACACAAAATTTGAACACCGAACTGCTTAGACGAAGCCGGTCAAAAGTTGTTTGTTCAGGCTAGATTCAATTCACACCGCAGACGCCACGTGACGACAGTGATCTGACCAGTCCGAACATTCTATTACTTATTCACATTTCCATTTCATGTCCTTTTTTTCAGCTGACCGTATTGCCTCGGAACGCGCAGGCAACCGAAAATGCTTTCCTTGCGTGCGTGAATTCTCTCAGTGAACTAAAACTTTGACCACTTCGACTATACACAAACCTAGCTTGCTAAATGGTCATTTCGTTTGAAAGATATCATCCTAAAAGACAGATATATACATACAACTGACCAGTTGCTCTACGTGGACCACAAAAATAAAATGCACGGTAAAGCTAATAAACGTTAACGCTGCATGTTGCCTAAGGGTCAGTTCACACATACGCTTTGCGTCAGTGCGGCGTATGTGTGAACGGCCCACAGCGGTCCTCATCTACAGTCCTTTCAGTCGACTTGTTTGGTATGATAAGTGGTTGAGAATCAGCAGCGGCAGTGTTCGCGCTACGGCGCCGCGCGGCATTGTACGGCGTCATTCTCGCCGCAATATCGCGCAGCGCCGCATCCGGTGTGAACGCAACTTAAGAATAATGCAAATGCATCGAACTCTTTTCGTTAACGGATAAACGGACAAATGACACCGAGACCGCGTGTTGCGATGACGACACATTGCACATATAGTTGAGAGCATCTGATAGCATCGCAACAAACAACTGTTATTCTTCGTCATTCCACGGCCATCATCGACACTTGTTCACAGATCCGGTTCTGTCGACGTGATTGCAGAGGTCCGTGACTAGGAAAGTATAGGAATAAAGCCCAATAGAGTGCTGCACTGGTAGCAATTGACAGAAAACAGTCGTTTTATTTTATTCACGAATAGTTGAAAAAATCCCAGCTATTAGCATCGGACAAACGACTGCTACATTAGCATTTCATTCAATATTAGTGATGTACCTTGGTGACGACTTGACTTACTAGTTATATAGCACGACGTCCGGAATCCAGATCTGTGTAACGGGTACTCGGACGTTCTTGAGTCCACCGTAGTCTGCCGGATTCCATCGTAGAAATATATCAATCCATTGCTGCCACAGACAACACACAATTACGTCTGTTCTCGGAAAGAAGGAGTTCTTATAATAATTATTAGGGCGCATCGCATACACCGAGTGCAAAAATGCGGCCTATTGTTACCGATATCCCGTGGCGTTGTCTGTATGTGTATTATGTTTCTCTGTCTGTTTATTGGACATAATCATCATTAGCTGCGCTAAAACGGCTGAACCGATCGAGATGCCCATGCCATTTGGTGTGTGGACTCAGGTGGACCCAAAAAAACACGTATTAGGTGCAGCCCTGCGATGAGCCTTTCGTCAAAAGTCTTTGACCCAGTGTCCAAAAAACGGCCACCTTTATATTTTTTGAATAACTGTATCAAAAATAGCCGATTTTAATAATTTTTGGTACGTTAAATCCTGAGAAAATTTGACACGAAAATCTTACATATTTATCCACCTCACCTGTCAGATGTAGCCTCTTTACCTTGGGAAATCCAAAAAAAGTAGTTTTTCAACAGTATTATTCATATACTTCAGATTGTTTACATTATCTCAGAAGAAAACAAATAGCAACCGTTGTACTGTACTGCAGCTTTGCTGCTTACTTGCTGTTGTTTAGTGCTTCCTATTATCTGCATAGCCATAGTACTGCGTCTGGGGCATGCTACAGGAGGAGCGCATGGACGAGTTGCGGCTTGCGGCAGCGGCTTGTTGCGACATGGGCTACATTTCAGCACAGCGTAGTTTATGCGACTGATCAGTGGCAACAAAGACTGGAAGCATGTATCCATGCAGAAGGTGGTCACTGAACACTTGTTGTGACGGTGCTTGCCTGGCATTCCAGTTGCCACACGTCACAACCGGTTCAGAGCCACCAATGTCATCCCACAACCAGCTCTTTTCAGAGCCATCAACGTTTGAAGGAACGCAACAAACCTTTATTCAGATGGAAAAGTTTTGCGTTTCACAAGTTAGTGTGGTGACATTCTCGGGTGGGCTGGGCAAGTGCTTTTGTGACATAGCGTAAATAATCAGAAGATCGTATGAATAATGCTGTCGAAAATGACTTTTTTGAATTTCCCAAGGTAAAGTGGCTACATATGTCAGGTGAGATGGACAAATCTGTAAGATTTTTATGTCAAATTTTCTCAGGATTTAACGTACCAAAATCATTAAAATTGGTTAATTTTTGACAGAGTTATTAAAAAATAAACAGATGGACGTTTTTAGTACACGGTGTTGTAGCAGCGCTTACGTATCTGCTCCAGACGTTGGTGGTGAGTATCTGGTTCTTTTCGTCGAGGTCGATGATCTGAACCAGGGCCAGTCCGTACTTGACGAAGACCGTCTGTGATTGGTTGAACACTGGTCGTCCGACCACGCCCACCAGCTCGTAGTGTCGCAGCAGACGCCGAATCAGCCGCTTCTCGTCCGACATCATCGCTAGGCCTACACCGTGTAGCAACGACAACACACTGCATCGCATCTAATTGACACACGAGAAGCTCTCCTGCCGCGGAACTGTAAAAAAAACTAGGTCAACGTGCGTCCCGCCGCGAAGCTTCGACCGTCGTTGACGACTTTTATTGACAACACGATTGACTTGCTGTGGCGAAAGTTTCGAAGTCCAGAGTTTGGGACAAAGTTCCAGAAGGAAGTACCCTTATTTTTAGACATGCCAGAATTTCCTTACAACACACTGTAGGATAGGTTTAAGAAACCTTCATGCCAAAACAAGCTCGATTCTTTCAGGAGTTTCGATAACACCGACTTGTGACAAACAGACACAGACAGACACAGGGTCATGGCTGGTACCGCGCTAGCGTATAGTGTCGTCGAGCGGTAATAAAACGTATATTTAAGCAGCTGAACTTATCGTACACCGTGTCATAAGAAAAATCCAGATATCTCCGAAGCTAGAACAATTCCCTCCAAACTCCACAGCTCTGTCCCACACTCCGGACTTAAAACTTTCGCCACGGCACGTCGACTGTCGACAAGTGTTGTCAACTTAATCAGTTCGAGCGACCGACGACCGCCGCCAGTTTGTAGTACTGAGAATCCAGCGTTGTGCCAAAGACGACGGGCGCAACGTAGTGCGTCGCGCGGGTCCGTCTGCAGCAGCTGAGACTTGTTTAGTTTCAGTGACGAGTGTACGCTGGCGAATGTCCGACTGTCGCGCCGCACAGAAGGCAGTTAAGTATCGTTCGCATCACGCAAACTGAACTGAACTCGAGTTTTGAAGTCACAAACAACGGGAACGTTCGCATCGCACGAACTAAAGTTTGCGAACATGCGATCTACACTGGATTTAACCTGCCAAACATCATTAAAATCAGTTAATTTTGATAGAGTTATGCAAAAAAATAAAAGGTGGACGTTTTTTGGGGACACAGTGTAGTTCACTGTGTCTGCAGCCAAACGACTGAAAATTAGGTCGATACCATACGCGACTCTGGACTGTGCGCATGAGCAATTAACGCTTGGTGTAACTGGGTCGACTAACTCGAGTAGTTCAGATCAGTTCAGTTCAGTTGATGCGCTGTGAACGAAGCTTTCGTCTACCACATGCACCGGCGACACACTGATCAATCAACGCGAATTGACTTAGTTCAGTCGACGATTGGCAAATCACGCTCGTTTACATCGGTCGCTCCGCTGTGCGGACGACTCGTTCACCGCCTTTGATTTTTACTCGGCACCCGACAGTATTGTGATGAGCGTGTCTGTCTGTCTGTCTGTGTGTTTCTCCGTCCGCGATCATGTCTTCGGAACTAAACGTACGATCTTCGCCAATTTTTTTGTGCATGTTACCTATGGCCGTGGCTCGGTCCTTCTCTGGCGGCGTAGTGATACGTTATGTACTTCCGGTTTTATGGATGACGTCATATTTGCGAATAACTCTAGGTTGCTCGACGTCGCCGTCCAACTGGAGCGCAGCGCACAGCAGCCTTGGGCTTGGCTGTAAACTGTGCGTAGTAATACCAGTTGCAGGCCAACGGACGCACGGGACAACTTTTCGGGCGCTCAAAGTTACTTCCCAGGTGGCAACACCGGGGGGCGGAGTCTGCGGTTTATAACTGCCTTGTCTGCCAAGGAGACGGCGGGAGTGGCGGCGGTATAAGCGTGCAACGGGAGCGGGCGGGCGTCGGACTGAAGGACATCAGCGATATCTAAACTATATTTTCTGTAAAAATTGTTTTGTCTTTAGCCGTCCTCAGTCCGAGGGCTGGCCGCACTGTGGACATTCTGTCTCCATTGCAGACGCTCCTCCACTTGCCGCATCTTTGTAAATATAATTTTATAATAATAAGTAAATGTAATTTATAAACGCGCACAATGGTCAGCAAAAGCCGAATCTGAAGCTTGTACTGGATTTGTAAGATAGTTATCAACTAAAAGTGTAGTTTAATTTAGCTTCAGTTTAACTAAAATATGTTAAAAGTTGTCTTCCACTGCTTACGACGCCCCGCCCATGCACTGATCAACAACAGGCAGCAGTATACAATACATCACCGCCACCTCACCCACGGCTGGGGTACCAATCGTCTCCTGGACGCATCTAGAACGGGGTCAAAATCGTCACACAATGTCGGCCGTCTTGTCAGTCGAGTTCTTGAGTCTGTTACGGCAGCGTCACGCTACTCGGCGACCGAGCTCAGTGAACAGATATTTCGACGAGCGACGATCGCCGACTGCAGCTAATAATCAACGGTCCGCAGCCAGTTATACTATTTACCGAACGTGTTAGCCGGCAGCGTAATGCGATCGGTCGTGTCCGTCCGTCCGTTTTAAAAATATTTTTCGAACCAACTAAGCTATGAACTTCATTCTTTGCAAGTGCATGGTCATGCCCATAGATCGCCGGGGATTAAAAGTCATGGTCACAAGTCAATGCAAAAAATGTGCGGATAGCCTGCTGCACGAGTATCTACTGCGGTGCGGTGTCCTATGAATACTGATTGATGGCCGCAGTAGTAGGTTCGAATCGTGACGTTATCGGGTGTTATAGCGCGGCGAGGCGTGCGGCGTGGCGCGGCCGAAGCAAGCGGCAGCAGAGAATTTCAGCGCATGTGGCCATGGTAACGAGGTCCGTCTGACCTCGATCCTCGTTCGAGGCATTTTTATAGTTTTACCAGCAGCGGCGCGACAACACATTCGCCGTGAGACTGAATATCGGGCTGTACCAAGGATTGTCAGCTTGCTAAAATCTGTAAGGCACGCTGGCGCCGACTGAACAAAGCATGAAATGACAACATCCAATTATTTGCTGAATATTTTGGTATCTAAAGTAGGACACGCACTATGTAATGTTTCATAGCTTGGTGCTACTGACGATGATAATAATAAATTAATAATGCTCACGTGGTCCTTTAAGTGTGCCCTGTAATACACTGAATAAGCCTAATGGTAGTGGTAGTTAAGTACTTTGTGGAGTACTTATCTCTGCAGTGCCGAGTGCCGGGGTATGAAACGTAACGTAAGTTACGTAACATAACATTTTCGTTTAATAAAAGCTGACAGAAGACAGACCGCAGCTCCTGACACGTAAGGATAATAAAATTGTGATATCAAGGCTAGATTAGAGCTCAGGCTACATACATGCACACATGCACACAAATAATAACAGTCGGCCTAAGTGAAGTAAAGTAAAGTAATGGAAAGTAAGTAAACACGGTATCGGTTCGCCTTTGGCAAGCAACCCAGAGCCTCGCCGATAGGGAACTCGCATACCATATGGGATCACTCAATGTTACCTGCCACCCGGCAGAGGTGACATTCCCGCCCTTACCCCAGTCGAAGCTGGTACTCGATTTAGCCACCCCGGAGGGATGCAAGACTGAATTGATCTACGCACTACATTAAGGCGCAGCCTGTGCCCAAGGCTGCATATTGCAGTAGCCATCGCGATTAACACAACCGCCCGTGGTGAGATTCGAACCTGGATCCTCTCACATCGCAGGCGGACGCGCTAACCACTAGACGAGTGCAAGCTGTAATAGACGATGACGCGATGTTTCATGTTTTAGCGCGCGGGTAGGACCTATTCATCATCGTATCGTCGACGTTACATGGACTGCGTCGTCCTACGAGGGCGTAAATGCAGAAAACCGATTTTCCAGCGCACCGCTGAATGGGGCCAGTAACGTAACCGCTGTTGGGACCGTGAAAGCGACTTGACGACGACCGCGGCTGAGCCAGCCATATGGCGAGAATCGCTGCAACGTCGGCCGTCGATCCGCCCTTCACTGCAGTGTCCGCCGGCGGGGTCGGCGGCTCGCGAGTCTTTGACGCTCGCTCGCCCGTCCGTCGTTCACCCTCGGGAACTCGGACGATTGATACAAGTCGCTTTCTTAGACCGTCTGCGACCGATGAATGAAAGCAGTCGCCGAGAGAAACACTATATAGCTCCATATAACACCGGCGAGTCGAGGAATGGAAACCAGAGTCGATAGGTTTAACAGCGAAAACAGATGTGGGCTACCTGGACGAAAACATCGCAGTCGACGGCGTAGGAGACCGCGTGTAGTAATACGCCGGCAAGACGTTAAAGACTGTAATCACATGAACACAAAACTTAATGATAGCGGAGTCGGAGATGGCTGTTTGCAGCATATAACTTTGTCGAGCTCAGAATCTCATTCAAACAATGACTCCCAGCAGATGTTGCGTGAATTCTAGCCCAAGGGATAAAGACTGTCATTCGGGTGTATTATTACGAGTTGTCATGCTAAAAATTGTAAACTGTTTGGATACATATTGCATAATTTTTGAATGTTTTCTTTGTATTTCTCATCAGCTGTTTTGTTAGGGTGCTCTATGTTGGTGATGTGAGCGCCATAAAAGCCGTACGACAGGTTTTTTTTGTGATTTTCTGCTTGTATTGTCGGCGTCTGTGCTATTATAGTCTGCTTTTATTTACTATTTTACGTAAATGTATGATGTACGTTTGTTACTCACTTGCTTACTTATTTCGTGCAGCTGGGCGTAAACTACGACATGGACGTACAAATCAGATGATTTAATTCGGTCGTTGAACCAGCAGCAATAAAACGAGGTTGATGTCACTGTTCGATATCGGCACCGTGCCTTGACTGACTTGGTCGTGCGGGCTACGGTCTCTGCTGTCGGCAGTGCACGTACATGTAAATACGCAGTGAGGCTGACGACGTACAACGCCGGGTAGGCTTAATTGGCGGCCAGTACGTGTCGGTGTCGACGCGAAATTGACCGCAGCGACGTAATCCAGCGCCGCCGATAGATATCGGTCGTTGAATGTTTCCGCAGCCTCTTCTCCTCTACTCACCCAGTCGCGGACGCCGATGCGGCTGCGCCGAACACAAATATTTGTATCGTGCGAGGAGGGAGACAGCCAGCCAGCTCGGCGGTGGTGATAGCCTAGCGGCCGGTGCTCGTTCGCGATTATTGTCGATATCGACGACCGAGAGCTGCTGTGATCGATAACGCAATCGACGATATACACGGCCGCAGACGAGCAGCGTAATGCCTCCCTCTCCGTGCACCGTCATCGCCACTCGCCTCCCGGCCACGTAACTCCTTAAACGTTCGCACGACAAGACGTTTGCTGACCCTGCCCGCATAGTATGCGGAGCAGGGTCTATAAAACGAACATCAGCCCGTCTACGTCTGTCTGTCCTACTGATCGATAGCAGCAGTGGCAAGCGGCGGGTTTACTGCTGAGTGCCACGCAAGCAGGAATGCTGCACGGTGCACCTGCAGGCATGCCGTGCTGCAGGTGCTGTGCAGCCGGTGCCGGCGCTCGGCAGCAACGGCGCCGCAGCACGGCGCAAAGCAGCAAATGCCAGCAGCGTCACTTTCACAGCCGACGTAGGAGCTGATCACAGAGTTGTTAAAGTCTTACAGCCAGAGACTGGATTGATAATGTAATGTAATGTCAATGTGGAGTCTAAGATGACACTTCACGAACAAGTCCGTTACAGGGGCACCTTACAATATTAAAAGTTACAGTCTGTCACACAACTGGACACTATGGTGAAGAGTACGATGACTAAAACAGACTAGTGCCATCTTGAGGTCCCGGTGGAACTGCAGCAGCGATGGCGCAGAACGAACAGACGACGGAAGAGCATTCCACGCTCCATCAGCAGTCACCGGGAAGGCTCGATCACCCAGCGTGATGCGTCGTGTGGACGGTATGACCAGCGTCGACGTAGAAGCACTCCGAAGACACCGACGTGAACCTACGTCGGCAGTCAAGTGGAGGGTCCCAGCAAGGTATGACGGCGCCGTGCCGATAAGGCATCGATACGCGAGAACACATAACCGGATCTGAATTCTCTCTGGAACTTTCAGTCAATGTAGTTCACGGAGAAGTGAAGTTATGTGCTCCGACTTCCTTGCGGAGAACACGAGACGAGCGCCGACGTTGAAGACAGACTGCAGCCGTTGTAACAGTTGTCCGCAAATACCCGAGAGAACTGAGCTACAGTAATCCACCTTTGTCACCACAAGTGCATTCACTAGTGTCAACAAGGTGGTACGTGTCAGCGAACGACGCACACTGCGTATTTGACGGAGTGTTGCAAAACATGCTTTCACGACTACAGTGACGTGAGCACTCATGGCGACATCTGCGTCAATGTAGACCCCCAGGTCTCGAACTGTTCGTACCGGCTGCACAGATGTGTCACCAACACGAACAGGACCTGTCGGGATCTGATGCTGACGTTGATCGGATGAACACCAAAGCACCTCAGTCTTGGAAGGGTTAAGGTGCAACCGGCTGGACATCATCCACGAGAAAACATCCTCAATGCAGACCGACAGACGCTCTTGCAATGCGTCAACATCCGACGGGTCGCACAAGAAGCTCAGCTATCGCCGAGGGACCGCGCGATGCGTCGTGTCAATTGAAATCTTGCCAACTGCCACGCAACAGTGCAGAAACTACTTATACGACAAGTCCTGACCAAATCGATGGTATG
>Ga0126332_10000883_pt1 | contig 10353 bp, 5 predicted proteins | sample InaspJWI42metaG_FD_94482 | JGI IMG/M metagenome (GOLD analysis project Ga0126332, IMG submission 94482) | Marine gutless worms symbiont microbial communities from Oahu, Hawaii - Inanidrilus sp. 2 OAHU.JWI-42 metaG | ecosystem: Host-associated > Annelida > Digestive system > Unclassified | place...
CCAGCTGATGCCACTGCCACTCACTGTCTCTTGCTTCAGTAAAATCCAGATTGGTTTTACCTTTCTGGTACCGGCTCACCCGGGTAGTCCCGGACAAAGGGCCGTTAAACGTGTGTAGTAGTAGTAGTAGTTGTTTATGTTGCTACAAGCTTGGTGAATGAAGATGAATACAGTATTAGCTTTCGATAATCAAGATCGTAGATTTCATACTGGAATTGTGATTCCTTTGATATGATAGTCTCTGATAATCTGTAGTAGTCTACTGATGTTAAGAATCAAGCGATGCTGATGTATGTATACAGGCCTATCTATTGTTTCTGTTTATTTATTGCTGCTACCGTATTACTCGGCGAATAAAGATCACCGAAAGACGGCATACTGCGTCGATTATTCACGGCATGTTTTCGATAAGAACATCAGCGACAAAGCATCGCGGCGGCTGCTGCTGTCGTGGCAGCAGTGGCCGGAGTTCAGTGTCCACGAGAAGACCGGGATGAGCAGGCGTCCGCCGACGACGACCGGAGAGAAAGGAGAAATCACGGCGGCTAGCCTAACGCACAGCGTCCGGTCGCCGGGTCAACTACATGAACGATCTATTCGCCCATGCCGTACGTCGCCTTACGGCCTCGATCCGGCGAATAATGTCCCGGCGCGGCGGCGGCGCGACTCTGCACGCTCGTCGTCAATAACCATTAGCGAGCTTGGCCGCGCGCTGTCCGTCGTGTTACGGCCATAATAATCCACGATCCGCGCTATTGAGATTTATTCTGCCGTGTCGGAAGTGGATGTTGGTCCGACCGAGCAATTTGCGGAAGAGTTGCGTAGCAAAGTGAAAAACGGACGCTAACCCGGAGGACATGGGCGATGCGAATCTCTCCAACCCGAGCATCAGCTGTCGCAGATGGACCCGCGCGACGCGCTGTCTCACGCGCATCGCGCAAAGACGGTGACCAGTGTGACCAGCTGACCAAAGTCGCTCAAATTATCAATACTACTGCATCGATTCCAACCAAATTTTGCGCAACACCGAAGACCACAAAGTGTTCATCGTGGGTGGTCCAAATACGTGCCCAAAAATCCAAGATGATGGACGGCCGCCATTTTGAAAAAAAAACGTTAAATCGCCATATCTACGCAACCGTTTTTTGACTGATTTTGATGAAATTTGGCACGGTGACGAATACTGGTCCCCTACTACAGGGGACAGACCATTAAAATTTCGAATTTTTGAAAATTCAAGATGGCGGCGGCCGCCATCTTGAAAATCACAACAATCGCGATATCTCAGCAACGGTTTGGTCGACCAAAGTCGACCGTTGCAAAGTACTGTCAACGTATTTCGACCGACGAAGGTCACCAGCTCATATTACACCAAGCGTCCAACTTTGTCGAACACTAACCCGACGGTCGATGTGCCGTTGCAATTTTTTCTAAGTCCAGAGTTGGAAAAAAAGTCTACAGTTTAAATTTCGAGAAGAAAGTTCCTTTATTTTGGAGGTACCGTGATTTCCTTTAACACGCTGTAAAATAAGTAAAAAGAAGCCTGAGTGCCCAAAACCAGACGTTTTCACTAAACACCGGCTTGTGACGGACAGATTGACGGCTGGAGATACAACGGGCGACAGCTAACACCGCACTAGTCGGCAAAATGGACACACCCTTCGTTTCAACTGTTATCAGTGAATCATTCGCTATGCTATTTATGGCATTTACAGCATTCCGTATCTATGAAAACAAGCAAGTAGGTTAGTAAAAGCATCAAATGAGTTAGCCGCGCTGGGGATTTGTTAAGGCAGATTGAAAGCGACTGGTTTCACATCATTTCGGAATAAATGCATTCAGTTTATTACCTCACCCACAATGCAACGCGTGCTGACGGAGTCCGGTTTAGCAGAGTTTGTAAACATCGGTGACGGTAGTAGTAGTACTACAATACGTTATGTTATGTAATTTCCTACTCGTTTAGGAAAATAATAATAACAACCATCGTTTGCAATGAATTCATCAACTAAAAAATCCCGCAAGCAAAACAGCAAACACTAAAAACCTGGAACTCCGCCAGCGCGCAGAGCTTTATGGGATTGAGTGATAAGGCGAACGGGTTTAGGAGAATGACAGGAGAAAGAGAAAGGATCCGGACAGTTGGTGCTGCAGTGCAGAATAAGTCATAATCAAAAGACAGATCATGCAAACGGACAGACAACGATAATCTCCGCCGAATCAAAGACCCTGGAAATGAAAACTACGATTGCTGTCACAACCAGCAATAGCTAGTCCATACTATCGGCACTATAGACAATCCGTTCTAAACCAGGCTTATTCGATGCAACGCCAAGCTAATGCGCGAGAATCGAGCAAGATTAGCTTAATAGCTGTTCAGATAATACGTGACTAGAGGGCCGTTTACACATACGCGGCGCGCTGCTGCGCTGTGCGAAGTGTAAACGCCACTACTGAAATACTCGGAGTTACTATCTCTCGCGCAGCAACACACAGCGCAGCAACGCGAGCAACGCATAGCAACGCGCAGCGCAGTAGCGCGCAGCGTATGTGTGAATGGCTCTTAATACTTGGAACGACATTTGCCAGCAATTCTTCGTCGATTCTTGCGGACCGATTGTCGCTAAAACTTCCCACTTTGTCGTTTTGTCTTCTAATAGCGCTTCAACTATGCTGAGGTGTGCTCACACTTCTAAGACCAAAGCAACGAGGACTTAATGAATATCTAGCAAAGAGTAGATTTCAACGTGCAACAATGTAATGCTTTCTGACTTCGATTTTTATTTTTAATTGATTACTTAAACGCCTCTATGTTTATGATAAGTTTATCCCGTAATAGATGGTGACGATGATGAGATTTGAGCCAGTTTGTGAGTTGTATCAAGTGAAGTAAATGAGAAGTAAATAGTTAACACATATCAGATGTTTGTGCAACAGTAATAAAAAGAAAATTGGATAAAATTGTCGTAAAAACCTCAAATATTCCTCAGTGAAGAACACGTTTCGGCGTATTTCTGTATGCACGCAATGGGATACGAGACGCTGTGGCGGGCGTATAAAACACAGGAAACAATGAGCTACGCGGATTTTGCCGAGATGACCGAGCACCCAAGAGGACAATCGTTTTCCATCGGTGTCAACGTCAACACGTAGAGAGATACCGGCCACGTCTCGCGCCAAATCTCGCGAGATTTGGCTCGAAACAACCCGAATATGCATCGCAGTTGCACATCTCTGGGACACCGTCGAAATCGCAGAGACAATTCCGCGGAAATCATACATTCGCAATCAATCACTGGATCACTTGTGAAGAACGGACTCCATATTTTATTGCTGAATCTATAAAACGCAGGTCGTAAAGCCACCACGATACACGCAGCTACATTTGTGATAAAGTTTGTTCAAAGCAGAGGAAAGATATAGGAGTGTACAATATAATATAATGCAACATGAAAAAAATTGAAACAATAAAGAAAACTAAAACTGAATAAACATAAAATAAATAAAAGATGTTAAAAGCGTAGCATACAAACTTCAAAGCACATAACCTGCAACGGAAATATTAGGCCTATTAGGCCGCATCGCATGCGCACAATGTACAGATGCGGCCTATTGCTGCAAATGTAGCGTGGTCTGTGTGTCTGTCTGTTGCTCACAGCCATGAGCTGTGCTAAAACGGCCGAACCAATCGAGATGCAGCTGGGGTCTGATTGTACATTTGCCTTGTTGTCAGTTATCTCATACTGGCTTCGCGCAGAACTATGTAACTGTCGCATCAATACTGACGGGACTCTATTGTGGGAGAACGTGTGACGACCCATTGCTCATTGAAAAGTATATGGAGATTCCTTTGTGCATGAGGACAAAGGTCTGTGTAGCGGCATCGATGCGGTCTATCGCTACTAGTGTTGTAGCAATCTGTTAACATTATATAAAGATATGATATTGAATATATAATGACATCGATTCGTGAACTAGCAGTTTCCGAGAATTCTATTTCTAGGACCCGTGGAAACGACGACACGACGACAATGCCGATATGGATGTCTACGAAAGTAGTGCCGACGGGCACCTGCTGTATAGCGGCGGATGAATACAACGCGGCGCGGACCTAATGTGCCCCCGCGCTGGCCGTCCATCGGTCGTCAGTCAGCCGAGTCCATGCGGTGAGCACGGAGCACATTGTCCAGGCCACGGTAATAATGTTCGCCGCCGCACAGCGCTAACCAACGATCTAGCAGCACGCAGCGACGTGGCACGCTGGTACCTCTCTTCGACGCCCGCTGACGGACGAACCGTCACTTACTTACTTACTTGCTTAGGCGCGGAATAAGAAATGCCGATTAACAGCAGACAAGCGAGGTCGATTTTGGTCGAGGTGCTGAGCATGAGACGAAACTCTTTCAGTCAATAAGGCGATCGTAGATATCAGACTTCGCCCAGCGCGGTGCTGCCCCTGGTGCGTCACTCTGGGAATGCGCCGAGCATACGCACATACATTCTGCGTCGCCTGTGCCTGGCCGTTATGCGCAAACTTGACGTCATCCTCAACACCGGAAGTACAATACGGCAGCGGAGAGATAGACAATTAGACATACAGGCAGACAGACATACATTCTTATTGCATCGCAATACTTCACACACACTTAAAGGCTAGGTAAAAAAGGCAAAGGTAGCCCATACTCGATTACCGAGCGTAGGGTTCCGGAGCTAATCCCGGTTCTTGGCAGTCAGCCTGCAGGTGACGTGAGTCATAAACCCGGCGGTAGGCTGTCATTACTTTCCGCCAGGCCCACAGTTACCCCCGCAACCCTTAAGAGGGTTCATACCAATTTCGCTGCATGGTAAACAGAGGCACGACGGGTGTGAACAGTTTGCCTATACTAAGACTGTTACCCGACAGCGTCGCGGCTGCGATTTGAACCTAGACCCTACTGCGCCTGAGTCCAGCACGCTAACCACTCGGCTACCGAGCCACCCTAAAGGCTAGGTAATAATCCGAAGTAATAATCCCAGGGGTCCAAATGCTTGTCATCGGCACTCGCTTCTGTGCTAAATGTGGTCGACGCACACTAGCCGCGTTCACGGGTGTCCACAATGACCACGGGCGGTGTCTACTGAGCGCCCGTGAACACGGGCCGTGAACACGGCCGTCTCGTTTCTGGACGCCCGACACGTTCTTCCGCGCCGCCGGTTCCCGGTACCGTTCTGTTTCGCAATCAGTGGCAAGATGGCGGAGGTCGGAGTGATTTTCGACGCACAACGGCCAACAATATTGCCCCCAGTCGTCGTCGCCGCGGCCGCCGCCGCCGCCGACGTCTCCGCCGTTCACGTTCATCACGGCCCGCAGTGTGTACCTCCGTGCGTTCTGTCCGTTATTTAGTCGCAACAATTCGACCGCGTAATGTGTACTTAGCCGGGTTAAGTATTCGGCCTTCGTACTACGATGAGCGCGTCTGTTTGTCTGTCTGTCTGTCAGGCACGTGCTCGAGGACAACATCTTCACGGCTAAGGCCAAGGCCAGGCTTCTTTCGATGCCGAGGCCCGACATTTTTGTCCTCGAGGTGTCCTCGACCCCGATGACAGTCCTCAAGGACCCTATGGCTGCTGTCTGTGTGCCTGTCCGGTCCCATATCTCACAACAATTCGACCGCGGCGGACGCCGTCTCGCGTCGTCACCGGCCGGTGAATTAACGCGGCACGAATACGTCAGTTCAACATCCCTCCGCGGCCTTGCCTTTGCTGCCTCCATCAGCCGCAGTTTGGCGGGGTTAATGTCCCGACCTACGTTTGTTTGTGTGTTACCTCCCCCTCGGCCCCTCCCCGGCAGGGGTGCGAAGTATTGCGATAAACGTGTCTGTATGTCCGTCTGCATGTATGTCCGTTCGCGCATCGCAAAAACAACGTATACAAACTTCACGAGATTTTGCACGTGTTAACTGGCCGCGGTTCGTTCCTTCTCTGACCACAACACAAAAAGTTATGAATTTCCGATTTTGTGTATGAGTTCCAATGAGTGCCGTCTAGCGTGGTACTTGATCGAATGAGTGAGATATAGCAAGAGTAAGTAGGAGTGGGCGGGAAGCCGGTCGGAAAATGCATCTGCTCGGGTGTGCACTTAGGCACGCACGCACGCACGCACAGACAGACGGACAGGTCGAAAACATAATGCTTTCGGCAGCTGACGGGATGGGCGGCGGAGGCACAAATATCTCCAAGCGTGGTACTTGATCTCTTGATACAAATATCTCCAAGATGCGAACGCCGTACTCTACGATACCATACGATACGATGCGATACGAGATGCTATTTTAACGTGCGCTTTTAACGTTTACAACTGCTAATCTCTGTTTTGTTCTACTACGCCAGCCCGTTGCCTCTACGCCTCTAACGATGAAATATCGCAGCGTATTGCAGTTCTGACTCTCACGAATTCATCGTATTCACCAGGTGGAGCTAATGTGCACCCGCATTGATTCCTTGGGCCCACACAAGTCTGCCTCCCCCGACAACAAGACATCTCGATTAATTCAGTCGTTTTGCGGAGCTCGTGGTCGTGACCAACAGACAGACAGGCGAACCAGTGCGACGTCCGTAGCAATAGCCTCAGAGTTGTCCATGGATCCACTTTGTGTGACCAGATCCAACCCAACCCATCAGCTGACTGACCCAACCCACTATAAGTGGGAAAATTTGGACCCAACTCGACCCAACCCAATACAACTAATAAATTTAACTGCTTGGTGCAACCAAATCTTATCTAACAGTGCTTTAAATGCATAAACATAATCACTTCAAAGTTTTAGTGTTTTTGCTATAGTGGACCCAACCCAACCCAACCCACCAACAACTGAAAAATCTCGACCCAACCCGACCCAACCCAACCCATGAACAACTCTGAATAGCCTACACGTCAGGTCAGCACTGCATGCAGTGCTGACCTGACGATGCGGGCTAATTCTAGCGAACACGATAAGATTGAAACTTTAGATTTGCTGAATGTAGTAGTCCAATAAATACTGTTTTGGGAAAAGTTGGTCGATTAGCTTCAGAAGATGCTGTCGTTCATCCAGTAGATAGCAAATGTATGCCTATTCTTCTACATGCTGCTGAAATCTGTCCTCTATCGCAGTCAGACATACAGTACCTAGATTTTGTAATACATCGTTTTCTTATAAAATTGCTCAAAACAAATAATAAAGATATTATGAATGCTCTTTTTTAAATTTAAAATTGCCACGTGAGCGCACACAATCACAAAACCAGATTTGACTCCACATTCTGCAACTTCGAAGTTATCGTGAAATGCTTACAATCTAAGTATAGATAGGGTAAAGTGACGTCACAGAGTCTGTGATCACGATACGATCGCCATTTTGTGGGTATAACACGACATAATGCATTGATTTAAATGACAAAGATTTATCGTGTTATTCAAATAAAATTGGATCAGTTATTTTAAGAAAATGTCCACGTGATCACTGACTTGCCAACACAGCATAATTAGTGCCATCACAGTGACAATCATTTCTAAGAGTTTTTACCTACAAGATGGCGGTAGAAATCAACTGCCATAGATATGGAACAAAATTACGTCACTGTCACCCTACGTGTAGTAAATGGAATGCGTGCTTGTTGCATTTTTCTTGTTGTTTTCTTCCGTTGTATTTGGTTTATTTAGTTGCACTGTGTTTCGTTGCAATACCGCTTATGGTGTATAAAGTTGAATACGTTACCGGCTCTGCTGAGCTCGAAGTTTCCTAGGACGTCGACGTCTTTCTCGTATCGGTCGAGCTTGAAGCGCGAAGTCGTGCTGTTGTTGTGTTGTTCCGCCTCATAGCGGAACGCCGTCCGACAGACCGTCGATTCCTTGTCGAATATCGCACCTGCCACAACACTCAATACTGTGACTGTTCTGATATCCAATAGCATCGGCGTCCTAAAATCTTAATAATTTTATATTCTGAGTGTTGAGTGACGTTATGGCTACACGTACGTGGCACGGACCTGTGTTGGCCATTTAATCCACGTGGTTGTTTTATCTTTTTAAATTGTGCTTTTCTTGTGAAATTATACCGCTTTCTGGATGTGAATTGATGAATAAAATAAACCAAATACGGCGTCGACGCATATTCAACGTGCTCCAAAAAACTACCCCACTTTACTTACTATATGTCACTCGGTAGCCGAGTGGTTAGCGTGCTGGACTCGGGCGCAGTAGGGCCCGGGTTCAAATCGCAGCCGCGACTCTGTCGGGTAACAGCATTGGGCAAACTGTTCACACCCATCGTGCCTCTGTTCACCATGCAGTGAAAACTTGGTAGCAGCCCTCTTAAGGGTTGCGAGGGTAACTACAACTACATTAATTATCAGTTGTCATTGCACAACGTACTTTCCATATTGTTATGGTTCTGAAAAAACTTACAGCAAACAAGTGTCGGACGAAATTAAAGAGATGTTGAAAATTTAGGAAGACATACTGTCTGCTGTCACTGTCAGTTACCTGAAGGACTGAAACCACGGCGATTAACGTCGGCAAAAACGTCGATAGAGTGGCTGTTTGGACTGGCAAGCAATGCTGCGTGGACGAACCCGGTTAAATATCCGGACATTTGCCCCCATACATTTCCCTCGGGAAAACTGACCGCGAAAACTTCAATCGCCGATTTTTACCGCCCGCTTACGGTTATGATTTAAAAGTTAAAGTTAGGTTACAGGGTAGGGGTTAACTTTGGAGTACAAGATTAGGGTTAAGTTTATGGTTAGGGTTTGGGATTTTGGGGTAGGATTATTAGGATTAAGTGACGGATAGGGTTGGGATCGGGGCAGATGACCGGGATATTATTTTGGGGGAGGGGAGGTAGACTACAGATATCCGGGGAGGGGAATATCGTAAATTCGGCGGTTGGGAGTGGCAAGGAATTTTGTGTGGAGGAAGCCGGCGAAGCGAGCGTCTCATTTGCAGTAATCAACGAGCGCGCTCGAAACGAGCTCGCCGGGTGTCTGACAGAGTCGTCAGTCAACACATCGTCACACTCCAGGCTGGATGTCGTCACGCAATCTAGGGATGCGGTCCTCCAGGATTGTCCTCGACCTCGAGGACAGTTCTAGGACAAAAATCCCTGGCCCTGGCCTTAGCCTCGAGCTGCATTCGCTTTGACGTTGTAGGCAGCTTGTTATCTTTCTAACTGAGGTGAACTCATAAAGACTAAGTCGCCGTAGTATGATTACAATAATCAAACAGTAATCAGACCCTAATCCTAACCCTAAAAGCTGATCCTAAACCTAACATAATCCTACTCCTAACCCTACTCGCACGACCGACCCAAACAGGCACTGGTCTTGGCCCTGGCCTTGGCCTGAAGGGGTTGTCCTAGAACACATTCCTGACACAATCCTGACAGAGTCGTTAGTCAATATACTGTCACAATCCAGGCTGGATACCGGTCAATACAACGTCGCACGACTTTTGTCAAGATTGTATGACGTCACATCGACCTCTATTCAGCCTGGAGTGTGACAGAGTCGTTAGTCAGCGTGAATAATGAATGCAGGAACGACGTCGGCGACAAGCCGAAGTCAAAGACTTCCCTCCGGCCACATATCACACTGCCTACTGCTACCGCTTCTTCTCGGTCTTGTTTCTCGTCCCGTCAGGTTTGCAGACGATGAGGTTGTCTTCCCTTCTCTGAGTCCCGAGTCACCTCCGCCGCAGCCCTCGCGTGCGCATTCCTCGCTTTCAGATACGGACAGACAGTCCGTGTTTCTGGTTGCCTACTGCTACTGCTGCTGGCCGCCAAATACCGCGACACGAAAGACAGAATTATTAAACGTGCTCTTCGTTAAAAATCTGGATCGCCTCTCTTCGTCCGTTCGAAGGATAGGTTTAGAGATTAAAGCAGTCACGCTTCCTTCGGGAGTATGCGCCGACGCAAGAGTACCGTAAGACGACTTGTTAATGTTTTATAGTGAGTATGACTCTATCTTATAAAAAGTGCATGCACGTACGCGACAGACGGGTCTTAAAACACTGTTAAGCATTTTTGACTGAATTACCGCATAAGATATAGCGAACAAGAGGGAACGCGGCATAACTGGTGTTCTCGGCTCCCGAGGACAGAAACAATGAAGTGGGTCACTTGATTTTTTGGAGGGGGAGGTGCACGGCCCCGAAAGCAAAATGCTATGTAACAAATTGTAATACATAATTTAGGCTTGGTAAACAAAGACGATTATATATGATATTTTGTTAATACTCCAGTACCAAGTGTCAACTACTGTGATGGACTTGATCGTTGTATTTTGTATTGTATCTTGTTTGTATTTATGCTTGCGCTGCTGTGTTTCTGTGTC
>Ga0126332_10000884_pt1 | contig 10353 bp, 6 predicted proteins | sample InaspJWI42metaG_FD_94482 | JGI IMG/M metagenome (GOLD analysis project Ga0126332, IMG submission 94482) | Marine gutless worms symbiont microbial communities from Oahu, Hawaii - Inanidrilus sp. 2 OAHU.JWI-42 metaG | ecosystem: Host-associated > Annelida > Digestive system > Unclassified | place...
AGTGCCTTCAGTGCTTTGACACTGTTAGTTGGGCGGCAGGAAGGGCATCCGGCCTGTAAAAAACATTGAGTGGTGAGCTGCTGGCGTCGTTATCTGTCTGGAGCGAGGTGCAGACTTGCATATGGCCCAGCTGATGCCACTGCCACTTACTATCTCTTGCTCCAGTAAAATCCAGATTTGTTTTACCTTCCTGGTACTGGCTCACCTGGGTAGTCCCGGACAAGGGCCATTAAACGGGTGTGTGTGTGTGTGTTGCAGTTTATGATGGTATTAGAGAGCCAGCATAAAGCGATATGCTCATATTATTGCAGGCCAAATGTCCTACCTGTAGCTAAACTGACTGTGCTTATATGCTGAATGTAACTGAAATCACTGACTCCAAACATGAATCCCTCACCAGCCATGTATACCTTATGCTGAAGGGATGCCGTTCTTATGCCTTCCAGTTGATGGGGCTGGAGGCTTGATGTTTTTGGTTTGTCTGCCCATCTGTGCACCCCATGCAGGCTCTGGGACATAATGTACCCTTGTTTCGATTTTTGATTTTGGCGCTGTATATATTGTTTGCTTGTTATGTTTATATCGTACGCTTTCCCACTTAGCCTTTTTCTTTCCTTTTTCCCTACTTATCTCCTCCCTTACTTATCTTTCCTTTGAGAATAGACCCGCTCTGTTGCCAGGCCTGATTTTGTAAAAGGTGACTAAACCTGGCTTTAGTTTTTGTGTTTATTTTATTAGTAGTATTGGCTTTGGGAAACGTCTCTGAAATTACCTATTTTGTGTCGAGTGGGACGCAAAACTACAACTCAGTCAATGCCCGTCTGTGCATGTGTATGTATGTGTATGCATAACACTGCGCATACATAAGTATGCATGTGTCCATACCTTTGTGGAGGCATTCTCAGACCAGCTAGCTATTGACTTCTAGTTTTGTTTTTGGTTCCTGGCCTCTGCCTGTCATAATATGATTCACCGCAACTAAACCTGAGTATCTGCAGAGACGAAGTATGTGTGGCTGTAGGAAGTGGTAAAGCGATGGCCTGGAGATAACGACCGCCTGCGTCGCATGTCTATCATTGAGGAGGGCGGCGAGAAAAGAGTCAACATGGCACATCTGTGCATTGTCGGCAGCCATGCTATCAACGGAGTTGCTGCGATCCACTCGGAAATTATCAAGAACACCACGTCAGCATATTATTTAATCACTGTGAAACAACCACAAGCTATGTGTATTATGTTCATACCAACCTGATGAAACTTGATAATAATACTAATAAACAGATTTGTATAGCGTTATAAGGTTGTAACTTTAGAGGCGCTGGGGCCAGGCAGCTTGTTAGTGAGCAGAGGAAGAAGAGAGCTGGGAAAAGAGCAACGTCTTTAGCCTAGCTAGATTTATCACAGAACACAGTGTCAGTACTTCTGCTGCTGATCACCGATATTAGATCATCTCTTACTCTCTGCATCCTGTTAGAGTTGTGAACAGTGACAGTACATTCAAACTTGCAGCAGTATTTTAGTAGCAATTCATACAATACTGGTATTGGAGAGCTGGCATAAAGGAAGCAAAGCCTTGCCAGTCGACATGCTTTTGTCTTATTCTTATTCTCCTTTTTTAGCTTTTAGAATCAAAACACTTTAAATTTATGGAGTCTTTGGACGTTACGTTGAGTCGCTGTTTTATATTCTAGCTTTGTGCCTTGTTTTTTATCTGGCAGTTTGCAAAATCTGACAATTTGCAAAAGCAGGACAGGTTTATCACTGCAGTCTGTGATGGTCACAGTGGTTGACTGTCATGTTTTCGATTAAAGTTTTAAACTGAAACTTAAACCAGACCCCAAGTCTGGTTTTAAACAAAAGCTCAGATTAACTTCAGTATTAGGCTTATGCTTGCCTTCAGTGCTTTGACACTGTTTGTTGGGCATCGGGAAGAGCATTTGGCCTGTAAAAAAATTGAGTGATGAGGTGTTTGTGTAGCCCAGGGTGCAGATTGTTTGCATATGGTCCAGCTGATGCCACTGCATCACAAAACCCCATTGTCTCTTGCCTCATTTAAAGCAAGACTGGTTTTACCTTTCTGGTACCGGCTTATCTAGGTTGTCCTGGAAAAGAGGTCGTTAAATGGGTTTAGTAGTAGTAGTAGTAGTAGTAGTATTAGACTTAAGTTTAAAATCTAACTTTATTGTCACTTTATTTTTTGCATATTAGTTATGCTTCAGACTGCAATTTGGTTTAAAAACGACTTTAAAACCACGTTTGTGCTGACATTGATAGGCTTGCCATGAAGACGAGCATGTGTTTGCAGCTTCCACGACTTCTATGAACTGTGGCCGAACAAGTTTCAGAACAAGACGAACGGCATTACGCCGCGCCGCTGGCTGCTGCTGTGCAATCCAAACCTTGCCGACCTCATTGCCGAGGTGAGAATCTGAGTTGTATTTCATGCATATGTGTGCCCTATGCGGGCTGCAGGGCGTCGTAATGCTCCCTTGATTCACCTGGGCCGTTAATCGCTCGCGCGTGTGTGTGTATTTACATATACCACATGGTCAGAATGCCCGACTTCAGGATACCGAAACAAGCCTTCTTCGGACAACTAGCTAGCGGGTGCAAGGTGGTCCTGTCCGATGCCACAAAGACAGCCTTAAAATCAACCTACGAGTGTGCAATTTGGCTACATCCGTGTTGCGGACTGCACCCCTTGACAGGAGTGTCTGGAGACAGTGCTGCTCAAATGCCATATTGGCTTTCGAGGAGAGGTGCACAGCAGCTCTTGTCGCCAAACGGAAGGCCAGGAAGGACCCTGTTGCTGCAAGAAGGATGGTGATGGACTTGCGATGTCTGCGGCAAACCATGCACTTCGTGCATTTATCTGTTTCCCATCGCAAGTCGCACCGATGATGTGCGGATCCGTTGACCTCGACAACTCAGTCCGTCATTTACATATATTACTTTGCTGTTTGGTCTGCTACGATCACAGTGTTTGATAAACTTGCTTGTTGTGAGCAGATGTACTGGACAATGATCGCTGTGATGTGTGTGATGTTACCTATTTGGTGTGGAGTATTGTGTGTCTTTGTGTGATAGAAAATTGGCGACCAGTGGATAACGCATCTGGAGCAGCTGAGGCAGCTCGAGAAGTTCCTCAATGACAAGAGTTTCTTGCTGAATCTGATGAAAGTGAAACAGGTTTGTCCGTTGTGGTCGCAGTATATATGTGTGTGTAATTATAGCTGTGCAGAAAGTCCATGTATGCAGCCTCTCAGCTGTGGTTCTAAAAAGGTATAGGTAGCCCATGCTTGATTGCTTAGTATAGGGTTCTGGAGCTGGTCCCGGTTCTTGACAGTCACCCTGCAGGTGAAATGAAAGTAGGCTGCCATTACTTTCCGCCAGGCCTGCAGTTACCCTCGCAACACTTAAGAGGGCTGCTACCAGTTTCGCTGCTTGGTGAACAGAGGCACACTGGGCGCGAACAGTTTGCCTAAGACTGTTACCCGACAGCGTCGCAGCTGCAATTTGAACTCAGGCCCTTCTGCGCCTGAGTCTACCATGCTAACCACTCGGCTGTGGTCCTACTGTCATAAAAGGGAGCAGCCACACCTCGGTGGCTGCAGTGATTGACTTTCTCTCTTTCTGTTCATGGCGTACTCTTTGAGGGTAGCCATGTCCAAAATCAAACACCAGTGTTCTCGTGTAGGAAGGACTGATGTTCAGCAATCTCAGATCCAGTTGAGTGGCTCTGAGCCATGTGTGGTTGGGTCTTTCTGGAGGTCGTTTCCAGTCTGATGGAGGCTGGGTGTAGCAACTGCATGGTGATGGTCTTCATTAGGAGCACTGATTGACTTACTGGACACACACACCCGTTTACACACACCCGTTTAACGGCCCTTTGTCCGGGACTACCCAGGTGAGCCGGTACCAGAAAGGTAAAACCGATCTGGATTTTACTGAAGCAAGTGACAGTGAGTGGCAGTGGCATCAGCTGGGCCATATGCAAGTCTGCCCTTGCTCCAGACAGATAACCATGCCAGCACCCCACCGCTCAGTTTTTTACAGGCCGGATGCCCTTCCTGCCACCAAACCAACAGCGTCAGAGCACTGAAGGCAGTGTCTGGGCAGTGTCTTAGATTTCATTTAAGGTGAGAACTGCAGGATGTCCCAGACTACTGCGAGTAGAAAATGCCACTATGCACTTGCATGTATCGATGGTGCTCGATTTTCCTCCCATTTCTTTCGCCGTGAGTCTTGTTGGTAGATTGGTTATAGGCTGTCATTAAAGATTTCACAAATCTTAAAAAGTGTTGCTACACTACCTCGTGAAAAGTTTGGCGTTTTTGACTCAGAGGCCAGTATCGCCTATGGTTTTTATTGTGCCACCAATAAACCAGCCATTGGACTGGAGAACACCGGTGTATTCTGTTTGGCTGTTTTATGCCTATCAGTGGGTTTGAGCCCTCCATGCTACAGTTGATAACCGCTCGTGCTTGGTGTGTAATTTCTGGCCCTCTGTGTGGGTTACGTGTAACTCACCCCTCTTGCAGTCACAGTTAGACACTTTTAACGTAGCAGAATTAGCCACCTGGAGACCTCAAAATACCAAAAAATTATTTTCTGGGGCTTTGCCTAACTCCACTGGGAGGAGCTTACAGTGCTCCCAAGACTCTGTTGCTTATGTGCAGGGACTTGGCGCTACCCTCTCCCGAAGAACCCTACCCTGCTGTCAACTCTTTGGGTCTCAGACAGCAAAGCATTCTTGAGTCTATTGACCCCCTTGCTGTTTTGCTACAACGCTCACACTGCTTGAAATAACATGCAGCAGCTCACATGTATTATGATACGCAAAAGCATCAGCATGTGTGTGGTATTGATGGACACGAGTTTTCACTTGTTTACTTACTCACTTGCAGGAGAACAAAATGAAGCTGGCTGCATACATTGAGAAGGAGTACAAGGTGACAGTCGACCCAACGTCGTTGTTTGACATGCAGGTGAAGTGGAAGATTTTGAAATTTTGTGAACTTGGTAAATTACTCGTTCTCACATTTGTATTTATAATCTGTTGCCAGTTGTACAGTAAAACCCCATTAAGTGGATAGTACTGGGATCTGATTATGAATATCCACTTAGGCAGAGCATCCACTTATCCGTGTTTTATACTTTACATTGTGTCTAAACAGGACCAGACAAATGATATCCATTTAAGTGGTTATCCACTCAAGTGGTATCCTCTTAGACAGGTTTGACTGTATTCCAAAATTTGTCTTCTTATTACTAGTATAAGCATTATAAATGGTATTATTTTGGTTATTTTTTTCATTTGCACATACAGATTTGTAGAAAAAAGACCATATAAGTTACAGAATTCCAGACTCCGGAGCCTGGGCCCAGCGTACATCTGGCATCCGATCTTGTTGCTCTGTTCACTCATTCAGATGAAAATTGAATTGGCACCATGTTGATAACTATGGCTTGCATCTTTCTGTTTCTCCGTTACTTACATGTTGCTTTCTCCCTGTTACGATCTGCTGTTTTTGGTTTTTGGTTGTCCCTTTAATTATTTGTAAAATTGGGAACTGAAGCTTACAAACCTAGCACATCTTTGTCAGCTTCTGTTTAGCATTGTTTTCTCTTTATGTGCTGCTGGCACTATTTTGGTGATGATGCTGATAATGGACTGACTTGTGTAACTGACAGGTGAAGCGGATCCACGAATACAAGCGTCAGCTGCTGAACATCCTTCACATCATCACTCTGTACAACCGACTGAAGAAGAACCCACACATGCCATTCGTGGCTCGCACCATCATGATCGGCGGCAAGGTCTCCGCCTCTGTTTATCTGTTCATAAAGCATCTTATATACAACAATAAAATAACAGAACCATGCAACATGGTACTACCTAAAATTAGCAAGTTCGGCACATTTAATAGAACGTTTTGAAACTATAGAAACTAAACACCACCTAAAATTTCATGTTTTCCAGATTGCCTTTACCTTCTAGTCATCCTGTGCCAGTGCCTCAGATTCGTTCTCACAATTTTTGGTGCTATATTAGTCTGTGTGTATGTATGTATGTATGTTTATTGTCTGCAGTAAGTACATGTATAAGTTAGTTATTGTATGTATGTATGTCTGTTTATTGTCTGCAGTAAGTACATGTATAAGTTAGTTATTGTCCCAGTAGTGTCACTGTGCTGTGTTTAGTTGCGGCTTAAAGTCACTCTGTGTTGACCAACAAAAACCAATCGTTGGGTCTTGCTGTTGATTGCGTGATAGTGATAGGTTGGCTGGTTGTCTAGGCTGCACCGGGCTACCACATGGCGAAGCTGATCATCAAGCTGTTCAACAATGTCGCGAGAACGATCAACAACGACCCAATCATCGGCAAGCGCCTGAAGTGTGTCTACCTGGCCAACTACCGTGTCACTCTGGCCGAGAAGATCATACCCGCAGCAGACTTGAGCGAGCAGATCTCGACCGCCGGCACCGAAGCCTCAGGCACCGGCAACATGAAGTTCATGGTAGATTTACACTTGCAACTTTGCTGTAAGGCCACTATAGGTGATCTGTAAAATACGATGCACTTCATTTGTGTAGTTATGGCAAATTGGAGGAGACTTTCAGAAGACACCTAAAGACATTTCTGTTTAACTGTCTTGACAATTAGCTATGTAGATAGTTACAGAGACATAGATCGTTATGTTGCCATACTGCCATCTCTGCCAACATGTCACATTTTTGGCCGTGCAAACTTATGCTATATATATATATATGTCCTTAATTATAACCATAATAATAATAAAACAGTAATTTTGTAGAAACATAATTCTTTAGTGTTATGGTGCTGTTTACTAGTGGCATTTTAAGAGGTCACGCGACCCTGAATACACTGCCATACTGTGGGGTTTTTTCATGCATATGCTACTACTCATTATGATCAAAATCTGCGTACAGTATTTGAAATGTCTAGCTTCATTCGTTCCAAAGATATGACTGGGCCCCAAAATTAGAAATGGGTCATGTGACCCTGACTATGCCAGAATCCACTGTGGGTGAGGGAATAAGCTAAAGCTAAGGGTTATTAGTGATTTTGTCGGGGAAGTAAGCCGAGAACGAAAATGTTTGTGGTTTTAGCAGTTAAATGTGTTCATACCGACCCGACAAAGATTTTCACACAGTTGACAGTGGTTGGTTTGTGGTTGCTGGTGTTCAGGTGAATGGAGCATTGACAATCGGCACTCTGGACGGTGCCAATGTTGAGATGCTGGAGGAGATGGGCAAAGACAACATGTTCATCTTCGGCATGACCGTCGATGAAGTGGAGGCGCTGGCCAAGCGCGGGTAAGCTGCCGTTCACTGCACGCCGGATATGTTACACAGTTGCACAGCATTCATTCAAAAGTAGTGACTCGAAAGAGAACATTTGTGGATAATTATTGGAACACGTTTATGCCTCTGTCTGTCGGATCAAGAGGGTTTTGGGGTTGTTACTCCAATCCATCGATGTGTGCGTACATACACACATGGAGGAATTCTTCGACCAGCTTGCCGTCGACTTCTGGTTGGTCCATACAAGTGGCAAGTTGGTCTGATAACTTGGCAACACCATAACACGCTATTGCACAGTTGTAATTGGACTAGGGCATCTGGCTCTAGACCCCCTCCTTGTATCTCGTTTCGCTCTTGGCCTGCCCGTGGCTGTGGGTGTTAAGTGTAGGCCCAGCAGGTTACTGTCCAGGTCAGTACCCCTCTATGCACGCACCGTTAAGCTGCCACCGAGGACAGCTTGTCTTATCTCCGCACACGCGTATGCCGAGACACCACTTGTGATCTGACATTTGTTCCCCCCCCCAACACCTGCCCCTCCCCCAAAAACAGTTATCGTGGACACTGTTCCCTGGTTTGTGATGTTCTAGGTATGGTGGGCAGATGTCCACAATGGTGATTTTCGGGAAACTTGTGTCTGGGGAGGCAGCAAATGCCTGGCACGCGTTGCGTATAAACGCTGTTACGATTTTATTAGTACAAGATTCTGTGCGACTAATATGTACATGCTTGAGATGCTTGTTTCTGCCGACTGTCCAGGTACAACCCTCGCCACTACTACGAGAACAACCCAGAGCTGAAGCAGTGCATTGATGAGATCGCCAGCGGCTTCTTTTCACCGGAAGACCCGGGACTGTTTCGCGATATTGCCAACACACTGCTCAACAGTGACAAGTCAGTGACTCGACCTTGCCTGTTGTCTTCTGTTTCCTGCTTTCTGTGGCAGTTTCTAACAACTTTTGTGGACTTTGATTTTTGGGTCTTTTTTTGTGATTGCCTACGTTGTTCCTGCCCTTCCATTTTATCGGCTGTTTTATTGCTTGCCTTTTTTTCATGCGTCTTTCATGTTTGGAGATAAGTGGCTGCATGGCATAGTGGTTAGCGGCATTCGTCACATGAGCGAAGTTAACATACGTCCGGCCCGGTTAGTACTTTGATGGTTGACCATCTTCGGGCGAGTATACCATCTCGATATGTAACCAGCCAACTAGGTCAACTCAGCCTTGCATCCCTCCAGGGTCACTAAATCGAGTACCAGCTTCGGCTGGGGTAAGGGCGGGAATGTCACATCTGCCAGGTGGCAGGTAACACTCTGTGATCCCATATGGCACGTGAGTTCCCGTAGCGGTGAGGCTAGTTGCTAACTGCTATACTCCGTTTACCTTTACCTTACCTTTACCATTGTTTTTGTTGGCCAGTTAAGTTGCTCTTCCTGTCACCTGAGCAAATTAGAGTAACTGTAGATTTGTATAGCAGTTTATCATGAGCTTCTCGTGCAAGCTAACAGCATCGAAGCACTGAAGGGTTTGTGTTGTTAATTTTTAAAATAGTTTAATTTTCTTAGTCATAGTGTATAGTTTCTCCATTTAACTATCTTTCAGGGTAGTTGTAAGTGCTTTTTGAGCCATTCTGTCCAGTCGACACAGTTCTGCTCTTTACTGTTTTAGTGTATTGTATCTGTATCGATAAATCAAATATTCATTATTATATTATTATTATTATATTATTGCATTGGGCATGTGAAAGTATGTCTGAGTGCACGACACTTGCAGCTGTAGTATATCGAATGGAACTTAGGTACCATCATTTTCTGAGATATTATTAGGCATTATGTTTTCATTTTTCTCAGAAGTCAAGGTTGTTGGGCTGGCTACCCTAGAGATCACCTTTGATTGTAATTGTTCGGCCTGATCTGGTGTCTTTTCTGTCTTCCGTTCAACAGAGTCAAAGCTTTGAACACATAATACTACTCACTTTTATCCGTGTTGTTGTTGTTGTTTGTTGCTGCTGCTGCTGTGATGTCAGTTGAGTGTAAAGTACTTTGTGGCGACTACACAAACTGCAGCCAGAGCTACTTGGAATTGACTGTTGAATAGATTGTAGTCTGCCATAGCGAAGGGCCGCCACAGCGAGGAGATTCGATAGGGGCGACTGAAAATGCGGGGATTTGATGCTAAAGTACAACGGAATCTTGGGCTTGATTTTGTAACAAAACAGCACAAATCATTGCAAAAACTTCAACCGGTTTACAGCTCAGTGTAAGTGACATGTTAACTCACGTTAACTTCCCTACTTTTGCTATGGCGGACCCTTGCTGTGGCGTGCTGATACATATTTAATACTGTACCTGGTGAAAATCATTTGAAGTGGGCTGGTAAGCACACGTTAAAAACCACTTGTCATATTTTCTACGTGTTAACACTGTGTTTATTTAAGTAAAGTAAACTTAAAACCTTCCTTTGCAGCAAATCCTCCCCACCGTAGCCTTCCTTTTTTCTTCAGAACTGACTACATGGATTCCCCAGACTGTTTACTGTTACTACTGAGCATATCCATTTTTTACTTTTTTCGTTTTTCTGTTTTACACTTTTTAGTTGTCGGTTCTGTGCGGTAGATTAAGCTGACTCATGTCGGCTTTCGAGTGCACGTTAAAATAACGTCTCGTATCGTAAACAGTGTATAGCAGTTTTTTTACAGTTAGCCTCATCGCCACAGGAACTCACATGCCCATTCAGAGTGTTACCTCCTGCCTGTCATTCATATGGGATCATAGAGTGTTACCTCCTGCCTGTCACATGTGTTATTTTTGCCTTTGCCCCAGTGAAGTAGGGAATGCAGGGCTGAGTTGACCTAGTTGGTTGGTTACGTACTCCAAGATTGCATACCCACCTCAAGACGGTCACCCATCCAAGTAGTAACATTTAGTTTGACTGGCAAGTGAATGGAAATGTGTCTAGGTACATGTTGTGTGCTGACTACGATGCCTACATCAAGTGTCAGGAGCAAGTCAGTGCCACATACGCAGTA
>Ga0126332_10000885_pt1 | contig 10342 bp, 12 predicted proteins | sample InaspJWI42metaG_FD_94482 | JGI IMG/M metagenome (GOLD analysis project Ga0126332, IMG submission 94482) | Marine gutless worms symbiont microbial communities from Oahu, Hawaii - Inanidrilus sp. 2 OAHU.JWI-42 metaG | ecosystem: Host-associated > Annelida > Digestive system > Unclassified...
CGTTTCATTTTCAACCATTTTTGATATTTTTAAAATTAACGAAGATTTTCAGCATTATTTGGATGCTTTAACCGAGAATTTAACGGAGCTTGCACCATTTCAGGGGTGCGAAACTTGAGTCAAGATCTTAAATGTTGAGTCGAGTTTTTGTATCACACATTCTATAAAGCGAGAGCAGATACTGGATGCCGGTCTCTGGATGCTGGATGTAATGAGGAATTTTTCCATTTTTGATTTATCCAGAATCCAGCATTCCAGGATCCAGTCCCGCCGCATGGCGGGACTCGCCTCAAGCAAACGGATATTTACACCGCCAACTCGTCGGTTTGAAGCCAAGCTTCGCTAGAGGTTTTACATCCAGAATACCATACAGAGTTTAACCTAGGAGGGAGAATACAAGTGAAAACTGTACTTGTAAACAGGCCAATTCACTCGGAAGCAATCGAAAGATTGAAACAAGAAGTTAACGTACTCGAGCCCTATTCAGCCTCAGAGGCCGAACTCATGGACCTATTGCCCGAGGTACACGGCATCCTCCTTGCTATGGGCATAATGATGACACCTGAAGTTATTGATCGCTGCACAAAGCTTGAGGTCATCGGCCGCCATGGGGCAGGGGTGGATATCGTCGATCTGGAGGCTGCCGATAAAAAAGGGATCGTCGTTACCAATACGCCCTATGGTCCAACCGAATCTACTGCTGAACACGCCTTTTTACTGATGATGGCTGCAGCCCGTTTTTTACCGGTTGTCGATAAAGCCATTCGTAAAGGTGATTTTCAGATCCGAGAACGTGTCGTGGGCTGGGACCTGAAAGACAAAAAGGTGGGTATCATCGGATTTGGCAGGATCGGAAAGCGATTTGGAGAGATGTGTCGCGGCGCTTTCGATATGTCGATTTGGGTGTATGATCCGGTCATTGAAGCATCCGAAGTTGAATCCTGGGGGGCGGCTTATATGTCCGATCTTTTGGAAATGGCCAGACAGGTGGATTTCATATCTGTCCATTGCCCACTGATTTCTCAAACGCACCACTTAATAAATAGCGACGTACTTACGGCAATGAAATCCGATGGGATACTGGTGAATGCCGCGAGAGGACCAATTGTGGATGAAAAAGCGCTTTATGAAGCCTTAAAGGAGAAAAAAATAGCTGCTGCCGGTTTGGATGTATACGATCAAGAACCACCCGAACCGGACAATCCGCTATTCGAATTGGACAATATTGTTTTAACACCTCATCTAGCCAGTTTTACGCATGAAGGTCGCAAACGCATGGGAATGACCGCTGCAGAAGATATTCTGCGTGTTCTCAGAGGCGAACCACCGAAATATCAAGTCAAGCCGTAATCCTCGTCAACTTTCGAAAATTATTAATAAGATACCAAATACAGCTAATAAAGATCATAAGAAGGTTATAGTCATAATCGTCTAAGGAGGAGCGACATGCGATACGGAGTTGATAAGTATCAGTATGAACTGGTTGACGGGTGGGCGAAGCTCCCCGATGGAGAGTCTTTTTTCGATATCGGTGGTATTTCGATCGACAGTCAAGACCGGTTGTACATCTTCAACCGGGGTAAGCGTCCCATGATGGTTTTTGATTCCGAAGGCAATTTTCTGACATCCTGGGGGGAAGAACATTTTGCCCGTCCACATGGGAGCTGTATCGGTCCGGACGGTTCTATTTACTGTACGGACGACAGAAACCACACCGTTATCAAATTTGATTGTGACGGCAATGTTCTAATGGTGATCGGGACCAAAGACAAGCCTTCGGATACCGGTTACAGAGAAGTTCCTGACCTTTTTGAAAGAATATCTTCCATTACGAAGGGTGGGGAGCCCTTCAATCGGCCCACCGGGGTGGCGCTATCGTCAACCGGAGCCATCTTTGTTACCGATGGATACGCGAACGCCCGGGTGCATAAATTCAGCAGCGACGGCAGACTTTTGTTCTCATGGGGAGAACCGGGCCCGGGGCCCGGACAGTTCAGGCTTCCGCACTCGGTCTTTATTGACAAGCGGGGTCGAATCTGGGTGGCTGACCGGGAAAACAGCCGCATACAAATTTTCGACGATAAGGGAAACTTCCTTACCCAGTGGACGGATCACCTCATACGTCCAACCGATGTATTTATAGATGAGGATGAGACAGTCTACGTGTCGGAACTTTGCAAGCGCGTGAGCATATTCAGTATAGACGGCAGATTGATTGCGCGCTGGGGGAATGAAAACCATCAAACTGCCGACCCTCTTTTTATCGCTCCCCATGCCATTGCGGTTGATTCCAAAGGCGACCTTTACATCGGCGAGGTCTCTTTTACCGAAACAAAAGTGGACCGTGGATCCAGAACCATTCAAAAGTTCGCACGAATATGAAAGGAGATGGTAACAGAAGAAAAAAAGCCATTCCCATGAACCGTTTCGCGCGCCCGGATGAAATTGCCAAAGCCTTATCCATTACTTACGGCGGCCCGACCCCCTTTGACACAAAAGTCTATCCGTTTCCGTCAAATAATTAAAAAAGTGATAACCCGTGAATCATATTTCTTTGACAGATAAGAAATTGGCCAAAGCACTTTTGATAGATTGTTATTTTAATCATAAAAAACCAGAAGAAGCAGCAACTGAAATGTTACAGAAGTATTTATCCAAAGATTTTAAATGGTCGAAATTGTTTAAACACGTTTCAATGGACTGTGAGATTGCAGAGGCGGTCAGAATTTATTTTCCTGAGAAAAAAGAAATACATGTTTCAGGTGGGACTGACCGGCCAATAACCAAAGATTTTGGAGAAAAAATTTGAGTAGTAAATTTGATTTTTACAAAGGCACAAGCAAGACTTTCTCTTTTGTCCCTCATATGAGAGGACTCAAAACGGCTGATGTTAAGAAATGGTCTGTGCGAGTAGGAATATCTTTTCAGTGAAAACAAAAAATTGCAAGATGAATAACTCTATCTCGCTAAACTTGCTATCCGAATGTTTAGAAAGAAGTTTAAATCATAGAAAAATAGTTCTATTTTTTCCACGCCAATTGTGCTAAAAAAAATTGCCAATTTATTGGATCCCGAACCATTTTCAAAAAAGATGTGATCGAAAAAATAAATACCCGCCCGTAGCATTGCCGACGGACGTTCATACAGCTCGGCGGATTCAGAGCCTGATCAAACCTTTGGCCTAACCGGCCGGATAAGGGAATGTTCAGATGATCACCCTGATTCTGTTTTTGACATTTGCGATCTTATTGATTTTCGGCGTACCCATAACCGTCGCCTTGGGGCTTTCGGCCATTTTCACCATGGCGGTCAGCACCTGGATGGGCAACATGACCGCCGGGATATCATTTCTGATACAGGGCATGTTTACCGCCTTCGACTCATTTCCCATCATGGCGATTCCGATGTTTATGCTGGTCGGCGAGATCATGAGCCGTGGGGGCGCCTCTCGCAGACTGATAAACCTCGCCAGTGTCATCGTCGGAAAGGTACGCGGCGGCTTGGCATACATAGCCATTGTCTCTTCGATGTTTTTCGCCTGTATCTCAGGCTCAGGGCCGGCTGATGTGGCTGCCATTGCCACCGCCATGATCCCCCAAATGAAGCGTTACGGCTATCACAGGGGATACTCCGCGGTGTGCATCGGCGCGGCCGGAACATTGGGAATCCTGATTCCACCGAGTATCCCGGCCGTCATCTACGGGGTGGTGACGGCAACCTCGATCGGAAAACTTTTTATCGCCGGGATGTTGCCGGGTTTGTTAACCGGTATTGCGCTGATGGCGACCAGTTATTTTATATTCGGACGGACTCGACGCAACCTTTCAACCACCAAAGACTGCGAAGATCCTAATGACGCGCTCAACGCAACGCCCCAAAACCCGGATTCGAAAATGCTCCAGCCTAAAATCGGTTTTGTGCGCGCCATTTATGAAGCCAAATACTCCATTGGCATGCCAATTCTGATCCTGGGCGGCATTTATACCGGCTTCTTCACACCCACCGAGGCGGCTTCGGTGGCCGTCGCCTATGGACTTATAGTAACCATCCTGCTGGACAAAGAACTGGAGGTGCGTGAAATCTTCCCGGTTTTGCTCAATGCCAGTCTCATCTCCGGTATCGTTTTAATCCTTGTGGGTACGGCCATTCTGTTTGGTCAGATCATGACCTTGGAACATTTTCATAAAACAATCTCCACCTTCATACTCGGTCTTTCACCCAATAAATACGTTATTCTAACCATAATTTTGCTTTTTCTGATCCTGCTTGGCATGTTTATGGAAACCCTTGCGGCGATCATCCTTTTCGGTCCGATGCTGCTCAAAATCGTCGTACCATTGGGGATTGACCCGATTCATTTTGGGATCATCATGATTCTCGCTTCCGAGGTCGGCTTTATGACGCCGCCCATCGGCGAGCATCTCTTTATCGTGTCTTCGATATCGGGCGAACCGTTGGAAAAAATAATCGTTTATGCCCTGCCGTATGTGTTGACACTGATCGTGGCCCTGATCATCGTAACGTTTGTACCGGCCGTCACCCTGTTTTTGCCAGATCTTATCTACAATTTCTGAGGTATCCGATGTCGACTGCAAAAAAATGTTTTTTATGGGTGGATGAACACTTCGAAGAGGTGTTTCTGATTCTGACCTTGGGAACCATGGCCGTCCTTATTTTTTCGCAAACCGCCATGCGCTTTACCCTCCGCAAAACACCCGCATGGTCCCAGGAGTTGGCGCAGTTTATCCAGGTCTATTTTGTCTATCTGGGTGCCAGCTATGCCATCAAAAAAAACGCCCATATCCGTTTGACCTTTGCCACCAAAATTTTAGCCAAGCGTTTTCACAACGCCTTCGAGATATTAAGCCATCTGTTTTTCATCGTATTTTGTATCATCCTGATATATTGGAGTATACCGCTGTGCTGGAACATCAAAAGCTTCAACCAGGTCTCGGCCGCCATGCAGATCCCTATGTTCATCCCCTATCTTGCGCTGCCGTTGGGCGGAATCCTCATGGTTATGCGGCTGGTTCAAAAAATTATCCAAATCTTCAGCAAAAAGGAAATGTGAATACAAGAAATCATTTTTGTCGGATGCGCTGATCGTTAATCTTTTATTGAAAGGAGGCAATTTATGAAACTCAGATTAAAAATGTTACTGATTGCTTTGGTCGCCGTATGTTTGGTTTCTGCCTTCGGCGCCACTGCGGGAGCCGCCAAATATGTGATTCGGGCGGCAACCGTCCTGGTGGACGAGTCGCCCATCGCCCAGAGTCTCTATCTGTTAGCCAAAATCGTTGAATCGCAAACCAACGGCGATATCGAAGTCCAGGTATTTTCCGGTGGCAAACTCGGAGACGAACGGCCCAATATAGAGGCGGCCCAGCTGAATAACATCCAGGTGGCAACCCCCTCCGGTGGGGTCCTGGCCAATTTCAGCAAAAAAATCCGGGTCATCAATCTGCCGTTTCTGCTGACCGATCAGAAAGTCGCCTACAAGGTATTAAACGAGTCGGCTTTCGGCCAAAAACTCCTCGACAGCCTGTCAGAGATTGGTTTGATCGGCCTTGCCTTCGGCGATTACGGCATGCGTAATTTGACCAGCAAAAAAGAGATCAAAAATATAGCCGATCTGAAAGGGTTGAAGATACGGACGATGAAGGTGCCTGATCATCTGGCCTTGTGGAAAAATATGGGTGCCAATCCCACGCCCATCGCTTTTTCGGAGTTGTACACCGCGCTTCAACAGGGTGTCGTGGATGGTCAGGAAAACCCCTATGAAACGATTTTTCTGAGTAAATTTTACGAGGTTCAGAAATATATCACCGTTGTCGGTCACATCTATGACCTCCAACCGATCATCATGAGCAAAAAATTTTACGACGGCCTTCCGTCGAATTATCAGCAAATCGTTCGCAACGCGGGCCAAATCGCAAACAAGTATCTGTGGTATATCACCGGCAAACAGAATGACACCTTTAAGCAACAGTGCGAAAAAGCCGGTATGACCATCAATTATTTTTCCAAGGAAGAAATGGCCAAGAGCCTGGAAGCCAACAAACCGCTGGTTGATCAGATCCGAAAGGTGGCTGGTGACAAACTGGTCGACGAATACATCGCCGCTGTAGAAGAGGCCAAAAAATAGCCGCCAGCGAATAACCGATTAACGCATCCGAAACATGCCCGCCGGCCGATTCAGAGGATTATGGTGTGCGGCGGAGTTGAGCGGAAGGAGGGTTTGTGCCCGCCTTCCGCTCACAACCGATGAAGCCTCCTATTCAATGCGTCCCCTATTCAAAGATCTTGAAGCGATTGATGAGGGTGGGCAAACGCCGCTGCGGTCGATCCCCAGAGATTCTTCTGTCGGCTTCCGGGTGTATCGCTACCTGATGAAGCATATTGGCAATGAATTTCAAGCAAGCTTTGACTGCGATGCGGCCCGAGATGTCATCGACAAGTTAATATGCGTGGACCAGGAGATAGCCGGGCTCGACAAACAGATGGCAATGATGCTCAATGAACTGAACAGTCTCGGCAGCAACAGGCTGCGGCATGAATTGAAAATCGATCAGCAGCAATGGCGGAGTCAACGTTATGAGCGCTGCAGCATTTCAAGAGCATTTTATCTCGAGGACAGCGCCTTCTGGGAGGCATTGAAGTGCATGAAAGAGGATTATAAAAACCGCATCTGGGAGCTGACCGGCCACAAAAACATGTTAAAAAACCAAAGGAAAATGAATTTGTAAGGAGAGTGGAATGTCGATTCATATCGTCCGCCTTGGGAGTCCACGACTGGAAAAGGAAGGGTTGCGCATCGGGACGGTAAGGCGGCCGCCGCGCGGGGTCCCCAAGAAAGAATTCGCCTCCCGCAACATTTACGACGTCTGGCTGCCGGAACTCGCACCCAGTGAGGAACTGCTTAAACTTGGCAAAGCGGCTGAAGACGATAAACACTGGCGCACGTTCACCAGAAAGTACCGCATCGAAATGGGCCGGCCGGAAAAAAGACGCTTGCTCGACCTTCTGGCGGCATTGTCAAAGCAGACCAATATGTCGGTGGGGTGTTACTGCGCAGATGAGAGCCGCTGCCATCGGTCAATTCTGCGTGAGCTTCTGGCCGAACGTTACGCTATTCTGGCATAACTGAGAGACAGTCGTGACTTGAAGCACATTCGCTCGAAAATGCTCTGAGTTTTGTGAAAATAATTTTTTTATGCCAAGAAAAGCGCGCTTAGACGCACCCGGCGTTTGTGTCAATGCCGTTAGCCCGTGGCCCACGGAAACCGCCATGGCTTTGAGTGTCTATGATACTGAATAAAAGCTCAACAGAAGAAAATAAGCCATACCCCTGATCCGTTTCGCGCTCCCAGGTGAAGTTGCCAAAGCAATATTGTATAAAGGCATTAAGGTGGTAGATTTATGTCTTCAATACTTGACACATCGAAATTCAAATCTCGAATAAATCCATCTGAAATTTTCATGATTGCGGATGATCTCGCCGGAGCATGTGACACTGGAATTGAATTTCTCGATTCAGTTGGAAGCGTCACCGTCGTAGTTGATTCCGAAATTCCTGAAATGAAGAAAAATCAATTTGAGGGCCTGATTGTCTGGAATACAGAGAGTCGTGGTCTATCGGCGCATGACGCCTGCAGCAAAGTTCGCAGGACATGTGAAATTGCCGGAGCGAAGGAGAAAAGAATCTTATTGAAGAAAACGGACAGCGCTTTTCGGGGCCATTTCGGCCACGAAATTTCTGCGGTAAAGGATGCCTTACACCTTGAGCTTTGTTGTGTGGCCCCTGCCATTCCTGATTTCGGACGGGTCACCCGAAATGGCATTCAGTACCTGAACGGTTTGCCGATTGCCGAGTCTTTCTACAGCAAGGACCCCAAACAACCTGTCACGGAGTCCAGAGTTGCAGAAATTGTGGCCAAGGGGAATAAAAGATCCACCGGTTTGTTAGAATTGGAAACATTGCGGAGCCATGAAAATCAAGATCATATTGAGCGATTAATCGCTTCGGGTGTTCAAATCATCGTGACCGATAGCGAGTCCCAGGAAGATCTTGAAAGAGCTGTAGAACTGTTTTTAAATCGTCCGGGGCGATTATTTTTCGTCGGAGGTCAGGGCATCGGCAACGCCCTGGCTAAATATTGTTTGCCTGGCGACAAGATGGAGACATGGACCAAAGTTCCTGATGGCGCTGTCGTAATTGTTTGTGGGACGCTTCATCCCAATGCCAGAGAGCAATTGACGCTTTTTTCGCATGAACATGGCATCGAACCCGTTTTCATTGATGTGGATGATCAAAGCAATCGAGCTGCGAGTATGGCAGCAGTCGAAAAAGCAACCGCCGGTCTGATCGCTCAGATTGAAAGTCAAGGTTTGGGTTTCCTGGCATCACCGGAAAGCCTTGTTCGTGATCCCCGCCTGGTGGAAGAAGCGCTATCTCTTGCGGTTGGCAAGGTTTATGAAAATGCTGATTTATCCGGCTTGATTTTAACCGGAGGCACAACCGCATATGAGGTGTGTCGGCGTATTGGGGTAAAGTGTCTTCAACTGCGCCAACGGATCAGTTGGGGCGTTGTTTTAACCCAGGCTTCGGACTTATCCGGCATGGCCATCGCCGTAAAAGGCGGATCATTGGGAGACGTGGACGCCATTAAGAAAGTTGTTGACACGGTACGGTCCCTGCAGTCATGCACTAATCACTGAAATGGGTTAAATTCTTGCCTGAGAATAAAACGGACTGTTACGCATGGGTGTTCATGCCAAATCACCCATTTCCTGTTTAAAACCTGAGGTGTCCCCCTTGCGACAGTAATGAGAAGGCTCCTTACAGGCTACGTCGTCAGTTATAATCGTCGGAGCAAGCGCTATGGGCATCTATTTCAGAATCGTTACAAATCCATTATGAGTTGAGGCGCCGGGGATATTACCTGAACAGGATTGCCGAAAGGGTCTCCGGAATCTACGGAATAGAGCCGGGCGAAATACTATCCAAGGGCAAACAACAGCGAAAAGTACAGGCAAGGAGTCTTTTCTGCTCTTGGGCCGTCAGAGAGTTGGGTATGTCCCTTAAAGACCCTGCTAGGAGATTGGAATTAAGAGCCCCTGCCATAGGATTCTCGGTAGAAAGGGGAGAAACCATTGCACGCGAAAACAAGTACCATTTGATCGATTACTTTTTTACCAACGTCCGTTTAGCACATAGATAAAGCAGAAGAATGGGGAATATCAGTGAAAGCGATTCCAGGGAATTACAGGTACTACGGATACTATTCATCTGGCCGAAAGGAGATCGCGTTAGCATCTCCGGAGGAATCAGTATTCTTTCATGAACTGGCTCATGCTGCACATGAAAGGGTTAATGGCAATCTCAAGGACGGTCAAGATCCATTACAAGAAATAGTTGCTGAGTTATCGGCTACCGCACTTTGCAGGATGGTCGGAATGAGACATGATAATAGCCTTGGCAATTCGTATAGATATATTCGGCGTTATGCAAGTGAACTTAATCTGGCAGTCCATATTGATTGCCTCTAAGTGATGTCAGGAACAGAAAAAGTGTTAAACACTATTATTGGTGAATGCTCTGAACTGTATTGATTGAGTATTATGCTTTGAAATCCTTAAATTATTGAGATTTCATATTTATAGCCGATTTACACAATTTTCGTTAATGTTACAATTCATCAACTAATGTAAAAATTTAAGCTTCGGATTATTTCACTTGATTCGAAGTCGTTAATGGAGTGTTATTTTCTCCACCTTCAGCAAACTACATTGTGATCCTTTATTTGTTATTTTAGTTCGATCAATTCTCTTTTAACCTTTTCAGGTTCAATTAACGTTTCAAGGCGCTCAAAAATTTCAAGTGATTCAGTTAGATACTTTCTGGCTTCCTCAATATTTCTTTGTAGTTTATAAAAACGTCCAAAGCCAGCGTAGGCCAGAGCCAATTCGTTTTCGGCTTTGATGTTCCGGAGCACTTCGATGCTTTTCTCAAAGTGAAATTTTGCTTGGTCTGTATTTGTTTTCAGAGCAATTTCGCCCAGCAGGCGATAGCCCCAACCGCTAAAGAACTTCATGCCACAGTCTTTGGAAAGTTTTAGGTCTTGCTCGATTTCCTCTTTTGCTTTGTCATACTTTCCAGCCAGCCAATACCCTTCACCAACAATTAATCGGGCAAGAATTTCGCCCGGCACAAAGCGCACCGTAACAGTTTAGTTGGTTTTGACTACTTCACTTGAAAAATATGCACGAGAGGCTGAGGCATAATGCGCATGATACTGACAATGTCTTTGGGGCGCATAGAAGCAGAAACTAAAGCTGTTAA
>Ga0126332_10000886_pt1 | contig 10341 bp, 6 predicted proteins | sample InaspJWI42metaG_FD_94482 | JGI IMG/M metagenome (GOLD analysis project Ga0126332, IMG submission 94482) | Marine gutless worms symbiont microbial communities from Oahu, Hawaii - Inanidrilus sp. 2 OAHU.JWI-42 metaG | ecosystem: Host-associated > Annelida > Digestive system > Unclassified | place...
AGACATACAGACACAGAGATAGAGACATAATACAGACATGTTATAGTATAGTTTTTTGACAACGTCGGTGTTAGAAGCCATATAGTCGAATAGTTTAAAATGACTGTTTTAAGTAGTATATTCGAAAATACGCAAACGCTGAGCTTCAAAATGATTTTGCAGTTTTAGACGTGTGATATGGCTTCTAACACCATGTTTAAACTGTTAAGTTTTTTTGCATTTATCGCTGTGTACAGGCGGGTGGTGTATCGGTGAAGTGTGGCGTCCAGTTGGCTGGTGGAGTGTTGATGATGGTGGTAGCGTGGCTGGTGGTCACTGAACGACATCACTAGACCTAGCTAACTCTCACTGAACAGCTCACACACTGCTCACTACCGCAATCACTCTACGATCATCACTCCACTCACGCACTGTTATGTAATGTAGGCCTACATGTAATGTAAATAATAAATCAACGCGAAAATCACACCTCACTGAATTCCTGACAGATAGCCTAGGGTGCTGCCAGCTCTTTCACGCCAGTTCCGTATTGGATAGCGTCACGGAACTCCGTTACGCTTATACACCACACTACCGCTCACTCTGTCTATCACTCGCACACCGCAGCAGCTGTCTGCAGCCCATAAGTGACACTGCCAATGACTGTGACACTGTGGCACTGTTGATAGACTACACTTTTTCACTTGTTTTGTTATAGAATTATTTACTTTAGCCGCAAACGTCGTAATTGGAAACTCTTCTGATAAAAAATTGAAAAATTAGGTTGCAGCCGAAACACAACCCGTAACGACAAAATTTGGCTTGTGATCATTTCCAAATTTCACATGCAAGTACACAGTCCAACACTTAATTGTCGTTAAGATAATTCTCTAATCTGAACGCTTTGCTCAGTTTGTTCCAGATGCATTTCAGTTCGTAGTTCGAAATACTAAGCTTATCCACGGCGTTTAACGCATATTTGTGTTACGAACGAACATTCTGACAGCTTAACTTCGACAATTACTATGCTAATTCTAGGCTCTAGACTTAGTTCTACGTCTTTGTTTGAAGTTAGTGCCTGGAAGCCTGCATGACATGAACTCACTGTGTTTAAAGACGTAGGCCACAGGGACGTTACGACGCCTGTTCTGTTCTTTAGCCGTCCTCGATCCGAGGGTTGGCCACACCATGGACGTACTTTCTCCATTTATCTTTGTCCTCTGTCATTCTGATTGACTCTTCCGCGGAGAATCCTGTCCACGTCTTGATGTTGTCCATCTAGGCCGTGCGTGGTCTTCCTCGCCTGTGTGCACCTGGCATTTTCTGCAGTGATGCCCCGATCGCCTGCCTTATGTTTAACCTGGTACGGAATTCCGTCGTTACGACGCCACATTTACTATAGGCCGATAATTATCTGTAATGCATGTGCAGAGAAGATTTAGTGGTGAAACGCGCGCATTGAAGTCTGCCAAAGTTCGCGATACAATGTCGTGTAATAGGCAGAAGTCGCAACTGATCTATTGACAGCAGTGGCGTAGCCAGAAATTCTCAATGGAGCGGGTCAGAGTCTAGGCGCCGAAGGCGTTGAGGGGACGGGTAAGGTATGGGGAAGGGTGTCTCCATCCCCACGGAGGTCGGGGCTTGGGCAAGGGCCCTGCCCCGTCGATTTTTTTGCTTTAAAAATGACTGCTTTTTATGATATTTGAGTGGTTTAATTGACTTATTATTCACGATGATTAGATACGCGTATAGAAGGGTATGGAGACAGTGTAGATAACACTGCTGAGGAGAACTCCAGCGTCTTCTCCCTAATCCGATTCCGAATGCGCTGGTTGCCGTCAGCAAGGGCATACGGGCAGTAAAACTTTGCACCGACAAAATTCCTCCAGTTTTCAACTGCAGGTGCCGGCTAACGCAGGTTGACCTGTATAATGGCCGTAAACTGCGGTGGTGGTGGTGGTATATGGGTTTATTGACCGTCTTGAATGGACGTTTTTATGCAAAGTAATGCCGGTGACATTGTAGGCACTAGGCCCTAGGCCTACGTGATTGAAGACACGATGTCTAACACGGTACAGCAGTATAATTACGCACTGTAATGTTGTCATGACCAGGGCGGGATTTAAGGGGGGGGGGCAACTGGGCAGTTGCCCAGGGGCCTGCACAACTAAGGAGCCTCCACATTGAAATTTAGATTACAAATTCATAAATTCATTCTTCGTATTCAGATTTATATATTTTACAAAGTATAAAAGTAAATAGAGATATACTTCGTTATTATTACATTGTCACTGCATGTAAATTATAGCATTTAAGGGTGGGTAGGGGCCTCTAATAATAGGCCTAATAATGATCCTGCGCAGGGCCTCCACACACTTAAATCCGGTCCTGATAAGAGCACAAAGTTTAACGCGAACAGGAAGTAAGCCTTGGCTATCGTTCAGTAGTGTCGGATCAAAAGCTGACATATGTAAGTCAGCGTAGAAGCGCACGGATCTAGCCTATATAACAACTAAACGTGGACAAAGGAGAAACTAGAAAGTAGAAAGTGAACGTAAATAACGCAGAAAGTGCACTGCCAACTGCGGAGCTACGTCACCATCTGGTACTGCGCGGATGATGATGCAGCAGGTGATGCTGATGTCAATGAACCCAGCATCGGACTGGATCAATGTTGACAGCAGCTTCAGCAGCTGTGTGATGTGAGAACCAGACGTGCTAGGATGACATAAAGTAGCGAGTAAGAGAGAGAGAAGACTGGAGTTCGCGTCCAGCTGGCTTCGTTGAATGTCGACAGCGCACATGCGACACGGAGGTTGACAAATTCACCGGTAACTATGTAAAGTATACGGATATAGCAGTTCGCAGTCTAACCTGCCACACCGCTACGGGAACTCACATGCCATATAGGATCACACGGTGTTTCCTGCCACCCGACAGAGCTGACGTTCCCGCCTTTACCCCCAGCCGAAGCTGGTACTCGATTAAGCGACCACGGAGGGATGCAAGGCTGAGTTGACCTATAGTTCCGTAGCGTCACGCCTGGTTAGCTTATTGCTGTTTAAACTGCACGAAATTTGGCAAGTTGATGCTCGGGGAAATCATCAGAATTGTTGCCACCAGATGTCATATTTTAAAGCTAAAGTGCACCAAATTCCGTTTCGGCTGGGGCTCCGCCCCAGACCCCGCTGGCGGAGCTTCAGCGTCCCCTCAGACTCCCCAGCTGGATTTAAGGGGTCTACTTCTAATGGGAACGAGGGGAGGGGAAGAGAAGGGGAAAGGGAGGGGAAGGAAAGGAGTAAAGGGAGAAGAAGTGGAGCGGGGAGGGGGTCCTCACAGCCTGGCCCGACCCACTACGCCACGCCGCCAACCAGTAGCTACGGCGAGCTGTCGATAATCTTTACTGAACGATTAGTCGCGTGACTAATCGTTACTGTGCATAGTCCTACATGCTATCTGTACTAACTAGACAACTAACTGCGCTAAGAATACTACGTGTCTCACTGGTGGTTTTTCGTAAACCAGAAGTCGTTTTCACTATAGGCCTTACGTCACGTTAATGAAAATTTCCCAACTAACAAAGTAACTAACTAACTACACAATCTGTAATCGACACAACGTTCTCTTCCCGACGGATTGTTACTGAATCTGCAGTCCAACTGTAGGCCCTAAATTGTTTCAAAAAGTAGATTAAGCTTAGATAAGTTTTTTATTGTAGGATCATTGTTTTTAATTTCTCTCAGTTTCTCTCTGTTTGGTTCTACTGTATCATTAATCGATTTCCTGGGCGTCTGTTAGTGCAGAATGTCTGCCTTGACGCCCAGTCAGACAATTATCGCTGTGTATAACTCTTTTACTGTTGTTCGCTGTTTGTCTGTGAAACAACGTTGAGTTGAGTTGAGTGTTGGTGACGCTGAAATGCGAGAAGAACCACGCACCGGCGGACACAGCAATAGCGGACGAAAGTGCAGGCGATGACAATGAACGACATGACATAGTGTTGTTTGTCTGTTTACACGCTAAGATCTTTGGCGCGATAGTCAGCGCGACAGTCGGCGCGACCGGTCGCTCCGACGCTCGCCTTGTGTACGTACCCCTTGTGTTGATTCTGCTCACCCTGGCTTTGCGAGACTCCCTTTCTGTCCCTTCTCTCCTCCTTTCCCTGCCTTCCATCACCCTTAGAAGTAGGCCCTCTCCCCTTCCCTTCCTCATCTTCCCTCCCTCCCCTTAGAAGTAGCCCCCATTGCGACTAGAGGTTCTGGGGGAGCGCGTAAGCTCCCACAACGAGTCAAGGCGGAGCCATGCCGCCAAATGTATTTCGGTGCATTTTACGCACAAATTTGCAGCCTTTTGATTGCCTAATGACATAATTTCCTGTTCATATTGGCAATTGAAAAAAGTTTCTGAGATATATTTGTAATTCATTGTCCAGGACTAAAAAATTAGAGAACATTATCTGGCAGCCGTTTGGGGGGTTGTAAGTTTTTTGGGGGGATGGGATTCCCCCTCTACGCAAAAAGATGCTGAAATAAACACTGAACAGCGCATAACGTTGTCCTGGGGCGTGTGTTGCAGAGCAACAATGAAACTCGCTCAGTTGCTGTTCCTGCTGACGATGATGCTGACTGCGACCGACAAGATGTCGTCGTCGGAAAAACTGGAAAACCAGACAGGTAAAAGAAACAGTATTATATATCTATTTGCCAAAATGTAATTGTAACGTACATCATTCACAGCAAATTTCGCAATGCAACAGGCAGGAGAACAGACAGGCGGATGAAGCGCACAGTTGTCCATACATAGCCTAAATCCAGACGAACATACACGTTTGAAAAATAAAGCCAATGCAGACTGAACATAGGCCTAACGGTAGAAACATTGCAATTGCGTAGGACGTACAAGAAACAAGTAACTACCGTGGCGGAGTCGTTGCCGTGGATTGTCCTATTGTTGTAGGTGCATTGCGACATCCAGGTTTCATGTGGTGGAGTCATTGCCGTGGACTGTCTTATTCTAGTAAACGCATTGCGAAGTCCAGGTCTACCGTGGTAGAGTCTTTGCCGGGGACTGTCCTATTGTTGTAGTCGCACTGCGAAGTCCAGGTCACATCTGGTGGAGTCGTTGCAGGGGACTGTCTGACATGTATGACATGCCTTACTGCTACCACGGCGGCGAATGCTACACTATCGTCGGGACGCCCAGCATAATGTGTGTGTAAGTCACCTTTTTTGCATTATTTTCGTTTACTTTTTACTTTCTATTTTCTCCTTTTTAACAGTTAGTTGTTGGTTCCGTGCGCTAGATAAAGCTGACTCATGTTAGCTTTTGAGCGCACGTTAAAATTGCGTCTCGTATCGTATCGTGACTGCTCCTCACGCTGTTACAGCGTGTCTCAAACAGACTCTCAGCTATCGCAGAGAAAGCGCCATGCATCCGGTTCAGTGTTCGGTCCGGATCCGAGATAGACCGGGTACGATTGCGTTCAGAGATCCGACTCAGCTGCTGTCAAATTACTGATCGCCGAGATTGCAGCAAACTCAGCGATCAGTAATTTAACGGACAACGGCAAAAGCAGCAGAAGACTAAAAATAGACATTTCGAGTAAAGAGAAAGAAATACCGTCGGCAGACGTTTTCTGACGATTGTTCGCCAGAATTCGTGATATATAATGAAACTGGCATTGACGCTAGTTTAATGGTGGCATATAATCATAAATTTCATCACCGAAACAAAAAAAAACAACTGCATATCGTCTGCTGGTATGTTCCTTTTCGTTGGCATCAACCACTGACGTAATGTCTATTTTTAGAAGGCAGCAAAGATTTTTTTCCGTTGTTTTTTTGCTGGCCGCAGCGAAGTTAGCGCTTAGTATTTTAACAGTCAAATATCGTGTTTAGCTGACTTTGACTAGATCAGCGTTGTAATTTAACAGCACCCCAGACTTCGACCTTTAACTTGACCTCGACCCTAAGCCAGATCCGGACTCAGACCCAAACTCGAGTCGTAAACTGGACTGCGATCCATACTAGGATCCGGAATGCAACGCGTACTCCGATGGTCAGCATTTTTGGTCAAACGTCTAAATATATGGGTGGAGCCTAGATCATGTCAATATTAATCATATGTAACCCTAACCCTAACCCTAACTCTACGCCAATTGACCTAAGTTCCACCCATATATTTGGACGTTTGGCCGAAAATTTCAACACGCACTACGACGGTCCGACCAGCACTCGAATCCGGACTCCAACGCTTCTCTGGAACAGCAGAGCGTCTCGTTACGCACACGCGCCACACAGGGAACGAAAGTGTGCCGATACAACTGGCACAGTGCTGGTTCCCTGGGCTGGCCGCATTCAATGCAAAAAATGTAAGTACATTTTTCAAATAAAATGTACGGAAACAATTTCATCAAACAGCACTCGGAAACTGTTGTTGTTCGGCGATGCGGCTTTTCCTCAGAATTCTTTGACCCATTTTTGATATTACTGTAAAAAACTTAACAGTTTAAAACATCTTCTAAGGGCGACTGTGGCTGAATCACGCAACTAAAACAGCAAATATCACAAAGGCGCTATTACTTATAGCAGCACATCACCGTGTAGTCAATGTGCTGACATGTCGTCGATAATTCCCACCAAGTTTGAAGTTGATACGACCACTGCCGAGTTATAGTGTTTTTGTCTGCTGATACGTCACGTGACCTTCGAAGACCCTACGCCTATCCGTTCTTGAGTTATGAGTTATAACGTTTCCCGTTGGTTACCATTGAAAATGCGTTCGCGGCCAATGCGCATGCGCCCAATCATGTGACCCGTGAGTAGAGGGTCAAAAACAATTACATTTTTAAATTTCTTGTGTGTGACCCTGTGACCTTGACCTTTGACCGGTTAACCTTGTACAGTTCTTGTACATGGCGGGTTACGTGTCCAACCCTGCTACCAAGTTTGAAGACCCTATGACTATTCGTTCATGAGTTACGAGTTATAACGTTTCCCGTTGATTACCATTGAAAACGTGTACGAGGCCACTGCGCATGCGCCGAATCACGAGACCCGTGAGTAGGGGGTCAAAAACAATTACATTTTTAGAATCCCTGACCCAGATTTGCCTTTTCGCTACGCAACTTTTGTTGGGCTACGACGACGATTAAGGGTCGTTTACTGTCGAGCTGTCCAATGTTAAAGCCGTTTTCGGGCGAAAAAAAATTGTCCCGTCAAAATCGGGCCCAAAAATGGCGGCTTTGGGGGAAAATGGGGGTAAAAACCTTAGATATTGGTTTCGCGACGCCCAAAAGGCACTTCCTTGCGCGGACCCGCGTCGTTTGACGTAGGCCTATTTTGCGTCAAAATCCGTGCGCGCGTCTAGGCGTCTGAAGAACCAACCTCCAAAAGTAACCGAGTCAATTCGTGCCGAGGGGCGCGAAATCACGCATGCGCAGAACCGAAACCCCTAAACCGATGTTGATAAAATTTTGCATGATGGTAGATATCCCCGACGTAATCACATACACGTATTTTGGTTACCATCGGTTATGGTGTTTTTGGGTGGCGGGGGGTCAAATTTCCCCCTCTCCCATAGACTTTCATCGTCGCACTTATAACGCCATTATGTGATTGCTGTTGTGTACAGGTGCAAAGCCAACTACACGGGGCGACGCTGTGAACAAGTTCTTGAGCATCAGCGTCCAGGTGAGAATTACACTCTCCTGCATCAGCAACCCTCAGCGCATCTAGCAGCATCACCCGCCTAGAAGCGGCTACCTGTCACCTCTCATTGACCTCCAGCTAAAACAGGTGGTCAAGAATTTTGATGATAGGCCTCGGCCCCCTAACGCAAGGAATGAATATGAATATTCAAAACGTTTCGTACAGACGGTTATATAACGGGCTGTATGTACGAGGCAGTTGCATCGTGTATACAAACATCCAGCCGGTTGTACAACTGGTTGTAGAGTCGAAACAAAAACCGCATCGTGTACATACTCGTACAACCGGTTGTACAACCGGTTGCGGCCGTTTCACTGACAACAGCTTTTACACGAAATTGAAGACATTTCGTCACATTTTCAAATCACACAAGAACAGCAACAAGAAGCTCAGCTATCGCCGAGTGACCGCGCGATGCGTCGTGTCAAATGAAATCTTGCCAATTGCCACGCAACACTGCAGAAACTACTTATACGACAAGTCCTGACCAAATCGATGGTATGAAGTTGGAGATTTTGTCGGAGGCAATGCGTGATAGACAATGTGCACTCAACCATGACGCGACCGTGTCGGCTGCCATTGTCTCAGCGAGTTTTGATGAATTTAGACTTTTAAGCGAGGTGAGAGTTGTAATTTATAATTCGATTCCGACGGTCGAACTAAATAACAGAGAGACGTTCGGAAACCGCGAAGGGTTCCATACCAGACCCTTATATGCATATTTTTGGGGATAAATAATGTTGTTGTACAGCTCGGGATCCTACACCACCCCCAAGTCAAGTAGACTGTGACCCACAGTCTTAATATAAGAAGAGTAGAGAGTAGTAAAAAAATATACAGATCAAGTAAATGTTAATATGGCTCAGTATACTGTAATGTTTTAGACAAATACGAAGAAGTGGGGTGTAGTCCCGAGTGTACAAATAAATTTGGGTGACTTACGCGACGTGATAACGAAGGGTTCTTACCTACCCCTGATTTCTTTTAAGTTTTACCCAGACCATACGTGAATTTATGAACTAAAACTTACATAAGTTTTGTTTGAAATTTTGTTTGAAATACCCATAAGAATTTGTCAAAAAGATATTGTAAACCATTGTAGCATTGCAGTATATCAACCCACGAATTTTGTCAAAATTAATCCCCAAAAATGCTTGTACTGAAAATAAAAACTTTCATACAATGTTAGGAAATGTCAATTGGTGTTGCATCAGTACAACAAAAAAACTAATACTGCACGGTGCAGTATACTATCGCGAGCAACGCTTTGCGGCAGGAGCGCTGTAGTAGTAGGCCAAGTATCTAGCATCTGCAACTTGGCCCAATGTTTGACATCAGTAACTCTGGAACAACAATGGCTGACTTCGGAAACAATTCGACAACTATCTCTGACTTCAAGAACTTAAGAACTAAATATGACTTCAGCAACTCAACAACAATATTTGATATCAGCAACTGAGCAGCAACATCTGCCTTCAGGAACAGTAACGATAATATCTGGCTTCAGGAATAATAACCACTTGCGGAATATTTGACCAATATCTCCAGCGGATATATATATCTGTCCATTTCTTGAGCATGGACCATCAGTACTTGTTGAAATATAATTCTTCAATGTCCATTGCCAATATCAAACACGATCATCAATTGTCTGTCAAACAAGCATATCTCGGCAGCAACAAATGTTTCAAGATGTCAATCAAGGTTGAATGTTGTAACAAGGATGCCGTGTAATCTTCTTCTCTCTCCAGGTCGGAATGATTTTAATCCCAATTTTTCCGTACGGTTCCCCCATACTTTAAATAGAGTGCCATTAGGCTTCTCTAAACCCAATTGCAGTCCTTGTTACAATATATTTTTTAAAAAAGGTGATGAAGTAACACAAAGCATATCATGCTATCAAACAAACAAGTAACTATCTGTGTGTTTGCTTATATGATACAAAAGTTTACACACTGAAGTATACCTTTATGTCTGATGCTATCAAATGATAATCAAATGTATCAAATGTATCAGATATCAATGAAATTTATCAAAGAAAAATGTAAGCAAGTATGCTATCCAAAAATTATTCAGTATACTATCAATAGATGTCAAATATGCTATCAAGAAATATTAAATATGAAAGAGGAATTAATTCAGCATGTGCTGAGGAGAGTAGGCACGTGTAGCGGGTGCCATAGATGCGTGCAGTATACGTTTCACGCATGTCAATCACTTAACAGGTGTAATGTCACGGCCGGTGGCGCCTACTGACATCACAGTGACTGACTGTGACCTTCAACATCTGTTGCTCCTCAAGTGTAGAGTCACGGCCGTTGGCACTTACTGGCACTGCAAAGTCAACATGCTAACCCTGAGGGTTAGCTTCTGCAAGAATGAAAAGTTGATGACAACTGATGAAGATCATGTTATCCTGCGAAATAAATAACTAAGTTAACCAGACATCTCAGTAATTAGCATATCACTAACATATCACGACATATTATTACAATAGACAGAAGTCTACATTTCTATTGTCAAGAATCGTTAAGTAACAACGAGTAAATATTCATACTTCCTAGGGGCGGGTTGTGGGACTAATTTAATGTCCCATCCAGAATCCGTTGATCCCCTCTCTTGGAAGTAGTATCCACACAGTACAAAAGTTATA
>Ga0126332_10000887_pt1 | contig 10335 bp, 12 predicted proteins | sample InaspJWI42metaG_FD_94482 | JGI IMG/M metagenome (GOLD analysis project Ga0126332, IMG submission 94482) | Marine gutless worms symbiont microbial communities from Oahu, Hawaii - Inanidrilus sp. 2 OAHU.JWI-42 metaG | ecosystem: Host-associated > Annelida > Digestive system > Unclassified...
TAAGGCTTAGGCATATAGGCAAAACAGACCCACAGTGTGGCACAGTCCAATTCTGCTTTCGCTCGGGCCGCCTCACTTGCTCAGCTCGTACTGGCTTTAGGGCCGTCACCACGCCCCTGCAGTCAGCCCGCAGGTGACGTGAAGTGAATCACGCTATAGACCTGACAGTAGGCTGCCATTACTTTCTGCCAGGCCTGCGGTTACCTCAGTAGCTTTCACTAGATGGCGCTACCTGTAAACGGCAGCACACATCTGATTCCAGCTTACTACTCATTTATCGACCCAGAAAGGATGAAAGGCTGAGTTGGCCTAGTTGGCTGACCTGTAGCGGATGACATTACGATAGTCTACAATCCACGTCTGTTTGTGTCTGTCTGTGTGTGGTGGACGAATAAAGATTGCTATAAATAGCCTACAACTGTATAATTTCGCTTTTCAGACTTTTGCATGACTTTACAAACGACATTATGTTGAAATAAATATAACGAAATGACAGGCAACTCAGTGCCCGATCTGTTCATACATTGCAATGAGTCGTTATTAACCGATGTTAAACTAAGCTACGTGTACACTGTATGAGTCATTGCAACAGCTGCGAACAGAATGGCTATTATTACAATCCACACGCGCTGAAATGTTGCTGCGAGTTGATACGACAACCTGTCGCCAGTCCCGCTAACTGACTGGAAACCTACAGACCTACCTGCTTATTTGCCTGACTGTAGCTGTTTAATAACCGTCCGTGTGAGTGTGTAGTAACCGTCGTCAGTGTTTTCAGTGAGTTCGATTATAACGAACGCGCGCGCAACGTGAACAGTCCTTAACTACCGCGGCCGAAGTTTACTTACTGCGAACGGTTCTTCGAGGTTATCGATCTCGGACACCATCTGCAGACAGTCCAGTCTGCAGCTTGCACTTCCCTGCAACCAACCAACGCGGCACAAATTACTAATTTATTATTAAATACATTATGAGGCCGATTACATTCTAGCTGAACAACTCGGCGTTGTGACGTCGGCGTACGGCGTCGGTTCGCTTGGCAGCAACACATGCAGCAGAAGACGCAGTCCTGCTTCCATGCTGCACTACAAACGACTGCAGTGTTACATTATAAATGGCGATGATTAATGTGTGTGTATGGCTATAAAGGTGGTTCGGTAGCCCAATGGTTAGCGTGCTGGACTCGGGTCTCGGGTGCAGAAGGGCCTGGGTTCAAAATCAAATCGCAGTCGCGACACTGTCGGGTAACAGTTTTAAGCAAACCGTTCACACCCATCATGCGTCTGTTCACCAAGCAGCAAAATTGGTAGCAGCCATCTTAAGGGTTGCGGGTGTAACTGCAGGCCTGGCGGAAAGTAACGGCAGCCTACCGTCGGGTTTATGACTCACGTCACCTGCAGGCTGACTGCCAAGCACCGGGATCAGCTCCGGAACCCTACGCTCGGTAATCGAGTATGTGCTCCCTTTACTTTTGTGTGGCTATAGAACTTAGACGGGTTCACAGCTGATTGTTTGGTTTGGTCTGAGGATCGCACACGCCAGCCATTCTGCTGCATGCCACACTGATCAAGTGCCGTTATCGACCTGTGTGTGGTCAGTTGGTCCTGAAGCCTGTCATCATCATCACTACCTTGCTGTTGGCACATAATATACATTAATAACAAGTCAGTTCTGGCATTTCAGCTCGCTCTTGTGAATTGCTACTCTACAGTAGGCGTGTAACTTCAGGACTGGGGTGCAGGTTCAGGAATGACAACAGAGTGGGGTGCCAAGCCAGCGTACAGCAGAGGTTGCGTATTCCAGGAGGCACGGAGACTAACGGACGAAGTTCTGTGAACTTGGAAGCCTTTAGGAGACGGGGACTGAAAACTGATGTCGAGATAGGTCAACGTCCCTTCAGTGCTTTGACACTGTTGGTTGGGCGGCAGGAAGGGCATCCGGCGTGTAAAAAACTGAGTGGTGGAGTGCTGGCATGGTTATGTGTCTGGAGCGAGGTGCAGACTTGCATATGGCCCAGCTGATGCCATTGCCACTCACTGTCTCTTGCTTCAGTAAAATCCAGATTGGTTTTACCTTTCTGGTACTGGCCCACCTGGGTAGTCCCGGAAAAAGGGCCGTTAAACGGGTGTGTGTGTGTGTGTTATTAAGGACACCTTCAAATCCTCTTGCGTGGCTAAGAAATTAATGTCCAACATGTGCAACAATAATCCTAAAACAAAATATTCAACCAAATTTGGGACTAAGCCCAGTCCATAATGGTGACTAATAATAATAAAAATAATAACCAGGACAACATTTGTGGTGCTGTCACATAGCTCACAGTCATTGCGAGCGTTCACCTGGTTCACAAAATTTGAAGGTGGACTGAATCTATTGCGCGAAGCGGATGATGACTTAGTCATATGGCTGGAATCTACAGCGACTGCAGCACTGGCGAAATAATAATAATTTGGTGAACGCAGACTGAGCGCTAGATGGCTGACAACCCTCAGACCAAGTCAAACAACTTGGGCTATGAGTCTGCCGAAAATGGCTACTACCATCTGCATTCACCAATGCCATTTGTTATTAATATTCAGCCCATAAGCTGATACTCATTTTACCATCCCACGGAGGTTGGAAGGCTGAGTCGACCTAGACACTGCAGTAAAGGCATGCAGCCCGTGCCAAAGCTGCACATCGCAGTGGCTGTCACGATAAACACAAATGTCCATGGCAAGATTTGAACCTGGATCCTCTCACACCGCAGTCGGATGTGCCAACAACTAGTCAGCTAAGCCACAGTACAGGCTACAATTCAAACGTCATTAATAACTCGACAATCTAGCTGTACAAATGGGAAGTGACAGTAAAAAGTAACCTGACTGACAAGGCAAAACATATAACAAAAACTAAACAGATATTAACAGACAAGTATGATACTTTAAATACTTATAAATACTGCAATATATCTTCAGCTGCCACGAGCACGGCTTACCGACTGCAGATGTGAAAGATGCAAATCAGGTCCGACTTGACCAATCGCTGAGCCAGACTGGGTGACAACGTCAACAGAGACCATGCCCACTGTCCCCAAGCTACGAATGATGTCAACGTCTATAGACTGTTCCACTGCTTCCACCAGCAGCGTCGTGTTTCTGTCAACAGCAGTTACATAAGCATGATACTGACACCTAGTGGTGCATCAAAATAACGGAATCCCATTGAAACCAATCACCAGGCTGCAAAACATCAGCAAATCGTTTACAAAATAATCTACGTCGTCCGCTGCATCAAAAACTAGAGTTTTAGTGAAAGGTCTAAAACTTTGGTTTTAGCGAAAAGTTTTTGACAATAGTCTAAAACTTTTCGCTAAAACCGAACTTAATCTGAGCTTTGGTTTAAAACCGGATTTTAGGTCTGGATTAAGCTTTGGTCTAAAACTTTAGTTTAAAACTAAATTTTTAGCGGAAAAGTAAAGTCACTCATAATAATAATAATAAACAGATTTGTATAAGGTCGCAACTTCAGAGGTGCTGGAAACTTCAGAGGCGCTGTACATCATATGCGATTAGGCATAAAGTATAATGCACCAAATATCGCTATCTTGACTTCCTAATGAAACCTACTTACAGATATTGCGATTTGTGAAAGATGTGCGATTTGATATCAGATTTGACCTTGAAAGGTTTGAGACTTGAAGAAAAATGGGGAATTTAAAATTGGCTATAGGACTTAAATCCATTTCTGAGAAGATATGGGACTTGAGTTAAAGATTCGATCTGAGATTTGTCCATCACTGCTACTTTTGCTAATACAGTAAAAGTGTGCTGGTGCCTTGATCCGGCGAAGTAGAGCTGCAAGACGCCGGATGGAGAGGCCGAGGCCAGTAGAACAATAGTCCGTGAGACGACGGTTCCCAGCACAGCACCACCATCAACACTCAACAGACGCACTGTATAGCGCTCGTCAGCGTCCAACGTGACTCCCGCCACTGAGCTCAGCTCTACCACTGTATACGACTGACACACACAAACACACCATACTATACCATACCATATTCGTTTAATAATGTAGCTGACATACGTAACTCCACAACAATACTGTTCAATAGAACATTATCAGTCCGGTAGAACCAAAGTTTACGATAGTTACATCGTTAAAGACACGCACACATGCACAGACTTGGCGTCTGTTAAAACGTTCATATCACAACACGATGACGATGACAGCGATAATCTACAGTGAAACAGCTGTCCACGTGAGTAAAAATTTCTGCATTGCACTGAAACAACAACAATAAGAACAACAATCACCGTTTTATGGCCACTACACAGGCCAACCTGCATTAGCCACGGCACCTCCAGTTAAAAATTGGAGGATTTTGTTGGTGCAAAGTTTTACTGCCCACATGCCCTTGCTGGCGGCAACCAGCGCATTCGGATTAGGGAGAAGACGCCAGAGTTATCCTCAACAGTGTTATCCACACTGTCTCCATACCATAGTTAACTGATTCGTCTGATATAAACTTGACAAAAAATTATTTATGTTCCGACTTCTACCTGACTTTCCATCAATTCTCTAACTTTTATCCCGAGTTATATCTAACTTAATGACTTTTAACATTTTTTTCGAATTTTCCAAATTAGTGACCACTCTTTATGAAATGAAAATAATTGACAATGCAGTTTAGATGATACCTGTCGATCAAGAAAAGTGACGACGCCGCTGGAAGGAGTCACGTGCATGGCTGCAGCGCCGCTGTGGCTTCCCTGAAGTGTGACTTGAAAAGGCACATTGACAATGCCGTAGACTCCGGGCCCGCGGACCACCCGCAGTGCAGCCCTTGTGCTAGTGACAGGTGCCCCAGACACGGCTGCAGATATCACGATGTCATCCGCCGAGTCAAAGTTGACTATACCGGCTGCCAGTCGGCTTGCCAAGATCGTTATTGTAGCTATACAACCGACACAATCAATAAAGTCAAGCTGAGGACACCACTGTCTAAAATGTATTATGTAAACACAGGCAGTTCTTTCCCAAAATTTCACCAAGTTGTGGTACATATTTCAGGAATAAAAGAAACAAATCTTTACAGGCCAAGTACTTTTCCTGTCATCTAGCCAATAGTGTAATCTCAGTCGTAATAAATTATTAACTGATAACTCTTCTGGATTTGCTTAACTTGTTTCAAGTTTTGGAGTCAATCCATTGGTTCTCTAACAAACAAACAATGACCGTAATGAAACAAACTTTTAATCGCTGGATACTCGCTATTTTACCTCCTTTACTGTTTTATTCCACAATACATTCTGGTATAAGTTAAACTAAAATACTAAATTGATATATCGGGTACAGGTTCAGGCCAAAAATTTATTTTTAAATGGCACATTCAAACAAAAACGATAAGGAGCTGATTCGAAGAGAAAGGAATAGCAATAATGAGCAAATTAAGCACTACAATTAACAGAATGTAATGATAACATGATGTCAGCACTGACCAGAGCTGGGGCTGCTAAGCAGCAGACCCTCACTAGGATTAGCAAGTATGATCTGAAACCCTCGGTCAGGCTTCGGAACGTTGCTGTCGAGTATTGTAACGATGATGGTCTTCTCAGAGACGCCAGGACCGAACGTTAACACCTGGTCGCAACCAATATACAGCACTACCACCACTTCAGGGTGGCTCGGTAGCCGAGTGGTTAGTGTGCTGGACTCGGGTGCAGTAGGGCCCAGGTTCAAACTGCAGTCGCGATGCTGTCGGGTAACAGTCTTAGGCAAACTGTTCACACCCATTGTGCCTCTGTTCACCAAGCAGCAAAACTGGTAGCAGCCCTCTTAAGGGTTGCAGAGGTAACTGCAGGCCTGGCAGAAAGTAATGGCAGCCTATTGCCAGGTTTATGACTCACATCACCTGCAGGCTGACTGCCAAGAACTGGGATCAGCTCCGGAACCCTACGCTCTGTAATCGAGTATGGGCTACTTTTACCTTTTTTTACCACCACTTTGTAGAACCTGCATTGTGAGCTGCATACTGGGTAATGGCCTTCAATGTATTTGTCAAAAACTGCCCACAGATAGTCACCCATATCCATCTGTCTGTCTGTCACATGCCCTTAGCTCAAAAATGGTGCATTGTACGGCTACAGTTACTATACAACAAACAAGAAACCCCATGCTGGAAGTCAAACAATGGAACTGGCTGAATAGGGCAAAGGCATATCATTTCACTACCATCGATATGATACCTTATTAATTGTATCTAATATGATAAAATCAATTTTAGCTATTGCTATAATTTTCAATTTTCAACACATTTTTGTGGATTAGACTAGCATGAAATGATCCGACACTGTGTTGAATGCTTTATCACTGGTGGCTCTGGAATGCATTGAATCGGGCACTGGCAGTGGTGCAGGCATTGCCAGTTTGGAGATGACAATGAATCCATTCCACTAATACACATTGTACATACATTCCATCATTTCCACTCAGTGTTTACGCCAGTAATTTAGGTTCTACCAAGTCTCTGCAGGCAAATCTTTCAGGACTACTGATTAGAGCCCTTTCTGACACCAAACTGGCAATGTCAAAGCATACATATATGCACATGACATGCATAGGCGTAAACTCGGCAAACATATTGGCAGAGCCGGTGTCAGAACATCTGGGACTGGGGTACAACCCTGTGCACATCCAAAGGCCGTGTTTGGGTGGGCATAGAAGGGAATTGGATTGGGCTCAGAGTCAGACTCTGTCTAGATTCTCTAGAGTGGCACATGAAGGATGTCAGGTATAAAAGGCTAAATTTTCGGAAATATGTAAACGAAATTTAAGGGATGTATACAAAAACTTTGACCAAAATACTGAGGAGGCTCATTAGCCTTATGAGTCTAGCAGCAAAATTACTTGAGGGGCTTGAGCCTAGCTGCATGCCTAAGTTTACGCCTGTGACGACATGCATGAAAAAACCATTAAAAGAAATTCACAGGTATAATTCTGAACAAAAGCAGCTGAACAAGACACAGTAATTGCCTGTAACGGCAAGTCACAGACTGGCTGCCTTGGCTGGCGGCATGATACAGACCTGAGGCACACACACACCCATTTAACGACCCTTTGTCCAGGACCACTCGGGTCAGCCGGTACCAGAAGGGAAAAACCAATCTGGACTTTACTGAAGCAAGAGACAGTGAGTGGCATTGGCATCAGCTGGGCCACATGCAAGTCTGCACCTCGCTCCAGACAGACAACCACGCCAGCACCCCACCAGTGCCACCACTCAGTTCTTTTTACATGAAGGATGCCCTTCCTGCCGCCCAACCAACAGCGTCAAAGCACTGAAGGCAAGGATACAGACCTGAGGCTGAAAGATGAAATCCTCGTTGTTACTGGCGCCGTTGTTAAGACTCTGAGCAAAGCAGAAAACTGAGACCGAACCAAACTCAGCTCGTTCTCGGCGAATCACAAGGCTGACATTTGCTGCTATACTCTCCACCATTAACCTACAGTGCACAGCAGCGGTCATATGAAAATATCTTAAAACTGCAGTTGATCCAGTGTTAATGGCGACCGATCAAAAACCACGAAAAATCATTAAAAAGGTGATATAAGCCACGATCAATCGCATGAATGTCAACGTGAGGTCGCCGACGTAATCACCTGTGACGAATTCTTTGGTGATTGGTTAAGGGGTGTGGATTCTGTGCAGGGGGGGGGGAATTTTGCCATTTCCCACTGACTAGGCCAGTCGCCATTAACACAGGGCTGGCACGACCACGCAGCCTGTGACAAGTGGCCATATAATTGTAATGCATACGTGCAGGTCACATCATCGTATGTCATTTCCATGCGAGTCATTTTGGACAGAATGACGACTGGCATCTTCAGTCCCAGCATGTATGTTGTCAACTGGCTGTGACTGAGCACTACAAGTTGTTAACAACTTAACAATTACTGAGCACTAGCAAGTAAGTAAGTAAACGAAGTATAGCAGTTAGCAACACGCGGAAGCTCACATGCCATACGGGATCACACAGTGTTACATGCCACCTGGCAGCAGAGGCATTCCCGGCCTTAACCCGGCAAAGCTGGTACTCGACCTAGCGACCACGGAGGGATGCAAGGCTAGGTTAACCTAGTTGGCTGGGTACATACTGAGATGGTATACCCACATGAAGATGGTCACCCATCCCAGTACTAACTGGGCCCGACATACAGTAACGTCATTCATGTGCCAAACGATGCCAACCACTACGCCACACCTCCAACTCTTTTCAGAACTTGATGTCAATATCACAAAGCAGGACAAGCATCTCACAGACCAAACTTGTCAACAGTCATGCTGTCATGCAAGAGATGCTCAGGTTTAAATGCAAACGGCTTTCCGTATTTAAAGACAGCTTCATTAGGAGTCCAAATATAACACAGACTGTCACACACAGCCTGCATAACAGCCAGAAATAATCCTACTGGTCAAACACAGTGTGTGCAAAGCAGGTAAATGTCTGTGATTCCTACGACAACTGTGAAAGCTCAGTATACACATGTATATACAGCACAAGAATAAATATTTTATACAGCATATCCTGTTTGGATTTGAGCTCTGTAATTTCTTTATTTTAGCCGAGTGTAAAAAAATATAAAAGTTACCAAAAACCTAACAAATCCAGCACATATCGATTTGCCCACAATTAACTTGTACTGTTTCTCATAAAGTGTGGTCTCTGTGCGATAGCTAAGCTCCGAGTTTCATTAATCAAGTTACTAAAGTACTTAAAAAACTGAAGTCCTTACGACTCATAGAGTGGTAGAAATGCCACAACTCCAAGTGATCCTTCGCCAGCAACTATTGTAACCTGTGCCGTTGTTCCAGAAGATGCTGAATCAAATCACATCAGTTCACATTAACTGCTAATAATATGTTTTAAAAGTGCATTAAAAGGCACAAAATACAGGCAAGTTGTACCTGTAAAAAAAGAAAATTTAAGAAAATGGTCATGGATGTAAAGCTACACAAAGCAACATATATGTAAAATGTATCAAACTGATAAACGTAAATATCATTCTCTCAATAAAAATGTTAATTCTGATCTCTTGACTGTCTGTAACATTCTGGCATTAGAATTAAATCACTTGACTGTACCTCACAGCTGAGCAGTTTTATTCCTTTCTTTCACACACACACTCAAAAAGAGTGAAAAATTTGTTCCAAGTTACTTTTGCCATCATACTTCACAAAAAGACACATTCAATTCTTTCCCTTCAGTAGCTTAATCCTGTTCACTGAGCCTGTAGAAAGTCTACTCTAGATTATTTCCAAAGATTCTGTTTGGAGACCACTGCAAAATACAGTTACATCGTAAAACTGAGCCACATAAACAATGACAGCAGTAGTGCAGTATTCATGGTTCACCGAGGCGTGGTGCAAAGTTGTCCGATGTTGAGAGAAGCTGAACTTCTGTGAGGTTGACAAGAAACACTTGTGTTGGTCGTGGAACCCCGTCATCAATTAGACTGACGGTGATCTCAGCTGACGACTGGGCATCAACCATCACAACATAGGCGTCGTTGGCGCCGACAAAACTCACGCCAGGTGTCGCCAGCTGAGTGTTTACATCACGTGACTCCGTCAGCTGACCTGGAGCGACGCTGTAGTACAACTTCACCGCACCTGTCATAATGAGACAGAGCGTTACGGCTAAATGCTGATCCTGGTAAAAGAAAACTGAGCTAGGAATTAAAACAGAAAATTAAAAAAAACATATAATAGTTGCAAAGGACACACTGTAAAACTGCCAATCAAAAGACGAACATACAAAAGGTAAAAAGTAAAAACACAAACGGTAAAAAGGGCAACCGAAAAAAGGGCAACAAAAAAACAAGGAAAAACTGGGCAACTGGAAAACTTGGCAACAAAGAATGGGGAAGTAGAAAAAAAACAATACAAAGTTAATGTCAGGAAGTAACAGCACTCTGACATTTGAACCGCCTGAGCAGCAATCTTCATTTTTTGCACATGCAAGGCTTATGACCATAGCACGTCAGGGATTGCAAATCAAGATCATAGGTCAAGATCAAGGTCTAAGTATACATAGAGTGACAGTGACGTAATTTCGATGCCAGTTGGCTTTCACCGCCATATTGTGGGTAAAACTCCGGTAAATGTTTTCACTGTGATATTGCTGAAATACGCTTTGTTGGAGAGCTAGTGACCATAGACATTATTCATAAACCAAGGGATTGAATATAATCTAAACAACACGAAAAAAATCTTTGCCCCTTAACTCCACACATTATGCCATGTTATACCCACAAAATGGCGATCGTATCGTGACCATAGACTCTGTAACGTCA
>Ga0126332_10000888_pt1 | contig 10333 bp, 5 predicted proteins | sample InaspJWI42metaG_FD_94482 | JGI IMG/M metagenome (GOLD analysis project Ga0126332, IMG submission 94482) | Marine gutless worms symbiont microbial communities from Oahu, Hawaii - Inanidrilus sp. 2 OAHU.JWI-42 metaG | ecosystem: Host-associated > Annelida > Digestive system > Unclassified | place...
CACACACACACACACCCCCACACACACACACACACACACACACACACACACACACACACACACACACACACACACACACACACACACACACACACACACACACACACACACATAGATAGACTTTATTCGCCACATAAAGTAACCACCGATAACAGTGATCACATCATGCTCTATACAGTGTAACAGTGTGATAAACTGGACAAGGTCGTCGGTCGAAAGTCGACCTTTAGCAACTCTACTTAGTTCGACAGACGACAGACGACAGTCGTTCGCCAGTTAATCACATGAGCGTTCACTTTTCACCAACGAAGTTGTCCAATGCGTGCGACGATGACGTGCAGAGGCGAAATTTTCTAGGTCAAAAACTTGGGAAAAGTTGCAGACTCTTCTCACAGTGATCACCACGCTGACTAAATCACATTTATTTTAACTGTTTTTGCTTTCACTATCTCATTTCGTTTAAAGTTAATGTTTTATGGTTTTGTCAGACATCCGCCGTTTCGGGTTTCGGCTTTCGAGACACCCTGTTCAATTCTGATTGGTTGATGGTACATTTTCATCTGGAGAGTTAAGTGAGTTAAGTTAAGTTAAGTTAAGTTGAGTTAAGTTACAGTGCAGAAATAGCGAAAATCAGCTAATCTTTGTAATTTGCTTCGACTATTTTCTTCGCAGATGTAACCTGTGTTCATTTCTGACTACCGATGTTTGCCTGCAATTCAAGACCTCTTATCGTGCCAAACAGCAACACGACACACACACCAATGCCGACGCTACAGGTTGTTCTGAACGAATCTTCGCCTGCATCTTGGCGTCGGTGGCAACGCCCAGCCAACGTCCAAATTACACGCTATCCGGAGATTTAATCGCATCCGTCAGCAGCAGTTAAAGGGCGACATACTCCTGACAGGATGACGTTCATCTTCCTTGCTGAGGCCACTGAGCCCAACGGCGAGTCCGTGACGCATGGCCAATGCGACGTCATACCTACGGTTACCTTCCCTGCTGCACAGCACTGTCGTTGCCTTGCTCATTTTCCAGCCCACAAAGTTTGCCTCGGTGGCCACCCAGCTCAGTACTAACCGGGTTCGACGTATAGAGTAAGTTCGTTGTCTTCGTAGATAGATGTGACCGACGACGTTACCACTAACAGGCCAAGCAGCGTCAGTTAGCGTTTCTGACTAACATCGCAGACGTTCGTGCGTACTTTTTCCAAATGTATAAACTAGTCGCATTCAGTATAGATATGTTAACAGGGTCTCTTATAGAGGGTACACTGGCTGTTGATCTGAGGGCTGTAACGTTTCATACAGAGAAAAGGGGACCTGGCAAGATACAACGCATGCGCACGAGCAGAAAATAAGCGTATTCCTTTAGTAAGCGTATCTGACAGATTCCGCGCGTCATTTTTAAAATCTCTGAGTCTTTTTTGAAAACAGGCAGTCAAACGTAGCAGCAGTTGCTGATAAAACTCGGAAATCTGTCGACAGATAAGCCAGCTAACGAGAAAAAAACGCTCGTTTGTAGCGGCGCACTTGAGGCGTCGGAGAAAGAAATTATTGGCAGACAGGCGCGACGTTGGTCGCGGATGATTAACGCGGACCGCATGCATGAGCAGCCAGCGAGCTAATGAGCTGCACGCCAAGTCACATCACCGTCGTCGTCATTATGAGCCGCAGCACCACCATCACCACCACCAGCAGCAGCAGCAGCAGCAGCAGCCATGAGATGACATCGCTTCACTGCTCGACCACTTCGCACACGCCCAACGAATGCCTGCTCTACGATACGATGCTGGAGAGTTAGAGTGCGCTAAAAGCTGACAAGATAGCCAAACTCAATTTACGGCTCTAAACCAAGAACACTAAGTATAAGGAAAGAGAACTAAAAAACAAAAAAACCGATATAGCTCCGAAGAACGGTAAGCGGTCGTGAGTTCGTTGAGTCAGTTTTAAGTCAGGAAGAGAGCTTACAGTGGTAAGGATTTGTGAAACTATTATTATTATTATTATTATTATTATTATTAAGGGCATTTATATAGCGCAAGTTCGCAAGGGCCACAAATGCGCTATGGTAGGTTCTGAGACGGATGTGAAACAGTGAGAGAGTTATGGTCGGCGACGGTGGCGAATCAAAAGAGGAAGAATAGAAAGAGTAAAAAGGGTGCGGGTCAGAGGTGGAGAGTCTGTGGTGAGGTTGATGAAGAGAAGCAGGCAGCTAGTTCCACAAAAAAGGTTAAGCATTCGAGGATATCTCGTTGAAAATTGCACAATGCTCGTTGTCGTCTGTGTTTTTCGCGCGATACTAGTGTATCCAGCGCATTAGGGGTTTTTAACGATAATGCGCTATATAAATCCACGCACTCACTCACTATCTCAGTCTTCTAGTCTAGCCATGAAAATTATCTGCTGGCATTCTGAACCTGCTTGTATAATGCCTTGACAAATTCTTGAACTCCAACACTGGTTCAATTTTTCACTGAGCATTTTAGTGGTCCGGAGCGAGAGAGAAAACAATCGGTCCGATATGAGTCTGAAAGTTCGAAAAGTAATTTGCGAACTAAACGACCTCTGACCGATATATCTGGTAGGGTAATTCAACTCGATCCCATATATGTCACGTTCAAAGGTCAAGGTCATGGACGAAAGTTCTCGGACGCAGAATGAAAAAACGCCACTTTTTCCACTAGGAACGTATGTTATATTTGGCGCATTTCGGTCATTTGTCAAATACCGTGCGACCACGACAGAGGCTTGTGGGTTTTCTGGACGATACCGCATCGACAACCGCGGCGAATACTGACATTGCGATAATTCGACGACGGTATTCGTGTCAACTCTCTACGGGCACAGCAGCCGCTGCAGTCATCATAGCGGTGATTAATTCCGCGGCGCTGCTGCTGCGGCAGGAAGCGATACAGGGGAAGATGCAGGCGCTGATGCCACGTCACGTCAGCTGATGCGGCCAAATAGAACGTCGACGACTGGCTTGCACGCAGCATCCCGGGCGAGCGGATGTCGCTTCGATTAAATTATAATGTACTTAGGCTGTAGGCGTGCACAGAGGCTGTCGACAGACGAACAGACGAAATCAATTATCGTTCACGTTGTCAGCCGAATCGTTGCGCAGTTAAAGCTAGATGAATTCACTGCCAATCAGTCGCTAAATTCTCAACAGATTAATTACCTAAACGGCAGCCACTTCGTGCGCTTTGTCTGCGCGATGCGACGAACGGCACACGGCACACGGGCAGCAAAGTCACTGTCTTGTCTGTCCACGTCCACCCGTCTGTGTGCTGTCGTGTATAAAGTCGCCTGAATGTGACGTGGTCAATTCTATGTGCCAACTTTGCAACGTCGATGCGCGACATACTCAGGTCAAAATGGAGTACTGACTTACCAACGAAGCTACGTATTTAAGCACTGTCATAGTGACAAACATTTCTCAGCGTTTTACCTACAAGATGGCGGCAAAAATCAACTGGCATAGATATGAAATAAAATTACGTCACTGTCACCCTATGTGGAAAATCCGAGTCAAACTGTCAGTGCACATGCAACTGGTGGAGTAACTAGGGTGCTCGGCGCCCGGGGCAGAAGCAATGAAGTGCGACCCCCGTTGGGGGCACTGGGCGCCCCCTCCCGCGCCGTCCGTCCACCCCAAGAGGGGGACGCACGGGCCCGAAGGTAAAATGCTATGCAGTTAAGTAACTATGATGCCTAAAATAAGTTACAACCACAAATATCAAACGTTTGTTGTGATAGACCACTCGGCAAACTTTATCATACTCAGTTTTGTGCCTGTTAGTCAAAAATATTTTTGGCCAGGCTGTTTTGCGCCCCCTGCTGCACCGGGGGGGGGCAATTGCCCCCGTCTGCCCCTCTCCCCCCTAGTTACGCCACTGCATGCAGCATTGCAAAATGTGAGTGTGAATGAACGCAATGAACAAACCGGAAGTAGATTTTCCTTCGTGTGCGGATGATCGACCACAGTAATTTGCACGTTCACTCTCATTGGTCGACCAACGCGTCCTCAATTTCATTGTATCTGCTTCTCGTTTGAAAATAGATCTGCAAGTATACTTATAAAGTCTAGTCAATTTTCACAGCGCTGAAATGACTACTGACTTCTGGTTATCGCATGTCTTCTCTGTTATCTACGTTCTCATTGTGACCCGCATTTTTCTCGAAATCTCTGCTAGAGATACCCTACCACAGAACGAACGGCATTCACTACTATGTGTAGCGACAATCGAGTTTCTACCTCGTAGTTTTTTTTTCACCCGGCACACAATATATGGCGGACAAAAACGACATGTTTCATTCAATCTTGAACAAAGTCGGCGTTCATGTTAAAAATCCAACAAATGAAAAATTTATCGGTGCCTTGCGTTTTGCTGCTGGCCTGAACAACATCGTCTTGCGACCACCCTTGAAGCGAACAGACTGGCCAACGTAGACATGCAGTGGCTTCTAAATTTCCAAGTTTGCAGCAGATCGATTCCGACCTCTGACCTCTCACGATCCGGCAACAGTCCGACAGGATCGTCACGTGACGTGAGACGGCGAAGGCGCGTGTCAAACAGTCGTTTATGAGACGCGCTGCAGCGAGAGCGACAGCCAAGCGACATCAAACACGACTCCGTGACGATGCGCACCCGGCCTTCGATGACATCCTCGTCTACATGTTGACTATCACACGTAGTTATAAAATGTGTCACCCAGTCGTGTCACTCTCAGTAGTGCTACATGACATAGTTACAACAGCAAACCCAGTATAAATATGCTATATTTTTTCACTAAAAAAAGCTGCGTATGTCTATCCACTGTATCAGTAGCCTTATTTCTTAGTTAATGGCTTTTTCGAGCTGACTTTTGGTTTGATTGCTCAGAAACTGTTCTGAAACAGTTGACCGATTTCAGCCGACATAGACGTCGCGCGGGTCCATTTGCGACAGCTCATAAGTGTTACAGTGTTACGCAGTGAAAAATTGTTAGACGAGGTTCTGTCTTTGATCTGCCCAGAAGATGATTCGTATTTCGTAGCTCAGAGGCAGGAGCGGTGGCGGCGGTGTATTATTATTAAACGAAGAGATTAAGGTGGCATAATATCAAAGACTTCGTACAAAAAAAAGAATAACGTGAAAGAGACGTGCGAGCGATGCGGAAAGAAAAAAAGAAACGTCAGATGTAGCCGCAGCTAACAGTCTGGATAACTGCGAGCAAACAGTTCCGTCTTGAGTCGTCTCTTGAATGTCAACAGCGATGGCGACGATGTGACAGTGGCCGGCAAACTGTTCCATACACGTGCTGCAGCCACAGGAAAGGCGCAGTCACCAACAGTGTACAATGTACAGATGCAGCCTGCTACTGATCAGTGGGCGGGTGGGCGAGCGTCGTAATAGCTAAATTCCACTAGACGGACACGGACATGGACCCGACACGGACCCGACCGGACCCGCACGGACCCGCACGGACTTTTTTGCGGCGAAACTCCGTTGGGTCCGTGCGGGTCCGGTCGGGCCCGTGTAGTGGAATTTAGCTCATACCCGACAACGTGCGCGGACTTTGTCCGTGTCGGGTCCGTGTCGGGTCCGTGTCCGTGTCCGTGTAGTGGAATTTAGCTATAACTCGTAGGACGAAAATACACGGAAATTAGTGGAAGTGACTGGCATAAAACTGTACGCAAAAATGTTCGTCCATCTGTTGCGCAGAGACTACATTGTACGCACAAATTGCAGACATTAACGTAGAACTGTTCGACGTTAGTAGCGTGCAACTTCAGCAGCCAGGAACCGCAAAAGGCAGGCATCCATCGCCGACAGCGCTCTCGTGTCGATCAGAAGTGCGGTACGTGGTACGAATTGTCCGCACACCATCAAACACAGCCACTCCATCACACCTGGCCATCGTCCGCATCCGTCCGGTCCTCCTCGCTCATCGCCGCGTTCGTGACGTCATCAAGATGGCGGCCGGAGGCGGCGGCGGTGGAGACGTTTCTGTCCGGCACGTCGACGGAAATCCGTGCCACGATGTGGACTAATATCTTTCACCGCCGCCGCCTCCGCAGTAGCAGCAGTAGCAAAACTGCAGGACATTTGCCCCCTCGTACACCCCCGAAAAAAAATACCATCGCGGACATCTGCCCCCAGATACAACCCTAACTCTAACCGTAATCCTAACCCTAAACCCTAACAACGACCCCAACTCCGACCCAAAACAACATAACGTCTCACACTAACTGTGACTTCAATTATCTAACCCTTACCCCTATACAAAGTTATAGGTATCATGTTTTTATCATTGCGTATGTATGCAAGTCAGTCAGCTTGTGATTTTATGTTATGTTTTGTGCTCTCACTGCGTTCATCTTTATTCACCATAAACGGTGGCAATGAAATATAATGCCACTAAATAAACAAAATACAACAAAGGAAAACAAAAGGAATAGTGCAACAGGCACACATTCCACATACAGGGTGGGTCAAAAAGTAAGCTGTTGTACTGTGATAGATATTTCAAAAGCTATACAAATAGTCATAACGTTAAATATTCTATAATTTTGTGAACAGTCGAGGACTCGAAAGTTGACAACACTAATTCCATTTGTGTGGTGAAATATTCTATGCTGCATACTTTTATGACGTCGTGTTTGTAACGTAAGCTAGTTCATGTTTGCCTAGCAGTAATTTCACTGACTGCTTTCAGTCATAGAATATTTAAACATAAAACAATTGTGACGTAAAATAGTTTACGTGAAAATATCAGACAACGCTTCGTTTTCCCTGTTGCTGTTCGTATCTGTTCACATTCCTTGTACCTTCTCAGTTTTATTGACATATTCGCTTAAAATCATCACCCTGTATAATACTTAGATCATAAACATTTCACGATAACTTCGAAAGTTACAGACTGCCGAGTCAAATCTGGTTTTGCGATTATCTATACGTTCACTTGGCACCTTACCTATTCTATCTTCGTACTCTACAACTACTCAGTTTCGCCGTACATTACGTGTATTGATTTTAGCCGGTATGTAAATGGCATTTAAAGACCTTTTCCGTCCGTGGTGTTTTAAATAAATAAATGAAAATTAAACCAACCCTAATAAGTTGCAACAGTTGAGTATTAGGCAAAGGACGCATCGCCCAGAACCCCATCGAATAATGTTTAAAATATCGACTAGTCTGGGTATGACCAAGTATAACGCCAAATAGGGCTCGTCCCCGCGGGGGTCCGGGCCCTAGTCCCCAACCCAATCCACGCTTTCTTTGTCTCTACCCACCCCAACGGTATCTCGATCGGTTCGTCCGCTTTTGCATGGCTCACGGTCGTGACCAACAAACAAACGCACGGACAGACAGACAATGCGGCCTAATAATACTAGCCCTATAGCCCTGAAACTCTAAGCCCCAACCCTAACCGGGAGGCAGACGTTCGGGGGATGGCAAATGGGGGCATGTGACCGGGAAGGACTGTCCAGGGGATGAAATGTCTGTGACGCAGCAGCAGCAGCAGCAGCAGAAGCATTGCGGCATTTAACGACGACGGCCGACCGGCGGACGCGTGTCGCCAGCGCTCGACACGCGTCGTCGTCGTCGTCGGCGGCGGCGGCGCATTTATTATAGAGCGTCGTCGGCAACATCCGCCGCCGTGCAATTTGGCCATTTGTGCCGCACCTGTCACACACTGCAAATTACGACGACGCTCGCTATATCCACGCACAGACACTGAACTTAACTTATTACAACCTACGCGCGATGACCCTGCCGACGAGTCAACGGTCACGACCCGTACACGTGCAAACAGTCGAGGTCAGTTGGTTTAAAAACAAGTGGAAACAAACGGACGGACGAACACGACCAATCGCATTACCCTGCCCGCTAACGCGGTCGGTAGTAATTTAGTCAAGCGCTCGAAAATCTGGCCGTGAATTTATAATACGGCACGAATTGTGCGGTTTTTACCCTCGCGACGCTAGCTATTCTAGCGCGGTACCAGCTATGGCCAGGTGTCTGTCTGTCTGTCTGTCTGTCTGCCACAAATCGGTCTTCTATCGAAACTTCTGCATGGATCGAGCTGGTTTTGGGCACGGAAGCTTCTTTCTACAAAGTACTATAAGGAAATTCGGGTATCGACAACAACAAGAATAATCTGGAACTTTGTCCTAAACTCTGGACTTAGAAAATTTCGCCATGCACGGCACGTCGACCGTCGCAACGTGTTGTCAACTCAGCGCAACAAACGTTCAGTTATAGCGCGAAAAACAGAGTTGACAACACCTGCTGCGTCGTCGGCTAGTTCATCACACTGATCATTGACTTCAGTCTATGGAACGATTCCGTCGCGCGGGTCATCTGCGACAGCCGATAGGTGATTACGCGTGCGTACCGCTTGCGGACGAGGGCGCTGTCGGCTCGTCGCGTGTCGGCGCAGCAGTAGCGGCAGCAGACGAGGACCGCGAGGACCGTGAATAGGCCGCCGACCACGCCGGCCACGAGCACGACAGCCGTCACCGTCGGCGGCACGTTGACATGGCCGCCGCCGGCCGGGCCATTGCCGCCGCCCGGCACCATCACGGCACCGCCCGGCCCGACCACCTCCACCTGCCGCGCCGCGCCGTCCAACATCGCCTACCTACAACGACAGTGACAGTAGATATTTAGAGCGGTAAAAATAGGTAAAGTTAGCACATACTCGATTACCGAGCGCAGTGTTCCGGAGCTGATCACGGTTCTTGGCAGTCAGCCGGCAGGTGACGTGAATCATAAACCCGGCGGCAGGCTGCCATTACTTTCCGCCTTGCCCGCAGTTGTAAACCCTCGCAACCCTTAGAGGGTTGCTACCAATTTCGCTGCTTGGTGAACAGAGGCACGACGGGTACGAACAGTTTGCCTAAAACTGTTAAGCGACAGCGTCGCGGCTGCGATTTGAACCCAGGCCCTTCTGCGCCTGAGTCCAGCACTCTAACCACTCGGTAGCGGTCACAAATGGTGTTATAACGTCGCAGAATGAGGTGTGGCCTCGTGGCGCAGTGGTTAGAGCGTTGGACTTGCGACTCAAACGGTCGCGGGTTCGAATCTCGGCCGTTCCACTGTCAGGTAACAGCCTTGGGCAAGTTGTTCACATGTGCCTCTGTCACCAAGCAGTATAATTTGGTACCGGCCGAGGGGCGGTGATGCCCTGCGGCTGGGAAGGTAACCGTAACTCGGGCGTCGCACTGGCCATGCGTCACAGACTGCAGTGCTTTATCCACCTACGGGCTCACGGTCCAAGAAAGCACCCCGCTTACACTCCTCATGGGGTATGGCGCTCCTTTACCTTTACCTTTTCGATTAAGGTTGGCATGAACGTGCAAACAGTTAACTTTTAAGATAACGCCTAAATACATTGCGAGATAAAGTGGGATTTCTAAAAAAATCGTGCAAGCTGCTTACGTCTCCAGCTATCGCCGGTATGGGTGTGAACAACTTACCCAGAGTCGTTACACAGTCGTGCCTTGGCCGGGAGTCGAACCCGCGACCTCTCGAGTGCAAGTCCAACGCCCAACCCACTGCGTCACCACGCCGTCGTGCATAACATGGTGTTTACACTTTGCAACCGGTCTGAACACAGCCGGTTGTACAACCGGTTGGGTAAACTATGCAAATGAACCCAGCCAAGCGGCGCTGCTTGAGCGGTCCAGCCAGGACGCTTTTGACGTAATCAGGTTGACGCGCAGCAAGGCGGCTGTGTGGACAGCGTCTGATCGAATTAAAAAAAGAATTTTTATTTATTTAGCTTATGATCCCGAGGGATGACAAAAATTACATTGATCACGAAACTCTACTCTGCTCTATTAATTTACTTATGATGAATATTCAGAACGTTTCGTCCAGCTCGTTGTAAAACCGATTGCACAGCCGGTTGTAGAACCGGCTGCGAGATTGCCGTGTGGTGCCAGTTTTACACGTGCTCGCCCCGCGACCAGTCATGTCGTCAATTTTTGATAATGGCTTGACGGCTCCGCACAAGACTTCGTGTTCTCCATAATAATTCGGCCGCTGCTATTCACCCGGTAGAGGGACGCTAGGCATACTGGAAGCGGGGTGTGGGCGGGGAGGGTGAAGGGGCGGAGCCAATACAATAGCTGGATGCATGCTATTGGCTGGAAGAGCGACCAATCGCATTGAGTGGAAAATACTTTGTTTAATACAGAGTCACTTAAGTATTGTTGCAACAATGGCAATTCAATTATGTAATGAAAGCAACGTAAAGTCAAAGTCAACATATTACACGGGCACTACAACTAATAGCAACAGCATGTACATAGAGAACTCCATCAACAGTTACTCACA
>Ga0126332_10000889_pt1 | contig 10333 bp, 9 predicted proteins | sample InaspJWI42metaG_FD_94482 | JGI IMG/M metagenome (GOLD analysis project Ga0126332, IMG submission 94482) | Marine gutless worms symbiont microbial communities from Oahu, Hawaii - Inanidrilus sp. 2 OAHU.JWI-42 metaG | ecosystem: Host-associated > Annelida > Digestive system > Unclassified | place...
AACGCTTTGCCGCAGCAGTCGCCCAACTCCAGAACCGCGTGAGCCCGGTCCACACCGACCCGACCACGCCCATGGCGCCCGTGAAACCGGCACCAAGGCCCCCAGGCATGTTGGCGATTACCGCAAGGATCAAGCCTGCGAGCGCGAACAGGATCAAAGCGACCGCTGTGGACGAGCGTTCCTTGTAGAGTTTCTCGTACCACCGAACCGACTCTTGGACCTGCGCGAAGGTGGGCGGTTCACGCCCGCTTGGGACTTCGTCTTGTCCGGCCGGTCGGACCAGTTCTTCCAGGCCTTTTCCAGGAACTCGTCGCCGACAGCGATCCAGGCGCTGCGTCTCGCGTTCCGCTCAATTTTGCTGTCGACCGCGTGTTGCAGTTCCAGGCGTGCCTGGTCCCGCCTACTTCGCATTTGCTCCATCTCGCCCTCGGCCGAATGGAGTCGGTCGATTTCCTCTTTCTTGAGTTTTTCGAGGACCTCCCACAGGCGAGACTCTGCAATTTGCCCCCGGTCGAACTGGGCAACCATGTCCAGCGCCTTCTTGCCTAAATCTGTCTTCAGCAGGCGATCCTGTTGTTCGCCCGTTAACCGGCTGAGAACGCGCCAGACTTCACTGCCTCGGCCTTCGCCGAGCTCTTTGGGGAGTTCTTTTGCGAGCGTTTGTTCGAGTCCGACCTGCCGGTCGAGCTCAACGAAGATTTGTTGCATGAGGCTCGCCCAGAGATTGCCCTTCGCGTAGGTCCAGGCATCGAAGCGGATGAGATAGGGGTGTCCGACGAAAGGGAAGTCCGACTCACCTGGATCTTTGTCCTTGTCGACAGGCTCGCAGCGGATCTCTTGTATCCGGTTTTCGATCAGATGCAGCACGAACGACTTGCCGGCACCCCATCCCCCCATCACGCCGACGACCATGGGCGGTTTCATGTCGTTCAATGCGATCGCCTCCGCCAGGGCGTTGACCTCGCCAAGGATGTTGAGTCGGTCGGGGCCGACAGGCACATCGTTGGCGAGGGCTTGACCACGAGTGTGTTCGCGATCCAGGGGGAGATCGAGGGTGGTCATGTCCAACGAACTCAGCGCACGGGTGACACTTTCGGGCAGACCGGACAAGACGATGCCGACGCGTTCGGGCAAGGCCTGGAGAGACTCTACGACCTGCTGAGTCAACGCGACCCGCTCGGCCGACACGCCATCCGGTACGCGTCGGAACTCGATTAGAAGAACCAATCGCGTGCCGACGGATAGAAGTTGTTCGCCCGAGTGCCCCACACCGAGGATAGACAGGACCTCGGGACCGGGTACGATCACACCGGCCACCTCCTTGCGCCAGCGCTCTAAATCGGTGGCCGGGTCGGGTAGCAGGTCACCCACCGTTGTCTGATCACCGCGCTTCAGACTTCCGAGGTCCGACATGAACTGGGACAGAGCGTCGGTGAAGCCGTCATGCGGACCAACAACATAGCGTGCAGTGAAGGGGCTGTTCCGTGTCTGTCGGTGGCAAAGTTCAGCCAGCCCTTGCAAACCCGGGCCACCTTGGGCCACGACAATAAATCCCTTTTTGCGCGGCTTCTCGGTTTTCACGGGTTTGTTCTGGAGCAGCTTCATGAACTTGCCGCGGTAGGCTTGGTCACCGGCATGCGTCGGAAGCAGCAGGGAGTCGAAATCTTCCTTGAGCTCATCGGTGAGCGTCCTAAGAAAATCCTGGCGGTTTAGATAGTCCCTGAGTGAGGGGTCAAGCTGGCAAAGGCCAAGGATCAGTAGCCTGCCGTGGAGCTGCTGCACCATTTCACGATCAAATAGAGCGCTGACTTCTTCGAGCCATTGTGTCGCGGGCTTGCGCGCAGGCTCGGGCGGTCCTTCGCCGGCAGCCATTTGCTCACCTTTATGGCCGCCATACTCGGTGTGGTGTTTCAGAAGGTTCTGGACGAGGTGCCAGGAGGACGGTTCCGTCTCAGCGGACAAATAATCGACGGCGGTTTGCACCGAATAGGTCGGTTTGATGGGCGGTTCCGGTGACATGCGATACTCCCCTGAATGAATGGTTTGCTTTCACGGACCATGTTCGAAGTCGGGCCAGTGATTGGTAATGAGCTGGAGCGTGGAAGAGGAAGGCTATTGATCATAGCTTATGTGAGTTTAAAACTTTCTATAATCATTGATCTGCAACAGTCAAGTTTCATTATTCGTAATCAGCGATTCTCGGTGAATAGACAATTTGAAGTTAAATTACAGAGAAACCCCTTCATCAAGAGTGATGGCACGTTTAAAAGTCTAAGAAGATCGAGAACTCTTACCTTTTTGGGGCCGGCTTCTTGAACTTGAACAATTTTACATCCGGCGCGATGCAGGTTGTAAGCGACCAACAATATTAATGGGCCATTGCCGGTTATTAAAACCCTGCCTCCCGGAACGATCCTCTGGCTTTTAATCAGGTTTTGAACACCACCAGCAGCCATGACTCCCGGAAGTGTCCACCCGGGAAAGGGTACTGCCCGGTCATGGGCTCCCGTTGCAATTATGATATATTCTGCACGAATATAACCCGACTCAAGTCCGCTGGCATAGGCAATTACTTTGTCCTTAAACACCCCCCAGACAATGGTGTCGCTCATATACTGCACACTGGGATGGTTTGTCAGCTTCAGAAAAGATGCGTGATGCGCTTTCGATATCCACAGCTTATTGGTCTATATCATCTCAAATTAGAGCACCATATTAGAACTGACGACTATTACAATCTATAAAAATGAAAAGTATTCTTTGAACTTTCAGATAGATATGCTAAAATATTGTTTATCATTTTGAATTGGATCATACGTAATTGAATAAAAGTCAGGAGTCAGAAATGACATCAAGTGACGCCGAAAACTTAAACACTAATAAAAAATTACCAAGATACAAGCTTATTACATTTATAGGTTTAATACTTGTCCTGCCATTTCTCGCTGTTTCATATATCTTTTACGAAAAAGAAATATACTTAGATTTACCTCATGTCGCTATTCTTGCCTTAACTTCCTTTATTATCCTTTGCAGCATACTTATCTTCCGTCAAATTTTCGATAGATTTTTCATGTTGGCAACCTTAATCAAAAGGGCCGAGAGCGATGACAACCACAGGACAGATATTAAGAGAGACACATTCGAGTTGCATGAAATAACGGTTTCTTTTAATAATCTTATGACAAAATTTGAAAAAACAACCGACAACTTAAGACTCAGGGTCTCCGAGTTATTCGCAATCAAAGAACTTACCGAGATTGCAAGCAAGAGCTTAGACATTGACTATTTGCTAAATGTGATACTAGATAAAGCCATGGTTGTAACTATGGCACAAATCGGATCTGTATATATAGCCGAATCTGAAAAAGATCCTTTTCGTATGGTAGCATCGAGAGGATTGGATTCCGGACCAGAAAGGGGATCTGGTTTAGACATCTTAGAATCTTTGGCACAATATGTCATATCTCATAGGAAACCACTGCTTGTTAAAGACATTGAAACTGACCCGAGAATACAAAGGAAACACGACCAGAAATATGGGCCTCAATCATTTTTAAGCATGCCGATTTTTGCAAGAAAGGACTTGGTAGGAGTCCTAATTCTTACTCATAAGGAGACAGAGCAGATATTTGATTCAAACGACGAGCATATTATATCTATTCTGACTGGTGAGATCGGCTTTGCCTTAGAAAACGCTCAGCTTCACTCAAGAGTGGAGGAGAATTTGAAAAGTCTTGAAAACCGCACTATAGAATTGACAAATGCCAATGATCGACTTCAGCAAGAGATAGCCGATCGTAAGAAAGCTGAAGAAGAAAAGGCAAAACTTCAGGTTAAACTCCAACAGGCAGAAAAGATGGAGGCCATCGGGGCCCTTGCTGGTGGAGTGGCCCACGATCTCAATAATCTTCTATCCGGCACGATGAGTTATCCCGATCTGTTATTAATGGACCTTCCAGAAGACAGTCCCTTAAGTAAGCCTCTCTTAACTATAAGAAACACGGGATATAAAGCTGCAGCTATAGTAGAGGATCTATTGACATTAGGAAGAAGGGGGGTCGAAACTTCGGAGGTAGTAAACTTAAATGCTATTATTTTTGAATTTCTGAAAAGCCCCGAATATGAAAAATTGAAATCATTCCATCCTGAAGTTGAAATAGAGACCAGTCTCGAAACAGATCTTTTTAATATATCAGGGTCTCCGGTTCATCTTTCAACTACCGTTATGAACCTAGTCTCCAATGCAGCGGAAGCCATGGCTGATGGAGGAAAGCTATCCATATCAACAGATAACCAATATATTGACAAACCGATAAGCGGTTATGAACATGTAGAGAAAGGTGATTATGTTATTCTTTCAGTTTCTGATACTGGAGCGGGTATGTCTTCAGAAGATATGAAGAAAATATTTGAGCCCTTTTATACGAAAAAGGTAATGGGGAGAAGTGGGACAGGGTTAGGTATGGCTGTGGTATGGGGAACGGTAAAAGACCACAAAGGGTATATTGATATACAAAGTGTTGAGGAGAAAGGAACAGTTTTCACGATCTATTTTCCTATAACAAGGGAAAAATTAGCCGATGAAAAACCCATGTTGTCTGCTGGAAACTATATGGGCAAGGGAGAGTCCATTCTAATTGTGGATGATGTAAAAGAACAAAGGGAAATCGCCTCCCGAATGCTAAAAAAATTGGGTTATTCTGTTTCATCAGTTTCAAGCGGTGAAGAAGCTATTGATTATATGAAAAACAATCCCGTAGATCTCTTGGTTTTAGATATGATAATGGACCCTGGAATTGATGGGCTCGAAACGTACAAAAGAATTCTCGACTCCCATCCCGGACAGAAGGCAATAACTGTGAGTGGTTTTTCCGAAACAGAGAATGTTAAAGAGATACAGAGACTGAGTGCAAGGGTATTCATAAAAAAGCCATATTCGCTAGAAAAAATAGGATCAGCTATTAGAGCAGAGTTAGATAATTGACAAATTCTGGCCCCAAATTTTCTGAATTGATAATATGGTGCTTGAGCATTGGATGTATTCTGGCGAAATCTTCCTGCCACCGCCCCATCTCTTGATCAAAGCTTGGGTTCACAGCCCGGTGCCCGCACCATCAGGATGGGAACACACGAATGACTCACCATCCGGTCGGCTACGCTTCCCAGCAACCATCGACTTATTCCCGATCGGCCGTGAGTGGTCATTACAATCAGATCTACACTGTTTTTTGTCGCATAGTGGATAAGGGTTTCGGCAATTTCTCCCTCCAGTACGGCAGAACTGACCGCCAGTCCCTTGGCTTTCGCTTGTTTTTCCATCTGTTGGAGATATGTTTTGGCAGCGTTCTTGCGTTCCTGCTGGATTTGCTCGCCATTTTTTTCCGGAATCCCAAATTCACCATGAGCCCGCACCATAATTGGATATCCGAGCGGATCCAACACGCGCACCAGAACCACCTGCATAACCTTGCTGCCGGAAGCAAAGGCTTTCACGTGCGGCAGAACGCTTTCAGCCAGATCAGAACCATCTAATGGAACCATAATTTTTTTGTACATGATGAGCAGCCACCCTGTTATAGAGTTTTATATGTCTGAATTGATTAAAAGATAAGGATGAAAGGCCGGATGTGTCAATAAGCGAGGTGAAAGGTCGAGACATCGGTGGAATGCGTGGGAGGCAGTTTCACGGCGCAGGCAGAGTACTGGGTCTGGGATCTTTGCAGTTAGATGATAAGCCATTTTCATGGAACCATAAACTATTTCTAAAAGTGCACTTTTAGGTCGTTTGACGTGACGGGATACGGAATTGATCGTGCCCGGATAAAAATTCCTTTGTTCTGCGCTTTTGGGGATTGACAAGAATTTCTTCCGGTGTACCCTGCTCGAATATTTCCCCCTTGTGTAAAAATAGAACCCGATCGGCAACCGCGTAGGCAAATCCGAGCTCGTGGGTTACGATCAGCATGGTCATGCCGTCCTTTCTCAACTCCTGCATGGTCCGCAGCACTTCACCGACCAGCTCGGGATCGAGGGCGGAGGTGACCTCATCGAACAGCATGATATCCGGTTCCATGGCCAAGGCACGCGCGATCGCAACCCGCTGCTGCTGGCCCCCGGACAATTTGGCCGGATAAGTGTCGGCTTTGTCGGAAAGTCCGACCTTTTCCAGGTATTGCAGGGCCTTTTTTTCCGCCGCTTCACGCGAAATTTTGAGAACAGTTCTGGGTCCCTCCATCACATTTTGAAGAACTTTCATATGCGGGAACAGGTTGAAGTGTTGAAAAACCATGCCGATTTTTGTTCGCACCCGGCACAGGAGAGACTCGGGATAACTGATATTGGCCTGTCCGTGCGCGGCTGTTTTTTCGATACCCAGCGGCTCATTCTTGAAATAAATCCGTCCCTCGGTCGGCAATTCCATAAAATTGATACAGCGCAGCATGGTGCTTTTGCCGGAACCGCTGGCACCGATCAAAACGATGGTTTCACTTTTGTGAACCGCCAGATCTATCCCTTTCAGTACCTTGAGATCGCCAAATGATTTGTGAAGATTAACGATTTTCAGAATGGGCTCCATCGATTTTCCTTTCCATCGATTTATTCATGGGCCTGTTTTTCGAAACGGCGCACCAGCAAGGTTATGGGGTAGATCAGGATAAAGTACACGATGGCAACGATGGTGTAGGTTTCAATGGGATTGAAATTGATGGCGCTGATGGTCTTGGCCTGATGGATCAGTTCGGCGTATGCAATCACCGAGGCCAGACTCGTCATTTTGGTCAATTCGACGCCCCGATTGGTAAAGGCCGGTATCATTCTTTTAATCGCCTGCGGCAAAATAACGCGCTTCATCTGTTGGACATAGGTCATGCCCAGTGCTTTTCCGGCCTCCCATTGCCCGGGCGAGATCGACTGGATGCCGCCGCGGAAAATCTCGGCTGAAAAGGCCACGGTATTCATCATCAATCCCAGAAAAGCCGCTGTAAAAGAATCGATATCAAAGGGCAATAGAATCGGCAGCGCAAAGAAAAACCACATGATTTGCACCAGGGCCGGTGTATTTCGAAAAACCTCCACAAACACCGTCGCCGGCCAGTTCAATACTCTTTTTTTCGAGTATCGGGCGGCTCCCACAAACAGACCGAGCAACAGCCCGAAAATCAGACAGATCACAGCGAGCTTGATCGTGTTCACAAGGCCCAAGCTCAATAGTTTCCAGTTCAGAAAAACCGAAACAAAATCCCAATTATATGCGTTCCCACCCATTATCACCAGCCGGGTCCGGATGCTGCCGAAAATCTAATGTGCCGTGGATTCACCGCTGGCAGCGAGCCGGCGTTCGAGTTTGCGCACGGCGACATTTGTCGGAAACAGCACCATAAAGTACATGACCGCCGCAACCGTAAATACTTCTAGGGGTCTATAAGTTAATTGCGATATGGCATTGGCCTGAAAAAGAAGATCGGAATAAGAGATGGCGGAGACCAGTGTGGTGGTCTTCATCAGCTCGATAACCCGTTCCAAAAAAGCGGGGATCATTCTTTTGACCGCCTGGGGCAGAATGACACGCTTCAACACGTGAATTCTTTTCATGCCGATGGCATAGCCGGCTTCCCATTGTCCCTTTTCAATGGAGATAATTCCGGCCCTGAAAACTTCAGCAAAAAAAGCGGAGGATTGAATGGAAAAAGTCAGCACCGAGGCGGTGTAGGGATCGATTTCCACATCGATTATTATCGGAAGGGCGAAAAATATCCAGAAAAGTTGGGTCAGCGGCGGCGTGCTTCTGAAAAATTCAATGAAAAGGCCGGCCGGCATGGAAACCCAGCGTTTGCCGGATAACCGCAGCAGCGCCACCAACAATCCGATGGGGATCCCAAAAGAAAGGGCCACGATCGTCACTTTCAAGGTGTTGACCAGGCCCAGAAGGAGCAGATGGTAGTTTTGAATTATAACAGTAAAATCCCATTCATACATGACAGTCGGCCTTCAAATACAACGAGCGCCCGTGTGAAGCGGCCATATCATCGTGCCCCGATAGTGTGCAAAACAGATAAAATGAAAATCAGCCAATTCGACAGGCAAAGCGGTTACCACAATTCCTTTTGAATCGCCGGAACGGCTTTGGGATCGAGTCCGAAGTCGCTTAAGAATTCTTCGTACCATTTCTGCGACTCTCCGGTGACGTACCAGTAGGAAATGGCCGTGTTCACCCAATCCCGCCATCGTTTGTCCTGCTCGAGCCGAACTGCGGCACTGGATGCCGAAGCCCGGATCGGTTTCGGGACGACAATCTTACCCTTGCCCATTTTTTTCTGCATGGCAATCAGGGGCGGATGAAAGAGCGAAACGGCATCGACGCGACCGGACTGGAACGCCGCCACGGACTCACCATTGGAAGGAAACCGCAAAATCTTCGCTTTCGGCAGGTGTTTGGTAACGTACCTTTCCATGGTGGTACCCTGGGTGACCGAAAGTTTCATGCCGTCCTTGTTCAGATCCGACCAGTTTTCCATATTCAGATCCTCGCGCCCCAGCACGGCCAAAGCATAAAAAAGCAGCGGTTGTGCCGGAAAATCGACCGCCAGCGCTCTTTTGGGCGTTGCATCCAATACGAACATGATATCGATCTTATTGGCCTGAAGCGCTGCGATGGCCGACCCCCAGGTCACCTCGACCGTATCGAGTTTTACACCCAATGTTTCCGCCATGGCCTTGCCGACGGAATAGCCGAATCCGGACCATTGGCCGGTGGCCGGATCCTTTAAAAACCACGGCGGTGCCTGGACCACACCGATTCTCAAGGATTTTCTTTGGTGAATGCTGTCCCAGGTACTATCCGCAGCCATCGCCGGGCCGACAATGCCGAGTAAAAAGAAAGATACGATTGCCAAGCATACCATTTTACAGAATTGTTTTTTCATATCGAACCTCCTTTTATGCTAACGTTGAAAACCTGGTCCTCTGGGCCAGGTCAGAGAAAATTGGCTGTGCCGTGAAGATACGTAATGGAATGATGGAATACTGGGTTTAGCGGATTGGGATCTGATTTTATAAGGATGGCACGGATCAGAAAATAAAATCAGACCATCATCCGCTTTTGATTCCCAATATTCCATTACTCCATCATTCCATTATTCCACTATTGCGTTGGAGGTAAAGCACACTCCTCCGGGGTGGATCAAAGCCGGGCCCTCTGGGCTCGGATTCTTTACTCTTTGCTGGTGTTAACGAGTTCTTATTTATTCCCAGGCGGACACTCATCTTCCAACAGGACTGCATATAGATCCATGAGTTTACGGGTCACCGGGCCCATCTTTCCGTCTCCAATCACGCGGCCGTCTGCTTCCGACACATAGGCGACACCTCCGAAGGTGCCGGTGACAAACGCCTCGTCAGCAGCGTATACGTCAGTTAGAGAGAAATCTTTTTCGAAAACGTCGATTCGGTTCTGTCGGCATAGTTTGATGATGTTGCCGCGGGTAATGCCGTTCAGGCAGTATTGTCCGGTCGACGTCCAGACCTGATTGTGGTGTACGATGAAAAAGTTGGTGGAATTGCAGGTGCTGACAAAACCCTGCGGATCGAGCATCAATGCTTCGTCCACACCGGCCTTGATGGCCTGAATACAACTGATGACGCAATTCAATTTACTGTGGGGATGCAGCTTTGGGTCCTGCACATCGGGTCGGCCCCGCCGGACATGCACCGTAAAAAGCCGGATACCCTCCCGGGCTTTCCTGCTGGGCATTTTATATTCGGCAATGATGACGATCGTGGGACCGTTGACGGTGGCGCGGGGATCCTGGGACGGGGATTTTTTGGTGCCGCGGGTGATCATCATGCGGATATGCACATTGGTGTGCATTTTGTTGGCATGAACGGTTTTATACACCTCGTCTACGAGCATTTCGGGGGGCATGCCCAGATCATAATCCAAGGCTTTGAGATTGGCCTTGAGGCGGTCCAGATGCTGCGATACGAAAGCAAGTTTTCCATTGTGGAGCCGAAAGCTCTCCCATAATCCGTCACCGACCAAAAAAGCGCTGTCGAACACCGACACCTTTGCTTCGTGGCGCGGAAAAAATTCTCCGTTGACATAAATCAGGACGCTCTCGTTGCGGGGATCCTCTAAAAATTCATGCGTCCCACCCATAATTAATCTCCTGAATAAATCGCTTGTTAGTGGGCGAAAATTATCAATGAATAATTTTCTTATTTTATATATATTATCATTAGTGTCCAATTAAGAATCGAATAATTTCAACTGGATATGGTTGCTAGTAATTTTATTTTTGTAGGCATCATCTGTGAGCGCCTGTAAAATGGG
>Ga0126332_10000890_pt1 | contig 10328 bp, 9 predicted proteins | sample InaspJWI42metaG_FD_94482 | JGI IMG/M metagenome (GOLD analysis project Ga0126332, IMG submission 94482) | Marine gutless worms symbiont microbial communities from Oahu, Hawaii - Inanidrilus sp. 2 OAHU.JWI-42 metaG | ecosystem: Host-associated > Annelida > Digestive system > Unclassified | place...
CTTCTTTAAATAAAAAAGGACTCAAAACTGAGACCCATTTATTCCGATAATCACTTAATGCTTGTCAATTGATTCTAAAAAAAATTCCTTCGTTTAAAAGTATTTAATCTGCATACCTACAGCTATATTCTACGACATCCGCACTAAGGATAGCAGCTAGTTTGCGTTTAAATTCTTCTTGTGCCATGGGGTTACCCTAATATCTATTCTGTCTTCTGGTTGTGTATCGAAGTTACACCGGATTAACGGATGAGGACCAGGAATATTTGAGATCGCGTACAGCAGGAATAGAAAATCATATCAGGTCCAATGCAACATGATGTTTAGAAAGGGATTCTATGTCTAATAGTTTAAAGCGATATTCGAATCAAGAGATTTTTAGATCTGTATGGCACGGATATTATGTCTTGAATGGGACTCTCTGGTCATAGCGGAGATGGGGGCGGTAAAAAGGTTTGCAAATATCCCAAAAATGTGTACATGAATCTCATCCAAGATTTGAATCTATTGGATATGAGATATCGACGTGGGCCACACTTGGCGGAGCCGATACAGGCCCAGCAATCAAGCGATGCAGAGCAGGAGCTCTGCCTTGCAGCCTGCCGTTCATATCGCACCGGCAACTGACAACCCAGTTTCTTATTCATTCTGCGTTCCATGAGCCCGGCAATCGCGTGATGGCCGCAAGCAATAACCCTTATGTTTCCAAAGCCGGAGGGCTTCATAGCCAAGGCGTCAGGGGGGAAGCTGTACTCTGCTACCGCGAACCCTTGACAACACAGGATCTGAAGTCCTCCGGCTTTCCCGATGGGTAAACAACATGGCAAAATCGATCCCATCCTTTGAATCCACAAACGGGGATATACAGCAAATGGCGCTTTCGCTATGGAACTGGGTATAATATAGAACCATTATTCTTTCTTTGCCATGTTATTTATGCAACATTGGGGATAACACACGGGGTGCGCTTATTGCTTTCACCATCCGCATAAGCTGTTCTATGTGATTGGGTTGACAAATGCCAACCTGAAACTATTAACAAAAAGGAGGGGAACATGAAAAGATTGGCATTTTTAGGTTTGGCCTTGATATTGAGTTTGGCCATTTTTTGCGGGCCGGCGATAGCCGGTCCTACCATGGACAGGATCGAAAAGTCTGGCAAACTGAAATTGGGCTTCAGGGAAGGTTCGATTCCGTTTGCCTTTATTGATCCGAAGGTCGGCAAACATGTCGGCTTTTCAGTGGACATGGCCGGCCTTCTGGCTGAAAAACTTGGTGAACGCTTTGGTAAAAAAATCGAAATCGTGCCCTTTACCGTGACCCCCAAGACCCGTATTCCCATGGTGGTCAACGGCACCGTCGATGTGGAAATGGGATCGACGACTTACACCGCCAAGCGCGAGGAGGTGGCTGATTTCAGTCTTATCTTCTTTTTCTCCGAAACGACTTTTTTAGTGGCCAAAGACACCGGCATCAAAACCTTGGCCGACTTGAACGACAAACGTGTCGGTGCCGCCCGCGCCACCACCAATCTGAAAGCGGTGCAGGAGCTGGCCAATGCCGGTAAATTCAAGCCGGACGGCATTGTGGTGACCGAGACCCACCCCCAGGGCATGCTGGCTTTAAAAAGCGGCAAGATCGATGCCTATTCCACCGACCGCAGCCTGCTGGAAGGTTTGCGCATGAAAGACAAAAATCCTGACAAATGGACGACAGTCGATTTTGCCATCGCCTATGAGCCCTATGCCTACATCATGCGGGAAAACGATTCGGATTTTCGCGATTTTGTGAACAACACTGTTCTGTGGGCAATCAAGTCCGGCAAATTCTATGAGTACTACGAGAAGTGGATGGGCCCAGGTGGCCTGGTACCGATTAAAATGTCGCAGGCCTATAAGGACTATCTGCAGATGATTGTCTATCCCATGGGCGATGATTGGTGGAAGAAAAAATAAAAACCGGCGGGCCGGGAGCCATAGCTCCCGGCCTTGGATTCTAATCGGGTTGTTTGTAAAAGAACCTCCACTATCGAATCCGGGGATGTCATTGAAGAATTACACCATAGCGTATCCAATTTGAATTACCAAACGACGAACAACGGGGGAGATTATGGGCCTTGCCTATGAATTCGACTGGAGTGTGCTGTGGCGATACCCCTATGGGCTGTGGCTTTTAAAAGGACTGGGGCTGACTATTTTCATCGGGCTGACGGCATGGTTCATAGCCCTGGCGGTCGGTATCACCATCGGCACGCTTCGTGTAACCCAGTATCGTATTCTGCGAATCGTTGCCACGGCCTACGTGGAGATCCTGCGCAACATACCGCTTCTGGTGCAGATGTTTTTCTGGTTTTATGCCGGGCCCATGCTTTTCGGCGAGAGCCTTTCGCGTGAGATCAACCGCATTTCCGGGCTCAACATATATGTATCCATTTTCGGTCTGGGGCTGTATACCGCCTCCCGTGTGGCCGAACACGTGCGCGCCGGCTTTGCCTCCATCAGCAGTGACCAGTACCAGGCGGTATTGTCCACCGGTATGACCCAGGTGCAGATGTATCGCCATGTGATCATTCCTTACGCTCTGCGGCTGATCATTCCACCTTTGGCCACCGAGTTTTTAACCGTTTTTAAAAACACTTCTATTGTGATGACCATCGGCGTGGCCGAACTCACCTTTCAGAGTTATCAGATCGACGCGGAAACATTTCACGGTCTGGAGTCCACCACGGGGGCCATGATCATCTATTTATTTTTGGGCATGGTTGTAGTCAAATTTATGGACCTGGTTGAAAAGAAGTATAAAATCGAGGGCTTGGTGGGGAGGTAGACATGTTCGACGTGATCGGCAGAAATTTTTGGTTTCTCATGGGCGGCTTGTGGGTGACGTTCAAGCTGTCTATTTTCGCTTTGTCAGGCGGGATTTTTTTGGGCATGCTGGTCGGTCTGGCGCGGCTGTCCAAAAATCCCTGGATCTACTATCCGGTGACGGCCTATGTCAATTTTCTGCGCAATATCCCCCTGATTCTGGTGATTTTCTGGTTTTACTTCGTGATGCCTATCATTGTGGGGCGGGCCATCGATCCTTTCCCATCGGCCGTGATCTCATTTATCGTTTTCGAAGCCACCTATTTTGGGGAAATCTTCAGGGCCGGCTACCAGACGATCAGCCAGGATCAGATTGCCGCCTCCTATTCCACCGGTATGACCTATTGGAAAACGGCACGCTACATCAGCATCCCCATCGCCTTTCGGCGGATGCTGCCCAGCTTGATCACCCAGTCCATCGTCACTTTCCAGGACACCAGCCTGGCCTTTGTCATCGGGCTCAGGGAACTGGTGCGCCGGGCCTCCATCGTGGACAACATGGAGGTTCGCTCCATTGAACTATACGGTTTCGCGGCTCTCGTCTATCTCACCGTCTGCTATCTTGGCTCCTTGGCCAGCCAGTACTATGAGAAACAGGGCAGAAAGGTCAATATCATATGATCGAGATTAATAAATTGAATAAATGGTTCGATGACTTTCACGTTTTGACGGATATCGATGAAGTCATCGAACGGGGGCAGACCGTGGTCATCTGCGGCCCCAGCGGATCGGGCAAAAGCACGCTGTTGCGATGCATCAACGGCCTGGAATCCTTTCAGAAAGGTGAAGTCCTGGTGGACGGCGTATCGGTGGGCGATTCTAAAACCAACCTTTACAAACTAAGGGAAAAGATCGGGATGGTCTTTCAGCGTTTCGAACTCTACCCGCATATGACGGCCTTGCAGAACATCACCCTCGCCCCAATGAAAGTACGCAAGTTATCTAAAAAAGAGGCCAAAGAGAAAGCCATGCAGCTTTTGGAAAGGGTCGGTATCCCCGAAAAGGCCGATGCCTATCCCGCCAATTTGTCCGGGGGGCAGCAGCAGCGGGTTGCCATCGCGCGGTCCCTGGCCATGGAACCGGAATACATGATGTTTGACGAACCCACCAGCGCCCTCGATCCGGAGATGATCAAGGAGGTGCTGGACGTTATGATCAACCTGGCCAAAGGCGGCATGACCATGCTCTGCGTTACCCACGAGATGGGTTTTGCACGTGAGGTGGCCGATGAGATCATCTTCATGGACGAAGGTCTGATCATAGAGCGGGGCACCTATGAAGAATTCTTCAACAATCCCAAAACAGAGCGTGCCAAAGAATTCCTGAGCCAGATTCTGGATTAGACGCCCTTTGCGGGAGTAAGCCCGGGGCTTGTCATCGGTATCGCGGGCAGATTGGGGCCGGATGTTTGATCGTAAGCTCCACAGATATACATCGGGCTCAAGTTGGCTACCTGGAGACATCACCTGCTGCGTGAAAGCAAGAACTGTCTTATTATAAACTCAACTACCACTGGAATAGGAGTGACGTCATGAATTTAGCGAAATTTCCCCGCCGGCGTTATACCGAGGGACGAACACCCATCGAAGCGCTGACGCGTTTTTCCAAGCGCCTGGGCGGGCCATCCATACTGATGAAACGGGATGATCTTTTGGGATTGGCCGCCGGCGGCAACAAGACCCGCAAGTTGGAATTTGTGGTAGCCGATGCCTTGGCTCAAGGGGCCGATACCCTGATCACCTGTGGGGCGGTCCAATCCAATCATTGCCGACTGACATTGGCCGCTGCGGTTAAAGAGGGATTGAAGTGCCGGCTGGTGTTGGAGGAGCGGGTGGCCGACAGTTATGATCCCCGCGCCAGCGGAAATAATTTGCTTTATCGACTCATGGGAGTGGAGGCGATTAAGGTTGTGCCGGGCGGCTCGGATATGATGGCGGCCATGCAGGCAGTGGCCGACGAACTGGCCGCCCAGGGCCGCATGGCCTATGTCATTCCGGGCGGCGCTTCCAACGAGATTGGCGCCTTGGGGTATGTGGCCTGCGCCGAGGAGATTCTCGCGCAAACTTTCGATCAGGGATTGTGCATTGATCAGGTGGTTTGTGCCAGCGGCAGTGCCGGAACTCATGCCGGTTTGGTGGCAGGTTTTTATGGAAACAACAGCCAAATACCGGTGGTGGGGATCAATGTCAGTCGCAGTAAGCAAGAGCAGGAGGAACTGGTCTATACGCTGCTGCAAAAAACTGCCACAATGCTGGGTATCGAAGGTACTGTGCCCCGGGAGACGGTGCTGTGTTTCGGTGATTACGTTGGACCCGGTTATTCGGTCCCCACCGAGGGCATGGTCGAGGCTGTCAAAATGATGGCTGAAACCGAGGCGATCCTAATGGATCCGGTTTACACGGGCAAGACTTTGGCCGGCCTGATCGATCTGGTCCGGAAAGATTTTTTCGAAAAAGACGAAACGATTCTCTTCGTGCACACCGGCGGGTCGCCTGCCTTGTACGCCTACCTTGACCAATTTCTGAATAGATAGCAAATCGGGTTAGAGCGCGTTTGTAAAGATATCGTCCGAGTAAATTCAATCTCGCTCCAACAATTGCCAAACAAGCCTATGAGGATTTGATTTAGATAAACGGTGTTCTTTTATCACAAGGATATTTCTCATGCTGAATCGCAGCGCGAAAGAAAAAATGCAATCAGATCAAACGAAGAAACGGAAAGGGCCTGCAGATCCGGATCGATTCAATAGACAGATCGAGTTCATCCTTGAAGCCGACAAACTCAAGCGCACCCTGCGGAAAACCATTTTGATGGATCGATCACGCCGGGAAAACTCCGCCGAACACTCCTGGCATATTGCCTTGACGGTTCTTGTTTTTTCCGAATATGCAGAAGATAAGGATATCGATTTATGCCGGGTGATGAAAATGCTGCTGATCCACGACCTGGTCGAAATTGATGCCGGCGATACTTACTGCTACGATGATGAGGGCAGAAAAGACCAGGGCCTGCGCGAAGCAAAAGCTGCCGAGAGAATTTTCAATCTTTTGCCGGCCGATCAGACCAGAGCGTTTCGGGAACTCTGGGATGAGTTTGAAGCCCGGGTAACACCCGAATCAAGATTTGCCAATGCGTTGGACCGAATTCAACCGTTTCTGTACAACTATTATACCGATGGGCAGATATGGCAGGAAAACAACATTAAGAGCCGTCAGGTAAAATCACGAATGAAACCGGTCAAAGACGGTTCCACCATCCTCTGGAATTATGTGAGCAGCCTGATCGAGGATTCCGTCCAGAAAGGATTTCTGGCAAAATAAATACCAGCCTGCATCAGATTGCATTCGAAATAAAGCGGCACTTCCAGCTAGGAGCCGGGCGGCTGATTGCATAGCTTCTTCACCTGAGGCCAGCAGCCCTGAAAAGACCCATGCGACCGCCAGCCGGCTCGATTCAATTTCACTCGCGATGGGTGATGAAAATAGGCATCAGACTACTGATGCGAGGCTTTTTCGGCCGTTTTTCACTTCCCGTTTCACCTTCCCAATATTCACTGAGGAGCTGTGCTGCCTTTTGTAAACGTTTAATGTTGTGGTCCGTCTCAACCACCTTTGTTGCCCGCGTAAGGCTGGATAATCTCAACTGGGTCTCTTTTGATAATTCTTCGAGAGTCGTATCGTCGAGATCCTTATAAATTTTATACTATCGTATATAATATGTAATACTTAGTCACTATGAGGTGCTTGTCAAGCGCCCATCCCGCGAATATATTTTCAGACTATGCAAATCGATAGTTGATCTTATGCCACCAGCATTGCCAAGATAGCCGTTGACATACCTGCCGCTCGTTGCCATATTTTCCGGCATCAAAACCAAATCCGTGCTTTGAATTCTAACTTTACAAAAGGGAGCATTAAAAATGGCTGATTTAACGACAGATTATCTTGGATTGAAGTTGAGGAACCCGATTATTGCAGGCAGTTCCGGTTTGAGCAACTCGGTAAAAGGTGTCAAGGAATTCGAAGAAAAAGGAGCCGGCGCTGTTGTCTTGAAGTCCATTTTCGAAGAAGAGATCGTATATGAGTACCAGGATTTATTGAAAGAAGCCAGTGAACAGGAGATCAACCTGGATCAGTTCGATTATTATGACTACCAGATAAAAGGTGAAAAGTTAGATAAATACACCAACCTGATTGCCGATAGTAAAAAAAGCGTTTCTATCCCGGTGATCGCCAGCATCAACTGCGTCTATTCCCACGAATGGACGGCTTATGCCAAGCAGCTCGAAGCAGCCGGTGCGGATGCACTGGAATTGAACATGTTTTTTCTGCCTTCTGAATTTGATCGTACCACCGCTGAAAAAGAAAAGGCTTATTTTCAAATCATTGAAAAAATAAAAAAGGCCGTCACTATTCCGATCGCTCTAAAAATCAGCTATTATTTTTCGAACCTGGGACCGATGATTCAACAGTTATCCGAAAGCGGCATTGACGGGCTGGTACTGTTCAACCGCTTCTACAGCCCGGATTTTGATATCGACAAACTCAAGATCGTATCTTCCAATGTCTTCAGCAGTCCTTCAGATCTGTCCATCTCCCTGCGCTGGATTGCCATTATGGCTGAGCGCGTCAATTGCAGCCTGGCTGCTTCGACCGGTGTTCACGACGGAGCTGCGCTAATCAAGCAGATCCTTGCCGGTGCCGATGCCGTTCAGGTGGTTTCGGCTCTGTATAAAAGCGGAAAGGGGCAAATCGGTACAATGCTTGAAACCCTGGAGGATTGGATGGCACAGAAGGGATTCAACAGCTTATCCGACTTCAGGGGCAAGATGAGCCAGGCCAGAAGCAGTAATCCTGCCGTTTACGAAAGGGTGCAGTTCATGAAATATTTCGGCGGCACCAACTAGTTTCCATCCGGTCCGCAGGCGGACCGGATGGAAACTATCCGGATGGTCACTAATTAAAAGCACCGTCCTGATGCCTCCGACTCGGATAGCTAAGTAAAGCGGCTTGGCCGCGTTTCATAAAATCGTGAAATGATTTTATTTACAGAATTCCTGCACCATTTGGTTAAACAAGCTCGGCGCTTCAATCTGGATGGTGTGTCCGGCCTGTTTGATTTCTGCATAGTTAGCTTGATACAATTCGGCCAGGCGTTTTGCGCGGTCGGCACCGACCATTGAATCATCGCTGCCGCAGATGACCAAGCAAGGATGGCGGGGTTTTTTTGCGTACCGGGATGGGGACGGGTAGGTGAGCATCGTTTCGAAGTGAGCCATCAAATCATCTTTCCGGTTGCGACGCACGACGGCATCGACCATCTTATTAAGGATTTTTTCATTCTCTTTCAGATATTTTTCTCCGAAAATTGAAGGCATTGCCGCCCAGGCCATGGCTTCAAGACCGCCTATTTTCAGAATTTCCAGCCAGGAACGGACGATGGTCCGCGTCTTTGGGCTGGGTTCTGCTCCGATGCTGCACAGGACAAGTCGATCGACTTTTTCGGGCATCTGTGACGTCATAGCCAGAGCCACAAGGGCGCCGTGGCTTAAACCGACCAGATGCGCTTTTGCTACATGCAGTTCATGGAGTAATGATGCGAGATCTCCTGCGTGAAGTTCAAGCGATAACTGCTGATCACCAAGCGCGCATTTGCCCTGCGCCCGGGCATCATAGAGAATGACACTGAAATGTTCTTTGAAAAAAAGCGCCTGGGGTCGCCAGTGCAGGGTTGTCTGAGTCGTACCATTAAGAAAAACCATCACCGGCTTTTCGGGCTCAAAGCCGTGGGTTTCATAATAGATTTTACAACCATCTGATGTTGTGAAGTAGGACATACCGGCTCAAAGTTTACTTTCTGCAAATTTCAAAAGCCAAGCTCCAAATTTCCAACCTTAATCGAGCTAAAAAGCTCGATTAAGGTATCAAAGACATTCAGTGGATTCGAACAACTCTTTGGCATGATAGGAAGAGCGTACGAACGGTCCGCTGGCGACTTCGCTAAAGCCCATGTCCTGGGCGGTTTTTTTCCACGCATCGAACTCTTCAGGCGGCACAAACCTTTCGACCGGTAGGTGTTTTTTAGTGGGTTGCAGATACTGGCCCAACGTCAGAAAACTGCAATCGACACGGCGAAGATCCAGCAGGGTTTGCCGAATTTCAGCCGAAGTCTCCCCCAGGCCGAGCATCAGGCCGGATTTGGTGGGAATGGAAGCATCAAAGGCTTTGACACTATTTAACAATTCAAGCGAACGCGGATAAACGGCCCCGGGGCGCACGGTGGTATACAGGCGCGGTACGGTTTCGATGTTGTGGTTGAGCACATCCGGGCCGGCTTTTACAACTTTTTGCAGGGCTTGGGCGCTGCCCTGAAAATCCGGTATCAGCACTTCGATTAAGGTGGCGGGCATGCGCTCGCGGATTTCTTCGATGGTGGCGGCAAAATGCCCGGCGCCGCCATCGGGTACGTCATCTCTCGTGACCGAAGTGATCACCACGTACTTTAATCCCAATTTCTGTGACGCTTGCGCTACCCGGACCGGCTCGAGCGGGTCCGGGGGCGCCGTGGGCTGATGCTCCACCGCACAGAAACGGCAGTCTCTCGTGCAGCGATCCCCCAGTATCAGGAAAGTTGCCGTGTGGCTGGAATAACACTCCCAGATGTTCGGGCACCTGGCTTCCTGGCATACGGTGTGCAGTTGACCTTTACTGACCAGGGAGCGGATGTGCTCATAGTCGGGACCGCTCGGCAGCCGCCGCCTGAGCCAGGGGGGTTTGGGTGTATGTTTTTTAGGTTGAATTTTCATTATTAAGGTGCATTCATTCGGGTAGAATAGAAACCACAAAGGCACAAAAGAAAATACCTGTATATATCTTTGTGGACTTTGTGTCTTTGTGGTTCTAACTCCAGACTTACCTATGTTCTCGGCTGCAAGCTGTATCATGTATCTTGCATCCAGGATCCAGGATCAGTAATTGCCCTTTACTATCATTTGTGAATCTCCCAACAGAGCCTTAACATCCTCTAGTGTGGTCGCCACCAGCTTCGCCTCGAACACCGATGCAAAATGGCGTTTAAACTCCAGGCGGACTTTCGACATGGACACCGATTGCGCGGATTCCTGCTGGATGGATGTCATCCCGACGTTTGGCAGTCCGCACGGATTGATCCAGTAAAAGGGCTCCAGGGAAAGATTTGCGTTGAGCGCCAGTCCGTGGAAAGTGACCCCTCTGCGGATGGCGATGCCGATGCTGCCCATCTTGTTGCGGCCGACCCATATGCCCCGGTTGGCGTCATTTCTCTCGGCCGGCACGTTCCAGTCGGTTGCGATACGGAGCATGACTTCTTCCAGTCGGCTGACATAGTTATCCACTCCCATCCGGGACGCATTCAGATCAAAAATACAGTATGCCACCAACTGCCCCGGGCCGTGATAGGTAATGTTTCCGCCCCGTTCGACCTGGA
>Ga0126332_10000891_pt1 | contig 10324 bp, 13 predicted proteins | sample InaspJWI42metaG_FD_94482 | JGI IMG/M metagenome (GOLD analysis project Ga0126332, IMG submission 94482) | Marine gutless worms symbiont microbial communities from Oahu, Hawaii - Inanidrilus sp. 2 OAHU.JWI-42 metaG | ecosystem: Host-associated > Annelida > Digestive system > Unclassified...
AACCGCCGACGCCCCCTTTCGGCCCTTTTATCCTGAATGGATACCCGTCGTCCAAGGAATAATTCTGCTGACAGGGCTTTATTTCGGTCTCAGCCAGGGATGGCTCGGGCTAAAGCAGATCATTCAGGATCCTGGTTTGAGAGTTAAGTCCATGATTCTGCCGTCCCTGTTTGCCCTTTTGGCTGTCAACGTATTGCTGAAACTTTATATGGGCTGACCCGCATATTTATTAAAAATTTGTGAGAGAATTATGTAATGACATAATTTTAAGACTGCTGACAACAAAAGCGCGCCGATTCGAATGGCGGCAAAATTTCACTGGAGATGTTTACTTTTACTATTTAAAACATGATATGCGCAATTTCTACACACCTGGATACCCATTCGGAACCAAATCTGGCTACTTTTTACCCGCTATTTGACCTTAACTCGATCGAAAATAGAGCAGCTATTCATTAGAAATATGAATAATAAATGCAATTACAATTAGTTATATTTTAATATCACATTGTGGCACGTCATTTGCTTATTATTGGGTACACATCATACGCATCCCAGCAGCAACAGGAGGATTCGCCATGAAAAAAGCAACGACACCATTTGAGAATTTTATCGATCCGGTTTGCCTGATGGAGGTCGGCTCGGGTAAACGTGAGCTAACGTTTACTTACCAGATGCGCACCTATCATTTCTGCGCTGAGGGTTGCCGTAAGGCGTTTGAGTCAAACCCCGACAAGTATCTGGCTCAAAAACCGCCCCTGCGTAAAAGCTGGTGGGGACGTTATCTGGATCGGTTGACCAAAGCGACCGAAGGCAAACCGATGAAGTGCCATTAACGCAAAGTATGCACCGACTTCCAGCCGCAAAGGAGGAAAAATGGCAAACATCTCAACCGGCGACGTCCGGACCTATATCGAAGAGCTGATTGAAAAGGAATTCGGATCTTGCGACAAGGGGGACAGTTCGGCAGGAAGGAGCCGGAAAACCAATATAAGACGACCAAAGAATCCACAAAGCCGTCCGGAGTTATACAGCAACACAGAACTGAAAGGAGAATAAACGTGATAAAATATTTTCTCGACAAGATCAAAAAAAATCATGCCTTAGCAATGGTCCTCTGCTGTGGAATCCCAATAGTCGGAATCCTGGCACTTTCATCTCTGGGAGTCCTTGGTTCCTGGGGCTATTATGCCTTGATTCTGATTTGTCCGCTGGGCCATGTTTTGATGATGCGCGGGATGCATTCGTCCCATGGAGAAAGTGAGGTGCAGCCCGAAATCAAACAGATTGAATACAGCTCTGAGATCAAAGAGAATTAAAACCCGATATAATAAAAAATCCCGGCTTTTCACATCTATGTTCATAGTGATGCATCCAAAGCCGGCTTCCGCCAAAGTGACAGAGGGCATATGCATTTTACCAGAAAGAAAATTTTATTGTTTATTTTAATAGGCGGTGTTGCTTTCGTCGTTCTTTCTGTCCCAATGTGTGCCCCCCTTTGCCCTGAAAGCCACCACAGTGCCGATTCCTCCTGGGATGCCAACTGCACCATCTCTTCTCATTCCTTTGTCCGCATTGGAGCCGGGCTATCAACTTTTTTCATTTTACCCTTGCTGGGTTTATTTCTGATACGGAGTACATCCTCAGTTCCCGGGGGATTCTTTTTATCGCCGTATAAACCGCCTCGATGTTTCTCCTTAATTTCCGCAGTCCATATCACTTAATCTTAAACTTTCACACTTTTTCAATAAGCCTGAAAATTTCTTGATCTATTCCTTTTTTGTATTTTCAGGTTTTAGAAAATAGATTCACCAAATTCAACCCATAGGAGGCTTATATGAAAAGGAAAGAAAAAGCCTTACTCATTGCCATTGGAGCAAACCTTTTCCTGGTGGCTCTAAAATTCTTTCTATCCGGAATTTCCGGGAGCATGGCATTACAGATGAGCGGCTGGCATTCGGTACAGGGGCTTTTTGTATCTCTGGCCGTTTTTGTCGGGTTTATTCTGTCCAGAAAGAAGGAAAGCCGTCTAACCAGGGGAATCAGTCAAACTGAAAATGTGATCGCCCTGCTCATCTCCCTGTTCGTCTTTTATCTGGCTTACAAAATGTTCATCAAGATGAACGAGCCCCGTCTGCACATGCTGACCAATGTCCCCATCGTCACTTTAGGAGCGATTTTGGGCGCGAGCATCTGCTATTTTATGGCCAGGTTCAAGATTTATGTCGGGCAAGCGACCCATTCCCCCAGCCTGGTTGCCGACGGATACCATTGCAGGATTCATGTGGTGATGGAGATGGCCGTCATCATCGGGTTGGCGGGTTACATGGTCGGGTTCAGCAACCTGGATATGCTCGCAGCCGTGGTGGTCACGTTATTTGTGCTTCAAACCGGTATCCGATTGTTTACCCGGGCGCTGGTTTCGCTGACCTCAAAAAAGGTTTCGGCTGACTATTCGTGCCATGCGGCCGAAAGCGGGCTGCGGTTAACACGGCCGAAAACAGCCATCACTCTGGCATCGGTGGTCCTGCTTACCTATATTGCGACGGGATTTTACACCATCCAGTGGAACGAGAAAGGAATCGTCAGACGTTTCGGCCAAAAGATTGGAAACGAAATATCGCCCGGTCTTCATTACCGACTCCCGTGGCCCATCGACGCTGTGGATCGGGTGGCGGTTGATGATATCCGGAAATTGGAAACGAATGCTTTTCTGATCCTGACCGGGGATGAGAATTTGATCAATGCGAATGTCGCCACCCACTATCAGGTCAAAAATGCATCGAATTTCCTGTTTAATCTGGAGGACCCGGCAAAACTTGTGCGGGACGCAACCCGGTCTGCTCTAAGACAGGTTGTGGGCGAGATGGGCATCGATTCCATCCTGGCCACGGCCAAGGCGCCCGTGCTGGAGAAAACCCAATTGCTGGCCCAATCTTCTCTGGACGATTGGAATGCCGGTATCCATGTCGTCGGGGTTCAGTTGCTGAAGGCAGACCCGCCGTCAGACGTAATGGAGGCTTTCCGGGATGTGGCCAGTGCCCGGGAGGACAAAGAAACTTATATCAACCAGGCTTTCGGATACCGGGACAGCACGATACACGAAGCCAGAGGAAAAGCGGAGAAAATAATTATGGCGGCCGAGGGATTCAGCGCCGAACGCGTCAATTACGCCCTGGGCGAAGCTGCGCGTTTCCTTCAACAGCACAGCCAACACGATAAAGCGCGACAGGTCACCGAGACGCGGCTTTACGTGGAGGCCATGGAGAAGATCCTTTCACCGGTGGAAAAAATCCTCATCAATCCGGAGGTCAAACAAGGAATCATGGACCTCTGGTTTCTCGATGAAAATGGAAAAAGAACGATAATTGAATGATAAAGGAGACAAGAAAATGAAAGGGAAAATATTGATGATTATTGTCGCCGTTTTGGTGATCGCGGCCAGCGGTCTGATCTTTTACCAGGTTGACGAACGAGAATATGTTGTCATCACGCAATTCGGCGAACCCATAAAAGCGATTAAAAAGGCTGGATTAAATTTGAAATGGCCCGATCCGATTCAAAGTGTCAACCGTTTCAATAACAGATTGCGAACCTATGAGATGGGCGAAACGGAGTATCTCACGGAAGACAAAAAGAATGTGATGGTGGACAGCTATGTGGTTTGGAAAATCGATGATCCCATTAAATATATGAAGACGGTTAAAAACAGGCTGGGGGCCGAAACGCGGTTGGCGGATATCCTGTCTTCTGAAATCGGAATCAGCCTCGGCAAATTTGACCTTTCCTCTCTGATCTCTACCGATCACGATAAAATAAAGTTCGGTCAGATGATGGCGGAGGTGAAAAAAGAAATTTCTCGCAAGGCCCAGGATTACGGGACAATGATTGCCGATGTGAAGGTGACCTTGCTTAATTTCCCGGAACGAAACAAATTGAGCGTTTTCAGACGGATGCGGGCCGAGCGTGAGAGAATCGCAAAAGGGTAGCGTTCGGAAGGAACGGAAAAGGCGTTAAAGATAAGGGCCGATGCCGACAAGCAAAAACAGATCATCCTTTCACAAGCCTATGAAAAAGCGCAGATGATAAAGGGCGAAGGAGAAGCCCTGGCAATCAAGATTTATGCGAACGCTTATGAAAAGGATGTTAAGTTCTACGAACTGATCCGGACGCTTGAATCCTACGAGAAGTTTATCGACGCGAAAACCACCGTGGTTTTGTCGGCCGACTCTGAATTGCTTAAATTCATCAACACATCCAATCCCGATCTTTTGAAATTTCCGCAGACGTCAAAAGCCGATGCGACCCGCAACTTGAAGACCGAGCTTGAGATAGATAAGGAGGGATGAATATGAAAAGCAAGGACCAGTCAACGGATAGGCCCGATGATGGGCAGATCCTGGCAGAAGAAAATATCAATCCGGAGCCGATTCCCACACGGCCTCATTGGAAAGAACGTTTTAAAGCAATAATGCAGAAAATTTTCCTGATGGGCACAACCCTGGCAAGAAAAGCAAAGGGCGTCTTCACCGGTATGATCAGGGTCGAAGGCGGCGTCAGCCCGCTGGACGACGTCAAGGGCGCCTTCAGGCATATCCCGCTGAAGAAAAAGGGTCTCGGCCTTCTACTTGCCGGATTCATCCTCAGCGTCTATTTGCTTTCAGGCGTCTACACGGTGGAGCCCGGTGAGGTAGCCGTGTCCAGGATATTCGGCAAGGAAGTTCGCCAGTCAATCACCGAGGGTCTGCACTATCATCTTCCCTGGCCTTTTGAGGCCGTCGAAAAGGTGAACGTTTCGGAGATACGGCGGGTTGCTGTGGGAATGCCGTACTCCCAGGAGCCCCTCTTATTCCCTAAAAAAGGATTTGCTTCACCTGCTGCGGGTGCTGCAGGGCACGCCGGTCATGGCGGGTCGAGTACTTTTTCGACAGAATCCGTGGCACCGAATCCAAGTGCCGTCTCGGCCAAAAATCAATTCTTTACCGGAGACGAGAATATTCTGGAGATCAGGATGAATATCCAGTACCAGATCAAAGACGCCTCGGATTATCTTTTCAACATCAATTCCCCGGATGCAATCGTGCCATTTGCTGTGCGCGCGGCCGTAACAGAATTTTTTGGTCAGATGCCGGTGGAAGATTTGTTGACTGTTGCCAAATCTCAGATTCAGAAACAGATTGCCCTCAAAGCCCAGAACATGCTCGATGGGTACGGCACGGGATTGTACATCGTCCATGTCAACCTGCAGGAAGTCAACCCGCCCAAAGAAGTGGCTGAGGCATTTCGGGATGTAGCCAGCGCCAAGGAAGAACGGGAGGAAAAGATAAATAAAGCGCAGGGTTATTGGAATGCCCTAATCCCGGAGGCCAGGGGCAAGGCGCACAAGCTGATCAGCGATGCCGAAGGATACCAAGAAGAAGTTGTTAATCAGTCACGCGGTGAAGCTGACAAATTTTCAGCCATGCTCAGCGAGTATCGCAGGGCCAAAAAGGTCACCGAATATCGTCTGTACCTGGAGACGATTGAACAGATACTTGCCAAGGCTAAAAAATTTGTCATCGATTCGAAAAAGGAGCGGGTTAATCTCAAATTCGTAAAATAGAAAGCGAGGAGGTGTTGCGATGTTCCTGAAACGGGTGTTTCCTTATGTCGTTTCATTATCATTGTTGGTGATCGGGTGCAGCCGGGAGGAGGTGAACAGGGACCCGCCCGGCCCGAATGTGGTGGCCGCCTTCAAGGGCGGTGTGATCACCAAAGATCAGGTTAACGACAAGTATGAAAGCCTGATGCCCTGCTGTAAAGGCCGCTATCAGGGGGAGGAAGGCCGCCGGGTGATGATAAAGGAAATGGTGCTGCCGACGGTTATTTCCCAAGCCATTAAACAGCACAAGATCGACCTGCGCGCAAATATCAGAGAGGAGATGGGAAATTTAAAAGATGAGTTAAATATGGCCTTTCTGCATATAAATTTTCATGAACAGATCTTAAAAAACAATGAAAAGTATACGGATTTAAGCCAGACCTACAAAATTCAAAAAAAGAGACTGGAAGGTTTTCCGTTATCTGAACGCTACGAACGATTGGTTAAGATCCACCAGCAAATCCATCCTCAAATCGCAGAGGAGGTTGAAAAGGTTTCCCGGGATTATATCAAAAAATTGCGCCGGGAGGCATCCGTTACGAAAAACTATGAGGTGTTGAATATACAAGTTAGCAAGAAAGAATTGAAAGACTTCTACCGCCAGCATAAACAGGGTCTGCATGGCGATGAGTATCAGGTTCCTGAAAAGGCTCGAATTCGGCAAATCAAGATCGATGTCGATAAAGATAGCCAGGATTGCCCCACTTGCGTGGCGGAAAAGGAACAAGCGGCAAAGGAGAAAGCAACCTCGGCATTGTTCGAATTAAGATCAGGTGCGTCTTTTTCGAGCGTTACCCAGAATTACTCCAGCCAGAGTTCTGCAACTAGGAATTCCGAGTGGATTTCCCGTAGCAGCGAGAACAACGCGTATGAGAATTCCGTATTTACGTTAGATGAAGGGGAAATCAGCCAGGTACTCAAAAAAGATGGTGCCTTTTATATCGTCGACGTGCTGGAAAAAAAGCCCGGGCGGTTCAAGTCTTTTGAGGAGATCATTGAGCCCCTCGAAAAGGAATACCGCTGGCAGAAAGGCGAGAACTACCTCAAGGAAAACCGCGACACGATACTTTTTACCATCGACAGCAAACCCTTTACGATTGGCGATTATATGAAGGAGTATGCACAAACCACCCCGGCCCACCAGTGCCACCATATGGAAGGGATGGACATGCAAGAACCAAAAACGGATGCCGCGCAACTTTGTGACCTTTCCCACAATAGCATCGAAGAACAGATAAATATGGCAGACCGGATGATCGACAGGGAACTGATCACAGAGGATACTTACAATCAGATGATTCATGTGGAGCACCAAAAGGAAATAGAGTTTCTGACCATGGCAAGTCTTTACCCTATCTTTCATCGGGAGGAGATGCAAAGTTTGATCCACATCACCGACGAGATGGTGGCGGACTATTATCAAGACCACGAAAAGGAGTATCGTTATCCGGCCAAAGCAAAACTCAGCATGATCGTAGTAAAAGGCGGCGAGAATGAAGCGGACAAAAAAACCGCCTATGAAAAAGCCGCCAGAGCACACAAAGAATTGAAGCCTTCTTTGTTTTCGCTAAAAAAGAAACAAGACTTTGCCGAAATTGCTCGAAAATATTCTGAGGATGAAGAGACGGCTTCTCGGGGCGGCCGTCTGGATGTGGATGTCTATGAATGCCGCAACGCCATCGAATATATGGTCATGCATGGATTCCACAATGAGATATTTGCCTTAAAACCAGGAGATATCAGCGACGTGTTCGAGTTCGGCAATGATTATTACATCGTACAAATTCGTGAGATGGAGAGCAGAAAACAGCTGACTTTAGATGAGGTGCGGGAGCGGGTGAAAAAGGACCTAATGGACCAAGAACACCAGAAGGTCATGGAAAACTGGGAGGACGATCTGTTGAAATCAGCCGGATTTGTTGTTTACGATCAAACCTTAAAGGAGGTGCTGGCAGAAACTGAGGAACACCCGGATATAAAAGGATCGTAATAGAATGAATCAAAACTTGAAGTAATACGAGGGCAGTGGCAATGAAATAAGGCGGTAAATTATGGCGCCATCAAAGGAGGAGATTCATTCTAGTTACGAAACGGGAGCGAAGTATTACGACTTCGCTGTGCGGCTCTATGGACTAATAGGAATCCGGAAAGCCAATCGTTTACGTACAGATGTATAAAGGCATGCTATACATTTCATCCGGTACGGCGCCATAAAAGCAATAACACAGAAAGGCACCAAAGGACTTGAAAATGGAGAATACGCGATCTGATTAATGCCTTGACTCTATACCACAATGTAGGTATATTTAAGGTAAAAACTTGCGCAATGGATTCGTATTTATGAATTTCAAGTCAAACAACCTCATCCTGCCCATCCTTATCGGAATTCTTGCGTCAGGTATTCCAGCTATGACCTTGTGTTCATCGCATTACGGTGCAGGTTATGCAGGCCTCGATTTTCCGGAGGATGCTCTATGTTCTCTCTCAGCTCATTCGTTTGTCCAAGTAGCGGATGAGCTGTCTGTAATCGGTGTTATACCCCTTTTCGGTATTCTTCTTTTCAGGCGCAGATTTTTTATACCAGCAGGTTTTATGGTAACCATATTTAAGCCACCCCGATTTTCCCAGTTAATATAATCATTTCCAACCTGTTCCAAAAATTCGTCAAGAATTAGACAGCCTGAAAATTTGGCATGTCGCCGATTTGGTTAGGTTTTGACGAATCGGAAAGATCAACATTCCGAGCGGGTATTTGCGAAACTAAAGCGTATCGCATACATCGTCATTGAACACAAATTCAATGTTGCGCATATCGGCGGAAAGGCACAGCATGAAAATAAAGATTAACCGGATCTGTATTTTTGCAAAGGAGCACTACATGAAAAAGTATACCATTTTAATTTCTGTTTTCATTGTCTTATTGTTTCTATCTACCTGGAAATTGACCGGAGCAGAGCAGGATCCACTGGCGGCTTTCGGCGCTGTTAAATTTAATGAAGGCACCCTCGCCCCTGGTTTTAGCATGGAGAATTTGAGCGGGGACCAAGTAAACCTGGCGGATTTTCGAGGCAAGGTTGTTTTACTCAATTTTTGGGCGACATGGTGACCGTGGTGTCGGAAGGAGATGCCTTCCTTGGTAAAGATGTACGAAGGATACAAAAAAAGCGATTTTGTGGTTTTGGCGATCAATTTACGGGAGAAGAGAGACATTGTTAATAGATACGCACGCAATGAAAAACTACCCTTTCCCGTGCTTCTGGATATCACCGGTAAGGTTGCTTTTGATTATGGGGTTAGAGCCACTCCGGCACATTTTCTCATTAACAAAGAGGGCGAGCTAGCTGCGATGATCATGGGAGCCAGAGACTGGACAAGTGTCGAAAGTCATAACCTTGTCCGGTTGTTCATCGATCAAAAACAGAGCAGCTAGTCGGCGAATTAAATACAATCCAAATCGGATCTTTGTATGACCGAAATAACGATAAACAATCGGGTGCTATACTCGTTTTTTTAATCGGTACATACTCTTGTTATTGGTTTTGAGGTAATGCTTCTACCGATGCCTGCAAGAACTTCCACGGCCGTGATGATCGGCCAATATCAAATCCGGATGTTCACTACCTGAGCCCACTATATATTGAGCGGTATTCATTGTGTAATAATTACGCGATCCTAATTTTAAGTGGATAATTTTTTCGCACTATTCCATGGATTTTTGCATTTATGTCATGCTTTAAATACAAGGATGCCTTATAAATCTACTAAAATTTGGCGTTAGACAGCCGCCATAAAATCTGGCACACCATTTGCTTTATCCTGAGGACAGAGTAATCAAAATTTTGGGGAAGGTGAATTGATGGGGTAAACATTTGCATCTCCAAACAAAACTATATCAAACCAGTCCATTTAGTGAAAGTCAAATCATATTGTTTGCCCCTGCGAGGTAATTAATAGCACTCGGCTGTTTTGTCTCATGGAATTTCATAATAATTAAATGGAGATCAAAGGCGTTATTCCTGAGTTATATCTGAACAAATGTTCAGATAAAAAAGCTCACATCTTGGTTTTCAAAAGAATACCAAATGAAGGCGTCTTATTTTTCTCTCCCTGAAACTGAACGGTAACTATGGAGATGAGAAAGAAAAATAGTTAACCGGGGTATGCACTTCGTTCCAATTAATCTGCTATAACACATTGACTTGATGTAACTTTCGATCTGGTTTAATTACAAGATCCAAATGGCGAAAAAATTATTATATTCGATCAGATAGCAGTGTGAACTGGAGCCAACTAGATACCCCAAATAGTTAATTTAAATATCGGAATTTTATAAATCCAAGAAACAAAATAAAAATAGGTCTCTATGAGACAAACAAGGAGGTTCCGAACAATGGAAAAAACTACGGTATTGATTCCCAGTATCTCATGTGGCCAATGCGTTATGAAAATTAAAAATAAACTGATTGAACTGGATGGCGTTAATGAGGTTGAAGGGGACCCGGTAAGTAAAATCGTCACGGTTGTATGGCAGGCCCCCAACACTCTGGATAAAATTAATTCTAAACTCAAGTTTCGCACCCCTGAAATGGTGCAAGCTCCGTTAAATTCTCGGTTAAAGCATCCAAATAATGCTGAAAATCTTCGTTAATTTTAAAAATATCAAAAATGGTTGAAAATGAAACG
>Ga0126332_10000893_pt1 | contig 10318 bp, 8 predicted proteins | sample InaspJWI42metaG_FD_94482 | JGI IMG/M metagenome (GOLD analysis project Ga0126332, IMG submission 94482) | Marine gutless worms symbiont microbial communities from Oahu, Hawaii - Inanidrilus sp. 2 OAHU.JWI-42 metaG | ecosystem: Host-associated > Annelida > Digestive system > Unclassified | place...
GTTCAGGGGTAGTTGCGGGTCAAATTTCAGCATTTCCCATTGACTTTGCTGGTCGTCCTTACAACACTCTCACACTACCGTGTGAGCGTGTGATACAACGCCATCCACAAACCGGAAGTACATATCGTATGACGACGCCATCAGAGGAGGACTGAGCCAGTGGGAGCCACGGCCACTGATAACATGAATGAAAATGTGTCGAAGATTGGACGAGCAGTTTGGTGATATACTCCCGGACAGACACAGACAAACAGACGGAGCACAGCCGGCTATGCTGACGAGTGTAACGCTCGGTTCACTCAAATGAACGAGCTGACTTATCGCTGTGTGACATATCACGGTGAACTGCCTGAATATCACAAGTCGGCGCAAAACAATATCAATGGCAATGGGTAAATGCCACAACCCTGACCCTACTAAGTGACCCTGACCGTAACTGACGGTACCAATAAGGAACCGTCTTCTGACAGTTAGAAATGTTTCACATGGTGTCGGCCATCGCTGTCACACTCGCTTGTTTTTAAGCCCACGTTCATCAGTAAGTAACAAGTGTATAGCAGTTCGCAAAGTTGCCACACCGCTACGGTAACTGACATGCCACATGGGATCATGTTACCGGCAGAGGTGACATTGCCGCCATTATCCCAGCCGAAGCTGGTGCTCGATTTAGCGACCTCGGGGGATGCAAAGCTGAGTTGACCTAGTTGGCTGGTTACATACCGAGATGGCATACCCGCCCGAAGACGGTCACCCATCCAGGTACTAGCCGGGCCCGACGTTGGTTAACTTCGTTCATGCGACGAACGCCGCTAACCACTACGCCACGCTGGGGGACATTAAGTAATGCCCGTCTGTCTGTAAGTTCCGTGGCTCTGAATTATTTGAAGCATGATGCTGTCGACAAAATGAAAATGACGCAAATATGTTCTTGGCTGCCACCTTTCTGTAAACAAAATCTCATCTTATTCATCCAACCAAGGTGGCAGCTAAGAAGAACATATTTCTTTTTTATCAGTATAATGTTTTGTTTTAATAAATTTGCATTCACCGTCCAAGTCAAACACAAAATAAATAGTACACAATTCTTGGCTTTATTTTGATATGTTTGTATTTTACGACTGGCCATTTCCACATATGTGTACTTTGCAAAGAATGTAGCCTATTTGCCTTTTTAATTCTTGGCTCAGTTTTCAGCGACTGTGTCGTCTTTTATGGGGATATACAGTGTACCAGAACTGCCCTAAACATACTACTGACCCATCAACGTGGAAGTGGGCGATGCGGAGGCATATCGTTTCGCTGTCTTGGGGGCGATACCTTGTTTATGGAGGTGCGTTAAACACGTCTGTGCGGCGCGTAAGGCCTAATAACAGTGGAGAGCGTAGCCGTGACTAGTGCCGCCGCCGCTGCTGCTGCTGCTGCTGGTGGTGGCGGTGGTGTGGTCAGAATGCACTGATTAGCGGCGACAATGTATGGATGGAGACCGATGGACGGAAGAGAATGGAGCGATGTGAGCTGAATGAATGGTTGTGAAGTCAGTCGGCGGTAGACAGACATGATGATGATGTACGTCCGACGTATTTACACGCTGCGAGATGCGGTGGGAGGACACCTGAGCCGCTACTTAACTCGATGGGGGACGGATATTTACTTCCTCGGACATTCCCCTTCCCACTTTGGACATCGCGGATTCCCCCCCCCCCGGTGCACGGAAACATGGCAGGGAAACGCTGCAGCATACAGTCGGGAGGGAAAATGTCCGCGGTGTCGAAACTAGGAGGGAGAAGTGTCTAAGGGGAAATGTCCGACACTCAGCACGACTGCGCCGACGGCCGAATAACGATGAAATCTGGCCCACCGGGGGACGGCGCGGCCAGATGAGGCTAGAGACCTGCGTCGAGTCCCGGCACTCCATCTACCGTCACCGACGGTGTCCGGACATGAGCCCCCCGGATAGTCGCTCCCCGGACACACAGCCCCCTCCGACAACGGCCCCAGGACATACGCGGTTGTTGGGAGGGGGCGATTGATGAAAAGGGCGGCGTACGTCCAAGAGGCAGATGTCTGGGGGCGACTGTCCGAAGGGGGGGGGGGGTGAATGTTTTACCTTCAGTCACCACCGACAGTCCTTCAGCAACTCATGCACTGCTGTGCATATGCATACATCGTGCTAATCTCGTATTCCCGCCCACTGACCCCATGCAAATGTTGTCTAAATCTGCATTTGTCACTGGTACAATAATTACTGAATCAGTCAATCGTTTAATTCAGGCAACTAGCCCATAAACATACACACACAGTTGTTTCAGTTCAATATCACTGTTGAGCCCATGTAAGAAGGAATTTTGACGAAAAGTGACAGAAAACTCGATGTGTTCGTGCGTCACTGTTTTCGCTATAGTCGTCGCGATGAATTTGTAACAGTGTAAACATTGCGCTAGTACAGCAAGTTTTAGCGACATATAGTAGAGCAGTAAATTTAGTAAATGTAAACAAATCCAGCTTTTCACAGGAGAACAACTACTTGGCAGTGATTCTGTTGTCGTGAATTGTTATGTGCAGTTTCACGACCAGCAGCAGTTTTGTCTTGAATTATTGTTAGCCGTTAGTTTGTAGATTTTTTCTATATACGCTTACGCGGCGTATTGTCCTTAGTCGTTGGATACAGGAACGTTGTTTCTAGCGTGCACATGCTGCCGACGCTTTCCAGACACATAAATCGGGTAGTGGCGGAACTGACTGTCCAACGAACCAATCCTGTTGCCGGATGCAGCAGCATGCTGGCTGGTGTTCGGCTATGCGGCAAGTCCGGTGGCTGCATGGTGGTGCCGACGGGATGCGGTCGTAATGCAATTCTGCGTCGGGTCTATGAAGCCAATTACGCGGCGCTTATCGCACGGGAGTCGTCATGTTTCGCTAGTCGCTTGACGCACGCCGTAATCCCAGCCTTATAACGTCTGTCACGTCATAGCGACACAACGCCGCCGCCCGCCCCTACCACCACCAGCAGCAGCAGCTGGCGCGGCTAAATGTTGCGCATTTTGATGTCGCGATTATGCCACAGGTCGCTACACCGCATTAGCTATACTCGCCGCTGACTGACTGAAAGTTGTCAGCAGCTGCTCTACATGTATAGTCAGTGTTTACCCGCGCGATGCTATATATGCTGTGTCTCCGTGTCTGTCAGTCCATCTGTCCGCCTGTCACAAGTCGGTCTTCTATCGAAATGTCTGAACGGATCAAGCTGGTTTTTGGCACAGAGGCTTTCTTTGACCTATTCTGCATGGCATTGTTCAAATATTTACAAAAAGAAGGACACTTACCTCTGCAACTTCGCCCTAAACTCCGGACTTATAAAATTTCGCCATGTACAGCACGTCGACCATCACAACATGTTGTTAATTGAGCTTGACAAGCCGGAGGCCTAGCGCGATAAACTGGACCGTCGTCGGTCAACTAAGTTGACAATACATGCGACGGTCGACCGCTAGTTTTATCACACTCTGTCTACAGCACGATGACATCGCGCGGGTTTATCTGCGACATTTGGTACGCGTAGTCGCTAGCGCGGTATACGGTTTGCTGTAGCCCTGTATAATGTCTGTCTGTTCGTTACAAGTCGTGATTCTACATTCAGTTGCTTCTCGATTTCTTGAAACTCGCTGACTCTCAATTTATGCTCATGCTGCTCGGCTGCTTGAATAAAGACAAACAAATGCTGACTGTTTGTGCTTCATGTCGTAGCAAAGCGCTATTTCGCGGAAGGAATGGAAGTGGTCTGTCGACAGCGATGTCGTCGAGGCGAGCACGTGAATGCGCTAGCGGGATTCAGCGACTGGCTGAGTGAGTGGTCAATAGGATGAGGATGAGAGCCGAAGAAACGGCGCCAATCAGTCGCCATGACCCGAGGGCGTACGCCTGATTCACAGTGCGCCAGTTGGATGTGACTACTAAACACGCACCTGCCGCTAGGCTAGTGCGACGTTTCGTATAACTCTATTGTTCCCCGGGCCGAGACGATTCGCATACCTCGTGCGGAGGTGTGCCGGTCGCCCGTCGGAGCTGAGGAATGTAACGACGGGTATCACTTTAATATGTGGATAGGCAGCAATAAAGTCGGATACAATTCACGCTTCGTTCTAATGCGACGATTCAAGACGCGACTACGGCATTTTCGCCATCAGTCGGTGGATATCTGTTCTTAACCTTCTGCTCAACTGCTGCACGGTTACAATTACGCCGCTCAACCAGTCTTCGTCCGGTATACGAATCGTCCTTTTGGACAGCAAAGAAAGTACACGAAGCGTCTGGTAATCGCTGCCGGTACTCTCAGGACCACACACCGGCGGCATCCGTCCTCTATCACCTCGTATACAAGACTCGTGCTCTAGTCACAGCGCTCTGCTCTAGTCGGAGTCTCGAAGGACCGTGGGTGGTGGCGGCGGCGGCGGCGGCGGTGGACGCAGCTGGTCCGCGAGAAAGGCGCTGACTACAAATCAGCGACAACAAGTCGTCATCTGCGTTGCGCGTTCGACGTTCAGCCTGCTTCCTAGCTCGATAGTTCCTTTACTGCTGCTAACCATCTCGCTACGTCACCCTCTGTCAGTCTGACAATACACATACGTATCTACAAATGTATGGATACTGTTTACTCGCTACGCAGTGTCTCGAAAATGTCCACAATTTATTGCTTGAACGACTCGGTTAAAAATTAACCGACTTGAATTTTTTTTGCTGCACAATTCTGAAGAAATTTCACGTGGTCTTGAAGTTTTTCACCATACGTAAAAATGTCACCACTGTACCTCGTGAAATGCGGAATTCGTGCATCACTGAATCTGCACTGTTTCCCTGAAAATGTTTGGTGCTTAAATAGCAGTTTATTTAATGGCAACTTAAATTTCAGACAACAACATCGCAGGAATTGTGTCGATACATGCCTCTACTTATTTTACAGCCAACCAATCGATTGAATCGAACATACCGGTATCTATCAGGCTTTGCTAAAATTCAGCCCGCTATGAATTTGTTGAAAGCGGGATACGACGCTTGCATAGGAAATGGTTAAATGCCACTCTTTTTGGTTGCCTATGCCGCGTATACTAGATCATTTTGTAAGTTTGTAGGGTAGTCACAGCGGTCATTTTTTCACTGGTAAAAAATAGACACAATTTCGTGCTCAGAGAGCATGTTTAATTGCAGCTGCCGTTGAAAATGATATTTTTTTTGGATTTCACCATGTAGTGTGATGACATTTCTAAGGTACGGTAGGCAATTTCAAATGCGCCTACGTCAAGTTCTTTCAAAACTGCACTCCAAAACTTAATAAAATTGGTTGACTGTTTTGAGTCGTTTTAAAAATTACACGTGGACGTTTTTACAAATACGTTGCACTACTTGCTGTTATATACCTAAGCAATCGATGTTTGCAGTACGTAATGTATTTTGTCATACGCCAAGGACGAGGCGCCGGGCGAGGTGAAAGTCTACACGAAGAAGCTGTCTGTAATCTGCAGGACAGTCTGCTGGCGTCCGTCGGACTGAGAGAGCTAGCAGCAGTACATCTCCGTCGATTATGGACGTCGACGTGGTTAATAATTTCACGACGGCAGCTCGGTGGCACGCGGCCGGTCGTGGAAACTTGTCGACGAGGTCGGGTCAAGTCATCCATCTTTCATGGTGTTTCATCTGCGCCCGCCGCCGCCGCCGTCACACTGTTTTCCAAGTCGGTCGTCGCCAAGTGTCGCAGCGCATGCGAACTGCTGTCCGTTCATTAGCAAGTGCGACGGAAATACGCACGATACGATACGATACGATACGATACGACATGCTATTTTACGTGCGCTCAAAAGCTGACATATGTCAGCTAAATCTACCGCACGGAACCAACAACTAAAAAGTGAAAAAAAAGAAAAACTAAGAAGCAAAAAAGGATATGCTCAGTAGTATCGGTAAACAGTCCGGGGAATCCGTGGAGTCAGTCCTGAAGAAGAAAAGGAAGGATACGCTGGGAAAGATTTGCAGAAAAGGAAGGTTTTAAGACTGGAAAATACACAGTTCTATTTTGATTAAAAGTACTTTTTGTATTGGCATTACTGTATTTTACTGGTATTTACTGGTATTGTATTTTACTGTACTGGCATTACTGTATTTTAACAGGAATCGTAGTACTATTCTTATGTATTCTTAGTAGTACTATTATGTATGTATTCTTAGACTTAAGAGTATTACTGACGCTCGCCGCTTCTAGCGATAAGCCTCTGAGCATCGGGCTGGTGTCCGTCCGTCTGTCTTGTCTGTCCCTGATATCTGCCGGCGACAGACAGCAGCAGCCGCCAGCGTTTTACATTGCAATCCGAGGAAGGAGGATCGACATTAACTTGTGATGATTACTGTTTTACCCTTTGTTTCCGCAGCTGGCGAAAACTACTATATTTACTAACAAAGTTGAAATACATAATTATGTTGTGGTTTTCAACATATTCTATGTTAAATTGTTTCATAAACAACAATTTAACTCGGTAATAGACAGTTGTACCATCGTGCGTTGATTGTGCGTTATTTTACGTTAGTGAGAAGTTCTTAACAATGACGTGCGCAACGCATACTAGTTTTACTAGGGCGAGTGAGAGAACAGCGTCTTTGAGTGGATAACCGTCTTTCTTGACACACATTAGGGGGCCATTTTGGAGACGAGTCTTTGCACGCAATTGGTTAACGTTGATTGAAAACTCACTAACAGTAAAGAACAACAGCTCACAACTGCATATAATTTATGGCCGACAGCGGCATACGAACAGCCGAAAATTTTCTAAGTCTAGCACCCCATCTACGGGATGCGTCCCTTTTCTGGAGCCGATTTAGACTCCCACAATTTTTAGTACAAAGTATGTAGCTGTTCTCTGTGGTAATTCTCAAACCGAAATCAATTCTAGGCCTATCCGTTTGGGTGTTTTGTCACAATACACCATCTGCCAGCAACACACGAAATACGCACATATAGCGCACAGGATAAGCCAAACCGTTACGACGGTCAGTGAAAATACAAGACACAACTAGGACAAAGATCACAGCCATAGTAAAACAGCAAAGGTGACACAAAAACCTACATGCAAACCGTAAAAACTTCTGTGCTGGTCTAACGTTCTCGCAGTAGCTAGGAAACACGACAATGAATAGAGTGACTTAGGGGCGCAGCCACGTTTTCAAAGTTGGGGTCCAATTTCTTTGTCTGAGGTATTGCTGCCCTTCTCCAGAAAAATTAGAAAGGTTAGCGCAGTCTGCTACCCCCGTCAGACCCCACCAAAAAGCTACGTAAAAGTTGTGGGAGTCCGTCCAAATTTTGGGGGATCTAGACCCCCCGAACCCCTAGTGGTTGCGTACGAGGTAACTGGAATATTATTGACGTATGGTCATCCCTATGCATGACTGAAAGGTACGTGTATGCACACTGAATAAGCAACTGTAATGTTATACTGCCGGTACTACAGCAACTGTAACGTGACAAAATTACGGCTGATAAACCTTGCTGGCTCACGGCAATGCATCTTCGATGGCATCACAAATTCGCAGTGATATAGTTAGTTGATTTATTTTCGGTCACGTAGGTAAATAATAAAAATGTTATATTATTGCAAAAGTTAAGTTTTAGTCAGAGTTATTAAATATCACTACACTGACTGACTGCGATATTTCTGTTAAGCAACAACGTCGACGACGATAACAGCAACAAAATTAAACTGGGTGCTTTCACATTCGAAGCTCTGTAAATCTTTAAATTACAGAAGCAAGAGATTACTACAGAAGCAACAAACTGTCAAATGTACAAAGCACTTTCACAAAGGAACTTGTTCGCATGTTGTACTACATGAAAATAAGCCTGCGGGTAACATCGACAACAGTTTGAGTTACAACGTCGATTCTAGAAGAGTATACAGACTAAATTAAAGACAAATGAATGATGCAGGAGCAACAGTGACTGGGTGGAGTCAATTAGAGAGAGAGCGAGAGCGAGGGGAGACGCGAACTGGAGATTCAACTGACTGACCTGGAGTGAAGCAAGGCAGCGGACACGGCAGCGAGCGAGACGGAACGTCTTGTCGCCACCGTCGCCTAGCAACGACTCGGCCACGCACGCGTCCAGCATCACCATGGCAACGAGTAGAAACGATGTCAAACGACAGCGAGTCGTCGTCAGCGCTGTCCAACTCATCATGGACGAAGATCGTCTAGCAGTGATGTACTTCGCGAGTGTTTAATCACACAGCGGACACCTGCCTCGCCTCGCCTCGCCTCGCCTCACCTGCCTAGGTCCTGCGCGCCAATATCGAATGACACCAGTCCGAGCTGTCACTAAGTCGCCCGTCGTCCGTCGTCGTTCAATCGCTGCTGTTGTTGTGGACGCGTAAAACAGGCGCAGCGCCTCAGCTGGCGCACGTCAATGCATCTTTGATGGCATCGCCGCCGCCGCCGCCGCTTCTGCTGCTGCTGCTGGTGGTGCTGCTGGTGCTGTCTGTCAGTGTCGGCGGCTTCAGTTCAAAGTGAGTCGCTGCGATCACTGACTGACGCAGTGCAGCGGTGCGCGGTCGCCATGCAGCCATCAGCGACGCACGGACGATCGACACGCTGTCGCGTCGGCTGATCGATAGACTTCGCCAGTGTCATGGGCGTCGCCAGGGGGGGGGTCCTGGGAGTCCTAGGACACCCAATCCAAACCCACAAAATTAATAAGGAAAACGTCATCCTCCCCAAGAACCCCAACCCCGCTTTCGGCAAAACTCTTCTCACCCCGTTCGCTTTTTTCTACAACTCGCACACTGGATAAATGGTGTCCGCTGAAAAATTGGTTTCCCTCCGCCTCTTTTAAGCTGCCTACGGCCCTGGCTATAATTAATGTCCCCGATAAACAAATTCTATGGTGAAAGTGAAAATTCACAGGACCCCCAATCAAAAATCCTGTCTACGTCAATGGGCATTGTGGTTTAAGTTAGTCGTTATTAAGCCGTATCGCTATATTATTCATCTTTATTCACCCGTAGGTAGAAACATACATAAGATGCGGCCTACTGTTACTTTGATACTGTTATTCTCTCTGTCTAAGCCCTACAAAAACGACTAAATCGATTGAGGTCCCGTTTGGGTATGGACTTGGGTCGGCCAAGTAACCATGCATTAGGTGAACCAGGCGGGGATTCTCCGGGGAAAGGGACATTTTTTTCGAGGGGGCCATCTCCTGACCCATTGTGAAGTATAGAGAATAGTCGGCGTCACCGCGTGAGCCGAAGTTTTGCTGGGTAGCAGCATCGATGCGACTTTTCGATGTCAGTGCTGCAGCAACTTGAAGTCTTAGTCACTGTTACAGTTATTAATATTTTTGAGGTACCGGTATTTTTCAATTAATTTCAGTTATCTCACTATCGAAATGCGTAAAACACGAAGTGCAAACTGCAAAACATCAAAAACAAAAAGAACGCAAAAGTTCGTTGTATGTCAATTCACAGCGTCCTCGCGATAGTATCACTCAGTTTTTGGCGTTCTAACTTCTAGATAGGCTGACATTCATATTTGACAGCAGCAGATAGTCCCCACAGACGCTTAAAACATGTTCACAATATACCTCTGAAGCAGCAGTTGAAAAGATGTCTTCAGCCAGTTTAGTTCGCGTAAGTGTTCTAGTTACTTATTTTCAGTTACCGTTAGTTACCGCAGTTTAAAGCAGCATATTTCAGTTACAGTAACTCATTTACACAGTCGCTGAAAACTGAGCCAAGAATTGAAAGAGAAAATAATGTCGGCTACATTCTTTGCAAGTTACACCTGTGGAAATGACCAGTTATTTTACCAATGACTTACATGAAGCTTTATTGAGCAAATCTGCAAGGCTGCCACAATCGACTATTTTAGTAGTCGACTAGTCGTCGACTATTTCGTCGACTAGTCGACTAGTCGACGAAATTTTGCATAACATTTACAGTGGTCTGTCACTTGCCCCTTAAGGCCCTCGCTAAGTACTGCAACTGTCCAACTTTATAATAAACTGGATTAATTATTAATGTATCGATTTTGAAACTCGTAAAAATATTTTCCGCTTGCATCATTTAGTTTTAATGAAAATGGCTTGTTCAGAGTTAAAGGCTTTGCTTAAAGATGAGACACTGAGAATAGGGCCAGTAGCGTCTTTACCTGCACTGGGGCCCTGGGCACCCCTAGCCGAACGGGGCCCCTCGCTAGAAAGTATTTACCGGGTTTCCTTTACAGTTGATCTTTGCGAAGGTTAAGGCAGAAAATTAGCAGCATTTATTGCACCGTTATCTGCAAC